>Ga0209023_10000316_pt1 | contig 78887 bp, 71 predicted proteins | sample LakOneMetagenome_FD_187468 | JGI IMG/M metagenome (GOLD analysis project Ga0209023, IMG submission 187468) | Freshwater and sediment microbial communities from Lake Erie, Canada (SPAdes) (version 2) | ecosystem: Environmental > Aquatic > Freshwater > Lentic | place: Lake Erie, Canada... | reverse complement strand
ATAGACGCGATTCTCGGCCAGACGGCGCTCGAGGTGCACTTCCATGTTGCCGGTACCCTTGAATTCTTCGTAGATCACGTCATCCATGCGCGAACCGGTTTCGATCAGGGCAGTCGCGATGATGGTCAGCGAACCGCCTTCTTCGATGTTGCGGGCGGCGCCGAAGAAACGCTTCGGACGCTGCAGCGCATTGGCGTCGACACCGCCGGTCAAGACCTTGCCCGAGGCAGGGATGACGGTATTGTAGGCGCGCGCCAGGCGGGTGATCGAATCGAGCAGGATGATCACATCCTTCTTCATTTCCACCAGGCGCTTGGCTTTCTCCAGCACCATTTCGGCCACCTGGACGTGGCGCGTGGCCGGTTCGTCGAAGGTTGAGGCAACCACTTCGCCGCGCACCGAACGTTGCATCTCCGTCACTTCTTCAGGACGCTCGTCGATCAGCAGCACGATCAGGGTGCAGTCGGGATGGTTGGCGGTGATCGCATGGGCGATGTGCTGCAGGATCACCGATTTGCCCGACTTGGGCGAGGCCACCAGCAAGCCGCGCTGGCCTTTGCCGATCGGCGCGATCAGGTCGATGATGCGACCCGTGATGTTTTCCTGGCCATTCATTTCCCGTTCCAGGCGCAGCGGCTCGTTCGGATGCAGCGGCGTCAGGTTTTCGAACAGGATGCGGTGCTTGGACGCTTCCGGCGACTCGCCATTGACCTTGTCGACCTTGACCAGCGCGAAGTAGCGCTCGCCATCCTTGGGAGTGCGAACCTCGCCCTCGATCGAATCGCCGGTGTGCAGATTGAAGCGGCGGATCTGGGAGGGCGAGATGTAAATATCGTCGGTGGACGCCATGTAGCTGGCATCGGGCGAACGCAGGAAGCCGAAGCCGTCCGGCAACACCTCGAGGGCGCCATCGCCAAAGATTTGTTCGCCTGATTTCGCGCGCTTCTTGAGAATGGCGAACATCAGTTCCTGTTTGCGCAGCCGGGCCGCGTTGTCGATATCGAGGCCAATTGCCATCTCCAGCAGAGCGGAGACGTGCATGGCCTTCAGTTCAGATAAATGCATGGTTGAGTCCCGTGACGGGAAGTAAAGGTAGGGGAGGGAACAGCGTGGGTTAATCGTGTGGGAAGGAGTCAGTCGAGGCTGGTTCGCTTCCCGGCCAGGCATGACGGCAGCGCGGGCGCGCTGCCGTCGCGTGTCTACTTAAATATTGCTGTCGATGAAGGAGGTCAATTGCCCCTTCGCCAGTGCGCCAACTTTCTGGGCGGCCACGACACCGTTCTTGAACAGAATCAGGGTCGGGATGCCGCGGATGCCGAACTTGGCTGGCACAGCCTGGTTCGCGTCCACATCCATCTTGGCAACGAGGATCTTGCCATCGTATTCCTTGGCGACTTCTTCGAGGATGGGGCCGATGGCCTTGCAGGGACCGCACCACTCGGCCCAGAAGTCGACCAGGACCGGACGCTCGGACTTGAGCACGTCGGTTTCGAAGGATGCATCGCTGATATGTTTAATATTTTCGCTCATGTTTTCCTCAAAGAGAGGTAGGGGGTCAATAACGCCTGGGGATAAGCCGACCCTGCTGTGGTATCGCCATCCGGCTTCCTTTTTACTGCAACACTATAGTGGAGACGGAGTGTGCAAAAATCAATATGAGGAAGGGGGCGCGAGGGTGTCAGGCGGGGATTTAGACGAAATAATAACCTATTTTCCAGAAAGTGTCGTCGCATTGTACAAATTCGGCGGCAGCAGTGCCAGGGCCGAGCGCAACTGTTCGGGCGACATGGGTTTTTTATAGGCGCCCAGCACCTGCAAGCCATGGGCCCGGGCCAGGCGTTCGGCGGCGCGGCGCACCCCCGAATCCATGCCGCTGAGCAGCATCACATAGCCGCCGAAGGACGCCCCCGCGGCCGCATGGATGAACTCGATGCCATCCATGTCCGGCATCGACAGGTCGCAGATCAGCAAGGCCGGCGGTGTGCCGGCCAGGGTAGTCAGGGCCGCGCGCGCATCCGATTCGCGGCGCACGTCCGCCACCCCGATATCGGCCAGCATATCGGTGAGCACATCGAGCATGAAGCCGTCATCGTCGAGCAGCAGGACGGACAGGCACGAGGGGGAAGAGGAATCGGTCATGGGGCGCGGAACATGGTGCAGCCATTATCCGGGATTTACCCGCGAACACCACAGCAGCGTTGTTTTATTGAAGCGTGCGGACCAAAGATGGTGTTTTGAATAAGACGCGCTGTGCTAGACGCTGCCGGTGAACTGGTACAACTGGCCGGGATGCCACATCGTCACCACCGACGCGACCTGGCCCAGCGCGCGGGTGCGGCGCTTGAGCACCAGGCAGCACTGGCGCGCATCGATGGCCAGCATGTCGGCGATCTCGCGCGGCGGATGCAACGCTTCGATACTGTAAGTAGCGCTTTGCAGTGGCGCGACCTGCATCAGGTATTCGTTGGGCGTGAGGGCGGCGAAATCCTGGGCCAGGTAATCGGGTGCGCAGGCCGGGTTGACCCAGCGGTCCTCGACCTGGATCGGGACCTCGTTTTCGAAGTGGACGATCAGCGAATGGAACAGCATCTCGCCGCCGGGCAGCTCGAACTGCAGCGCCAGCAGGTCGGACGCGCGGGCGCGCTCGAGCATGCCCAGACGGCTGCCGTGGCGATGGCCGCGGGCACGCACTTCATCGGCGATACTGCGGATCTCGACCAGCGTGGCCTGGTACTTTTGCGGCGCCACATAGGTACCGGAACCCTGGCGGCGGGTCAGCACCTGCTCGGCCGTCAGTTCGCGCACCGCGCGGTTGACCGTCATGCGCGAGACTCCGAACTGGCGCACCAGCGCCTGCTCCGACGGCACCACATCGCCCTCCTTCCAGCGGCCGGCCGCGATCTCGCCAGTCAGGTAATCCTTGATGCGCTGGAAAATGGGCGTGCTGTCTTGCGCGATTCGATCTTCCAAACTACTCTCCGGAGGGGGGCGGGGAAAGCCTGATTCTAGCACTGGCCGGTGGCGGCGGATTCAAAAGCAAGAGCCGGAGTGACGGGGCGTGCCGGCGCGGCCAGAATGGCTGCATCGACATCAACGCCGGCAGCGGAGAGAACATGACAGCAGCAATCGGCAACACCACACAAGAGAGCGGCCCCAGCTACGACAGCGACGAGGCGCGCTGGGACGCACTGGCGCGGCGCGATGCCGCCGCTGACGGCCAGTTCTGGTATTCGGTCAGCAGCACCGGCGTGTACTGCCGGCCCTCGTGCGGCGCGCGGCCCGCGCTGCGCCGTCACGTCGCCTTTCACGCCACGCGGGCCGACGCCGAAGCGGCCGGCTTTCGGCCCTGCCAGCGCTGCAAGCCGGACCAGCCGCCCCTGGCCGAGCGGCATGCGCAGATGGTCGCGCAAGCGTGCCGCCTGATCGACGCCAGCGAAGCCGAGCCCAATCTGGACGACCTGGCCGTCGCCTGCGGCGTGAGCCGCTTCCACCTGCACCGGCTGTTCAAGGCCCAGACCGGGATCACCCCCAAAGCCTACGCCGCCGCGCGGCGCGCGGCGCGCCTGGCACAGGGGCTCGAGCAATCGGCCAGCGTGACCGACGCCATGTACGCCGCCGGCTTCAACTCGAGCGGCCGGTTTTACGCGCAGGCGCCGCAGCGTCTGGGGATGACCCCGCGCGCGTGGCGCGCGGGCGGGAGCGGCGAAGTGATCCGCTTTGCCATCGGCGCAAGCTCCCTGGGCGCGATTTTGGTGGCCGCCACCGCCAAAGGCATCTGCGCCATCTTGCTGGGCGACGACCCCGAGCAGCTCGCGCGCGACCTGCAGGATCGCTTCCCGGCGGCCGACCTGCGCGGTGCCGACGCCGATTTCGAAGCGACGGTCGCGCGCGTGGTGGGCTTGGTCGAAGCGCCGGCGCTGGGGCTCGATTTGCCGCTGGACGTGCGCGGCACCGCCTTCCAGCAGCGGGTATGGGAAGCGCTGCGCCAGATCCCCGGCGGCACGACCGTCAGCTACGCCGAACTGGCCGAGCGCATCGGCCTGCCCGCGGGCGCGCGCGCCGTCGCTGGCGCCTGCGCCGCCAACCCGGTCGCCATTGCCATCCCCTGCCACCGGGTCGTGCGCACCGACGGCGCCCTGTCCGGCTACCGCTGGGGCATCGAGCGCAAACGCACCCTTCTTTCCCGCGAACAATAACGGGGTCAGACCTCAATTTGGAAATTGTTTTGCGACCGGGGTCAGACCTCGATTCTGGAATGTTGTTGCGCGCGGTGCTAGCCGCGCTCCCGCTGGCGCCCGGCGCTGCGGCCGAACATGGCAGCCATGCGCTCCGTGAAGGCCGCCGAGCCGAAAAAGAGGCTGCTCGCGGTGGCCGCGCGGACCTGGCTGATCATGTTGTCCGGAATGCCTTCGGTGCACAGGCTGCGGTAGCGCAGCCGGCGCTCGTCCGGCTCCGCCGCCAGGTCGAGGTAGCTCGCATGCGGCGTCACGCGCGCGTCGGCGTAGCCGTAGGCATTGGCCCGGTAGCTGGACCAGTCATATTCCGCAGGATGGGTGCACAGGCCCGCGCGCACCGGGTTCAATTCGATGTAGCGCTGGCACACCATAAAGTAGTGCTCGCTATCGACCAGGCACGAACGGTAGCGCCCCTGCCACAGCGTGCCAACCCGCCGGTATTTGCGATTGATGTGCTGGACATACTTTTGGCTCAGCCACTTGAGCATGGCGGCGGCCGCGCCGATGTCATCCGGCGTGGCCAGGAGATGGATGTGGTTGGGCATTAGTACATACGCATGAATGCGGCAGGAAAAGCGCTGTTTCGATTCCAGCAGGAAATCAAGATAGGATTGGAAATCGTTGCGCGCGAAAAAGCACGGGTTTCGATTGTTTCCGCGCTGAATAATATGCAGCGGGACGTTGGCAAATACGGGGCGGGGAAAGCGGCTCATCGGGTCATCCTCCTTTGTTAACAGCACGATTAACAGCACGACGGTATCCGCCACCTTGCCCACCTTCCGCCCCGCTTGCTCAATCGAACCCGAAATATTCCAGAATTGAGGTCTGACCCCGCTGTTAAAAAAATTTCAGAATTGAGGTCTGACCCCGTTTGGCGCGCTACACTCTGCTTTTGCGTTGGAGGAGAGTGTGTGATGCGCGGGATTTCTTTGGTTGGGGTGGTGGTCGCGGTCGGAGCGAGTCTGGGCGCGGCGCAGGCGGCGACGGTCATCGATAATGCGAATGGCTATACGCTCGATGGCAGTAACAAGCTGGTGCGTTTCAGTTCCATTGCCTTCGATGACAAGGGCCGGATCCTGGCCGTCGGCACGCCCGAACAGACGAGCGCGCGCGTGAAAAAGGCGCGCCATGTCGATGTGCAGGGCAAAACCGTCATCCCCGGCCTGATTGATGCGCATGGCCATGTGTTCGGCCTGGGCGAACAGTTGTCGCGCCTTGATCTGACCGGCAGCGCGTCGCTGGCCGATGCGCTGGCCGCAGCCGCCGCCTACGCGCGTGCCAATCCCGGCCAGGCCTGGCTGCGCGGGCGCGGCTGGAATCAGGAAATCTGGAAGCTGGGCCGCTTTCCCACTGCCGCCGAACTCGATACCGCCGTCGCCGACCGCCCGATGTGGCTCGAACGCGTCGATGGCCACGCGGGCTGGGCCAATGCGCGCGCGCTGGCCCTGGCCGGCATCACCAATACGACTCCTGATCCGGCCGGCGGCAAAATAGTGCGCGATGCGAACGGCGTCGCCACCGGGGTGCTGGTCGATGCGGCCCAGTCCCTCATCGAAAAGGTCATGCCGAAACAGAGCGAGGCCGAGGAGCGCTTGGCGCTCGAGCGCGCCCTGCAGAAAATCGCCTCGGTCGGCCTGACCGGCGTGCACGATGCCGGCATCACGGTGGCGCAGGACACGCTGTACCGCGACTACGCCGACCGCAACGCCCTCACGGCCCGTATTTACGCCATGATCGGCGATGTCGGCCCCGACTTCGATCTGCTCTCGCGCGACGGGCCGCTCAAGACCTATGCGAACGACATGTATGCGCTGCGCGCCGTCAAGCTGTATGCCGACGGCGCCCTGGGCAGCCGCGGCGCCGCCCTGATCGCCCCCTACAGCGACGAAGCCAAATCGCACGGGCTGCTGTTCCGTCAGAACGCCGATATCTACGCGATGATGGAAAAGGCGATGAAGCGCGGCTACCAAGTCAATGTCCACGCCATCGGCGACGCGGGCAACCGCCAGATCCTCGACGGCTACCAGGTCCTGCTCGAGAAAACCGGCAGCCGCGATCTGCGTCACCGCATGGAACACGCCCAGGTGGTCGCACCGGCCGACATCGCGCGCTTCAAGGCGCTCGACATCGTCCCCTCCATGCAGCCGACCCATGCCACCTCCGACATGAACATGGCCGAGCAGCGCGTGGGCCCGGCCCGCATCAAGGGCGCCTATGCCTGGCGCACCTTCCTCGACCAGGGCTCGCGCATCGCCTGCGGCTCGGATTTCCCGGTCGAGTCGCCCAATCCCTTCTTCGGCATTCACGCCGCAGTCACGCGCCAGGATGCGGCCGGCAATCCGGCCTCGGGCTGGTATCCGAATCAGGCCATGACGCTGACCGAGGCGTTCCGCTGCTTTACCCTGGACGCCGCCTGGGCCGGCCACCAGGAAAAGTCCACCGGCTCGCTGGAAAAGGGCAAGTGGGCCGACTTCGTGGTGATCGACCAGGACTTGTTCAGCATGCCGGTCAAGGATATCCATGCGATCCGGGTGCTCCAGACCTGGGTCGCGGGGCGCCAGGTGTACACCGCAAAATAGGCACAGGGGCCGCCGCAAAAAGCATTTGACTTGGTTGTATAGACAACTTAGACTGCGTTCATGCACGCTGGCGTGTGCGGCTTTGCCGCGCCGGCGTTTTTACCGCGTTCAAGGAGCTGCCATGACCACCGATTCGATCCAGATGGGCGACGACCCCCGCTATGACGCCAGCCGCGAGATCCGTGCCCCGCGCGGCACCGAACTGGCTTGCAAGAGCTGGCTGACCGAGGCGGCTTACCGCATGATCCAGAATAATCTGGACGCGGAAGTGGCGGAAAATCCCAAGCACCTGGTGGTCTATGGCGGCATCGGCCGCGCTGCGCGCAACTGGGCGTGCTACGACCAGATCCTCGCGTCCCTGCGCACGCTGGAAGACGACCAGACCCTCCTGATCCAGTCGGGCAAACCGGTAGGCGTGTTCCAGACCCACGCCGATGCGCCACGCGTGCTGATCGCCAATTCGAACCTGGTACCCAAGTGGGCCAACTGGGAGCACTTCAATGAGCTCGACCGCAAGGGCTTGTTCATGTACGGCCAGATGACGGCCGGCAGCTGGATCTATATCGGCACCCAGGGCATCGTGCAGGGCACCTACGAAACCTTCGCCGAAGCGGGCCGCCAGCATTTTGGCGGCGACTGGGGCGGACGCTGGATCCTGACCGCGGGCCTGGGCGGCATGGGCGGCGCGCAGCCGCTGGCGGCCACGTTCGCGGGCGCCGTCTCGCTCAACATCGAGTGCCAGCAGTCGAGCATCGACTTCCGCCTGCGCACGCGCTATGTGGACAAGCAGGCCAGGGATATCGACGACGCGATCGCCCTGATCAAGCACCACACCGAGCGGCGCGAAGCGGTGTCGATCGCGCTGCTGGGCAACGCGGCCGATGTGTTGCCCGAGCTGGTGCGGCGCGCCAAGGCGGGCGGCATCAAGCCCGACCTGGTGACCGACCAGACCTCGGCCCATGACCTGATCAACGGCTATCTACCGAGCGGCTGGAGCGTGGCGGAGTGGAAGGCGGCGCAGAAGGATCCATCCCAGCATGCGCGCCTGACCGCCGCCGCCACCGCATCGTGCGCGGTCCACGTGCAGGCCATTCTCGACTTCCATGCCATGGGCATCAAGGCGGTCGACTACGGTAACAATATTCGCCAGGTCGCGTTCGACCATGGTGTCAAGGATGCCTTTGCCTTCCCCGGATTCGTGCCGGCCTATATCCGGCCCCAGTTCTGCGAGGGCCGCGGCCCGTTCCGCTGGGTGGCGCTGTCGGGCGACCCGGAAGATATCTACAAGACCGATGCCAAGATCAAGGAACTGTTCCCCGAACAGAAGCAGGTCCACCACTGGCTGGACATGGCGCGCGAACGCATCGCCTTCCAGGGGCTGCCGGCGCGCATCTGCTGGCTGGGCCTGGGCGAGCGCCACATCGCCGGCCTGGCTTTCAACGAGATGGTGCGCACGGGCCAATTGAAGGCGCCGGTGGTGATCGGCCGCGATCACCTCGATACCGGCTCGGTCGCCAGCCCGAACCGCGAAACCGAATCGATGCGCGACGGGACCGATGCCGTGTCCGACTGGCCGCTGCTCAACGCCATGCTCAATACGGCCGGTGGCGCGACCTGGGTTTCGCTCCACCACGGCGGCGGCGTCGGCATGGGCTATTCCCAGCATTCGGGCGTGGTCATCGTGGCCGACGGCACCGATGCGGCCGCCAAACGCCTAGCGCGCGTGCTCGTCAACGACAGCGGCTCGGGCGTCATGCGCCACGCCGATGCGGGCTACGAGAGCGCGATCGCCTGCGCCAAGCGCAACCACCTGAATTTGCCGATGATCGGCTGAGCATCCGGTTCTCCTGCGTGCGGCATGCTGCACGCGACCTCACACCATTCAAGATCGACCATGACCATGAAACACCATCACAACGGCTGGACCCTGAACCCGGGCAAGATGACGCTCGACGACCTGCGCGCCGTCTGGGCCGCACCCGCGCCCCTGACGCTGGCAGCCGACGCCTACCCGGTGATCGCGGCGTCCGCCGCCGCGGTCGAGGCCATCGTGGCCAAGGGCGACGCGGCCTATGGCATCAACACCGGTTTCGGCATCCTTGCCAAGACCCGCATCCCGGATGAAAAGCTCGAAGAGCTGCAGCGCAACCTGATCCTGTCGCACTCGGTCGGCACCGGCCAGTTGCTGTCGGACGCGGTGGTGCGCCTGATCGTGCTGATGAAAATCGGCAGCCTGGCGCGCGGTTTCTCAGGCGTGCGCCCGGTAATCGTCGATACCCTGATCGCCATCTACAACGCCGGCATCATGCCCGCCATTCCCGCCAAGGGCTCGGTGGGCGCGTCGGGCGACCTGGCGCCGCTGGCGCACATGACGCTGGCCATTCTGGGGGTGGGCCAGGTCAGGGTGGACGGCACGCTGATGGATGCCGATGCGGCGCTGCGCCAGGCCGGCATTGCGCCGGTGGTGCTCGCTGCCAAGGAAGGCCTGGCGCTGATCAACGGCACCCAGGTCTCGACCGCGCTGGCCCTGCATGGTCTGTTCATGACCGAGCGTCTGCTGGAAGCGGCGATGGTGGCCGGGTCGCTGTCGCTGGACGCGGCCAAGGGCAGCGACGCGCCGTTCGACGCGCGCGTGCACGAGGTGCGCGGCCAGCCGGGGCAGATTGCCGCCGCCGCTATATACCGCCAGCTGGTGGCGGGCAGCGCGATCCGCGCCTCGCACCTGGTCGGCGACGAGCGCGTGCAAGACCCGTACAGCCTGCGCTGTCAGCCGCAGGTCATGGGCGCCATCATCGACCTGATTGCCAACGTCTCGCGCACCCTGCTGATCGAAGCGAACGCCGTGACGGACAATCCGCTGATCTTCCCCGCCACGGGCGAGATTATCTCGGGCGGCAACTTCCACGCCGAGCCGGTCGCCTTTGCGGCCGATACGCTGGCGCTGGCGATCGCCGAAATCGGCGGCCTGGCCGAGCGCCGCATTGCGCTGCTGATCGATGCGACCCTGTCGGGGCTGCCGCCGTTCCTGGTGCGCGACCCGGGCGTCAATTCCGGTTTCATGATCGCGCACGTCACGGCAGCGGCGCTGGCGTCGGAAAACAAGTCGCTGGCCCACCCGGCCAGTGTCGACAGCCTGCCCACCTCGGCCAACCAGGAAGACCACGTCAGCATGGCGACCTTCGCTGCGCGCCGTCTGGACGACATGGCGCAAAATACCGCCGTCATCGTCGGCATCGAACTGCTGGCCGCGGCCCAGGGCATCGATTTCCACCGTCCGCTCGCTTCGTCGCCGCATCTCGAGCACGTGCATGCGCAGCTGCGCCGCAAGGTGCCGTTCTTCGACGCCGACCGCTTCTTCGCGCCCGACATCGAAGCGGCCAAGCAGATGGTGGTGGACGGGGCACTGAGCGCGTCCTGCAAAGGCTTGTTCGCATCGCTGTACGCTTGATCTGACGCCGGAGGCCATGATGGATTATTCATTCAAGGAAGGCCGTATTCCTTTGCTGGTATCGATGCCGCATGTGGGCACCGATATCCCGGACGATATTGCCGCGCGCATGGCGCCATGCGCGCTGACCCGCGCCGATACCGACTGGCACCTGCGTCAGCTGTACGGTTTCCTCGACGAGATGGGCGCTTCGACCATCGCGGCGCGCTGGTCGCGCTACGTGATCGATCTGAACCGCCCGCCCGAAGACACCAACCTGTATCCGGGCCTGTCCACCACCGGCCTGTGCCCGGTCGACACCTTCGGCAGCGAGCAGCTCTACCTGGATGGCCAGGCGCCGGCCGAGATGGAAGTGCGCGCCCGCCTGGAGCGCTACTGGCAACCGTATCACCGCCAGCTGCGCGCCGAACTTGATCGCTTGCTGGCGCTGCATGGGCGCGTGGTGCTGTGGGACGCGCATTCGATCGCGTCGGTGGTGCCGCGCTTTTTCGACGGCCGCCTGCCCGACCTGAACTTCGGCACGGCCCAGGGCACGTCCTGCGCCCCGGCCATGGAAGCGGAGGTGGTGGGCGTGGCGCAGTCGCAGTCCGCGTTCTCGGTGGCCGTCAATGGCCGCTTCAAGGGCGGCCATATCACGCGCCACTACGGCCAGCCGGCCCTGAACGTGCATGCCATCCAGCTCGAGATGTGCCAGTGCCTGTACATGGATGAAAGCGCGCCGTTCGCCTATCGGCCCGAGGCCGCTGCCCAGGTACAGCCGTTGCTGCAGCGCCTGACCTCGGCCGCCGTCGAATGGGTGCGCGCGTGACGTCGCTGTTTGCGCGCCATGCGCTGCTGCCCGAGGGCTGGCGCGACAATGTGCGCATCGAGTGGTGCGCCGCTGGCAGTCTGACCGAAGTCACGCCCGACAGCGCCCACCGCACCAATGAGCAGCGGGTCGAACTGGTCATGCCCGGCATGGTCAATCTGCACTCGCATGCGTTCCAGCGCGCGCTCGGCGGCCTGACCGAAATCGCCGGCGACAGTCCGGACAGTTTCTGGACGTGGCGCGACCTGATGTACCGTTTCGCGCGCAGCATCACGCCCGAGCATATCGAGGCGATTGCCGCCCAGCTGTTCTCGGAATGCCTGCGCCACGGCTACACCTCGCTGTGCGAATTCCACTACGTGCAGCGCGACGCGCAGGGCGACTTTTACGCCCGCCCCGCAGAGACGGCCGAACGGGTCATCGCCGCGGCGCGCAAGAGCGGCATCGGCATCACCATGCTGCCGGTGCTGTACAGCTACGCCGGTTTCGGCCAGCAGCCGCTCAAGAGCGAGCAGCAGCGCTTTCGCACCGATGCCGCCGACGTCCTGCGCATCATCGCGGCGCTCGAACCATTGCGCGGCGCCCAGGTGGAAGTGGGCGTGGCGCCGCATTCGCTGCGCGCGGCGTCCAGCGAGCAGATTCGCGCCGTGCTGGCGGCGCTGCCAGCGGAGCGCCCGGTGCACATCCACATCGCCGAGCAGCAGGCCGAGGTGGCGCAGTGTCTCGCCGCCACCGGCATGCGCCCGGTGCAGTACCTGATGGACCAGTTCACGGTGGACGCGCGCTGGTGCCTGGTGCATGCGACCCATCTGGAACCGTTCGAGACGGCGGCGCTGGCTGCCAGCGGTGCCATTGCCGGCCTGTGTCCGACCACCGAGGCCAATCTGGGCGACGGCCTGTTTCCGCTGGCGCCGTATCTGGCGGCGGGCGGGCGCTTCGGCATCGGCAGCGACAGCCATATTTCGCAATCGCCCGTGGAAGAACTGCGCTGGCTGGAGTACGGCCAGCGCCTGCAGCACCAGCGCCGCAATGTGGCCGCCTCCGCCCGGCAGCGCCGGGTGGGCGACTTTCTCTGGCAGGGCGCCCTGGCTGGCGGCGCGCTGGCGTCCGGCCGGCCGGTCGGCGCACTGGCGCCCGGCTTGCGGGCCGACCTGCTGGTGCTCGACAGCAGCCATCCCAACCTGGCGGGCATCGCGCCCGCCGACGTGCTGGGCACCTTTATCTTCTGCGGCAACGACAACCTGGTACGCGATGTGATGGTGGGCGGGCGTTGGGTTGTGCAAAATCAAGAGCATGTGGCCCAGGCGGAGATCGCACAACGCTATGTGCACACGATTGCCGAATTGCGTACACTGAGGGCATGACACTTCTGATCCCCTTCGCCGGTCTCGAACCGGCTCCGTGGAAGAACGGCGGCGGCTGCACGACCGAGATCGCGATCGCGCCGCCGGGCGCGCCGCTCGACGCGTTCGAGTGGCGCATCAGCCTGGCGACGATCGCGGTCAGCGGTCCGTTTTCCGCCTTCCCCGGGGTCGACCGCACGCTGGCGCTGGTGGACGGCCCGGGCGTCGTGCTCGAGATCGGCGACGAGGGGCAGTTTGTCCTGTCCGAGCAGGACCCGATCGTCGAATTCGCGGGCGAGTCGCCCGTCAATGCCACCCTGGCAGGCGGGCCGACCACCGATTTCAACGTCATGACGCGGCGCGCCACCTGCCACCACCGGCTGGGGCGGCGCACCCTGAACGGCATCTCCGAATTCGCCCCGCGCGGCGACATCACCATTCTGTTCCTGGCCGAAGGCGAGAGCCTGTGCGTGAGCAGCGAGTCCGAGCGTATCGGCCTGGTACGCTACGACGCCGTGGTGTTCGACAGCGATGCCGTCTGGACCCTGGAAGCGGGGCAGGCGACCGTCTTCGTGGTCGATATTTTCGTCAACGGGGCGTAAGCGGTGGCGCAAGCGTTCGACGCACTCTGGACCCAGGTGCACCTGGCCACCATGGAGGGCGGGTATGGCGAGCTGCGCGACGGCGCCATTGCCGTGCGCGACGGCCGCATCGCCTGGATCGGCGCCGCGGCGCACGCGCCCGCTGCCGCCACCGTCCACGACGGCGCCGGCTGCTGGCTCACGCCGGGCCTGATCGATTGCCATACCCACCTGGTCCACGCGGGAAACCGCAGCGACGAATTCGAGGCGCGCCTCAACGGCGCCACCTACGAAGAGATCGCCCGCGCCGGCGGCGGCATCATGTCGACCGTGCGCGCCACCCGCGCCGCCAGCGATGCCGAGCTGCTGCGCCAGAGCCTGCCGCGCGTTGCCAGCCTGCTGGCCGAAGGCGTGACGACGGTGGAAATCAAGTCCGGCTACGGCTTGTCGGCCGAGGATGAAATCAAGATGCTGCGCGTGGCGCGCCGGGTGGGCGAGGTGCTGCCGGTCAGCGTGGCCACCACCTTCCTGGGCGCGCACGCGCTGCCGCCGGAGTTCGCCGGGCGCGCCGACGCGTATGTCAGCCACCTGTGCGAAACCATGCTGCCGCAGGTCGCCGCGCTCGGTCTGGCCGATGCGGTGGACGCCTTCTGCGAGCGGATCGGCTTTTCAGCAGCCCAGACCGAGCGTGTCTTTGCCGCTGCGCGCGCGCATGGCCTGCCCGTCAAGCTGCATGCCGAACAGCTGTCCGACCAGGGCGGCGCCGCCCTGGTGGCGCGCTACCGGGGCCTGTCGGCCGACCACCTCGAGCATCTCGGCGCCGACGGCATCGCCGCCATGGCGGACGCCGGCACGGTGGCCGTGCTGCTGCCCGGCGCTTACTATTTTTTGCGCGACACCACGCCGCCGCCCGTGGCTGCCCTGCGCGCTGCCGGTGTGCCCATGGCCGTGGCGACCGACTGCAATCCCGGCACCTCGCCCATGACATCCCTGCTGCTGGCCATGAACATGGCTTGCACCCTGTGGCGCCTGACCCCGCAGGAGGCGCTCGCCGGCGCCACCATCCACGCGGCGCGCGCGCTGGGGCGCGAGCGCGATATCGGTTCCCTGGCGGTGGGCAAGGTGGCCGACTTTGCGCTGTGGGCGATCGCGCGCCCGGCCGACCTGTCGTACGCGTTCGGCTTCAATCCCTGCCGCGCCGTGGTCAACGCAGGCGTGCAGCGCGCACCGGTGGTAAGCTTGCCCGGTTGATTTGACCGGGAGCGTGCGTGCGCACCATCATTGTCGTTCTACTCTGCTGGTTGTGCGGCCCCGCCTTTGGCGACGATACGCTGCGGGTCGGCTCCAAGCGTTTCACCGAATCGTTCATTCTGGGCGAGATCCTCACCCAGAGCGCCGCCAGCGCCGGCAAGGCCGAGCATCGCCAGGGGCTGGGCAACACGGCCATCGTGCTGGCCGCGCTCAAGTCGGGCAGCATCGACGTGTACCCCGAATACCTGGGCACGATCGATCTGGACATCCTCAAGAATAGCAAACCGACCTCGCTCGCGCAGATGCGCGCCGCGCTCGCACCGATGGGGCTGGGGGTGGCGGTGCTGCTGGGCTTCAACAATACCTATGCGCTGGCAGTGCGCGCAGACAGTGCGGTGAGCACGCTGTCGGGCCTAGCGGGCATGCCGCAGCTGCGCTTCGGCCTGTCGCACGAATTCATCGGCCGCGCCGATGGGTGGGCGGGGCTGGCGCAGCGCTACCACTTGCCGCAGCAGGCGCGCGGGCTCGATCACGGGATCGCCTACGAGGCGCTGGCACAGCGCCAGGTCGACGTGATCGACATCTACTCGACCGACGCCAAGATCGCCCGCTACCAACTGCGCGTGCTCGACGACGACCTGGGCTACTTTCCCCGCTACGATGCCGTGCTGCTGTACCGGCTTGACGTGCCGGCGCGCTTCCCCGCGGCCTGGCGCGCCATCGTCGCGCTGGAAGGGCGCATCTCGGGCGAACGCATGATCGCCATGAACGCAGCGGCGGAACTGGAAGGCAAACCCTTCGCCCAAGTCGCGCGCAGCTTCCTGTCGGCGGAAAAACCGGCGCCGGCGGCGCGCGCCACCCTGCGCGACAAACTGTTCGGGCCGGACCTGTGGACGCTCACGCGCCAGCATCTGCTGCTGGTGCTGGTGTCGCTGGCGCTGGCCTGCCTGGCCGGGGTGCCGCTGGGCGTGCTGGCGGCGTTCGTGCCGCGCCTGCGCCAGTTGGTGCTGGCCGTGGCCGGGGTGCTGCAAACCGTGCCTTCGCTGGCGCTGCTGGCGATATTGATTCCACTGCTGGGCCAGATCGGCGCGCTGCCGGCGCTGGTGGCGCTGTTCGTGTACGCGCTGCTGCCGATCGTGCGCAATACCTGCACAGCGCTGCTGGGCGTGCCGTCCGGCCTGCGCCTGGCCGCGCTGGCGCTGGGCTTGCGGCCGCGCCAGCGTCTGCGCTTCGTGGATTTGCCGCTTGCCATGCCGGTGATCCTGGCCGGGGTCAAGACGGCCGCCGTGACCAGCGTCGGCACGGCCACGATCGCCGCCTTCATCGGCGCCGGCGGCTATGGCGAGCGGATCACCACCGGACTGGCCCTCAATGACCACGACATGCTGCTGGCCGGGGCGATTCCGGCGGCCGTGATGGCGCTGCTGACCCAGCTGCTGTTCGAAGTGGCGGAAAGGCTGGCGCAGCGGCGCAGCGGAGGCGGCGTTACCGGATTTTCATGATCGGTAAGCAATTGTAACTCTTTTGCAATGTTTCTCTGGTGGGCACTATAGTGGATCCCGATTGAATCCAATCTCCCCTTCCCATCCTAAGCAAATGGGTTCACCCACGGCGCCTCGGCCCCGTGGGTTTTTTCTTTGTCAGGCAGTCGCCAGGCTGGTGAGCGCGTCGCCGGTGACGCGGCAGATGCGCCAATCGGGCAGCAATTCGGCCCCCATGCCCTTGTAGAAATCGATGGCGGGCGTATTCCAGTCCAGCACCGACCATTCGAAACGGCCGCACTGACGCTCGAGCGCCAGCTTGGCCAGCGCCACCAGCATGGCGCGACCATAGCCCTTGCCGCGTCGATCTTGCTTGACGTACAGATCTTCCAGATACAAGCCCTTGCGTGTCAGGAAGGTCGAGAAATTGTGGAAGAACAGGGCGAAGGTGACGACCTCGCCATTTTCCTCGCCGATGATCGCTTCGCAGGCCGGGCGCGCGCCAAACAGCCCCTCGTGCAGCAGCGCTTCGGTGGCGATCACCAGGTGTTCGAGTTTTTCAAACACGGCCAGTTCAATGATCATGGCGTGGATGTGCGCCACATCATCGGGGCGGGCAGGGCGGATGCTGAAGGTAGTCATGGAACCTCGGGAAGGGTGGTGAGGCAAACGGCCTCTTTCGGGGTGGCGGCGGGGGTGCGCACGGCCCAGGCGACGCTGGCCAGGCACAGGAACATGCCCAGAAATTCCAGCGGGCCGGGACGGTAGTGTTCCAGCTGGATCGACAGCAGCAGCGAAATCACGGGCGTGACGACGCCGATGTACACCGCCTTTTGCGATCCGATCCGGTTGATCAGGGTGAAATAGGCGCTGAAGGCGATGACCGAGCCGAAAATCGACAGATAGGCCAGCCCCAGCCAGTACTGGGGGCGCGATGGGACGATGAAGTGCTGCCCTGTGGCCAGCGACCACACGGCGACCATGAGCGTACCCCACATCATCGACCAGGCCATGGTCAGGAACAGGTTGGCCGAATGCTCGCGCACCTTGGTGACAACGATGTTGCCTGCCGAACTGGAGATCGTCGCCAGCAGCGCCAGGCCCAGGCCCAGCAAAAAGTGGCCGGCGCCGCCGCCGACAATGTCTTTCCAGGCATCGGCAATCGAATGGAAGAACAGCATGGTGACGCCGGTGACGGCCACCATGCCGGCCGCCCAGGTGCGCCAGGTGATGGCGGTGCCGAAGGCGATGCGGCTGCAGATCGGGTTCCAGAACACCATCAGCGCAAACAGCACGGCCACCAGCGCCGACACCACGTACTGCTCGGCGTTGTACGTGCAGATGTACGAGAGCGCAAACGAGAAGAACCCCTGCAGCATCATCCACCGTTGGGCGGGCCAGGGCAGGCGCAGACGCTCGCCGCGCGCCAGGCAGAGCAGGAACAGCGCCGCCGATGCCAGCGCGAAGCGGTAGACCACCGACACCGATGGCGGCACTTCGCCCAGTTGCACGGTAATGGCCCAGAAGGTGGAGCCCCAGATCAGGGAGGCAATGATGAAGAGAAGGGGAGAGGACATCGGAAAAGTATACGGTGAATTGAAGTTTCCTGCCGGGCAGGAAACTTCATCCTGCTGGGCGCGATTTACCAGGCCAGGTGCAGGCGGCGGTACAGGAAGCTGAGCACGAACAGCGGACCGATCAGCAGGAAGCGCAAGTCGTCGAAGAAGGATGGTTTCTTGCCTTCGATCTTATGCCCGATAAACTGCCCGATCCACGCCAGCACGAAGATGGCCAGCGACAGCGGCAGCACCGCCGCGGGCGGCAACAGCGACAGCACCGCCAGCATGGCGGCCGACATGATCAGCATGCCCACGGCAAAGGCTTTCGACAGCTTGATGTAATAGATCATCGACACCACGGTGACGGCGACGGCCGCCAGCGGGTGGATCCACCACACGATGCCGAGCAGGGTGAACACGATGACGGGCACGCAAATAAAGTGGATGAGCTCGTTGGTGTGATTGAGATGGCTCTCGCTGTATTTGGCCAGCAAGGTATCGATATCACGTGGCTGTGCGGTGGTGGTCATGCGGGCGTCTCCTGCCATATTGTTGGTTTTGGGAATGCATTTCAATTCTACACCGGTCGCCGCGTCCAGCAGTTAGAATCGCGCCATGCCCGATTCCCTGCCGCCGCAGCGCAAACGCTGCTTCGATCCCGTTGTCGATGAGCGCACCCGCCTGCTGGTGCTGGGCAGCTTGCCGGGCGAACGCTCGCTGACGCTGCAGCAATACTATGGCAACAAGCAAAACCGGTTCTGGATGCTGATGTCGGCCGTGCTCGACGTCGATCTGGTGCCGCTCGATTATGCCGCGCGCCTGGCGGCCTTGCGCGAGCATGGCGTCGGCCTGTGGGACGTGGTGGCCGAAGCGCGGCGCGAAGGCAGTCTCGACAGCCGCATCCGCGAACGCGATGACAATGATTTGCCCGGCTTGATCGCCACGTTGCCCCAATTGCAGGCCGTGGCGTTCAATGGCGGCACGGCGGCGCGGCTGGGTGAAAAGATCTTGGCAGAAAACCTGCCGCAGCTGAGAACTATCGCCCTGCCGTCGAGCAGCCCGGCCTACACGCTCGCCTATGCGGCCAAGCTGGCGGCGTGGCTGCCGCTGCGCGAACTGCTGGGCACCGCGCATGCACGATAGGGAAATGAAATGACCGCTTTGATCTGGGAGCCCGGCAACGGGATGGATGCCGCAGCGCTCGCGCGCCTGCGCGCGCGCTTTTGCAAGCCCAGGCAGCCCATGGGTGAAGCCTGGTTCATGGGCGCAGAGCGCCGCATGTTCCATGAGCTCTTCGGTGATCTGTCGCTCGTGGACGTTTCGATCCTCCAGCGGGCGCTCGGCGAGATTGCCAGCGGTTCTGGGGCGTTCGGCCCGAAGCCGGAATGGGAGGATTGGTTCCACTATCTGCTGGCGCAGCTGCTGCCTCGCGCGCACGAGCAAGACGTTCTGGAGTCGCTGGTCAGCGCCTTCGTCGCGATTTACCCGACTGACGACGCGGCTTTTCCTTACGCGACATTTCGCGACGATGTGCTGGCCACGCTGGGCCGCTGCCTGATGGCGCCAGGCTGCTGGCATGGACAGGAGATCGTGGTGGGAAGCGTCCTGCATCGCTCGAACTGCAATCCGGCGCAAGTCTGGTGCTGGTGGAATGCCAGCGGCGACTTCAGCGCCTCCCTGTTCTTTTGCCTGAAGTACTTGCCGGCAGCGCGTATCGACGCCTGGCTGGCGTCGGTGTTGTCGATACCGTCGCCACATTGGCGCGCCCAAGTCATCGTCTGGCTCGTCGGCGCGCGCGCCATGCTGGCGGGAGAAATGCGTTGGCCAAGCGAATTGGCGATCGGCGCCAGGCCGTCGATCGACTGGGAGTGGTCAGATTGTCTCGGTGCGCAACTGGCAGGCTGGCATGCGATCAAGGGCAAAGAAACGGCAGATTTTTTATCCCGCGCTGCCCGTGACCGGACACTTGCAGTGTGCCAGCAGTTTTTCACTGTCGATGTGCTTGATGCGTGGATGGCGAGCATCGACCAGGTCCCCGATCTGGCTGTCGAACTGGCCGAGATACCCAAGCTGTTCGAGGAGCACTACGTGCAGCGGCGAAGTACGCAGGCGCGATAGGCGCTACGCGAGTTCAAGCAAGCGCCGCCAGCAAGTGCGCGCTGCTGACGACGCGCGCGTACTCCCCATCCAGGTTGGCCAGCGACATCGCATGCACGTCCTCGGCCGAGCGCGGCGTGCCGCCGTGGTCGGTCTGCGCAAAGGCGAAGGTGGCATCGGCCGCCACCGAGGCATCGAATCCCAGATTGCCGGCCGAGCGCGCCGTCGATTCCACCGAATGATTGGTGCTCACCCCGGTCAGTACCAGCCGTGTGATGCCACGCACATGCAGCCAGCGCTCCAGCCCCGTGTGGATGAACGCATCGGGTACGTTCTTTTCCACCACATGCTCATGGTCCAGCGGCAGGAAGCGCGGCTGGAAGGCGGCGCCGCGCTGGCCCGGCGCGAAACCTGACTGCGCGCTGCGCGAGATGTGACGCACGTGCACCACCGGTGCGCCGCGTGCGCGCCAGTGCGCCAGCAGCGCGGCGATGCGGTCCTCGGCCTGCGGGTTGTTGCGCGCTCCGGCGGCGGGGTCGGCCATGCAGTTCTGCATGTCGATGACGATCAGGGTCGGTGCGGCGTCGTGCATGCGCTCTCCATTGGCTAGAAGCGCATTATGGCCGATTTCTCACCAGGTCTTGCGGGCCTGCGCGCCCGCTTGCGCGCGCAGGTATTCGAGTTTTGACGAGTAGCGCTTGGCACCCTCGATGGTATTGCTGGTGTCGACCGCCAGCGACATCTGCTTGCGCGCGGCATTGGCTTCGCCCAGCTTCCAGTGCGCCATCGCCAGCCAGAAGTGGAACTCGTGATAGTAGGGTGAGCGCTGCACTTCGCGCGCGAACTGCATCTTGGCGGCCGAATAGCGGCCTTCTTCCATCGCCTTCATGCCCAGCTGGAAGTAGTGGAAGGGCGGGGTCGGCTCGATGCTGGCCAGGCGCGCGGTCAGCTCGGTCACTTCGTCCGCCTTGCCCAGGCGCGCGAGCACCGGCAGCAAATTGCGCATCAGGGTCGCATCCTCCGGCGAACGCACGAGCGCGCGCCGGAACACCTTTTCGGCGGCCGCATTGTCGCCATGCGTGAAGTACACCACGCCGAGCGTGTTGTAGGCGGTGATGAAGCCGGGGGCGCGCTCGATCGCGGCGCGCGCGAACCAGTAGGCGTCGTCCAGGCGGTTGCGCGCCAGTTCCTCCGCCGCGCGGTTGTTCAGGTACATGGCGACGATGGTCGGCTCGTCCAGCGGCAGCGTGGCGTACCAGGTCGTCTCTTTTGGTGGCAGGAAGTCCACCGTCATGGCGCGCTCGGTCAGGTCGACCGTGCCGTCGCGGCTGGGGCGGTTGAACAGGCGCAGATTGACGTGGGTGCTGGCGATATACAGGCTGCCTTCGCGGCTCCATTGCTGTTCGATCAGGGCCTGCTGGAACTGGGGACTGAGGCCCATGTTGCGGGCGAACGCCGCTGTCATGATCACCAGCGACAGGCAGTTGCCCTGGCGCGCGGCGAAGGTCTCGCTGGCGTTGCGGGTGAAGCTGGCATCGTAGTCGATCTTCAGTTCGCCGCTGGTGTAGAGCGCATCGAACAGGCCGCGCTGGGGACCGCTGGCGCGCACGTGCGACTGGAACGCCGTCGAATGCAGATAGGCTTCCATGGCGGGACTGAGGGTGAAGACCTGGTCGCCGCTGACGCTCTGGGTGGGCGGCGCAAACACGCTGTCGCGGTACAGGTCCGCGGAGGAGGGCATGGGGGTGAGCGGTACCTCGGTCGCGCAGCCTGCCAGCAGCAGGCAGCATGCCAGCAGTCGTCTGACGTTGTTCATGATGGCCTCCTCATGATGGTCTTGGTCGCAACACCGGATGGCTTCAGTATCGTCCTGCGGCGGGCCAATGTCAAAGGCTCTCTAGTGCTCCGGCTCGGCGTGGAAGCACTCGTGCAATTCATCGAGCAGGTCGGCTGTTTCCTCGTCGCTCAGGCCCAGGTAGTGGCAGGCGCGCGCGCCGCCCTTGTCCCATTCGAGCGACTCGCCCATGCCCTGGTAGCGGGCAATCGCGCTTTCGGCCAGCAGCGACAGGGCCACCAGGGAACGCACCGCGTCCGCGGTGGCGCTGTCGTCGAGCACGCTGTAATCCTGGTGGTGCAGGATGGCCCAGGAGACGTCGGTGGACAGGCCCCAGTTGCGTGCCAGCAGGCAGCCGATGGCGGCATGGTTGGTGCTGTGGCGCTCGTCCTCGAGCGCCGTCAGGGGCCGCGCGCGGTCGCCCGCCGCTTCGGCAAAGGTGGCGGCATAGCCGGGGAAGCGTTCCATCAGCAGGGGCACGCCGGTGTCGCAGAACAGGCCGAAGGTGTGCGCCACATCGGGCTCGCCAATGCGCAGGCGGCGCGCCAAAAACACCATGGCCTGGGCGCGCCGCGTCGAGATATCCCAGAAGCTGGCCAGGCTGCGGTGGTCGCCGCCGATCGCCTCGCGCGCCAGCAGGCCCGTCATCAGCGCCGCGACCTGGTTGATCCCCAGGAACAGGATCGCCTGCTCGATCGACTTGGCCTTGCGCCGCCCGCCATAGAAGGGCGAATTGGCCAGCTTGAGCAGGGCGCCCGACATCCCCACATCGCTGGAAATGATGCGCCCGATCCCTGCCAGCGACGGATCCTCGCATGCCAGCTCGCGCTGCAGGTCGGCCAGCAGGCTGGGACGCGGCGGGATGCGGATCGATCGGATCAAGGCCTCGACCGGATCGGCTTCCGGACTTGCCAAAGTGGTTAGTTTGCTCATCGGGTAGGGAAAAGCGCGGCGCAATGCGGGCAAGATTCCACTATAAACCAGACCCATTGAAGTTGCACTACGGCAAATCGACAAGTGTGGCGAAAGTGTCAGTCGGCAGCTTAAAATTTGCGAATGAACAATTTGCCAGAAACTATAGCGGGAATCGATTTTTCCGCCGACGCCCACCAGGTGGCCGCGCAGCTGATCGGTTGCGTGCTGCTGGTCGATGGGGTGGGCGGGCGCATCGTCGAAACCGAGGCCTACGACCGCGACGATCCCGCCTCGCACAGCTTTTCGGGACCGAGCCAGCGCAACCGCGCCATGTTCGGTCCGCCCGGGCATGCGTATGTGTATCTGTCGCACGGCATTCACTGGTGTCTCAATATGGTGTGCCGTGAAGCGGGTCATGGCGCTGGCGTACTCATCCGCGCACTTGAACCGCTCGACGGCCTGGCCGTCATGGCACAGCGGCGCGGCACAAGCGAACCGCGCCAGCTCTGTTCCGGGCCGGGCAAGCTGGGTCAGGCGCTGGGCATCGTCCACGCCCTCAACGGTGTTTCCCTGGCGGCGGCGCCGTTCGCGCTGGCGGCGCCGGCGGCGCCGGTCGCCGTGGTGGCCGGGCCGCGCATCGGCATTTCCAAGGCGGTCGCGGTGCCGTGGCGTTTCGGCCTGGCCGGCTCGCGCTTTGTCAGCCGGCCGTTTCGCTGAGCGGGTCACGGCACGCGCCTCATTTCTTGTAGATGCCCGCTTCGAGCACGACGTCGTCGACCCGCAGGATGTACGTGTTCTTCGGTTCGATCTTGCCGCTGGTAGGGTTCTTGTACTGGTAGGCCACCCAGCCCTTGCCCGATCGCTGCGCCAGCTCGATGATTTCACGGCGGTAGTTCTTGCCGCTGGGGTCGGGAATATCGGTCAAGTCCTTGCCCACCAGCGCGCCATTGATGGGATGGGCCAGCACGATGCCGCTGTACAGGTCGCGCATGTCGATATACAGCGAGCCCTGCACAAAATCCGGATCGCGCGCGCTGATGCGGCGGCGCATTTCTTCCTTGCCTTTGGCGCGGATCAGGGCCGCGCCGCGCTCGGTCATGGCGATCGCATCCTTTTCGGTCGGTTCGCTTGCGCCTGCGCTGCCGCTGGCAACGAGACAACACAGCGCGGCAGCGCTCAGCCTGAAGTTCATGATCTGCTCCTTGAGAGTTTATTAAGAGAATGTTGCATATGTGCATTCCCTAATCTACGCCCTCAACCGCGGCACTTCTTGCGCTGTCACAAGCGAATCTCACGGGCCATCTGCGCTGTTCGCGCCCGTTTTTGCGCACTGATTGATTGACTGCAATTGCGATGCCGATTTGCAAGCTTAGGATGGGTTTTTCTTCCACCAACCGGAGCGCGCCGTGAGCATCGACCCATCCCCCGCACGATTCAAGCCCTATACCCGCCAGACGATCGTCCAGGCCCGCCAGTGGCAATCGCTCGCGCCCGCGCTGCAGGAAGCGGTGCAGGTGGTCTCCCAGGTGCTGCCGTTTCGCACCAACGCATATGTGCTCGATCACCTGATCGACTGGAGCCGCGTGCCCGACGATCCCATCTACCGGCTGGTGTTCCCGCACCGCGACATGCTGCACCCGCACGAGTACGCGCAGCTGCGCGAGCTGGGACTGGTGCGCAAGGATGCCGCCGCCACCGCCCAGCTGGTGCAGGCGATTCGGATGCGCATGAATCCCCATCCGGCCGGCCAGATGACCCACAATGTCCCGCGCGTCAACGATGCGCCCCTGCGCGGGCTGCAGCACAAATACAAGGAAACGGTGCTGTTCTTCCCAAGCGCCGGCCAGAGCTGCCACGCCTACTGCACCTTCTGCTTCCGCTGGCCGCAATTTACCGGCATGGACGAAATGAAGTTCGACGCCCGCGAGACCGGCGCCCTGGTGGCCTACCTGAAGAACCACCCCGGCGTGACCGACGTGCTGATCACCGGCGGCGACCCGCTCATCATGAACACCCGCCAGCTGGCCGAATGCATCGAGCCGCTGCTGTCGCCGCAGCTGGCGCACATCCAGAATATCCGCCTGGGCACCAAGGCGGTGGCCTACTGGCCGCAGCGCTTCGTGACCGACCGCGACGCCGACGACTTGCTGCGCCTGTTCGAGCGCGTGGTCGCCAGCGGCAAGAATCTGGCGGTGATGGGCCATTACAGCCACGCGGTGGAGCTGCGCGGCCAGGTGGCGCAGCAAGCCGTCAAGCGCATCGTCTCGACCGGCGCGACGCTGCGCATGCAGGGGCCGCTGATCCGCCACATCAACGAGGATCCGGACAGCTGGGCCGAACTGTGGACCACGGGCGTGCGCCTGGGCGCCATCCCGTATTACATGTTCGTCGAACGCGACACGGGGCCGAGCGAGTACTTCGCGCTGCCGCTGGCGCGCGCCCACGAAGTCTTTCAGGCCGCGTACCAGAAGGTGTCGGGCCTGTCGCGCACCGTGCGCGGTCCCTCCATGAGCGCCTTTCCCGGCAAAGTGATCATCGATGGCGTGGTCACCATCAATGGCGAAAAGCTGTTTGCACTGCAGTTCCTCCAGGCCCGCAACCCGGACTGGGTGCGCAAGCCCTTCTTCGCCCGCTACGATCCGAACGCCACCTGGCTCGACCAGCTGGTGCCGGCCTTTGGCCGCCAGCGCTTCTTCTTCGAGAACGACGAGAGCGCGGCGTCACCGGCGGGCAGGGTGATTGCGATCCATGCCCAGCGCGCCTGAGCGGCGGCCACCGTGCGCGGCGCGCAGATCCTGCTGACGGTCTTTTTGCCGTTCGCCCTCGGCCACTTCCTGTCGTCGCTGCTGCGCACGGTGAACGCAATATTGGCGCCGACGCTGGTGGCGACGTTCGCCCTGTCGCCGGGCCAGCTGGGGGAGCTGACCAGCGCCCTGTTCCTCGCCTTTGCGCTGGCCCAGCTGCCGGTCGGCATTGCGCTCGACCGCTACGGGCCGCGCCGCGTGCAGCTGGTGCTCCTGATGGTGGCGGCCGGCGGCACGCTGCTGTTTGCCCATGCCCACTCGTTCGCCCAGCTGGTGGCCGCGCGCGCTGTCATGGGCGCCGGTGTGGGCGGCTGCTTCATGTCGGCGGTCAAGGCCATCTCGGCCAGCCTGCCGGCCGCCCGCCTGCCATCGGTGCAGGGCTACATGATCGCCGTCGGCGGACTCGGTGCGGCCAGCGCCACGCTGCCGGTGCGCCTGGCGCTGACATGGACCGACTGGCGCGGCCTGTTCACGCTGCTCGCACTGCTGGCGGCCTGCTGCGCGCTGCTGATCTGGTTTGTTGCGCCGCGCACCGATGCGGGCGATCCGCGCAAGCCGCAGCTGCGCTCCCTGCTGGCGGTGTATCGCGATCCGGCATTTCGCCGCGTCGCCTCGCTCATGCTGGTGCCGCATGCGGTCTTTTTCGGCATGCAGGGTCTGTGGATCGGGCGCTGGCTGGCCGACGTGAGCCGCCACTCCGATGCCGGCGTGGCCTGGCTGCTGTACCTGAGCATGGCCGCGCTGATCTTCGGCGCGATCGCGGTCGGCATGCTCACCGAATGGGCCGCGCGCCATGGCGTCTGCGCGCTCGATGTGGGCGCCATCGGCATCGCGCTGTTCCTGCTGGTGCAGCTGGCGATGGTGCTCAATCATGTCCCCAGCCTGGCCCTCCTGGCGGTGCTGTTTTCGCTGGTGGGCACGATCACGGGCCTGGAATACGCGCTGGTCGCGCAGCACATGCCGGGCGCGCTGACGGGCCGCGCGGCCGCCTGCCTGAACCTGCTGATCTTCGTGGGCGCCTTCCTGGTGCAGGCGGGCTTTGGCCAGCTGCTCGGCATGTGGACGCCGGATCTGGCCGGGCATTATCCGGCGCGCGCCTACCAGGTGGGGTTCGCGTTCCTGGTGGCGTTGCAGCTGCCGGGACTGATCGCCTTCCTGCTCACGCGTTCGCGCGGCGCGAGCGGCTGGCTGCCGCCGGTGAAAAATTCCTCGACGTAACGAAACAGGACATCTTGGCAATTCCCAATAGAATTTGTTTTAACGAATCTGCTATGGAGAATGCCATGACCCGCCACCGCCTGCTTTACCTGTGCGCCGCCAGCGTCCTGCTGGCCGGCACTGGCTGCGCCGACAAGGCCACGCTGTCGCCCATGGACAGCGTGGGACCGGCGCCGGTCATTCCCGCACCGAGCCAAAGCGTGATCCCGACCGTGAAAATCGCGCCCGCCAAAGGCTGGCCGCAGGGCGCCATGCCGGTGCCCGCACCCGGCCTGGCGGTCGCGCCCTTCGCCAGCGGCCTGACCCATCCGCGCTGGCTGACCGTGCTGCCCAATGGCGACGTGCTGGTGGCCGAGACCAACGGCCCGCCCCGTCCCGAAGACAGCAAGGGCATCAAGGGCTGGGTCATGACCAAGGTGATGGCCAAGGCCGGCGCCGGCGTACCCAGCCCGGACCGCATCACGCTGCTGCGCGACGCCGACCATGACGGGCGCGCCGAAGTGCGCACCCAGTTCATTGGTGGACTGCATTCGCCGTTCGGCATGGTGCTGATCGGCCAGACCCTGTACGTGGCCAATACCGACGGCATCGTCGCCTTCCCGTACAAGGACGGCGACACCGCCATCACGGCCGCGCCGGTGCCGGTGGCGGCGCTGCCGGCCGGGCCGATCAATCACCACTGGACCAAGAACATCATCGCCAGCAAGGATGGCAGCAAGCTGTATGCCACGGTGGGCTCGAACAGCAACGCCGCCGAAAACGGCATCGACAATGAAAAAGACCGCGCCGCCATCCTCGAAATCGATCTGGCCACCAAGGCCGTGCGCGTGTTTGCGTCCGGCCTGCGCAATCCGAACGGCCTGGCCTGGCAGCCTTCCAGCGGCGCTCTCTGGACCGTGGTGAACGAACGCGATGAACTGGGCAGCGACCTGGTGCCCGACTATCTGACCTCGGTACGGGACGGCGCCTTCTACGGCTGGCCGTACAGCTACTACGGCCAGCATGTCGACGCGCGCGTCAAGCCGCCGCGTCCCGACATGGTGGCGCGCGCGCTCAAGCCCGACTACGCGCTGGGCAATCACGTCGCGCCGCTCGGCCTGGCCTTCTATGACGGCGCGCTGCTGCCGGCCGATTACAAGGGCGGCGCCTTCATCGGCGAGCACGGCTCATGGAACCGCACGCCGCGCAACGGCTACAGCGTGGTGTTCGTCCCGTTCGCCAACGGCGCGCCGAGTGGCAAGCCGCGCGATATCCTGACCGGCTTCGTCAACGGCGATGGCGACGCCTATGGCCGTCCAGTGGGGATCGCGGTCGACCAGGCCGGCGCCGTGCTGATTGCCGACGATGTGGGCAATGCGGTGTGGCGGGTCACGCCGGCACGCTAGGGGAAACGCCGCGCTGCGGGAGCGTCGGGCCGAGTCGCGTTACAATCGCTGCCTTGACGCTCTTTGCAGGAATACAAACATGAAACTCGTTCGCTACGGCCGCCCAGGCAAGGAAAAGCCCGGCCTGCTCGATGAAGAAGGCCGCCTGCGCGACCTGTCCGGCGTGGTCTCGGACATCACCCCCGCGCTGTTGTCCGACAAGGCGCTCAAGAAGCTCGCCGCCATCGACGAAAAGACCCTGCCCCTGGTGCGTGGCAACCCGCGCTTCGGCGTGCCGCTGACGGGCACCCGCAAGTTCATCGGCATCGGCCTCAATTACGCCGACCACGCGGCCGAAACGGGCGCGCCCATCCCCAAGGAACCGATCATCTTCATGAAGGCGATCACTTGCCTGAACGGTCCGGACGACGCCATCATGCTGCCGCAAGGCTCGAGGAAGACCGACTGGGAAGTCGAGCTGGGCGTCGTCATCGGTACCCGCGCGCAGTATGTGAGCGAAGCCGATGCGCTCAAGTACGTGGCCGGCTACTGCGTGGTCAACGACGTATCGGAGCGCGAGTACCAGAAAGAGCGCGGCCCCCAGTGGGACAAGGGCAAGGGCTGCGACACGTTCGGCCCGGTCGGCCCCTGGCTGGTCACGCGCGACGATGTAATCGACGTGCAAAAGCTCGACCTGTACCTGGAATTGAACGGCAAGCGCATGCAGACCGGCTGCACCGATACGATGATTTTTTCGGTGGCGCAGATTGTCAGTTACGTCTCGCGCTTCATGACGCTCGAACCGGGCGACATCATCGCCACCGGCACCCCGCCCGGTGTGGGCGACGCGCGCAAACCCAAGCGCTTCCTCAAAAAGGGCGACACCCTGCGGCTGGGAATCGCCGGTCTGGGCGAACAGCAGCAGGACGTGATCGGCTACGCCGTCTGAGGTGCGCGCTGGCGCAGCCCTGCGCCAGCGTCACAGGACGCCTTGCAGCGCCGGCGCGAGCGACGCTGCAAGGCGCTCGACGATCTGCGCGATATCGGCCTCGCTGGCGATGAAGGGGGGCGCCAGCAGCACATGGTCGCCCCGCACGCCGTCAATGGTGCCGCCCATCGGATAGACCATCAGGCCGTGCGCCATGGCGTGCGCCTTGACGCGCGCATGGATGGCAAGGGCAGGATCGAAGGCTTGCTTGGAGGCGCGCTCGCGCACCAGTTCCAGCGCCAGGAACATGCCGCGTCCGCGGATGTCGCCCACATGGGGATGGTCGCCGAATGCCGCCACCAGCTGGCGCCGCAGCGATGCGCCGCGTTCGCGTACCGCTTCGAGCAAGCCGTCGCGCGCGATCACCTTCTGCACCGCCAGCGCCGCCGCTGCCGCCACCGGATGGCCGATATAGGTATGGCCGTGCAGGAAAGCGCCGCTGCCCTGGCGGATGCGCTCGACCAGCGCGCCGCGCGCCAGCACCGCGCCGATCGGCTGGTAGCCCGCGCCCAGGCCCTTGGCGATGGCGACGATATCGGGCACCACATCTTCCTGCGTGATGGCATACATGCTGCCCGTGCGGCCCATGCCGCACATGACTTCATCGGCGATCAACAGCATGCCGTACTTGTCGCACAGTGCGCGCACGCCGGCAAAGTAGCCGGGCGTGGGTGGAATCGCGCCGCCGGTCGCGCCCACCACCGGTTCTGCGCAAAAGGCGATCACGCGCTCTGGGCCGGTGGCGACGATCGCCGCTTCCAGTTCGGCCAGCAGCGCTGCCGTGTAGGCGGCCTGCGACTGGCCTGCCAGGCGGTCGCGGTATTCGTAGCAGGGCGCCACGCGCGTCACGTCCATGAGAAGCGGGGCGAACGGGCGGCGGCGCCATTCGTTGCCGCCCACGGCCAGCGCGCCCAGGGTATTGCCGTGGTAGCTCTGGCGGCGCGCGATGAACACCGTGCGCTGCGCCTGCCCGCTCTCGACGCACAGCTGGCGCGCCAGCTTGAGCGCCGTCTCCATCGCTTCCGATCCGCCCGAGACCAGATACACCTGGTCCAGTCCGGGCGGCGCGCCGGCCGCCAGCACGGCGGCCAGTTCCTCGGCCGCTTCGGTGGTGAAAAAGGCGGTGTGGGCATACGCGACGCGCTCCATCTGGCGCCGCATCGCGGCCAGCACGTCGGGGTGACTGTGCCCGAGCGACGAGACGGCCGCGCCGCCGCAGGCGTCCAGATAGGTCTTGCCGTCCTGGTCGCGCACGGTCATTCCCTGTGCGCTGACGGCGCGCGGGGGCGTGTGGCCCAGGCGCCGGTGCATGATGTGGCTCATGGCTTCTCTGCTGGAAATTATTGACAGTTGACAATAAGCGCAGAGCGCGCCGATTCTTTTGATTTTTCGCGCAAGCTGTGCGAATATTTTTGCATGACAGACAGACTCGGCCCTCTCCCGCCAGACCAGCTCACCCTTGCCCAGCGGGACGCGGCCCAGGCCATCATCGACGGACCGCGCGGCGCGCTGTACGGCCCCTTTGTGCCGCTGCTGCGCAGCCCCGAGCTGATGCAGTGCGCCCAGCAGCTCGGCGAATACCTGCGCTACCGCAGCGCGATCGGCACGCGCTTGTCGGAGCTGGCCATTTTAGTCACCGCGCGCGCCTGGGACCAGCAGGTCGAATGGGCCATCCATGCGCCGATCGCGCAGCGCTGCGGAATTGAAGGCGAGGTGATCGCCGCCATTGCGCAGCGGCGCCGGCCGCAGCACATGCTGGTCGACGAAGAGCTGGTCTACGATTTTTGCATCGAACTGCACCGCGACAAGCGGGTGAGCGACGCAATCTGGGCCGACGCCATCGCGCAGTTCGGCGAAAAGGGCGTGGTCGACCTGATGGGGATCAACGGCTACTACACGCTGCTGGCGATGGTGATGAACGGGGCGCAGACGGCGGTGCCGGCCGACGCGCCCGCGCGTCTGCCGGAATAAAACAACGATCAGGCAGGTCAGGCCAAGGCTTCCTTGGCCGCTTCCTCGGGCGTCAAGCCGTCGTAGAACTGGTCGGTGAACCACTCCACCTGCTCTTCGATGTGATCCTGCGCCTGCTTGACGGTGGCGCCGCCGGCGACGAGGAATTTTTCCACCTCGATGCACCAGTTGATCAGTTCCATCGTCTCTTCGTCGAGCTCTTCTTTCTTGGCCATGGCGCTACCTCGTGTTGTTGTGTTGATCGTGCGGTTCGATATCGGTCACCATACGCCATTTCGCAAATTCCGGCGCAAATTCGGCCAGGGCGAGCAGGTTCATGCTGGTGCGCGCACCGGGTTCGGTCAGAGTGCCGGCCGCGATTTTGCGCGCCAGCAGTACCGCCGCCATGCAGGGAATTTCCGGACCATGGTCGTCGTCGGCGGCGATATGCCATGCCGCCTGCGCCGCAGCGCCGTGCGCATCGATGCCGTCCACGCGCACCACCATGCCGCCCAGGGCCGAGCCGAACGGATCGAGCAGGTCGGCGGCGCGATTGAGTATGCCGGCCAGGCGCGCGGGATGGCGGATTACGCCGGCGCGGCGCAGCGCGCCAATGGCAGCCAGGCCGCGCTGGCTGATGCCCAGTTCCAGGGCAGCGCGGAACATGACCGATTGCGACCCCGGATAATGACGCGGGAACAGCTCCAGATCCGGGATGTCGCACAAGGCGCCGATGCGCGGGCGCAGACGCTTGTACTGGACCGGCACCGGTTTTTCCCAGCCGTGCATGGCGACCCAGCGGCCCGCCTGCCAAACCTGGATCGGCTCGCCGCAGTAGCCCAGCACCGCCGCCATGGTGGCCACGCCGCGCGGCGCCGTTTGCGCCGGCGCGATGCAAAAATCGATGCCGGTGACGCTGCGCCAGCCGGCCGTCAGCTGGTCGACGACGGCCGAGGACAGCGCCGGCACGGTGCTGGCGCCGGCAATGGCGATGCGCCCGGCGGCGCGGAAGGCCGCGTCCAGCGCGTGCGGGAAATCGCACACGAAGCGGCGCCCGTCGGCCAGGTCGATGTAATGGGCGCCGGCCGCCGCCGCCGCGCGCGCCACGCCGTAGCCCTGGGCCTGGAACGGGCCCGCGGTATGGATGACGATCTGCGCGCCCAGCTGCGTGAGCACCTGCGCGAGAGCGGGATCATGGATGTCGATGACGGCGCTGCTGGCGCTGCATTGCGCCGCCAGCGCCGCTGCCTTGGCCTGGTTGCGCCCGGCGACGATCAGTTCGATGCCCGGCCAGTCGGCCAGGGCACGGCAGATGCGGGCGCCGAAATTGCCGTAGCCGCCAAGGACGATCGTCTTCACTTGGCAGCGAGACCTTTGGCCAGCAGGTCGGCGACGACCTCGTTCATGTCGGCCTTGCGTTCGGCGGCCAGCGCCTGCAGCTGTTTGAGCAGGTCGCCATTGAGCTTGCAGGCGAAGGGCACCAGGCCCAGGGCGCGCTCGCGTTCGCGCTGTTCGCGCCGGTCGAGAGCGGCATCGCCCTGTGCTTGCCCAAACCCGGCTGCGCCAGGAGCGACCATCTTGCCCATCAATTTTTTGGCGTCGCTCTTTGCCATGCCGGTTTTTTTCATCTGCTGCCTTGTAGGTGGAGGTGGTGTTACGTGAGTACTTTTTTCAGCCAGGCCGAGATGTCGTCGACTTCTTCCTGGCACAGCGAGTGCTGCATGGTGTAGTCGTGCCATTCGACCTGGTAGCCCAGCGCCTTGAGCAGGTCGCGCGACTGCTGCGCGCGCGCGATGGGGATCACGCCGTCGTGCTGGCCGTGGACCATGAAGATCGGCGTTTTCAGGCTCGCTTCGCTGCGTTCGTTCGATACCTTGTCGGCCAGCGGTACGTAGCCGGACAGGCACATCAGGCCGGCCAGCGGTTCAGGGTGGCGCAGGCCGGTCTGCAGCGTCATCGCGCAACCCTGCGAGAAGCCGGCCAGGATGATGCGCGAGGCCGGTATGCCGCGCGCTTTTTCCTGCGCGATCAGCGCTTCGATCTGCAATTGCGACGCGCGCAGACCCGGTTCGTCTTCCATCCGTCCCAGGTCGCTCATCTTGATGTCGTACCAGGCGCGCATGACGTAGCCGCCGTTGACGGTGACGGGCATGGTGTTCGCATGCGGGAATACGAAGCGGATCGCGGGCAGGCCGCTCAGGTCCAGTTCGCGCACGAAGGGGACGAAGTCGTTGCCGTCGGCGCCCAGGCCGTGCATCCAGATCACGGAAACGGTCGGTTCGGGGGCGCTATCGACGACGATATGGTCGAGCAGTTCGGTCATGGCGGTCAATTGGTTGGTTGCGGGCGCAGCGCCGACTTGGGCCGGAACGCCTTGCACACCGCGGGGTTGGTCTCGATATAGGGGGCGCCGATCAGGTCCAGGCAGTAGGGCACGGCGGCAAAGATGCCGCCGACGCGCTGCTGGCCGTCGGCATCCTTCAAGCCTTCCAGGGTTTCCTTGATCGATTTCGGCTGGCCCGGCAGGTTCATGATCAGGGCCGCATGGTCGGGCGTTTCGCGGATCACGGCGGTCTGGCGCGACAGGATCGCGGTCGGCACGAACTGCAGGCTGATCTGGCGCATCTGTTCGCCAAAGCCCGGCATTTCCTTGGTGCCGACGGCGCGCGTGGCTTCGGGCGTGACATCGCGCCGCGACGGCCCGGTGCCGCCCGTGGTCAGCACCAGGTGGCAGCGCTGCTGGTCCACCAGGTCGATCAGCACTTGTTCGATCTGCCCGCGCTCGTCGGCAATGAGGCGCTGTTCGATGCGGTAGGGCGTGGCAAGCGCGCCGGCCAGCCAGTCGGCCAGGGCCGGCAAGCCCTTGTCTTCGTACACGCCGCCACTGGCGCGGTCCGAGACCGACACCAGGCCGATCACCAGCTCGCCGTTATTCGTCGTCGGACTCGTCATCTTCCGGCTCGGCGTCGTCTTGGGCTGCGGCGGCTTTCTTGCCCTTGTTGGCCAGGTCCTTGAGGATCTGGAAGATCTCGCGGTAGGCCTTGGGCGGCTTGTTCTCGGCCTGTTCCTTGCGGGCGTTGCGAATCAGGGTGCGCAGGTGCTGGCCGTCCAGTTCCGGATGCTCGCCCAGCAGGACGGTCAGGGCCTTGTCGTCGGCCAGCAGTTTTTCGCGGCGGCGCTCGAGCGCGTGCAGGGCGGCGGTGTCGGCCTTGGACATGCCTTTCCAGCTGTCGATGGTGCGCTGGATGACGGCGATTTCTTCCTCGTCCAGGGTGCGCATCTTTTTGCCGACGAACTGCATCTGGCGGCGCCGGCCTTCGTGGTTGGTGATGGTCTGGCACATCAGGATGGCCTCGCGCACGTCTTCCGGCATCGGCACGCGCTTGACACGGTCGCGCGCTTCGGCCACGAGTTCTTCGCCCAGTTTTTGCAGTTCGCTCATCTGGCGCTTGAGTTCCGACTTGGAAGGGCGCTCGTAGTCTTGTTCGAACTCGGAGGATTGGAACCCGCAGGCGCCGCGGTTAGGATTTGGCATGATATTGGATCCGGCAGGCGCTAGTCCGACCGGTAAAAACAGTAAACGACTGCTATCATACCCTTTTAACCGGATAGCCGAAGAAAACACCCATGACCGACTCCGTCTTCATCCATACCCAGGATCAGCTCAAACAGCTGGCGCGCGACGTGCTTTCCTTCGCCAAACAGGCTGGCGGCACCGATGCCGCGGTCGAGATTTCCGAGGGCAGCGGCCTGTCGGTCTCGGTCCGGCGCGGCAAGATCGAGACGATCGAGCAAAACAAGGACAAGGGCATGGGCGTGACGGTCTACATCGGCCAGAAGCGCGGCAATGCCAGCACCTCCGATTTTTCCACCGCCGCCCTGCGCGCCACGGTCGACGCGGCCTACAACATCGCCCGCTTTACCGCCGAAGACGATTGCGCCGGCCTGGCCGACGCCGATCTGCTGGAAATGGCGCCGCGCGACCTGCGCCTGTGCTACCCGTGGACCGTCAGCACCGAAGAAGCGGTGGTGCTGGCCCAGCGCGCCGAAAACGCCGCCTTCGCGGTCGATCCGCGCGTGACCAACAGCGAGGGCGCCAGCGTCCACGCCCAGCAATCGCATTTTGTCGCGGCCAATACGCGCGGCTTCATCGGCGGCTATCCGTTTTCGCGCCACACCCTGTCGGTGGCGCCGATCGCCGGCAAGGGTGCCAAGATGCAGCGCGACGACTGGTACACCTCGGTGCGCAACGCGCGCGACATGGCCGCCCCCGAACACGTGGGCCGCTACGCCGCCGAGCGCGCGCTGGCACGCCTGAACGCGCGCAAGCTCGATACCCGCACCTGCCCGGTCCTGTTCGAGGCGCCGCTGGCGGCCGGGCTGCTGGGCTCCTTCGTGCAGGCGGTGTCGGGCGGCTCGCTGTACCGCAAGTCCAGCTTCCTGCTCGATTCGCTGGGCCAGCAGATCTTCCAGCCGCACATCCAGATCCTGGAAGACCCGCACGTGGTCGGCGGCGTCGGTTCGGCCCCGTTCGACGAAGAAGGCGTGCGCACCCAGCGCCGCCTGGTGGTCGAGAACGGCGTCGTCCAAGGCTACTTCCTGTCGTCCTACTCGGCGCGCAAGCTGGGCATGCAAACGACGGGCAATGCGGGCGGTTCGCACAACCTGACCATCAGCTCGACCAGCACCGCCAAGGGCGACGACTTCGCCGGCATGATCCGCAAGATGGGGCGCGGCCTGCTGGTTACCGAACTGATGGGCCAGGGCACCAATTACGTGACGGGCGACTATTCGCGCGGCGCATCGGGCTTCTGGGTCGAGAACGGCGAGATCCAGTACCCGGTCGAGGAAATCACCATTGCCGGCAACATGAAAGACATGTTCCGCCAGATCGTCGCAGTGGGCAACGACGTTCTCGCGCGCGGCAACAAGCAGACCGGCTCCATCCTGATCGAGAACATGGTGGTGGCGGGCAGTTAAGCCGCGTCTGCACGTTGGTGTGCGTCGAATTGAGTTGCAAGCTTGCCGGGTCGCCAATACACTACACCGGCAACCACAACTACAAGGAGACAACACCATGGAACGTCGTTCCTTCATCGGCAAGGCGGCGCTGGGCGCGTCGGCTGGCCTGATCGCCGCGCCCGCGCTGGCGCAGTCGCAGCCAACCATCAACTGGCGCCTGGCCAGCAGCTTCCCCAAGACGCTCGACACGATCTATGGTGCCTCCGACACGCTCACCAAGCGCGTTTCGCAACTGACCGGCGGGAAATTCAACATCCGCACCTTTGCGGCTGGCGAAATCGTGCCCGGCCTGCAAGTCATGGACGCGGTCCAGGCCGGCACGGTCGAGATGGGCCACAGCGCTTCCTATTATTATTTCGGCAAGGATTCCACCTTCGCCTTCGATTGCGCCGTGCCGTTCGGCCTGACCTCGCGCCAGCACACCGCCTGGTACGAGCAGGGTGGCGGGCGCGAGCTGATGCGCGACTTCTTCAAGGGTTACGGCATCGTCAACTTCCTGGGCGGTAACTCCGGCACCCAGATGGGCGGCTGGTTCCGCAAGGAGATCAAGTCCGTGGCCGACCTGAAAGGCACCAAGATGCGGGTCGGCGGCTTTGCCGGCAAGGTCATGGAACGCCTGGGCCTGGTGCCACAGCAGCTGGCCGGCGGCGACATCTATCCAGCCCTGGAAAAAGGCACCATCGACGCGGCCGAGTGGGTCGGTCCCTACGACGACGAGAAGCTGGGCCTGTTCAAGGTGGCGCCGTTCTACTATGCGCCGGGCTGGTGGGAGGCGGGCGCGAGCTTCTCCTTCTATGTCGGCATCAAGGAATGGGAAAAGCTGCCCAAGGAATACCAGGCGGCGCTGGAAGTGGCCACCTACGAAGCCCACGTGGTCATGCAGGCCGAGTACGACGCCAAGAATCCGGCCGCGCTGGCGCGCCTGCTCAAGAATGGCGTCAAGCTGCGCACCTTCTCCAAGGACATCATGAATGGCTGCTATGCGGCGGCCCAGGAAGTGATGACCGAGGAAGCGGCCAAGAACCCCAAGTTCAAGAAGGTGTACGAGCCATGGTCGCGCTTCCGCCAGGACCAGAACATGTGGGCGTCGGTGGCCGAGGCGACCATGCAGCAGTATCTGATCAACGCCGGCCGCGGGAAATAGGACGACAATGCTTAGATTTCTTTTGCTGGTCTGTGTCGCGTTCGGCGCATGGAAGCTCTACACCCACGGCTTGCCGGGGTCCCATGCGCCGTTCAAGGCCGCGGACGGCAAGCCGCTGGTGATCCTGTTTACCGGCCCCGAATGCGAACAGCAGTGCGGCGCCCTGCGCGCCACGCTGGAAAAGCGCAAGGTGGCATTCCAGGAAGTCGACCTTTCCGGTCCCGACGCGGCCATCGCGGCGCGCTACGGCGTCGACGTCTACCCGGTCACCATGATCGGCGAGCGCAAGCTCGTTGGCAGCGACACCTTGCCGGTCGCCGGCGCCCTGGCCGAAGCATTTGGCGACGATGTGCTCACGCGTGCCGAGAAGATGGCCATGTCGAATCACTTCGACGCTCAGGGCCGCCCCAAGGTGGTGCTGTACGGGACGGCCTGGTGCGGCTACTGCCGCAAGCAGCGCGCCCTGTTCGCCGAGCGCCACATCGCCTTCGACGATGTCAACGTGGAGGCCGACGAGCGCGGCCAGCTCGCTTACAGCGCCCTCAACGGCAGCGGCTATCCGCTGACCTATGTAGGCTACCGCCGCTACGAAGGCTACAACGACGGCGAACTGTTGGCCTCGGCCGAAGCGGCGCTCAAGACGCCCTGAGCGCCTCCGCTTCGCCCACCAGCTGCAGCAGCCGGTCGGCGTCGACCGGCTTGACCAGATGGGTGTCGAAGCCCGCCGCCAGGGCGCGTGCGCGGTCGTTCTGCTGGCCGTAGCCGGTCACGGCCACCAGCAGGGCGTTCGCCGTTTCCGGCAGCTGGCGCAGACGCTGCGCCAGTTCGTAGCCATCCATCTCGGGCAGGCCGATATCGAGGATGCACACCTTCGGCGCGCGCGCGCGCGCCAGTTCGAGTGCCGCCAGCGGCCGGTGTGCCACCACCACCTCGTGGCCTGACGCTTCGAGCAGCATGGCCAGCATGACGGCCGCGTCTTCATTGTCGTCCACCACCATCACCTGGCGCGCTGCGCCGGGCGCCGTGGCCGGCACGGCCGGCGCGTTGCTGGCGGCGCCGTCGTGGCGTGGCAGGCGCACTTCGAACGTGCTGCCGGTATTGGCGCCATCGCTCAGGCAGCGCACCTTGCCGCCATGCAGCTCGACCAGGCTCCTGACCAGGGCCAGCCCCAGGCCCAGCCCCCCCTGGGCCCGGTCCGAGGTGGTCTCGGCCTGGGCGAACAGGTCGAACACGCGCGTTTGCAGTTCGGGCGCGATACCGATGCCATTGTCCTGCACAGTCAGTTCGACCTGCCCGGCATCGGCGTGCATGGCCAGGCGCAGGCGGCCGCCCTCGGCGGTGTACTTGGCGGCATTGTTGAGCAGATTGGTGATGATCTGCACCAGCCGGTTGGCGTCGCCGAGCACGACCACCTGCTGCTGCGGCACGTCGATGGCAAGCTGGTGGCCGCGCGCCTCGATCATCGGGCGCACCTGTTCCACCGCGCTGGCGATGATCGTGCTCATGTCCTGCGGCGCCAGTTCCAGCGTGACCTGGCCGCGCGTGACGCGCGAGACGTCCAGCAGGTCGTCCACCAGCGCCGTCATGTGGCGCACCTGGCGGCTGATGATGGCGCTGGTGCGTCGCATGCTGGCCGCGTCCAGGGGCGACTTTTCCATCAATTCCGCCGCTGCGCTGATGGGGGCGAGCGGGTTGCGCAATTCGTGTGCCAGCATGGCCAGGAATTCATCCTTGCGCCGGTTTGCGTCGCGCAGTTCGCTCTGGGTGCTGGCGTTTTCCAGCGCGGCCCAGGTACGCTCGGCCATGTCGCGCGCGCTTTGCACGTCGCTCGCGCTCCAGCGCCGCGCGACCGTATCATGCACCGACAGGATGGCGCTGATCCGTCCCCCCTTGACCAGCGCCACCGCCATGTTGGCGCGCACGCCCAGTTCGGCGTAGGCGGCGCGGTAGTCGGCGGTAAACGGATCGAGCAGGATGTCGTGCACCACCATGGCCTGGCCGGCGCGCAGCTGGTCGACCACGCCGGGGCCGAAGTCGTCGAGACGGCGAATGGCGTTGCTCAGGCCAGGCACACCGGGGCGCAGCCAGCCGCCGCGCACGGTGAACACGCCGCGCTCGTCGTCCACCTCGCAGTACTGGACCCGCGCCGCGTTCAGGTGCAGGCCGAGATTTTCACTGGCGGCGGCCACCACCTCGTCGGGCGAGCGCAGTTCGCGCAGGCGGTCGGCCAGGGCCAGCTGGAACGTTTGCTGCTGGCGCGCGATGACATGCTCGGTTGTCTCGACGACCGTGCAGTACATGCCGGCGGCAGCGCCGCTGCGGTCCTGCACCGGCGAATACGAAAACGTGAACCAGGCCGGCTCCGGAAAGCCGCGCCGCTGCACGGTCAGGGGCAGATCTTCGAAATACGAAGAACGGCCGGAGAGGGCCACCGCGACGATGGGAGCGATGTCGTCCCAGATCTCGGGCCAGACCGCGCGAAAGGGCTGGCCCAGGCCGGCCGGATGCTTGTCGCCCATGATGGCGGCATACTCATCGTTGTAGAGGAAGGACAGTTCGGGGCCCCAGGCCACGAACATGGGAAATTTGGAACTGAGCAGCAGGTTGACGGTGGTCGTCAATTCCTGCGGCCAGTAGACGGGCGGACCGAGCGGCGAGGCGGACCAATCGGCCGCGCGCAGGCAGGCGCGCACCTCGCCGTCGCCGTCGAAACACCGCGGTTGCCATGAGAATGTGTCCATGACAATATTTTCGCATGAACTGCGCGCCGATCAGGCCGGCGCGCAATCGTGCGCGTCAAAAACGGTAGCCGACGCCCACGGCAACGAGGGTGGGATCGACCTTGACGGCGCTGATCACGGCGCCCGAGGCGGTCACGTCGCTGCGGATATTGACGCGCTTGACGTCGAGGTTGAGCGACCAGTGCTTGTCGATGGCAAAGTCGAGTCCGGCCTGCAGGGCCAGCCCCACGCTGTAATGCTCCAGGCCGCCGGCGCCGCCGAGCAGGTGCACGCTCGAGATGCGCGTGTAGTTGACCCCGGCGCCAAGGTAGGGCGTGAACTGGCCGACCGGATCGAAGCGGTACTGGGCCAGCAGGGTCGGCGGCAGGTGGCGGAAGCTGCCGATCGCGGCGCCGTCCAGCATCACCGTGTGCTTTTGCGGCACGGTCAGCACCAGTTCGGCGGCCCAGTTCGGGGTCAACAGATAGCTGATGTCGATCTCGGGGATGGTGCGGCTCTCGACGCTGATGCGGTCGGCTGCGCCGGTGCCGCCCACGGGGTCGGATTTGTCGGCGGGCGACAGGTGCACGGCGCGGGCGCGCACCAGCCAGTTGCTGTCCTGGGCCAGCGCAGCGGGCGCGGCGGCGGCAAAGACGGTGGCTGCGAGGGAGATTGCGAGGGTACTGCGTTTCATGATCACTTCCTTCATCGTTGTCATTGGGTATGCGATGAAGTTTATTGACTCAGCTCAATAAAATCTTTGATCCAAATCAAAAACGCGATTCATGAAACGCATGTCTGCATGCTTACGCGCTGCGCAAGGTGTGCAGGATCGGTTGCAGCACGGCCGCGCCCAGGCGTGCGCTGCGCGCGCCGTCCCAGCCGCTGTGCGCATCCGGGTCGTTGGCATTGTCCTTGAACGGCAGTTCCAGCGTCAGCGACAGGCAGCCGAAGGCATGGGTGATGTGGGGCGAGCCCATGGTGATGGTTTCCGGCGTGTACGGCGAGTCGCCATAGCCATGCACATCCTGGAAGTCCGGGCTGGCAATCTTGAAGCGGTCCGAGAAGGCCTTTTCCTGGGCTGCCTGGGCGGCGGTAAACGTCGGCAGGGCGGCGCTGCCAGCGACGAAGACGTACGGCAAGCCTTCATCGCCATGCACGTCGAGGAACAGGTCGCAACCGGTTTCATGCATCTTTTGCTTGACCAGGAAAACTTCCGGGCTGCGCTCCATGGTCGGCGTATTCCACTCGCGGTTCAGGTTGGCGCCGGCGGCATTGGTACGCAGGTTGCCGCGCACCGCGCCATCCGGATTCATGTTGGGCACCACGTAAAACACGGCATCGCGCAGGCACTGGCGGCCGAACGGGTCGGCCGGGTCGAGCAGGGCGTCGAGCATGCCTTCGACGAACCACTCGGCCATGGTTTCGCCCGGATGCTGGCGCGCAATGACCCAGACTTTTTTCGCGGCCTGCGGGTCGCCCACGACCAGCACGTTCATGTCGCGGCCCTCGACGGTGCTGCCCAGGTCGAGCATGCGCACGTGTTCGGACATCTGGGCGCGGTCCAGCAATTCCAGGTGGCGTTCCCACGAATACGGCTCGAAATAGGCGAAGTAGACGCTGTCCATGCCGGGCGTGTGGGTGATCGTCATGATGTCGCCATCGAAGCTGGTGGGCACGCGGAACCAGTTCACGCGGTCATAGCTGGCCATGGCCTGGTAGCCGTTCCAGCCATCCGGGTAGGCGCTGCGGCCTGCATTGAGGAAACGGATAGTGCACGGCTGGCCCTGCGCGCCCTGCAGGCGGAAGTAGAACCACTGGGTGATATCGGCGTGCGAATCGGCACGGATATTAAGGTCGATGGCGCCGCTGTCGCTGACGCTGACGATCTCGATGGCGCCGGCGTCGAACTGGCTGCTGATCTTGAGTGACATGGGTGTCCTTGAAGAAAAAGGGGAGGCGCTGGGCCGAGGCGACATGATACCGCTTGCCCGCTTGTCATGCACTTGAAACAAGCGCGTCGCATACTGGACGGAAGTGTTCTTTTATAGAAACAGGGTCGTCACAATCATGACACCTTTGTCGCTTTGGTCGCGACAACGCGATACAATTGTAAGGTGCTTGTCAGGTTGGCAATGGCGCCATCTTGGCGGAATGATCAGGAGAATGCATGCAGCGTCGGTCCTTCCTTACCAGTGCAGCAGTGGGCGCGGGCGCCGGCCTGGTCGCCACACCGGCGCTGGCGCAAGCCTTGCCGGCCGTGAGCTGGCGTCTGGCGTCGAGCTTTCCCAAGACGCTGGACACGATTTTCGGCGCGGCCGATGTCTTCACGCGGCGCGTGGCGGCCTTGACGGGCGGCAAATTTCAGATCCGGACCTTCGCCGGCGGCGAGATCGTGCCCGGCCTGCAAGTGATGGATGCGGTCCAGGCCCAGACGGTGGAAATGGGGCACACGGCCTCGTACTACTATTTTGGCAAGGACCCCACGTTTTCCTTCGATACGGCCATGCCGTTCGGCCTGACCTCGCGCCAGCAGACGGCGTGGTACGAACAGGGTGGCGGGCGCGAGCTGCTGCGCGAGTTTTTCCGCGGCTATGGCGTGGTCAATTTTTTGGGCGGCAATACCGGCACCCAGATGGGCGGCTGGTACCGCAAGCAGATCAAGACGGTGGCCGACGTCAAGGGCCTCAAGATCCGCATCGCCGGCTTTGCCGGGCGCGTCATGGAGCGCATGGGGGCGGTGCCGCAGCAAATCGCCGGCGCCGACGTCTACCCGGCGCTGGAAAAAGGCACCATCGATGCGGCCGAGTGGGTCGGGCCCTACGATGATGAAAAGCTGGGACTGGCCAAGGTCGCGCCGTATTACTACGCGCCGGGCTGGTGGGAAGCGGGGCCGCAGTTGTCGTTCTACGTCAACATCAAGGAATGGGAAAAGCTGCCCGCCCAGTACCAGGCAGCGATCGAGGCCGCCAGTTTCGAGGCGCACGTGGTGATGCAGGCCGAGTACGACGCGCGCAATCCGGCGGCGCTGGCGCGGCTGCTCAAGGCCGGCGCCAAGCTGAACACCTTCTCGAAGCCGATCATGGATGCGGCATTCAAGTTTTCGCAGGAAGTGATGGATGAAGAGGCGGCCAAAAACGCCAAGTTCAAGAAGATCTACGATCCCTGGAAGCGGTTTCGCCAGGATCAGAACATGTGGGCTTCCGTGGCGGAAGCGCCGATGCAGAATTATCTGATCTCTGCCGGGCGCAAGTAATTGTAGTGAAGTTGTAGAAAATGAAGCACGCCGCAGCGTTGCTGTTATATTAGCCGGTGCGCGTCTTTTGGCGGTTCGGCAATGGAGGTTTTACATGATTGGCATTTTCTTAAAATCGGCAAAAGTCACGAGCATTAACAGCTATGGCTTCTGGATTCAATGCGGCGAGGAAGAGCTGTACCTGCCGTTCGTCGAATTCCCCTGGTTCGAACACGCGACCGTGCCGCAGATCTGCAAGGTGCGCTACGTCAGCTCGACCCGCCTGTACTGGCCCGATCTCGATCTCGACTTCACGCTCGAGGCGCTGCGCAACCCTGTCGCTTCGCCCAACAGCACTTTTCACTACGACTGCTAAGGCGCGTACCAACGGCGACACGACCGACCGGGAGTGTCCATGCGATTGCGTCTCCTGCTAGCTGCCTCCCTGCTCGCGCCCGCCTGGTGCCTGGGGCAGGAAATGCGGCTGTGCGTCGACCGATATCCCCATCTCCCCTTTCTATCTCGGGCCGGCGGCGGCACGGTCGGCACGCTCGTGCATGCAGCAGCGCAGCGCAGCGGCGTGACCATCCGACTGCACGCGGCCCCCGTCGCGCGCTGCCGCGTCGAGATCGAGCGCGGACTGGCCGATGCCTATCCGATGGCGCCCTACATGGCCGAACTGGCGTCGATTGCGGCCTATCCGATGCATGCAGGCCAGCCCGACCGCACGCGTTCCGTCATGGTTGCGCGCATGATGTTGTTCCGACCTGCAGGGAGCAACGTGGCATGGGACGGCAAGCAGATCACGGGGCTGCGCAGCAAGGTGCTGGTGGGGTTCAGCTCGCCCCTGCTCACCCAGACCCTGACCGCGCAGCATGTGCCGATCGACCAGCAAGGCCGCTCCATGGCCATCAATTTCGCCAAGCTGCTGGCCGGGCGCGGGGACGCGGTCGGCGGGTTCGAATCGGAAGGGCGCGCCCTGATGGCCCAGCCGGCGTTTGCCGGCAAGATCGAGATGCTGCCCTTGCCGCTGGTGGAGGCCACCTATTACATGGTGGTATCGAAGCCCTATTACGCGCGCAACAGCGCCGCGGTCGAGCGCATGTGGCAACAGATCGGGAGTCTAAACAAGGCCGCCGAAGCGCAGGAAGAATGACGCGTCGGCGGGCGGCGGATCAGCCTCTTCGCCCCTGAGCGCGTCCATCAAATGCGCCTCGGCCGCGGCCTGGGTCAGGCGGTAAATCGCGCGCGCCAGCGCATACGCTTCCGAGCCGGGCCAGGGATCGGGCAGCAGTTCCACCGGCAGCATCGGGTCATGCAGCTGTACGCGCCGATAGGCGTGAATGAGCAGGGTGCGGATGACGAAGGCCTGGCGCGCACCGGTGACGGCGCCCGCGTCCAGCGCCGCCAGCAGCGGCTGGAACTGGTCGATGAAACGGCGGTAGCCGTCCACCACGCCCGTCAGGTCCCAGCCTTCGGCGGCCAGTTCGCGCAGCGGCCGGCCCGATACGCCCGGCAGTTCGCTGCTGCGGCACACCAGCACCTTGCCCTGCACCTGATGACGCACCAGGATTTCCTCGATGACGTCGGCGCTGGCCACCGGATGGCCATACAGGCCGTTGGCGATCATGGCGTAGCCTTCCCATGCCAGCTCCTTGCGGATCTGGCCGCGGGTGGGTGCATCGAGGGCATTGCCGGGCGCGATCAGCATGGTCCAGCTGCCATCCCAGTGCGCCGTCAGGGGCGCGTAGATGCGGCCGTTGGCGCGTTCGAAGCGGGGCAGGGCCTGCGGCAGGATCGCGTAGGCGCTGCGGCGCCCGTCGCGGCTGGCCACCAGCCAGCCCTCCTGGGCCAGGCGGAACACGCTGGTGCGCAGCAGGCGGTCGTTGACGCCGAACGGGGCCAGCAGTTCAATCAGACTGCCCAGCCAGACGCTGCCGCCGTGCGGGGCGATGCTGTCGCCGAAGATCGTCATCACCAGCGATTTCGAGCGCGGCGGGTCTTGGGCAAGGAAGTCGTCTATCCATGCGGTGCTGGTGATTTGTTTCATATATGAATCTTAACGCGGATTCGATATGATTCACAAAAAGTGATGGACATCTTAAAATCTGTATCGTATTATCGACCTTCAGCCTTTGCAACGGGAGACGCACCATGTACGCACAACTGGTAGAGACCGGCCTTCACAAAGTCCAGACGGCCGAGGACATGGGCGCCGAGGAGCTGGCCTTCCAGGCCCGCATCGATGCCGGCGTCAAGATCGAAGCGAAGGACTGGATGCCGGACGCCTACCGCAAGACGCTGGTGCGCCAGATCTCGCAGCACGCCCACTCGGAAATCGTCGGCCAGCTGCCGGAAGGTAACTGGGTCACGCGCGCCCCCACCCTCAAGCGCAAGTCCATCCTGCTGGCCAAGATCCAGGACGAGGCAGGCCATGGCCTGTACCTGTACAGCGCGGCCGAAACGCTGGGCGTCTCGCGCGACGAACTGCTCGCCGCCCTCCATTCGGGCAAGGCCAAGTACTCGAGCATCTTCAATTACCCGACCCTGTCGTGGGCCGACATGGGCGCGGTGGGCTGGCTGGTGGACGGCTCGGCCATCATCAACCAGATTCCCCTGTGCCGCTGCTCCTACGGTCCGTATGCGCGCGCCATGATCCGCGTCTGCAAGGAAGAATCCTTCCACGCGCGCCAGGGCTACGACATCATGATGAGCCTGGCCAAGGGCACGCCCGAGCAAAAGGCCATGGCCCAGGATGCGCTCAACCGCTGGTGGTGGCCGTCGCTGATGATGTTCGGCCCGTCGGACGCCGAGTCGGTCAACAGCGCGCAGTCGGCCAAGTGGCGCATCAAGCTGTTCTCCAACGATGAACTGCGCCAGCGCATGGTCGACCAGACCGTGCCCCAGGCCCACTACCTGGGCCTGACCATCCCCGATCCCGACCTCAAGTTCAACGAAGCGACCGGCCACTACGAATTCGGCGCGATCGACTGGAGCGAATTTAACAACGTCCTCAAGGGCAATGGCCCGTGTAACCGCGAGCGCCTCGCCACCCGCGTCAAGGCCTGGGACGATGGGGCCTGGTTCCGCGATGCCATGGTCGCCTACGCCGACAAGAAAAACGCCCGCGCCGCCGCCTGAGCGCCGCACATACCGGAGAAAGTCATGAGCAAAGAATGGCCCCTGTGGGAAGTCTTCATCCGCAGCCAGCACGGTCTGGCGCACAAGCACGTGGGCAGCCTGCATGCGTCCGACGCCGAGATGGCGGTCAACAATGCGCGCGACGTCTACACGCGCCGCAACGAGGGCGTCTCGATCTGGGTGGTGCGCGCCGCCGACATCGTCGCCTCCAGTCCTGGCGACAAGGGCGCCCTGTTCGAGCCGGCCAACAATAAAGTGTATCGCCACCCGACCTTCTTCCCGATGCCGGAAGAAGTCAAGAACCTGTGAGCGCGCCCGTGAACCATCAGGTCGATTACCTCCTGCGCCAGGGCGACAATGCGCTGATCCTGTCACAGCAGCTCTCCAAGCTGTGCGGCAAGGGCCCGGCCCTCGAAGAAGACATGGCGCTGACCAACGTCGCCCTCGACCTGCTGGGCCAGACCCGCATGTGGCTGACCTACGCGGGCGAACTCGAAGGCGCCGGCCGCGACGAAGACAAGCTGGCCTACCTGCGCGACGCCCACCAGATGCGCAACTGCCTGCTGGTCGAGCAGCCCAACGGCAACTACGCCGATACCATGGTGCGCCAGTTCTACTTCGACACCTGGCACTACTTCCTGATGCAGGGCCTGGCCGCCTCGCGCGACGCGCGCGTCGCCGAGATCGCCGAAAAATCGATCAAGGAAGTGACCTACCACCTGCGCCGCAGCGGCGACCTGATCGTGCGCATGGGCGACGGCACGGCCGACAGCCATGCCAAGACCCAGGCGGCGGTCAACGCGCTGTGGATGTATTCGGGTGAAGCGTTCATGTACGACGCGACCGATGCGGCCATGGTGGCCGAGGGCGTGGCCCCGCCGGCCGAGCTGCTGCGCGCCCAGTTCCTCGAGCACGTGGGCGAGATTTTCGCCGAAGCGACGCTCGCCATGCCCGATCCCGCCGCCTGGATGCAGCAGGGCGGCAAGCAGGGCCGCCACAGCGAACACCTGGGCTACATCCTGGCCGAGATGCAGTTCCTGCAGCGCGCCTATCCTGGCAGCCAGTGGTAATGAGCGCGCCGGCGGCCAGCGTTGACGCGGTCTGGTCCTGGCTCGGCGAGGTAGCCGATCCCGAGATCCCCGTCATCTCCGTGGTCGACCTGGGCATCGTGCGCGCCGTCGCCTTCGATGGCGACGCCTGCGTGGTGACCATCACCCCAACCTATTCCGGCTGCCCGGCGATGCAGGTGATCGCCGAATCGGTCACCACCGCGCTGCATGCGCGCGGCATTGCCGACGTGCGCCTGGTCAGCCAGCTCTCGCCCGCCTGGACCACCGACTGGATGAGCGAGGCCGGCAAGGCCGCGCTCAAGGGCTACGGCATCGCCCCGCCCGCCCAGCAGGTGATCGATATCAGCGGCCTGCATGCGGGCGTCAAGCGTGCCCCTGGCGGCGCCCCGGCGCTGGTGGTCGCCTGCCCGAATTGCGGCTCCCGCCATACGCAGCTGACCAGCCAGTTCGGTTCGACCCCGTGCAAGGCGCTCTACAAGTGCCTGGACTGCCGCGAACCCTTCGATTACTTCAAGTGCCATTAAAGCCACCGACAAGGCCGCCGATTCCATCATGAGCAAATTTTATCCCCTCACCGTCGCCCGCGTGCACCACGAAACGCGCGACGCCATCGTCGTCACCTTCGCGGTGCCGCCCGCGCTGCAGGCCAGCTTCGGCTACCAGCAGGGCCAGCACCTGACCCTGCGCGCCCGGATCGGCGACGAGGATGTGCGCCGTTCGTACTCGATCTGTTCGGCGGTGCAGGACAACTGCCTGCGCGTGGCCATCAAGCGCACCCAGGGCGGCTTGTTTTCCAGCTGGGCCAACGAACACCTGAAAGCGGGCATGACGCTCGACGTCATGCCGCCCATGGGCCACTTCAATGTGGCGCTGGCGCCGGACAGCGCGCGCCACTACCTGGCGTTTGCGGCCGGCAGCGGCATCACGCCGATCCTGTCGATCATCAAGACCACGCTGCTGCACGAACCGGGCAGCCGCTTCACGCTTTTCTACGGCAACCGCGCATCGTCGTCGGTGATCTTCAAGGACGAACTGTCGGACCTGAAGGATACCTTCACCGAACGCCTGACGCTGGCCTACGTGATGAGCCGCGAACAGCAGGACATCGAACTGTTCAACGGCCGCATCACCAAGGAAAAGTGCACGCAGTTCCTGCAGCACTGGGTGCGCGTGGAGGACGTGGACGTGGCCTTCGTCTGCGGGCCGGAAGACATGATGCAGGGCGTCTCGAGCGCGCTCCAGGAAGCAGGCATGCCCAAGCAGAACATCAAGGTCGAGCTGTTCGCCGCCAGCATTCCCAAGCATGCGCACAAGCCGCGCATCCAGGCCGACGGCGCGCGCCATGAAACCGAAGTGACGGTCATCATGGACGGCAACCACACCAGCTTCACGATGGACAAGGACAAGGAATCGATCCTCGACGCCGGCCTGCGCGCCGGCATCGACATGCGCTATTCCTGCAAGGGTGGCGTATGCTCGACCTGCCGCTGCAAGCTCATCGACGGCAAGGTCGACATGGATGCCAATTACGCGCTCGAGGATTACGAGATCGCGCGCGGTTTTGTCCTGAGCTGCCAGAGTTTCCCCGTCACCGACAAGGTGATCGTCGATTTTGACCAGGCTGAATAAGGAATGACCATGATTCCCGACTACGACAACATCAAGTTCCAGATCCAGAACGGCGTGGCGACGCTGACCCTGAACCGCCCCGACAAGCTCAATAGTTTTACCGTGGCCATGCACCGCGATGTGCGCGATGCGCTCAACCTGGTCCAGGCCGACAAGTCGGTGCGGGTGCTGCTGCTGACCGGGGCCGGGCGCGGCTTTTGCGCGGGCCAGGACCTGTCGGACCGCGCGGTCGAGCCGGGCGCCCAGGGCGTCGATCTGGGCTACTCGGTCGAGACCTATTACGCGCCCCTGGTCATGACCTTGCGCTCGCTGCCGATTCCCGTGATCTGCGCCGTCAATGGCGTGGCCGCCGGTGCGGGTGCGAATATCGCGCTGGCCTGCGACATCGTCCTGGCCGGCAAATCGGCCAGCTTCGTCGAAGTGTTCTGCAAGCTGGGCCTGATTCCCGATACGGGCGGCACCTGGCATTTGCCGCGCCTGGTGGGCCATGCGCGCGCCATGGGCATGGCCATGCTGGGCGAGAAAATCAGCGCCGAGAAGGCCGAACAATGGGGCTTGATCTGGCGTTGCGTATCCGACGAAGGCTTGATGGACGAGGCCACCACCATGGCCGCACACCTGGCCATCGCACCCACCAAGGGCCTGGCCTTTACCAAGCGCGCGCTGCAGGCCAGCTACGCCAACACCCTGCCCGAGCAGCTCAAGCTCGAAGGCGAGATGATGCGCGAACTGGGCTACAGCCACGACTACCGCGAAGGCGTGGCCGCCTTCATCGCCAAGCGCGCGCCGCACTTTACGGGAGAATGAGCATGGCTTTCGCACTCGAACAAGGCAGCGTCGTGGCCATCATCGGCAGTGGCGCCATGGGTGCCGGCATCGCCCAGGTCGCGGCGGCGTCGGGCTACCAGGTCAAGCTGTTCGACACCCGCGCCGACGCGGTCGCCAAGGCCATCGCCGACATCGGCAAGGTGTATGGCAAGCTGGTGGAAAAAGGCCGCATGAGCGGCGAGCAGGCCGCCGCCGCCAACGCCCGCCTGCACCAGGTGGCGGACCTGCATGCCGTGGCCGGCGCGGCCCTGGTGATCGAAGCCATTGTCGAAAATCTCGACGTCAAGCGCATGCTGTTCGCCGACCTGGAAAACGTGGTGGGCGACGACTGCATCCTGGCCACCAATACCTCCTCGATTTCCGTCACCGCCATTGCGGCCAGGCTGCGCCGGCCCGAACGCCTGGTCGGCATGCACTTCTTTAACCCGGTGCCGCTGATGGCGCTGGTGGAAGTGATCAGCGGGCTGGCCACCGCGCCCGCTGTTGCCGCCACCGTCTACGCGACGGCGCAAGCCTGGGGCAAGCATCCGGTGCACGCCAAGTCCACGCCCGGCTTCATCGTCAACCGGGTGGCGCGCCCGTTCTACGCCGAGGCGCTGCGCCTGCTGACGGAGCAGGCCGCCGATGCGGCCACGCTGGACGCGGTCATGCGCGAAGCCGGCGGTTTTCGCATGGGGCCGTTCGAGCTGATGGACCTGATCGGTCACGACGTCAATTTCTCGGTCACCCAGTCGGTCTTTAACGCCTACTTCGGCGACCCGCGCTTCATGCCGTCGGTGCTGCAGCAGGAGATGGTCAACGCCGGCTTCCTGGGCCGCAAGTCGGGGCGCGGCTTCTACCCGTATGGCGAGGACGCGGCCAGAAGCGTGGCCGCCGCCATGGCGGCGCAGCCCAGGCCCGAGACGGTATCGATCAGCATGGAGCCGGGCGTCAAAAACGCCGTGACGGCGCCGATCGAAGAGCGCCTCAAGGCCGCCGGCTACAGCGTCACGCACCGCAAGCCGCTGCCGGGCGCAGGGCACAACGAAGCACCCGGCTTCCACTGCAACGGCGCCGCCATCTTCCTGACCGATGGCCGCACCGCCACCGAACGCGCCAACGCCAACAAGCATCCTGACACCGTCCTGTACGACCTGGTGCTCGACGCCGCCGGCGCCACCCGTATCGCCCTGGCGCGCGCCGACCAGTGCAGCGAGAGTGCATGGCTGGCCTGCGTGGGGCTGTTCCAGGCGGCCGGCTTTGCCGTCACCCAGCTCGACGACGTACCCGGCATGGCCGTCATGCGCACCGTGGCCATGCTGGCCAACGAGGCGGCCGACACCGTCAACCAGGGCGTGTGCTCGGCCGAGGCGGTCGACATCGCCATGCAGAAGGGTGTCAATTATCCGCGCGGCCCGCTGGCCTGGGCCGATGCCGTCGGCCTGGCCCACGTGGTGGCGGTGCTGTCGAACCTGGCGGCGACCTATGGTGAAGACCGTTACCGGGTGTCGCCGCTGCTGCGCCGCAAACTGGCCAATGGAACGCGCTTCCATGGATGACGCCCAGGCGCTGGCCGAACTGGCCGGCAAGACCATGTTCGAGCGCGACCCCGCCAGCCAGGCGCTGGGCATGCTGCTGGCCGAGATCCGTCCCGGCTACGCGCGCATGACCATGCCGGTGCGCCAGGACATGCTCAACGGCCACCAGACCTGCCACGGCGGGTTCATCTTCATGCTGGCCGACAGCGCCTTCGCCTTTGCCTGCAATTCGCACAATCACAATACGGTGGGCGCGGGCTGCACCATCGACTATCTCGCACCGGGGCGCCTGGGCGACCTGCTGACGGCCGAAGCGGTCGAGCAGGCGCTGGCGGGCAAGACCGGCGTCTACGACGTCAAGGTCATCAACCAGGAAGGGCGCACGGTCGCTCTCCTGCGCGGCAAATCGCATCGCGTCAGCGGGTTGGTGGCCTCCTAGAAGGAGAAGCACGATGGTTCAACGAGTTCCCGCGCCAGGCGACCTGGAAGCGATCGAGACGGCCAGCCGCGACGAGCTGCAAGCGCTGCAGCTGCAGCGCATGCAATGGTCGCTCAGGCACGCGTACGACAATGTGGCGCACTACAAGGCGGCGTTCGACGCGGCCGGCGTGCACCCGGACGACTTGCGCACCCTGGCCGACCTGGCCAAGTTCCCGTTCACCGACAAGAAGACGCTGCGCGACAATTACCCCTTCGGCCTGTTCGCCGTCCCGCGCGAGCAGGTGGTGCGCATCCACGCTTCCTCCGGCACCACCGGCAAGGCGACCGTGGTCGGCTACACCCGGCGCGACATCGATACCTGGGCCGACGTCGTGGCCCGTTCGATCCGCGCGGCCGGCGGGCGCGCCGGCGACATGGTGCACATCTCGTACGGCTACGGCCTGTTTACCGGCGGGCTGGGCGCGCACTACGGGGCCGAGCGGCTCGGCTGCACGGTCATTCCCATGTCGGGCGGGCAGACCGAAAAGCAGGTGCAGCTGATCTGCGACTTCAAGCCCGAGATCATCATGGTCACGCCATCGTACATGCTCAACATCATCGAGGAATTCCGGCGCCAGGGCATGGACCCGGCCGATTCCTCGCTCAAGGTGGGTATCTTCGGAGCCGAGCCGTGGACCGACGCCATGCGCCGCGAAATCGAGCAGCGCGCCGGCATCGACGCGGTCGACATCTATGGCCTGTCCGAAGTGATGGGGCCGGGCGTGGCCAGCGAATGCATCGAGAGCAAGGATGGCCCGGTGGTGTGGGAAGACCATTTCTACCCCGAGATCATCGACCCCGAAACGGGTGCCGTGCTGCCCGACGGCGCCGAGGGCGAACTGGTGTTCACCTCGCTGACCAAGGAAGCGCTGCCGATCATCCGCTACCGCACGCGCGACCTGACGCGCCTGCTGCCGCCGACCTCGCGCGCCATGCGCCGCATGGGCAGAATCAATGGCCGCTCGGACGACATGCTGATCATCCGCGGAGTGAACGTCTTCCCCAGCCAGATCGAAGAGCTGATCCTCAAGATGCCGGCGCTGGCGCCCCACTACCAGCTGGTCGTCGCGCGCGAGGGCCACCTCGACACGCTGGCCGTGCGCGCCGAGCTGCGCGACCCGGCCCGGTCGCAGGGCAACGCCGACGCCCTGGCGCGCGAACTCGAACACCACATCAAGACCTTCGTGGGCGTCACCACGAAGGTGACGCTGGTGCCGCCCGACGGCATCGAACGCACGCTGACCGGCAAGGCCAAGCGCGTGATCGACCAGCGACCGAAACCCTGAGAACCCCGGAGAAACCATGAGCACCATCACCGACGCCTTCATCTGCGACGCCATCCGCACCCCCTTTGGCCGCTACGGCGGATCGCTTGCCGGCGTGCGCGCCGACGACCTGGCCGCGTTGCCGATTGCCGCCCTGATGGCGCGCAACCCGGGCGTGGACTGGGCCGCCATCGACGACCTGTATTACGGCTGCGCCAATCAGGCGGGCGAAGACAACCGCAACATCGGCCGCATGGCCGCGCTGCTGGCCGGCTTGCCGCCGGAGGTCCCGGCCAATACCATCAACCGCCTGTGCGGCTCCAGCCTGGACGCGGTCGGCATCGGCGCGCGCGCCATCAAGGCCGGCGAAGCGCAGCTGATCATCGCCGGTGGCGTGGAAAGCATGACGCGCGCGCCATTCGTGATGGGCAAGGCCGACAGCGCCTTCTCGCGCGCGGCGAAAATCGAGGACACCACCCTCGGCTGGCGCTTCGTCAATCCCCTGATGAAGGCGAAATACGGCATCGATACCATGCCCGAGACGGCCGAAAACGTGGCCAGGGAATTTGGCGTCAGCCGCGCCGACCAGGATGCGTTCGCGCTGCGCAGCCAGCAGCGCTGGGCCGCGGCCCATGCGGCCGGCGTGTTCAAGGAAGAAATCGTCGGCGTCACCATCCCCATGAAGAAGGGCGAAACACGGCTGTTCGACACCGATGAACATGCCCGTCCCGATTCCACCATCGAGATGCTGGCCAGGCTCAAGGGCGTGGTCACGCCCGACGGCACCGTCACGGCGGGCAATGCCTCCGGCCTGAACGATGGCGCCTGTGCGCTTCTGATCGCGTCGGCCGCGGCGGCGCAGCGCAACGGCCTGACGCCGCGCGCGCGCATCGTCGGCATGGCCACGGCCGGCCTGGCGCCGCGCATCATGGGCTTCGGGCCGTCGCCCGCCTCCAAAAAGGTGCTGGCCATGGCGGGCCTGACCATCGGCCAGATGGACGTGATCGAATTGAACGAAGCGTTCGCCGCGCAGGGCCTGGCGGTGACGCGCGACCTCGGTCTGGCCGACGACGCCGCCCACGTGAACCCGAACGGCGGGGCGATTGCCATCGGCCACCCGCTCGGCGCCTCGGGTGCGCGCCTGGTGCTGGCGGCCGTCAACCAGCTGCACCGCACGGGCGGGCGCTACGCCCTGTGCACCATGTGCATCGGCGTCGGCCAGGGAATCGCCCTGATCGTCGAACGCGTCTAAGGAGCCGTCATGGTCAAGGTCTATGAAATCGATGGTGTGCGGCCGGTGGTCCATCCCAGCGCCTACGTGCATCCGAGCGCGGTATTGATTGGCGACGTGATTGTCGGTGCGCGCTGCTATATCGGCCCGCTGGCCTCGCTGCGCGGCGATTTCGGCCGCCTGATCATGGAAGAAGGCGCCAACCTGCAGGACACTTGCGTGATGCACGGCTTCCCCGGCGACGATACGGTGGTCGGCGTCGACGGCCATATCGGCCACGGCGCCGTGCTGCATGGCTGCCGCATCCTGCGCAACGCCATGGTCGGCATGAACGCGGTCGTGATGGACAAGGCGGTGGTGGGCGAAGAATCGATCGTCGCCGCCATGAGTTTCGTCAAGGCCGGCATGATCATCCCGCCGCGCAGCCTGGTGATGGGCGCGCCCGCCCGGGTGGTGCGGGCGCTGGAAGACAAGGATGTCGCCTGGAAGAGTTTCGGCACCAGGCAGTACCACGAACTGGCGATCCGCTCGATGCAGACCATGCGCGAAGTCGACGCGCTGACCGAACCCGAGCCCGAACGCAAGCGGATCGACTTCGGTCCCGACGCGCACGCCCCAAAAAACTGAACCACTTACCCAGATCGCGGAGATAACCCATGTCCAACGTAGCAACCCTGCAAAGTCTGATCGGCGGCCGCTGGCTCGGCGCCGAAGCGTCCGTGCCGCTGCACAGTGCCCTCGACAGTGCGCTTATCTATCACACCCACGCCGAAAAAATCGATTTCGACGAAGCCGTCACCTACGCCCGCAAGACCGGCGTGCCGGCGCTGATGGCGCTGGACTTCCAGAAGCGCGCGCAGATCCTCAAGGCGCTGGCCCTGTACCTGATGGAACGCAAGGAAGAGCTGTACAAGATTTCGCACCTGACCGGCGCCACCCGCCCCGACAGCTGGGTCGACATCGAGGGCGGCATCGGCACCCTGTTCGCGTATGCCAGCATGGGCAGCCGCGAACTGCCGTCCTCGAACGTGCTGCACGAAGGCCCGGCCATGGCGCTGGGCAAGAACGGCGGCTTTGCCGGCACCCACATCCTGGTGCCGCGCGGCGGCCTGGCGGTGCACATCAATGCCTTCAACTTCCCGATCTGGGGTTTGCTGGAAAAGTTCGCGCCCAGCTTCCTGGCCGCCATGCCCTGCATCGGCAAACCGGCCACCGCCACCAGCTATCTGACCGAAGCGGTGGTGCGCATGATGGACGCATCGGGCCTGTTGCCGGCCGGCGCGCTGCAGCTTGTCATCGGCAGCACCGGCGACCTGCTGGACCGCCTGGGCGGCTTTGACGCCGTGACCTTTACCGGCTCGGCCGACACGGCCGCCAAGCTGCGCGTGAATAAAAACCTGATCGCCAATTCGGTGCCGTTCACGGCCGAAGCCGATTCCCTCAACTGCGCCATCCTGGGCCCGGATGTGACGCCCGACGATGTCGAATTCGACCTGTTCGTCAAGGAAGTGGCGCGCGAGATGACCGGCAAGTCCGGTCAAAAATGTACCGCGATCCGCCGCATCATCGTGCCGCACCAGCATATCGATGCGGTGGGCGAGCGCCTGCGCCAGCGCCTGGCGAAAGTGGTGGTGGGCGACCCGTCGGTGGAAGGCGTGCGCATGGGCGCGCTCGCGTCCCTGGACCAGCAGCGCGACGTGGCCGAAAGGGTCGAGATGCTCGCGCGCGGCAACGAGATCGTGTTCGGCGCGCGCGACGGTTTTGCGCCGCTCGGCGAAGGCGTGGACAAGGGCGCGTTCTTCTCGCCCACGCTGCTGTTGTGCCGCAACGGCATGAGCAACGATGCCGTGCACGATGTCGAAGCGTTCGGTCCGGTCAGCACCATGATGGGCTATGCCGACCTCGATGAAGCGCTGGCGCTGGCTGCGCGCGGCAAAGGCAGTCTGGTGTCCACCCTGGTGACCAGGGATCCGCTGATCGCCGCCAGGGCGGTGCCGGTGGCAGCGGCCTCGCACGGCCGGGTGCTGGTTCTGGAGCGCGAAGCGGCGGTCGATTCGACCGGTCACGGCTCGCCCCTGCCGCAGCTCAAGCACGGTGGGCCCGGCCGCGCCGGCGGCGGCGAGGAACTGGGCGGCGTGCGCGCGGTGCGCCACTTCCTGCAGCGCGCCGCGGTACAGGGCTCGCCCACCATGCTGGCGGCAATCACCGGCGAATACGTGCGCGGCGCCGCCGTCAAGGAAAGCGCGCTGCACCCGTTCCGCAAGTATTTTGAAGACCTGGACATCGGCGATTCGCTGCTCACCCACCGGCGTACCGTGAGCGAGGCCGACATCGTCGCCTTTGGCGGTATCTCGGGCGACTTCTTCTACATGCACTTCGACGAGATCGCGGCGAAGGATTCGCAGTTCGGCAAGCGCATCGCGCACGGCTACTTCGTGCTGTCGGCGGCGGCGGGGCTGTTCGTGTCGCCGGCGCCGGGACCGGTGCTGGCCAACTATGGCCTGGACAACCTGCGCTTCATCACCCCGGTAGCCATCGGCGACACCATCCGCGCGCGCCTGACGTGCAAGCGCAAGGTCGACCGCAACCGCACCGATGAGAAGGGTGTGGGGCAGGGTGTGGTGGCGTGGGATGTGCAGGTGACCAACCAGAATGACGAGCTGGTGGCCAGCTATGACATTCTGACGCTGGTGATGAAGCGCGCGCTGCACGTCGTGCAGTAAGCCACGTCGCCCTCGCGAGGGCGACGTATTGACTACAGCCGCTTGCCCGACGCCACCAGCGCCATGAACGGCGCGGCCGGCAGCGCGGCGCTGAACAGATAACCCTGCATCTCGTCGCAGTGCAGGGTCAGCAGCACATCGAGCTGCGCCTGCGTCTCCACTCCCTCCGCCACCACCTTCAGTCCCAGACTGTGCGCCATGGCGATGATCGCCGCGGCGATGGCTTCGTCCTCGGGATTGCTGTCGATGCCGGCGATGAAGCTGCGGTCGATTTTCACGAAATCGAACGGGAAGCGCTTGAGCTGCGCCAGCGAGGAGTAGCCGGTGCCAAAGTCGTCCAGCGACAGCTGCACGCCGAGCGCCTTGAGGCCATGCAGGTTGCGCGCCGCTTCGTCGGGGTTGTGCATGACCGCCGTCTCGGTCAGTTCAAATTCGATCGCATGCTTTTCCAGTCCATGCGCGGCCATGGCCGTGGCGATCTGGTTGAGCAGCTCGGCCTGCACGCACTGCACGGCCGACAGGTTGATCGCCACCGGCACCATCGGCGCGCGTTCCTGGTGCCAGACACCCTGCTGCGCGCACACCGCTTCGATCACCCAGGCGCCGATGGGACGGATCAGCCCCGTCTCTTCGGACAGGGCGATGAAATCGACGGGATTGATGATGCCGCGCTCGGGGTGGTTCCAGCGGATCAGCGCCTCGGCGCTGACCACGCGGCCGCTGCCCAGGTCCACGCGCGGCTGGTAGTACATTTCGAACTGCCTTTCCTCGAGCGCCAGCTGGAGGGCGTTTTCCAGCGCAATGCGCTGCGCCAGCGCGGCATTCATGTGGGGCGCGTAGTACAGGTAGCGCTGGCCCGCCGAGCGAGCATTCTTGAGCGCCGCCTCGGCATGCTTGAACAGCGTTTCCGCGTCGCTGCCGTCGCCCGGGTACATGGCGATGCCGGCGCGGGTCGACACGCGCACTTCCTGGCCGTCGATCAGGAAGGGCTGGTCGAGGGCGCTGAAGACTTGTTCGGTCAGGATCTCGGCCCCGTCCTCGGCGCGCGGCAGGCCCGACAGCGCCAGCGCAAAGGTGTCGCCGCCGATGCGCGCCACGTTGTAGGAGTCGGGCAGGCTGGTGCCGAGCCGGCGCGCCATCTGCACCAGCAGCGCGTCGCCCGCGTGGCGTCCCATCGCATCGTTGAGATGGGCAAAGCGGTCCAGGTTCAGCAGGACCACCGCCACCACGCACTGCCGTTCCGCTTGCAGCAGATGGGTCAGGCGGTCCTGGAACAGGCGCCGGTTGGGCAGCGCCGTCATGACGTCGTAGCAGGCCAGATAGGAGAGCTGCTCTTCGCGGTCCAGGAACAGCAGACCGAACGACAAGTCGCCGGCCAGTTCGTTGAGGACCTTGAGTTCGTCCGCATCGAACACGCCCGGCGTATCGGACACCAGCGTCAGCACGGCCAGCACGCGCTCGCCCACGAACAGGGGAAAGGCGGCTGCCGCACGCGCGCCGCGCGGGGCGAGAAAGTCGCGAAACGGCGCCATGGCAGGGTCGAAGGCGATCACGTTGCAGATGATTGGCTGGCGCTCGCGCACGGCGCGCGCGGCAATCCAGTGCGGCTCCAGCGCGGCGGACCAGTGCGGCAGCGCCATGCCGGCCGCGGCGATCAGCTCCAGTCCGGACAGCTCGGCCGTTTCGATGGTGGCGGCGATGAAGCCGCCTTCCATGGTCGCCAGGCGGCACGCTTCCTTGAACAGGGCATTGCGGTCGCGGATGCGCACGATGGCCGAATTGATCCCCGACAGCAGCGCATACACGCGGTTGAGGCGGGCGATGCGCTGGGCGGCATGGATGCGCTCGGTGACGTCGTGGGCCAGCACGAACTTGCAGTCGCGCCCGGCAAAGTGCAGCGGATGGGAAGTGATCTCGACATCGATGAGGCTGCCATCCTTCTTGCGGTGGCGCCAGGTGCCGGACTTTTCCAGCGTATCCAGCGGGGCGTTGCGCAGGTTGGCGAACAGCTTGGGCAGCTCGGCTGCGGGGCGCAGGTCGGCGATGGTCAGCGAGAGAAATTCGGCTTCGGAAAAACCGTAGTGCACGATGGCTGCCGTATTGACGGCCAAAAAGGCCAGCGTCTCAAGGTCGTACACCCACATGGGCATGGGGTACGCCTTGAACAAATCATTGAACGACGTATTCTGCTCTGCCATGAGGACAGAGTTTATACGAAGCCGAGGTTGCGCACGCTTGAATTGTAGTTGGTCAGATTAGGCAGCAGATCGAGCAGGTTGGAGTCCGAAATGCCCAGCCAGGAACCGAGCGTGGCAGCGAGCTGCTCGACCGACGTGGTCGGCAGCAGGCGGCCCTGGCCAACGTCGTCCGGGCCATTGTCGGCCACCACGGGCGCGGTGCCGTAGAAGCGCTGGCCGCGCACGGCGCCGCCCATCACGAAGTGCATGCTGCCCCAGCCGTGGTCGGAACCGTCGGCATTGCCCGACATGGTGCGGCCGAAGTCCGACGCGGTAAATGTGGTCACCTTGTCGGCCACGTTCAGCTCGGCCGTGGCGGCGTAGAAGGCGGCCATCGCATCGCCCACCTTGGTCATCAGGGCAGGGTGGGCGGTGAGCATGCCATCGTGGGTATCGAAGCCGCCCATGGAGACAAAGAAGACCTGGCGCTTGGCGCCCAGTTCGGCGCCCACCGAGATCATGCGCGCCACCAGCTTGAGCTGGTCGCCCAGGTTGTTCCCGGCCGGGAACACCGTGGTCAGCGGGGTGGCGCCGGCCAGCGCCGTGGTCAGCACGTCGTTGGCGTCGAGCGCGCGCTTGCTGATCCGGTTGTATTCGTTTTCCAGCGTGTGGGTGCGGGTCTGGGTGACCAGGGTGCGCAGTGCGGCCGAGGCAGCGGCCGAGCCGAACAGCGGGCTCTTGACGCCGTTCAGCGCCACCGAGCCATTGGTGGACACCTGGTATTGCACGGCGCTCTTGCCCGACAGGTAGACGGCATTGCCCGACACGTTGACGCAGGTGAAGGTCGAATTCGTATTCCCGGACTGGAACAGGTCGCCCATGCGCCCACCCCAGCCGGACGTTGCGCCTTCCGGCAGCGACGATTGCCATACCGACTGCTGGTCATTGTGCGAGAACAGCTTGGGCGGCAGCTTGACCGAGCGGTTGGTGTACTGCAGCTTGGTGGTGGGCTGCACCAGGCTGCCGACGTTGAGCATCACGCCGAGCTTGCCGGTATTGAATAGCGGTACCAGCGAGGCCAGGCCGGGCGCGAGCGCGTACTGGTGCGCCATGCCGTTGATGTCCACGGGCGCGGCCACGGGATTGAGGGCGGTGGCAGCGAGCGCGTCGCGGGCATGGGCAAACGCCGGGCGGAAGCCCTGGTACAGCGCATAGCTGGCCGCGTCGTACGGGACCACCGTATTGGCGTAGTCATTGCCGCCATACAGGAACACGCAGATCAGTGCCTTGTAATCGGTGGCGGTGGCGGCGCTCGCTTCGGCCATGGCGGCCAGGTTCAGTGCCCACGGCGCGGCCACGCCGGCCAGCGACAGGGTCGAGGCGCGCTTGAGAAACGCGCGTCGCGAGGCGGTCATTCCATCTTTATTGTTCATGGCGATTCCTATTTCTGCACAATGAATTCGGGGGCGGCGATCACCATCACCAGGGCCGCATAGATGCGGTTCAGGCGCGCGCTATCGGTCCCCTTGGGCATGCTGTCGATGGCGGTGACGATCAGCGTCATGGTGGCGGCGGACAACTGGCCGGCCGCCAGCACCAGGTTCAGCTCGTCGAGCAAGACCTGGGCCGTGTCTGCCATCGGCAGCAGCAGCGTGTAGTCGGCCTTGACGTCGCCGATGCCGCGGCTGATGGCCGATTGCAGGAAGTTGACGTACCCGACCACGGTCGATTCATTGGTGATCTGGAACTCGGGCGCCACCATGCCGGCGCTGCCGATGGCCGTATTGGGCGGCACGTAACCGGGACGGAAGAAATTGAACACGCTACCCGAACGCAGCGGGCTCTGGCCCAGCCGCGAGGCCGGGTCGGAGGTGTTCCCGATGGCCCACAGGTTGCCAGGCGAGGTGGCCTTGAAGGCGCGGGCCCAGCCGGTAAAGCGCAGGATCGGTTCGCGCAGCTTGCCGAAGCCGGCCGCCGTCAGGCCGGCGGCGCCGCGCGCTTCGCTGTCGAGCAGAATCGCCTTGATCACGGCCTTGAGGTTGCCCTTGACGTTCTTGCCGTCGTTGTTGAACACGGCGGCCACGCGCGACACATAGGCGGCGCTCGGGTTGCTGCAGACCAGGCGCTGGATCAGCTGGCGGCTGATGAACGGTCCCACGTTGGCGTGGGCGAAGATGGCGTCCAGTGCCTGGGTCAGGCTGGCCACGCCGTCGGTACCCGCCACGATAGTGGTGCCGAGGAATTTCTTCTCGCCCGTTTCGTGGCGCGACGCCGTCTGGATCATGGGGCGGCGCTTGAAGTCGGGCGCGTCGTTGTTGGTGGCGCCGGCCATGTCGTAATTCCAGCCGGTAAACACGCGGGCCAGGCCGGTGATGTCGTCGAGCGTGTAGGTTTCCTGCGCCACGCCATTGCTGAGCTTGGGCGTGCCATCGAGATTGAGCTGCACCAGGCCGATGGTAAACAGCTGCATGATTTCGCGCGCATAGTTTTCATCGGGCAGGGCGCCGGTACGGGCATTGAACTTGGCGTTGTTGCGGAACGTGAGGTATTCGCCCATGGCCGCGCTGGTCGAGATTTGCTGCAGCAGCGTGCGGTAATTGCCGAACGCATTCGCTTCGAGCATGTCGAGGTAGGCGGCGCCCGAAAACGCATTCCAGCCGCCGCTGAAACCGGCGATCGAGGTGACCACGATTTCCGACAGGGCCAGGGTGACGCGCTGGCGCAGGGTGTCCGGTGCGCTGATCAGCTTGACCCACTGGCAGGCGTCGGCGCCCGATTCGCTGTTTTTCTTGTCGATGGCGCTGTGGCCGCCGGCAACGAGCCAGTCCCAGCGGGTGCCGGACGCGGCCATGGCCATCTGTTCATCGATCCAGGCGCTGTAGCCGACCGTCTGCACGCGCACGATCTCGTCGCGGGTGGCGCCCATCGACGCTTGCGACAGGAATCGCGACGCTTCCACCGCCGTGGGCGGCGTGGTCGGTACGGGAATGATCCCGCCACCGCCCGAATCGGACTCGCTGCCGCCGCCGCAGGCGCTCAGCAGCGCACCCGACAGGACTGCAATGGCAGGCACTTCCAGGGCGACCTTGCCGGCCTCGCCCGTGTCGACGCTGTCTGTGTCTTTAAGACAACTTTCGTATGAATCTGGCATGAAAACCACCCCGATAAGAAACGCAATCTATCGATAGTAGATGATTCCCAGAAACTTTCCAAACGGCATGTTGTAAATATTTGTTATTGAACAACAGCGTACTGGGAACAGGGTGTTGCTTTTCCGCCAGACCCCGGGTAGTGACGGGCTAGCGCGCCTCACCGAACGGATCGTCGATCGAATGGGCCGGTTCCGTGAACCAGCGCGGGCCGTCCGCTGTCATATAGAAGTGGTCTTCATGGCGCACCCCGAATTCGCCGGGAATGCAGATCATCGGCTCGTTCGAAAAGCACATGCCCACGTCGAGCGGCGTACTGTCGCTGCCGACCAGGTAGGGCCATTCGTGGATATCCATGCCGATCCCGTGGCCGGTGCGGTGCGGCAGCCCGGGCAGCTTGTAGCCGGGGCCGAAGCCGTAGGTTTCCAGGCAGGCGCGCGCGGCGGCGTCGACCGCGCGGCAGGGCACGCCCAGGCGGGCGGCGTCGAAGGCGGCCAGCTGGGCGGCCTTTTCGGCATTCCACACAAAGCGCTGGCGCTCGCTGATGGGGCCGAACACATAGGTGCGGGTAATGTCCGAGATATAGCCCTTGACCTGGCAGCCGGTATCGATCAGCACCACGTCGCCCTGCTTGAGGGTTTGGACATAGCTCACGCCGTGGGGGTAGGCGGTGGCCTCGCCAAACAGCACGATGCAGAAATACGAGCCGGGCGCGCCGACCTTGCGGTGGGCGCGCGCGATGAACTCGGTCACCTCGGTGGTGGTGACGCCCGCATACAAAATGCTGGCAGCCGCCTTGTGCACCGCCAGCGTCATGTCCTTGCAGCGCTGCATGAGGGCGATTTCGGCGGCCGACTTGCGCGCGCGGCAGTGCGCCGTCACGCTGCTGGCATTTTCCAGCGCATAGCCGCCAGCCAGCGGGCGAATGCCGTCGGCGATGAAGAAGGCGGCGCTTTCGCAGATGCCGATGCGCGGCGCCCTGGCAGCGTCGGGGGCAATGCCCATCCGCTGCAGCACGTCGATGAACAGCTGGTAGGGGCTTTCGTGCTCTTCCCAGCAGTTGACGGGGCCATCAACGAGCATGAAGTCGCGGATCGACCCTTCCTCGAAGGCGGGGGCGATGTATTCGAGCGCGCCGCGCGCCGGCAGGATGGCGCCGACCATGCGCTCGCTGGCATACCACTTGGTGCCGGTGAAGTAGCTCATGTTGGTGCCGGCGTTCAGGTAGACCGCGGCGATGCCCTCGGCCTGCATGTAGGCCTGGGCGCGCGCGATGCGCTGCAGGTGTTCGTCCTTGCCGATGGCGACCATCCCGCCCGTCATGTCGGACAGGGCGGCCAGCGCCTGGTCCATCGTGGTGCCGCCAATACCCATATGCTGTTCCTATTTCTTGTCGCTGTCAGTCGAAAAATTCAGTGCCGGGGTGCTGTCCTCGTCCGCCTTCTTGGGGTCGGCCGTGCCTTCGGCGGGCAGCTGCAAGGGCTCGTCCTCCATCGGCGGCGCATCGATCTTCAGTTCCAGCTGCTCGGTCATGTCGACCGGTTTTTCCACCGACACGATGCGCGGGAACAGGATGATCAGCGCGACCATGATGACCTGGATCACCACAAACGGTATTGCACCCCAATAAATGTCCGAGGTCTTGACTTCTTTCGGCGCCACCGAGCGCAAATAGAACAAAGCAAAACCGAACGGCGGATGCATGAACGAGGTCTGCATGTTCACCCCCAGCAGCACGCCGAACCAGATCAGGTCGATCCCCAGCTTGCTGGCCACCGGACCCACCAGCGGCACCAGGATGAAGGCCAGCTCGAAGAAGTCCAGGAAGAATGCGAGCAGGAAGAACATCACGTTGACCACCACCAGGAAGCCGGTCGTGCCTCCCGGCAGGCTGGTCAGCAGATGCTCGACCCACAGGTCGCCGGAGACGCCGCGGAAGGTCAGCGCGAACACGGTCGAGCCGACCAGGATGAACATCACAAAGCACGACAGGCGGGTGGTGTGGCTCATGGCTTGCTTGAGCAGCGGCCAGGACAGGCGCCCGCGCAGCAGCGCCAGGATGATGGCGCCGGCCGCGCCCATGCCGCCGCCGTCGGTGGGCGTGGCGATGCCCACCACGATGGTGCCCAGCACCAGGAAGATCAGCGCCAGCGGCGGGGTCAGCACGAACACCACCTGCTCGGCCATGCGCGAGAGCAGGCCCAGCTTGAGATGGCGGTTGGCCAGGGCGCCTGCAAACGCCGCAAGTATTCCGGCGGCGCTGGCGTAGATGGCCAGCTGGTCGGCCGGCAGATCGGGGTGGCTTGCGCCCCAGAAGTGATCGAAGGCAAAGCCGATCGCACTGGCGGCGCCGATCAGGATGAACAGGGAGCGCACGCCGCTGTCGCCATTCGCCTCGCGCAGGTTGCGCGCCTCGGGCGGCAGGGCCGGTACGTGGGCCGGGCGAAACAGCGACACGCCCAGCACATAGCCGACGTACATCCCGGTCAGCATCAGGCCAGGGAAGAAGGCGGCGCGGTACATATCGCCCACCGAGCGGCCCAGCTGGTCGGCCATGACGATCAGCACCAGCGACGGCGGAATGATCTGGGCCAGGGTGCCGGAGGCGGCGATGACGCCGGAGGCAAGGCGCTTGTCGTAACCGTAACGCAGCATCACGGGCAGCGAAATGAGCCCCATCGAGATGACCGACGCCGCCACCACGCCGGTGGTGGCGGCCAGCAGCGCGCCGACAAAAATGACGGCATAGGCCACGCCGCCGCGGATGGGGCCGAACAGCTGGCCGATGGTGTCGAGCAGATCCTCCGCCATCCCCGACCTTTCCAGGATCAGGCCCATGAAGGTAAAGAAGGGAATCGCCAGCAGGGTATTGTTTTGCATGATGCCGAACACGCGCGACGGCAGGGCTTGCAGCAGGCTGGCGGGCAGCAAGCCCAGCTCGATGCCCAGCAGGCCGAAGAACAGGCCATTGGCCGCCAGCGAAAACGCCACCGGGAAGCCGGACATGAGAAACACCACCAGCGACAGGAACATGATGGGCGCGATATTGGCAATGATGAACTGTTCCATGGGCGTCCTCAGTCGATCTTGTTGGCGGCTTTGATCGCGGCGATCTCGTCCGCGGGGGTGGCGACATGGCGGGCGAATTCATGGCCATCGATGCGGCCGGCCAGGAAGGCGATGCGCTTGATGATTTCCGAGACGCCCTGGAGGATCAGCAGGGCGAAGCCGAGCGGGATCAGTATGCGCGCCGGCCACACGATCAGGCCGCCCGCATTGCCGGAGATCTCGCCGCTGCGGATGGTATCCATCGCGTACGGCACGCCATGCCAGAGGATCAGCAGGCACACCGGCAGCAGGAACAGCACGAAGCCGAACAGGTCGATCCAGACCTGGGTGCGTTTCGAGAAGCGCGCCACGATGACGTCGATGCGCACATGCTCGTCGCGCCGCAGGGTGTGGGCGGAGGCGAGCAGGAACACGGCGGAGAACAGGTACCACTGGATTTCAAGCCAGGCATTGCTGCTGTAATTGAAGAAGTAGCGCACCAGGGCATTGAGCGTGCAGATGACCACCGCCAGCAGGATGGCCCAGCTGGCGAGGGCAGCGATCCTGTCGTTGATGCTGTCGATCAGGCGTGAAAGTGACATGAACATGTGATGGGGTCTCCCTTGTCGTTATTGTTGTCACGCCTCGCCGGGCGCCTGGTGCTGACGGCCACTTACCCCGCCAGCTGCCCCCGCACCCGCGCAATGGCCAATTTCACCTGCCGCGGCGCCGTGCCGCCAACATGATCGCGCGCCGCCACCGACCCTTCCAGCGTCAGCACGGCAAACACATCGTCCTCGATCAGCGGCGAAAACGCTTGCAGGCGCTCGAGCGACATCTCCGACAGATCGCACTGCAGATCGTCGCAGGCCCGCACCGCGTGCGCCACCGCTTCATGCGCATCGCGGAATGGCAGCCCCTTCTTGACCAGATAGTCGGCCAGGTCGGTCGCCGTCGCATATCCCTGCAGGGCAGCGGCGCGCATTGCCTCCGGCTTGACCGAAATCCCGCCGGCCATGTCGGCAAAAATGCGCAGCGTATCGATCACGGTATCGACCGTGTCGAACAGCGGTTCCTTGTCTTCCTGGTTATCCTTGTTGTAAGCGAGCGGCTGGCCCTTCATCAGGGTCAGCAGGCCGGTCAGGTGGCCATACACGCGCCCGGTCTTGCCGCGCGCCAGTTCGGGCACGTCCGGATTCTTCTTTTGCGGCATGATCGACGAGCCGGTGCAGAAGCGGTCGGCAATATCGATGAAGCCGACACGCGGACTCATCCAGATCACCAGTTCTTCCGACATGCGCGAGATGTGCGTCATGATCAGCGCGCTGGCGGCGCAAAATTCAATGGCAAAGTCGCGGTCCGACACGGCGTCGAGCGAGTTGTGGCACACATCCTCGAAGCCGAGCGTGCGCGCCACGCGCTCGCGGTCGATCGGGAAGGTGGTGCCGGCCAGAGCGGCGGCGCCCAGCGGCAGGCGGTTGACGCGGCGGCGCGCATCCATCATGCGCTCGGCGTCGCGGCCGAACATTTCCACATACGCCAGCATGTGGTGGCCGAAGGTGATCGGCTGGGCCACCTGCATGTGGGTAAAGCCGGGCATGATGGTGTCGGCATTCTTTTCGGCCAGATCGGTCAGCGCGCCGCGCAGGGTGTGCAGCAGGGCGGTGATGTCGTCGATGGCGGCGCGCACGTAGAGGCGGATGTCGGTGGCGACCTGGTCGTTGCGCGAGCGGCCCGTGTGCAGGCGCTTGCCGGCGTCGCCCACCAGCTCGGTCAAGCGCTTTTCGATGTTCAGGTGGACGTCTTCCAGGTCGAGCAGCCATTCGAAGCTGCCCGCTTCGATTTCGCTTTTGATCTGCGCCATGCCGCGTTCAATTTCAGCACGGTCGTGGGCGCTGATGATGCCCTGGGCTGCCAGCATCTCGGCATGGGCGAGCGAGCCGGCGATATCGAACAGGGCCAGGCGTTTATCGAAGAAGACCGAAGCGGTATAGCGTTTGACGAGGTCGGAGACAGGTTCGGAAAAGCGCGCCGACCAGGCTTCGCCTTTCTTGGAGAGTTGTGCGGTCATGTGGGAGGTTCCTTTGATTTACCTGATTATAAACAAGCTGGCGGCAGCGGGTAAAAAAGCCCGCTGCACCAAATGTGCAAAGGAACGTGATTGTTCTTCCTTTCGACGGTAGAATTGTTTTTTTACCCGGATCTCCGCACCATGGCCAGCCAGTCCACCCTACAGATCAGTACCGACCGCTCCGAACTCGATGTGCCGCTGATTTACCGCTTTCTGAGTGAGCAATCGACCTGGGCCATCGGTATCTCGCGCGCCGTGGTCGACCGCGCGATCGAAAATTCGCTCTGCTTCGGCGGTTACGTAGACGGGCGCCAGGTCGCGTTCGCGCGCGTGATCACCGATTACGCCACCTTCGGCAACCTGGTCGACGTCTTTGTCATTCCCGAATTTCGCGGCCGCGGCTACAGCAAAGAGCTCATGAAGGCAGTCATGGCCCATCCCAGCCTCAAGGGCTTGCGCCGCTTTATGCTTGCCACGGGCGACGCCCACGCCCTGTATGCCCAGTTCGGCTTCACCGCCCCCCAGCGCCCGGAAACGCTGATGGAACGCTACTTCCCCAATATCTACGTCAGCTAGACGGCAGCGCGGTGTGCCGCCCCCGAGCTAATTGCTTTATTGGCAATTAGCTCGCGGTTCGCTTACTGCCAGACCATCAGGCAGGGTGGAATCAGCAGCAGCATGGCCATCACGAAGTACATCAGTTGCAGGGGCACCATCCACTTGGCCCAGGTAATCCAGGGAATCCGCGCCAGCGTCAGCACCCCTACCGTGATGCCGGAAGTGGGAATCATTGGCGTGGTCAATTCACCCAGCTGGTAGGCCAGGATCGCGGTCTGGCGCGTCACGCCCACCAGGTCGGCCAGCGGCGCCATGATCGGCATGGTCAGCGCGGCCTGGCCGGTGCCGGAGTGGATGAAGAAGTTGACCACGGTCTGGATGACGAACATCTTCTGCGCCGCGAAAATCGGGCTGCTCGACTGCACCAGCGGCATGAGCGCGTGCAGCATGGTGTCGATGATGTGGGCGTCGCGCGCCAGCACCACGGTGCCCTTGGCCAGCGCGATCACCAGGGCGGTGGTGACCAGATCTTTGGCGCCGTGGATGAAGGCGGCGACGAATTCGTCGGCCGACAGACGCCCGACGACGCCGATCACGATTGCCATCACCAGGAACAGGGCGCCGATTTCATTGATGTACCAGTCGAAGCGGGTCACGCCCACCAGCATGGCCACCATGAAGCCGACGAACAGGCACAGCACGACGCCGTGGGTGCGCGTCATGCGCTCGAAGCCGTCGACGCTGATCAGCTTTTCCTTGCGCTTTTCCTGGTCGATCAGATAGGTCGGGCTCAGTTCCGGACGGCGCTTGATGCGCGCCGCGTACCACATCATGAAGGCGGCCGTGATGGCCGTGGCGATGACCCATACCAGCACGCGATAACCCATCCCCGAATACAGCGGCAGGCCGGCAATGCCCTGCGCCACGCCCACATTGAAGGGGTTCAGAAAGGCGGCCGCAAAGCCCACCTGCGAGCCGACAAAGGGAATCGCCACCCCGACCACCGAGTCGTAGCCCAGGGCCAGCGCCAGCGGCACGAAGATCAGCACGAAGGGAATCGCTTCCTCGGCCATGCCGAAGCTGGCGCCGCCCAGGGAGAACATGGTGATGAACACCGGGATCATGGCTGCGCGCACGAAGGCCGAGCGGGTGTGGGCCTTGGCCACGGTCTTGATCATCGAGTCGATCGCCTCGGTGCGCTGCAGTACCGAGAAGGTGCCGCCGGCGATCAGCACGAAGGCGATGATCTGGGCCGCTTCGACAAAGCCCTTGATCGGCGCCATCATCAGCGCGACGAAGCCTTGCGGGTTGCTGGCGATGTACTGGAACGAGGCGGGATCGATGCGCGGCTTGCCGTCGACCATGATGGTGCCGTACTGCCCGCCTGGCACCAGCCAGGTCGAGATGGCGATCATCGCCAGGATCATGAACAACAGGACGAAGGTATTGGGAAGGCGCAGTTTCATGTTATTGGCTCAGCAGTTTGCCGGCGCGGAAAGCGACCGGTCCGGCGATCTTACCGACCTGCATGCCGCGCAGGAGGTGACGGTGGGCGGTGCGGGCGAAGAACACGCCGGCGACCTTGGTGCACAGCGTGGTGGTGGTGCCGCTGACCGGATCGATCAGGTCGGCAATCGCGTCGCCCGCGGCCACCTTGGCGCCCAGCTCCTTGAGGAACACCAGCACCCCGGCGTGCGGCGCGGCGATCGGTTCGACCCCTTCGAGCGGGGTGGGGTCGCACACGGGGGTCGGCATGGGATCGGGCACCAGGTCGAGCACCCCGGCCTGGGCCAGGTAGTTGATCAGGGCGCGCGCATCCTGGCGCGCATAGTCGTAGCTCACATCCATTTCGCCGCGCAGCTCCACCGTGACCGAGACGCACGCCGGGGGCAGCGGGAAGGCGGGGCCGAAGTGGGCCGCCAGATCCCACCACAGGCGGCTGCAGGCTTCGTCGAACGGCTCTTCGCCCGCTTCCAGCGCCAGCAGCAGGGCGTGCGCGCCCAGGTAGGCCGACAGGGGCGCGACCGCGTCGGCCAGCGGGGTGCCCGCATACACGTGCAGCACCGCCTCATTGTCGCAATGCAGATCGAGCACGATGTCGGCATCGATGGCCATGCCCAGCAGCGTCTTTTTCAGCGTTTCGGCGTCGGTGGCCGGGGTCCATGCCGCCAGCGCGCTGCGTGCATGGCCCCGCACCAGCGCCACGTTGGCCTCGGCATGGTCGGTCAGCAGGCCGCGCAGCGACGCCTTGAGGTCATTGGCCACATGCTTGTAGGCGCGGTTGAAATTGGTCCCGGTGGTCAGGTCGAAGCGGCCGAACGGCGTGCCCTGGATCGCTTGCGCCAGGCCCAGCGGATTGGCGGCGGGCACGAGGATGACTTCGCCGCGGATCTTGCCGGCCGATTCCAGTTCGCCCAGCTTGGTGCGCAGGAACTGGGCGACCAGCATGCCCGGCACTTCATCGGCGTGCAGGGCGCACTGGATGTAGACCTTCTTGCCCGAACCGGGCGTGCCGTAATGAAAACTGGTCAGCGTGGGCGACATGCTGCTGCCGGCCGGAGAGAGGAGATGTGTGTGTGATTGCATGGCTCAGGTAGGTGTTGCTGCGGTTGGCCGACGGTGTGGCATGCAAGAATTATGTCTCATTTTTTTCATATCGTCCACGGATGTAAAAATTTTTTCAGAAAACAGTTGAGTTTTATTTTTGATGCCGGTACAGTCGATGACATCTTGCAATGAGTCTTACAGCACAGGACATACATGAAGTCGTCAACACCTGCCAATGCCCGCGATTATGCCTCGCCCGAGATCGCTTTTGCGGAATCATCGCTGGGCGAAGCGCTGCTCAAGGTCCTGTCCGAAGGCTCGGCCTCGAACCGCGCGATCGCCGACTACCTGCTGCGCAACCAGGTGCGGGTGACGGCGCTGGGGATCGAGGAGCTGGCCGACAGCTGCCAGGTGTCGACCGCCACCATCAGCCGCTTTGCGCGCGAACTGGGCTTCAAGAATTATGCAGCCATGCGCAACGAAGTGGCCGCCACCTTGCAGTCGGTCCTGCAGCCGGTCGACAAGCTGCGCAATAATATCGCGCGCCGCGCCGGCGCCACCGCGCCCGCACTCGAGAGCCTGGAGTATGCCGCCGCCAATGTCAAGGCGGCCGGGCAGGCGCTCGATCTGCGCGAACTGGACAAGATCGTCGCCGTCCTGACCGCCGCCCGCTCGGTGTACGTCATGGGCTTCGGCCTGTCGTCCCAGCTGGCGGGCATGCTCTCGCTGCACCTGCAGCCGTTCTGCCAGCAAGTGATCGAAGTGGCCGGCCCCGGCGGCACCGAAGTGGCGGCCGGCCACCTGGCCAACATCACCAAGGATGACGTGCTGGTGGTGATCTCCTTCCCCCGCTATTCGCTCGACGTGATCCGCCTGTCGGGCTTTGCCCGTGCGCGCGACGCCTGCGTCGTGTCGATCACCGACTCTCCCGCTTCGGCCCTGGCCGGCGTGGCCACCTATGCGCTGTACGCGCAAAGCACCCATCCCGTCCTGCCGAGCAGCGCGACCGCGGCCATTGCCGTGATCGAAGCGCTGGTGGTGTCGCTGATGGTATCGAACAAAGACAACGTCGCCAAGGCAGCCCGCCTGACCGACGCGATTTCGGCGTGGCTGTACGGCGCCGACCCGGTTTTTGACAGCAGCACCGACGGCACTCGTCGTTCCCCCCGCCCCAAGAAGCAGGTAATAAAACCACAGGAGTAACAACATGAGTCAGCACTATAAAAAGCAGCCCGCCAGGACTGCTCTGGCCGCCGCATTGTCCGCCGCTTTTGGCCTGATGCCTTTCCAGGCATTCGCCCAGGCGGACGACGCGGTCAAGATCCAGCGCGTGGAGATCACCGGGTCGTCCATCAAGCGCCTCGACAACGAGACCGCGCTGCCGGTCCAGGTGATCAAGCGTGAAGACATCGACAAGAGCGGCGTGACCACGGCCGCCGAACTGCTCAAGAACATCAGCGCCAATACCGCGCCGCTGTCCGATGGCGCCTCGATCACGGATGGCACCTCGGGCCAGCGCGGCTTCAATGGCGCCAACCTGCGCGGCCTGGGCGTGTCGTCCACGCTGGTGCTGCTCAATGGCCGCCGCCTGGCCAACTTCGCTTCGCCTGGCGACAACGCCGGCGTCGACCTCAATAACATCCCGGCCGGCGCCATCGCCCGCGTCGAGATCCTCAAGGATGGCGCGTCCGCCATCTACGGCACCGACGCCATCGGCGGCGTGATCAACTTCATCACCCGCAAGGATTACCAGGGCGTGGACTTGAACGCCTCGGTGGCCGGCACCCAGCACGGCGGCGCCGGCAAGCGCACCGTCAGCATCAGCGGTGGCGTGGGCGACCTGTCGACCGACCGCTTCAACCTGTTCGGCGTGCTTGATGTGCAAAAGCTCGACGCCCTGCGTTCGGGCCAGCGCGACTTCATCAAGGATCGTCCGCTGGCGACCACACTGCCGGCCCTCATGTCGAGCAATACCTACCCTGCCAACATCGACATCAGCAGCGCCCAGCGCAACGCCCTGATCGCCGCCGGTGCGCTGCCGGCCGGCGCCACCCGCAACCGCATCAACCCCAGCGCGCCGGACTGCAATGGCCCGGCCACCGTGTACGCGCCGCAGGGCCCGGGCGGCCCGCTCGGCTGCAGCTACGACTACATGCAGGACACCGAGATTTATCCGGAATCGCGCAAGATCGGCTTCATCGGCCGCGCCACCTTCCAGATCAATAACGATCACCAGGTCTTCGCCGAGCTGGTGCAGTCCCAGGCCAACAGCCGCTACGTACTGTCGCCCAATCCTATCCGCATCCGCAATCTGGACGTGAGCCGCCTGCCGGCCAAGTACGCGGTACCGCTGTCGGCGGCCGGTCTGCCGACGACCGTCAGCGGAATCCGCTACCGCATGGAAGAAGCGGGCAACCGCACCAATGAAGTGGTCAGCACCGCGCAGCGTCTGGTGCTGGGCGCCACCGGCATGGTCGCTGGCTGGGACTACGACCTGGGCGTCTCGCGCGCCGAAAACCGCGCAGTCGACAAATATGTCGACGGCTACGTCCTGTTCGACCAGTTCGATGCGGGCGTGCGCTCGGGCGTGATCAATCCGTTCGGCCCATCGAGCCAGGCCGGTCGCGATCTGATCGACAGCATCAAGATCAACGACGAAGCGCGCAAGTCCAAAGGCATCTCGACCTCGGTCGACGGCAAGGTGTCCAAGGCACTGATGGCCCTCGACGGCGGCGACCTGGCCATTGCCGTGGGCGGCGAAGTGCGGCGCGAGAAGACCACCTTCACGCCGTCGGCGCTGCTGCTGTCAAATAATATCGCGGGCGACCGCGGCACCGGTTCGGCCGACCTGTCGGCCACCGCCGACAGCCGCCATGTCTGGTCGCTGTTTACCGAACTCAATGCCCCGTTGAGCAAGACGCTGGAAGTCCAACTGGCCGTGCGCCACGACGACTACAGTCAGGTGGGCGGCACCACCAACCCGAAAATCGGCGTGCGCTGGCAGCCGGCCGCCAGCGTCCTGCTGCGCGCCTCGGCCAACACCGGTTTCCGCGCACCGTCGCTGTCGGACCTGAACCGTCCCACCACGTTCGGCAGCGCGGCCAGCTTCCTGACCGACCCGCAGTGCGTGGCCCAGGGCCTCGACACCATCGATGGCTGTACCGACCAGTATCCGGTGGAGCGCCGTTCGAACCCGAACCTCAAGCCTGAAACCTCGCGCCAGTTCGCCCTGGGCGCGGTGTGGGACGTGAACCGCCAGCTCAATCTGTCGGTCGACTACTGGAATATCCAGAAAAAGAACGTCATCAGCACCCTGGGCGAACAGATCATCGTCGACAGCCCGGATAAATACAACGGCACCTACATTGAGCGCGATGCGGACGGCTTCATCACCAACATCCTGCTGCAGAAGGAAAACCAGGGCCGCCTGAACACCTCCGGCCTGGACTTCGGCGTCGACTACAAGACACTGCCGGCGGACATTGGCCGCTTCAGCGTGAACATGAGCGGGACGCTGGTGCTAAAATATGATCGTCAGTTCGGACCGCTGGAAGCGGATCGCAGCAATCTTGGCCTGTTCCTGAACGATCAGGTGATCCAGAAATGGCGTCACCGTATCAGTTTCGGCTACGACCGCGGCCCGCTGAGCGTCACGCTGGCGAACCAGTACTCGTCGTCGTACACGGATCAGAACACGACCTACGATCCGGTCAGCGACTCGGTGCTGCCATCGCGCAGGGTGAAGGCGTATTCGCTGTGGGACATGACGGCCAGCTATGCGGTGAGCAAACAGATCAAGCTGCGTTTGGGCGTGCTCAATTTGCTCGACACGGCGCCGCCATTCTCCAACCAGGCGTATTACTTCCTGGCCGGGTATGATCCGACGTACACCGACCCGCGTGGCCGCAGTGCGTTCCTGAGCATGAATTATTCATTCAAATAAAGAAAGAGATATCCGATGCTGAAAATGGCCTGCCGCAGTGCACAGATTGTCATACTTGCGCTCCTCGCGGCAGGCCCTCTCCAGGCGCAGACGCCTCCCCCGGCGCCCGCCCCGGCAGCATCGGAGCTCAAACAGCAGGACGAACCGAAACCGAAACCGGTTCCGCAAGTCGAGATCAAGGCGAACGCCCCGGCGCCCGCCGCGGGCGCCCCCAAGGGCACTCTGGTCATCATCGGCGGCGGCCTGCGCGGCGAGAACGAACCCGTATGGGAACGCATCGTCGAACTGGCCGGCGGCAAGGGCGCGCGCATCGCCGTCTTCGGTTCCGCTTCCGCCAGTCCCGAACGCGCTGCCCGGCTTGACGCCCAGCGCCTCACTTTCTATGGTGCCGACGCCTTCGTGGTGCCGGTCGCCGTACGCCTCAAGGATACCGATTACCGCGCCGCGGCCAACGATCCCGTACTGGCCGCCCAGGTCAGCGCGGCGGCCGGCGCCTATTTTGTCGGCGGCGACCAGGCCCGCATCACCCAGGCCCTGCGCAATCCCGACGGCAGCCCCACCCTGATGCTCAACGCGCTGTGGGAAATGTACCGCCGCGGCGGCGTGATCGCCGGCACCAGCGCTGGCGCCGCCATCATGAGCAAGACCATGTTCTACAACGTCAGCTCGGTGCTCTCCACGCTCAAGCGCGGCGTGGCCGACGGCATGGAGCTCGCGCCAGGCCTGGGGTTCATCGGCGACGACGTGTTCGTCGACCAGCACCTGCTGGTGCGCGGCCGCTTTGCGCGCATGCTGCCGGCCATGATGGCCAAGGGCTACAAGATGGGTCTGGGGATCGACGAAAACACCGCCATGATCATCCACCCGAGCCGCGACGTGGAAGTGCTGGGCTACAAGGGCGCGCTGATGATCGACCTGCGCGAGGCGACCCAGGCGCCGGGCGACTTCAACCTGACCAACGGGCGCCTGAGCTATCTGGATAATGGCGACCGCTTCAACCTGACCACCCATAAATTCACGCCGGCCCCCGACAAGGTCGGCGGCAAGTTCGACCCGGCCAATCCCTATTACAAGGGCCCGCTGTTTACCGCCGATGTGCTGGGCCACACCACCATCGTCGACCTCATGACCAAGCTGGCCGACAGCGACCAGCCGGACGCGATCGGCATCGCCTTCGGCAGCCCGCGCGACCTGCAGGCCGATCTGGGCTTCGAATTCCGCCTCTCGCGCGTGCCCGAGAGCGTGGGCTACGCGTCCACCGTGGCGGACGCCTACTCGATCTACAACATCCGCCTCGATATCCGGCCGATCAAGATTACCCAGCCGTTCTACCAGTACAAATAAGCTGACCACGCCAAGGAGTCGCCATGCTTCGATCATTGTTCGCGGCAGCGCTGCTGCTGGCCGCCGTTCCCGCTGTCGCCGACGCGCCCGCCACCGTGCGGGTCGACTATCACCACGCCGGCAATGCCCTGGCCGAGCAGTACGGGCTTGAACGGGTACTGATCGAGCCGCTGCCCTGGCCCGGCAACCCCGCCCGCAACCTGGACAACACCGACCGCGGCCTGAACCGGGTCGAAGTGGTCGACGCCAAGACGGGCGACTTGCTGTATTCGCGCGGCTTTTCCACCATCTTCGGCGAATGGCGCACCACCGACGAAGCGGCGCGCACCAGCCGCAGCTTCCACGAGTCCGTGCGCTTTCCCAAGCCGGACCGCCCGGTCAAGGTGCGCATCCTCAAGCGTGACGAGCGCAACCTGTTCTCGGTCGTGTGGACGGTGGACGTCGACACCGATGCGCCGGACGTGATCCGCAAGCAGGACGCGGCGCTGGCCAAGCCGATTCCCATCCGGGTGAGCGGCGCCTCGCCCGACAAGGTCGACCTGCTGGTGCTGGGCGACGGCTACACCGCCGCCGAGATGAGCAAATTCGAAGCGGACGTGCGCCGCCTGTCCGACCACCTGTTTTCGGTTTCGCCGTTCAAGGAGCGCGCCGGCGACTTCAATGTCTGGGCCATGGCGGTGCCGACGGCGCAATCGGGGGTGTCGCGTCCCTCGACCGGCTTGCACCATGCATCGGCGCTGGGTACGCGCTACGACATTTTCGGCAGCGAACGCTATGTGCTCGCGCTCGACAACCGCGCCCTGCGCGACATCGCCCAGAACGCCCCCTACGAATTCATCGAAATCCTGGTCAACAACGAGACCTACGGCGGCGGCGGCATCTTCGGGCAGTTCAGCACGGCCGCGGCAGGCAACGACTGGGCCAACTACCTGTTCGTGCACGAATTCGGCCACCACTTTGCCGGCCTGGCCGACGAGTACTACACCTCGCCGGTCGCCTATGCGGCAGCGGCAGGGCGGCCCGAGCCATGGGAGCCGAACGTGACGGCGCTGCGCGATCCCGCGCGCCTGAAGTGGAAACAGCACGTCAAGGCCGGCACGCCGCTGGCGACGCCATGGCCGAAGGCCGAGTACGAAGAAGCCTCGCGCGCATACCAGCAGCGGCGCGCGGCCCTGCGCGCGGCCAACCGGCCGGAGTCGGAAATGAGTGCGTTGTTCACCGAAGACTTGCAGCGAACCAAGAAACTATTTTCCACAGCGAAATATCAGCACGCCGTGGGCGCGTTCGAGGGAGCCAATTACGAAGCGACCGGATATTACCGCTCGGAAATGCAGTGCCTCATGTTTGACCGAAGTGAAAGATTCTGTAAGGTCTGTAACGATGGCATCGGCGCCATCATCGATTTGTATGCCGGTGCCAGGACATCCAGATAGATGTACGCCCCGTGGTTGAAGGCGGTCTCGCGCAGAGGCCGCTTTTTTTTCGCTTCAGACTTTTCCTTCAGGCATCGATACAGTACGTGCGGTGGCGCACAGACCCTGATTCCTCGACGACATATTCTGGACGCGTTCCTTGACGTAAATGACGTCTCGGGAACGGTAGATGGACGTGGGCTTCGGTTCACAACGTCCACAGTTGTTCCCCTCCATATACACATAAAAGGCCTATACCATGAATAAATTACTCGCTACCCTGATCGCCGGTCTGTTTGCTACCTCGGTTTACGCACAAACGCCTGTCACCCCAGCAACCCCAGCCGTGGTGAAAGCCACTGCGGAAGCCAACAAGGACATCGCCAAGGCCGAGCAAAAAGAAGCCAAGGTCGATGCCAAGGCAGACGAAAAAATGACCAAGGCACACGCCGATGCAGCCGAAAAGAAAATGAAGGCCCATAACAAGGCAGTCAAGGCACACGCAGAAGCGAAGACCGACATCGCCAAGGCTGATCCGGAAGACAAGATGAAGGCCGAAGCCAACGCCGAAGAAAAAGTCGCCAAGGCCAACCTGAAGGCCGAGAAAAAAATGATCAAGGCCGATGCCAAGGTCGAGAAAAAAGCAGTGGATGCGTCGGCCGACAAGGCAACTGCTGCTGCCAAAACGGCAGAAGTCAAAGCTGAAGCCAACGCTGACGTGAAAAAAGCAGCTGCCAAGCACTAAGAACGGCAGTTGAAGTGAAAAACGCAGCCCATGCGGGCTGCGTTTTTTTTCGTGCCAAGAAATCTACGTCGGCCTCGCTTGCGCGAGGGGGACCTCCGGGCCCGCTTAACCGATCGGCTTGAGCGTGAGCGCCTTGACCTTCGCCTCCAGCGCCTTGCCCTTGCGCGCGCGCTTGCCAAAGTGCGCGGTCAGGCCGGACGCCGACAGGTCCACATCGCGCGGCTTGCCGCCCGCCCAGGTACCTTGCACGGTCACGCCCTTCTGCGTGATCGGCTGCGCGGCGAGCAGCTTTTCCTTCGCTTCGAGCTCCATCAGGATCACGCCGCGTCCGCCGTTCGACAGCGTTTTCAATTCATCGAGCCCGAACACCAGCAGGCGTCCCTTCTCGGACAGGCAGGCGATGGCGCTGGCGCCGGTGCCGATCACGCGCGGTACCAGCGGCAGCGCGCCGTCGTCGAGCGTCATGAAGGCCTTGCCGCCCTTGAGACGGCTGACCATGTCGCCGGCCTTGGCCGAAAAGCCGTAGCCCGCGCTCGACGCCATCAACAGCGTGGTCGCCGCGCTGCCCGCGAAGTAGTGCAAAATGCGCACGCCGCCAGAGAGGTCGACCAGCGTGGTGACCGGTACGCCGTCGCCGCGCGCCCCTGGCAGGGCCGCCACCGGCACCGAATACACCTTGCCGTTGTCGCCGAAGCCGAGCAGGGTATCGACCGTACGGCACTCGAACGCGCCGTACAGCGAGTCGCCCGCCTTGAAGGTGAACTGGGTCACGTCGTGCCCGATGCCGGTACGCGCGCGCACCCAGCCTTTTTCGGAAATGATGACCGTGACCGGTTCGTCGATCACCTTTTGCTCGGCGCTGGCGCGGGCCGCTTCCTCGATGATGGTGCGGCGCGCGTCGCCGAAGGTCTTGGTGTCGGCTTCGATTTCGCGGATGATCAGGCGCTTCATCGACGATGGATTGTCGAGCAGGTCCTGCAGCGTCTCGCGCTCCTTGCGCAATTCGCCCAGCTCTTTCTCGATCTTGATCGCTTCCAGGCGAGCCAGTTGTCGCAGGCGGATCTCGAGGATGTCCTCGGCCTGGATCTCGGTCAGGTCGAATTCGGCGATCAGCGCCAACTTCGGATCGTCCGAATTGCGGATGATGTGGATCACCTTGTCGATGTTGAGCAGCACCGTCATCCGGCCTTCGAGGATGTGGATGCGCGCATCGACCTTGCCCAGCCTGAACTCGGTGCGGCGGCGCACCGTCACGAAGCGGAAGTCGACCCATTCCTGCAGGATTTCGGTCAGGCCCTTTTGACGAGGACGGCCATCGCCGCCGATCATCACCAGGTTGATCGAATTGGACGACTCGAGCGAGGTATGCGCGAGCAGCATCAGCATGAATTCGTTCTGGTCCTGGTTCTTCGATTTCGGCTCGAACACCAGGC
>Ga0209023_10000315_pt1 | contig 78931 bp, 82 predicted proteins | sample LakOneMetagenome_FD_187468 | JGI IMG/M metagenome (GOLD analysis project Ga0209023, IMG submission 187468) | Freshwater and sediment microbial communities from Lake Erie, Canada (SPAdes) (version 2) | ecosystem: Environmental > Aquatic > Freshwater > Lentic | place: Lake Erie, Canada... | reverse complement strand
GGGCCGCACGGCGATCCAGCGGAAGCCCGCCGGTGCGCCACCGGGGCGCGCCGGGGCAGGTGCGGAGGGACGGGGCGGCAGCGTGGGAGCGGGTGCGAGTAGGGCACCCTGGCATCGCGGACACCAGGCGCGCTGGCGGTCACGGACATTCCAGCGCGTGCCGCACGCCGAGCAGACCTGGATCACCGGATCAGCCTAATCAGATCGTTCCGGGGCTGCCGTCGTCAGTGACCACCGGCCGCCCCGACGCCGCCCAGGCCGCCATGCCGCCGACGACGTTGACCGCGTCGAAGCCGTTGCGCACCAGATGCAGTACGACAGTGCCGCCGAACTCGTCGGGGAGTTCGCTCACCTGATACTGGGGCACGTCCACGTCGTCCATGGCCATGAGCGTTGCACGTCAGCAGCAATGTCGGTGCTATCCACAGTTTCCACAGGCTTATCCACAGTGTGAATCGGCCTCCACCGGGGCCTCTACCGGCGGTATTACCGGCCGGGCGGGGAGCTGGTTGTGCACAACTCGCCGAGGCGCCGGGCCGCTGATCAACAGCCGCGGCGGGGCCGGCGCGAAATACCTTGTTCCGCTAAGTATTTGTCGGTCGCGGGCCTGGTCGAACCGATCTGGCCATTCGATTTTTGTGGTGGCACAGATACCGATATGATCGCCGTCACTGGTGGGTGCTGTGACTCATCTCACGGAGCGAAATGCCGCCGTGCCGGGTCGGGATTGCCGGACAGGAGTGATAGATGGCGACGACGCGTCCCTTGGGCCAAGGGTCGGCCTCGCATTGGTCCACGCCGTCGTTCTCGTCCTCGACCTGCAACAAGTCCTACGCCATCGCACTCATGCGGGCGGGCATCATCGCCGTCATTCTGTTGGGTGTGCTGGCGTTCCTGATCTTGACCTGAAGTCCAGACACGATCTATCGCCGGCGGGGATCCGCCCGCACCGCCCACACCACGCGGTAGGAACCGGTGGCCGGCACCCAGCCGAATTGACGCGAGTCGACGACGCCCGCCGCGGCACGATTGTCGGAGCGGGCTTCGAACTCGGCGGACCGCCCGGCGCCGCGTACGCCGCCGACGCGTTTGATCAACCACCGCGAGGGCAGTGTCGGATCCGGAAACACCCGCAATTCGCCGGGGCGGGGTCGCCCGCCGCGAGCGGCCAGCAAGCCGTCACCGGGGTTCAGCGTCGGTCGCATCGAGTCCTCGACCACTGCGAATCTGCGGACCGGCCACCACCTGCGCCACCCATGGTTTCGACGCACCTGATCAGGGTAAGTTATGGCCATGCTGCTTCGACTGTTCGCCAATGCCACCCCCGCCCACGCCCACTGCGATCTGTACTGCGGTGTCTACGACCCCGCGCAGGCCAAGATCGAGGCGCTGTCCTGCCTCAAGACCGTGCAGAAGTACAACGATTCGGACGACGAGCACTTCCGCACCCGCGCGATCCTGATCAAGGAGCAGCGCGCCGAAGAGGTCAAGCATCACCTGATGGTGCTGTGGGCCGACTTCTTCACCAAAGACCATTTCGAGCAGTTCCCGAACCTGCACCAGCTGTTCTGGGACGGCGTGCACGGTGCGGGCGACGTGAAGAAGTCCACCAAGGTCGAGGACTGCGAGAAGCTGTTGAAGACCATCGACGAGATCGCCGACATCTTCTGGCAGACGGAGAAGGCCAAGAGCATGGGGGTCTACCCGCCGAAGTGAGCCCGGTTTGCGTCCCGCCCTTCCCGAATTCGAAATTAACGGCGGGTTAGCAGTCGTGTCCTATTGCGTGCCAACCCGGTTGTCCCTCATCCTGAGCGCACCGACCCGTAGCTGTGTCGTCCTGGCAACACGAACCGACAAGTCGTGGAGGGCAAGATGGACTCAGGCCCCGGGCGAGCGATCGGGCTCGTTCCGTTCCATTCCAGCGGTGTCCTCAAGGGTTTCGTGGTCTCGGGCCGCTGGCCGGATTCGACCAAGGAATGGGCGCAGTTGTTGATGGCGGCGGTCCGCGTCGCGTCGCTGCCCGGTTTGCTATCCACCACGACGATATTCGGTGTGCGGGAGGAGCTTCCCGACATCCCCGAGCCGGGGACGGTCGGCCTGGTCCTGGCTGAAGGCACCGTGGTGGGTGACGCGGCGGTCGCGCCCGGCCACTTCGCCGACCATCAACCGCCGGCCTTGATGATGCTGCATCCACCCTCCGAGACCACGCCGTCGTTGCCGGAGTGCGTGGGGGCGGCCTCGGGCTGTGTCCTGCTGCCCGGCCTGCCGCATCTGGGTCTCGAGCATCGCGCCGCCTGGGTGGAGGCCGAATCGGACGGAACCATCACCTCGATGGTGAGCCGGGTCGGCGTCGATCCCATCAGCCACCCGGACACGGCCATCCTCGCGATGCTGCTCGCTGCCTGACGAACCCGGGCGGGCGGCCCGGGGGGTCATTACCGCAGGTAACGATCATTTCCGCGGCGCCGTACCGTGGGACGTTGCCCGCGCCCCCGGCAGCAAAGTGGCAACCACTGCATCTTCGCGAGCACTGACCGTTGCCGTGGTTGACGTAGGGTGGTCGCCCGCGGCTCCCCAGGGTGCACTGTCAGCAATTGGGCAGTCGACTGACAGAGGTTCGTAAGCGCGCATATGCAATGGGTCTTGGCCGCTGACGAGGGGTTAACGGTGCCGGCGTGCCTCGCGCGGCCAACCTAGGGCAGGCCCTTGGCGACCGATGTCGAATTTTATAAGGTTTGCACTTGGATGTTTGCTATTCACTCGCTACCATGATCAGCAAACAACTAGTGTCAAGGATAGCTTGCTGCAGTTCGTGGAGGGGTTCGGAAAATATGAGTACGACGTTTGCCGCACGGTTGAATCGTCTGTTCGACACCGTGTACCCGCCGGGCCGTGGACCCCATACCTCGGCCGAGGTGATCGGCGCGCTGAAGTCGGAGGGCGTGACGATGTCGGCTCCGTACCTGTCCCAGCTGCGCTCCGGTAACCGGACCAATCCGTCGTCGACCACGATGGCCGCCCTGGCGAATTTCTTCCGGATCAAGCCGGCTTATTTCACCGACGACGACTACTACGAAAAGCTCGACAAGGAGCTGACGTGGCTGGCCAACATGCGCGATGAAGGCGTCCGCCGGATCGCCGCCCGCACCGTCGGCCTGTCGCCCGAGGCTCAGCAGAACCTGGTCCAGAAGGCCGAGGAGCTGCGCCGCCAGGAGCACCTCGAAAGCTGAGCGCCGGACGGCGTCAGCGCACCAGCGCGTCGTACTGGCGCGCGATCTCGATGATCCACTCCCGGTCGGAGTAGGTTTCCGGCTGCCGCAACCGGATCAGTCCCGGAAATTCCCGATCGCCCGCGGCCCGGTCCTGACCGCGGCCCGCGCAGATCCACGTCGCGATGGCGCGAGCCTGTTCGTCGGGCGTCACCTCGGGCAACTCCTCCTCGTCCGGACCACCGTCGAGCAGCGCGGTTCGGGCCGGGTCGGATTTCAGCGCGGTATGCGCGGCCGACGCCTCCAGGAATAGGGCGTCCGAGATCAGTGATAGCTTCTCCGCGATCCGGAACACCAGCGGCCCGCGCGGGCGCACCCCGATCCCGATGTCCGGTTGACGGCTCAGCAGCTCGTGCAGGATCGGGTCGATCAGCCGGTCCTCCTGCCGGGCGGCGAACCAGTCCTCGATCGTCGGCAACAGGGCTCCGGCGGCCACGATCGCCATGGCGCAGACGAGGAGCGTCGCCGCCGTCCCCACGCTGAGCAGCCGGAGACTACCGATCGCCCGGATCATGAAGAAGGCGCTGGCGAGCAGGATCAGCACGATTCCCACGGTGAAGACGAACAGGGCGCGTCCGCGCCGGGTCCGGTTCGAGTGCCGCAGGCCGACCCACGACACCATGCTCAGGGCGAGCAGGACGTAGAGCAAAGGGATCAGCCAGGAGAACGAGATGGTCGCCGTGTCGAGATTGCGTTCCAGATATTCCTGGGTGGACATCTCGGGCTGGCGGCCCCCGGCCAGGAACAACGCCATCGTCATTACGACGATCACCACGGCAAAGGCGTACTGCAGCAAGGCAATTCGGCGGACTGCCCCGGGGCCGCGCTCGGAACCCACCGTGGTGATCATCACGCAGCTGCCCGCGGCGCTGGCGATGAGTGCGCATTGACTCAGCGCGATCGAGATGTTCGGCCAGTGCAACACCGTGTCCAGCAGCAGCGTCAACGGCTGCCAGTTGAGGGCGGCCGCCACGGCCAGGCTGCCCAGGGCGACGATCATCGCAGTGCTGACCAGAGATTGTTTGTTGACCAGTGCCCAACCGATGCGCACACCGGTGGCCAGCCCGAGTAGGCCGGCGATGATCCAGATGATCAACCAAATGCCTCGCCGAGTCGGACCTGGAACAACGACGACCGGTCCGAGGGGATACGCCCGAGGCGGTAGATCAGCAGGGCGGCGAAATCCTCGGCCTCCTGCTCGGCCTCCTGCCCGCTGGGCCCCATGCAGCCGGTCCGCTGGTTGAGCATGTACCGGATCAGGTCGCCGCTGGCGAGTTCGGTGACGTCGAAGGCGGCTTCCACCACCGGGATGCCACCGTGTTCGAGCACGAGGTGGCCCAGCTCATGGGCCAGCGTCCGTTCCCAGGTGGGAAGGCCCTGCTGGATCACGAAGACGTCGTCGTCGGCGTACTGGCGCCACTGGCCGCAGACGCCGGGGGGCAGTTCGGCCATCCGGATGGAGATCGGCCGGCCGCGGTGTTCACCGACGGCGACCACCAGTCGGCTGACGGTGACCTCGCCCTGGCGGGGGGCCAGGTCGATGACGTCGTTGACCGCTTTGGTCACCCGGCGACTGGCCGCCATCTCGTCCCTCCCGCATCGATGGTCGTCACTCTTGCATCGATGGTCGTCGCTCTTGCCTCAATTGTCACTGTAAGAACCGTGCCGTACCGACGGCCTTCACCGCAAGACCCGCCTTGGCCTGCCGGAATCCGATCAACCCGCCGATCGCTGTCAGGGCCGCCAATCCGCTCACACCCAGCCCCGCCAGACCAGCCAGCTCGCCGATCGAGGCCGACCGCAGGTACGTCGCGTAACCGGCGCGGAAGCCTTCGGGGGCGGGGGCGGGAGCCGCCGGGGACTTTGTAGGCAGCTCGGGCCGTGCCGGGGCGTGCTGGGTCTCGGTCGAGTTGGGCTTGGCCGGTACGGCGATCGCCGGGCCGCCGGTTGGCGGGTGCGCCACCACGGGCGGTGGCACGACGATGGGCGCCGGGATCGGAACGGCGACGGGCGGCGGCGCCGCGGCGGGCGGTTCGATGTCGGCGCCGATGCCACCGAGCTCGGGTGCGTCCACGCCCTCGGGCGGGAGCCGGTCGGGGGGGCTGGGCCAGCCCACCGACCAGGGAATTCGCGCGGTCGGCACCGGCGGTCCGCCGCCGCCGGTGCCGCCGGCGGAGTTGGTGCCGGTGCCCGGCTTCGGGGTGAACAGGCTGATCAGCCAGCTCCAGAACGGGTCGGTGGGCGGCCACCCGCAATCGTCGTCATCGTCGTCATCGTCGTCATCGTCGTCATCGGGGTCGGGGTCGGGGTCGAGGTGTTGTGCTGCCGCCGCTATCCCGGGAACCGGGACAGGCGCGGGCGGCCCGGTGGTGGGCGCCTCCACCGGCGCGCCGGGTTGGCCGTGTTGGGGGTCATCGCCGAGCGGATGACCCTCGAACGTGGCGTCGCCGGGGCCAGGATGGGGTTCCTCTGGATCTGTCGTCGGGCGGGGGTGCCACTCGTGGCTCGACCGGCCCGGGACGGGCGCGCGATCGGCCTCCCCGTCGGGCTGCGCCTTGTCGTCCTTCGCGTCCGTTGGCGCGCCGTTGGCGGGGCCGGTGCCGGGGTCGTGCTCCTGCGGCTGCCCGGCGTCCGTTGCGCCGACTGGAGGCTCCGGGGCGGTATCCGTGCTCTGCCCCGGCGGGGCGCCGGGATTGGGTTCGGCGCCGGCCACCGCAGCGAACACACCGCCGACCGTCGTCAGCAGGACACCGCACGCGACCAGTCCACCGCCGACGGCGGTACGCACTGGCGAGCCGGTCACTGATCGTCCTGTTCCGTCGTGGCGCGGGTCGCGCCGTCAACTACCCCCCCGCGCCACCGCTGAACCGGTATGACGGGCGTTTCATTGTCGCACGATCCGAGGTCGCAGAAGTCGCGGTCGGGTATCGCGATAAGGTTGCTCCGGGTCCGGGAACGGGCCCGACGATCCTCGACGAGACATCGGGAGGCGGCCGCGATGGGCCTGTTCAGCAAGCGCAAGAGCCGTGCTACGCGCCGTGCCGAGGCCAAGGCCTTGAAGGCCAAGGCCAGACTCGAGGCCAAGCTCGAGGCCAAGAACGAGATTCGCCGGATCAAGGCAGAGGAACGCACCGAGAACCGGGCGTTGCGGGCGCAGGTCAAGGCGCAGCGGGAGACCGACCGCACGGCGGTCAAGGTGGCCGAGGCGCAGCTGAAGGCCGCCCGCGAAGGCAAACTGCTCTCTCCGGCGCGGGTCCGGCGCACGCTGACGGTGGCCCGCCTGCTGGCGCCCATCCTGGTTCCGCTGGCCTACCGGGGCGCCACGGCGGCGCGTGGATTCCTCGATCAGCGCAGGGCCGACAAGCTGGGCGTTCCGTTGAGCCAGGTGGGCCAGTTCGCCGGCCAGGGCGGACACCTGTCGGCCCGGATTTCTGGCGCCGAACAGTCCGTCCGCGAGGTGGCCGAGAGGAATCCCGCTGACGCCGAGACCCGGCAGTTCGTCTCCGCGATGAACGCACGCCTGGTCGACCTGTCCGCCGCCGTCACCGCGGCCGAGAACATGCCATCCCATCAGCGCCGGGCCGCCCACACCGCGATCGGCGACCAGCTCGACGGCATCGACGCCGATCTGATGGCCCGCCTGGGCGTGTTCTGAGCGGTCCGGTAGCCCAAATGGTCAGACCCTGGTCCGCGCCGACGGCCGACGCGCGGCTGCGTGGCGGGGCCGTGGCCGCACTGACCGTGCTGCTGGCCACCGCGGCGCACGGAGCGGCAGCCGGCGCGGTTCCCGCTGGCGGCGCGATCGGCCTGCTGATGGTGCTGGCCGCCGGGCTGGGTGCGATGGTCACCGCGTCGCCGCGGGCCCGGGGTCCGGTCCCGCTGATCGGTCTGCTGGCCGCCGGACAACTCGCCGGCCATCTGGTGCTCGGCGCCGGGACGGCACACCAGCACCCTGGCCATCCCGGCGCGATGTCCGGCGCGCTGATGTTCGGCGGGCACGTGGCTGCCGTGCTGGCCGGTGGAATCCTGGTGGCCGCCGCCGAACGCTTCGCTGCCGCGTTGTCCCGGGTGGTCCGGAACTGTTCGCCGAATCCATTCCACCGCACCGAAAATCCCGGCACCACGGTACTACCGGCCGCAGAGCATCCACTGCTGCGCAGCCTGCTGGTCGCGGCGTCCATATCGCACCGAGGTCCACCGGCCCTGCCGGCGTGCTGAATTCACCTCGAACCCGTTGCGATACAAGAAAGTTCATTACTCATGTCCAAATTCAGTCAGTTCTCCCTGCGCGCTGCGCAGATCACCGCCGCCCTGACCGTCGGCGCCCTGTGGGGCGCCGGACCGGCGTCGGCACACGTCCACGTCGACTCCGAGCACGCCGAACGCGGTGAATATGCGGTGCTCACCTTCCGGGTGCCCAACGAGTCCGACTCCGGTTCACCCACAACCGGATTGAGCGTGGCGATCCCGAATCTGACCTCGGTGTCGACGGCGGTCATACCCGGCTGGAAGGCGAGCCTGGATCGCGACGTCGCCGCCGGTACCGTGCGTGCGGTCCGCTGGACGGCCGATCCGGGCAACGGGATCGGTGCCGATCAGTTCGGGTTGTTCGTCCTGCAGGTCAAGCTCCCCGACACCGACACCGACACCGACACCGTCAGCTTCCCGGCGACCCAGACCTACGCCGACGGGACCGTTGTGCGATGGGATCAGCCAGCGGCCCCCGGCGGCGCCGAACCCGCGCATCCGGCGCCCGCACTGGACCTGGGCCCGGCGGCCGCGCACGACAAGGCCACCACGCCGGCGGTCCGGCAGCCGGACACCGTGGCCCGCGCGCTGGCGGGTGGCGCCCTGCTGGTCGCCGTCATCGGGGCCGGCAGCGCGCTGCTGCGGAGACGGTCGTGACCCGCCCGGCGCGGCTGCTGCTCACCGTGCTGCTGACCGTCCTGCTGAGCGTGGTGAGTGCGGCAACCGGGTCGGCGCACGCCATCCTGCTCGCCACCGATCCGGTCGAGAATGCCGCTCTGGTTACGGGTCCCGGCCGGGTCAGCGCGACGTTCAACGAGCAGATGCAGCCGGAGTTCGCGGCCATGACGGTGGTGGGGCCCGACGGAAACATCTGGTCGACGGGTGAACCAGAGGTGCACGGCGCGGTGCTGAGCACCGCGGTGCGGCCGCTCGGCGCGGCGGGCACCTACACGGTCAACTACCGGGCGACGTCGGTGGACGGCCATGTGGTCTCGGGAGCGTGGTCGTTCCGACTGACCGAGAGCGGCGGTGGCGCACCGGGTCCGGTGGCCGCGGTGCCGCCACCGGCCGCCGGGCTGCCGATCTGGCCGTTCCTGGCCGGGGCCGCTGTCCTGATCGCCCTTGGGGCGTGGTGGGCGGTGCGCAGGCGGACGTGAATCGGCCCAAGTTCCGTTGGAGCGCAGTGACCGTCGCGGTGATGGTCGCTGCGCTCCTGGCGGCCTGGGCACTGGCGCGGCCGGACCTGCCGGTGGTGATCGCCGCCGTTCGCGCGGTGGCCGACGTCGCGGCGGTGGTCGCGCTGGGGCTGGCAGTGGTGCCCCTGCTGGACGAACCGCGCCGGCGCGGCGAGCTCGCCGAGCGGGCCCGCCGGCCGCTCGTGGTCGTGGGCGCCGGGTGGCTGGTCGCAGAGCTGACCCAGCTGGTGGCGGCGGCTGCGCGAGCGGCCGGGGCCGACGCGGTCACCCTGACGGTGGGCACCGCAGCGCAATTCGCGACCGGAACGGCCCCGGGCCGATCGGCGTTGTGCGGCGTGGTGGCTGCCTCCGCCGTCGCCGTCTCGGGTGCGATCCGGCCGGATGCGGTGCGGGACCGGTGGGTGATCACCGCGGCGGCAGCGGGCGTGGCGGCCCGGGCCGTCACGGGCCACGTGTCGGGGAGCGTGCTGGCCGGCTTCGCCGTGGTCGGGCACGCGCTGGCCGCGGCACTGTGGTGCGGAACCCTGGCAGCCATGGTGCTGACCGTGCGTTCCCGCGGTCAGTGGGCCCGGGTGCTGCCGGTGTTCTCGCGGTGGGCGGTGTCGCTGGTGGCGGCACTGCTCCTGGGCGGGGTCATTGCCGCCATAGCGCTGATCGATTCGCCGGCGCAGCTCTACGGCACCGGGCACGGCCGGATCCTGCTGGCGAAAATGGCCGTCACCGGGGCGTTGGTGATCGTGGCGTGGCGTAACCGGTCCGGTTGGTTGGCGGCAGCTCAGCGGCACCGGATCGGGGCGGAGGATTCGGTGCGCCGGTCCGTCGCCGAGCTGATTCTGATGACAATGGTGCTGACCTTTGCCGCTGCGCTGTCGGTTACGGGCTAGCATCGGGCGGGAGCGCATCGCGCATCCGCCGATGTCCATTGGTGCGAAGGAGCAGTCAGATGGCCGACGAGCAGGACCTCCCGGGCGAGCGTCCGGAGGCGACGCCGCCAACACCACCGGCCAAGAAGACCCCCGCGAAAAAGGCTCCGGCCAAGAAGGCGCCGACCGGACAACCTGCCGCCAAGAAGGCTGCGGCCAAGAAGGCGCCCGCGAAGAAGGCCCCGGCCAAGAAGGCGGCCCCGGCGGCCGGCAACGGCGTCGCACCGTCGGACAACGGTGCGAAAGAGGCTGCCGCACAGGCGAAAACGACTGTCGACCGGGCCGACGCCCGGGTGTTCACCCCCGCCGCGATGCCGGCTCCCGAGCGGGGGCGGTCACCGCTGCCGTTGGCGGTCGCCATCGCCGTCGCTCTGCTGGCGGTCCTGTTGGTGCGCCGGCTGCGGCAGCACGACTAGGGTCATCCCGGCCGTCTAGCATTTGAGCCGTGACCGTCACCCCCCGTCCCACCGCGGACCTCGTCGACGACATCGGCCCGGATGTTCGCAGCTGTGACCTGCAGCTGCGCCAGTTCGGTGGCCGCCGGGCCTTCGCCGGCCGGATCAGCACCGTTCGGTGCTTCCAGGACAATGCGCTGCTGAAGTCGATACTCTCCGAACCCGGCGACGGCGGGATCCTGGTGATCGACGGCGACGGTTCGGTCCATGCGGCGCTGGTGGGCGACGTGATCGCCGAACTGGGCCGGTCCAACGGCTGGTCGGGTCTGATCATCAACGGCGCGGTCCGCGACGCGTCCACCCTGGTCATGCTGGACATCGGGATCAAGGCGGTGGGCACCAACCCGCGCAAGAGCACCAAGTCCGGTTCGGGCGAACGGGACGTCCCGGTGACGTTCGGCGGCGTGACGTTCGTGCCCGGCGAGATCGCCCACAGTGACGACGACGGGATCGTCGTCACGTAACCCCGCCGGGTTCCGCGCGCTCGAGGCCCGACGGCGACTGATCCGTCAGCCGGTGGCCGACGCCGCGGGCACGGCCGCGCGGCGGTGGCCGAACCGCAGTTCGGGCGTGGCGATCGGCGTGCGTCGCAGCGAGTTGATGTCCCGGAAGTAATCGTGCTTGATCTGCCACGGGCCCTTCGAGCCACGCTTGGGCAGAATGTGCTCCGCGCGCGCGAAGTAACCCGAGCTCATATCCGTGAACGGGAGCCGCTGGACGTCGCCGCCCGGTGTCACCGGCTCCACGGTGTCGTAGCCGTTCTGGTCCATGTAGTTCAGCAGCCGGCACACGTACTGGGAGACCAGATCGGCCTTCAGCGTCCACGACGCGTTCACGTAACCGAAGGTGAAGGCGGCGTTCGGCAGGCCCTCGAGCATCAGCGCCCGGTACGCCAGCCGCTGGCCCGGGTCGATCACCGCGCCGTTGCGGCTGATGACCGCACCGCCGAACAGCTGCAGGGTCAATCCCGTTGCGGTGACGATGATGTCGGCGTCCAGGTGGGCGCCGGAGGCCAGTTGGATGCCGGTCTGGTCGACGTGGTCGATCTGGTCGGTGACCACGTCGGCCTTGCCGGTGCGGATGCTGCGGAACAGGTCGCCGTCGGGTGCCAGGCACACGCGCTGGTCCCACGGGTTGTAGTCCGGGCCGAAGTTGCCCTCGACGTCGTAGCCCGCGGGGAGTTGACGCTTGGCCATGGTCAGTAGCGCCTTGCGGAAATTCTTCGGGAATCGCCGGGCGAGCCGGTACTGCATGGAGCTGACGCCGATCGCGTACCAGCGGTTCACGGTGTTGGCCGCCCGTGGCGGCAGCCACTTGTTGGCCTTCGGCGCCACTGGGCTGACGCCGGGCAGCACTCCGATGTAGGTCGGGCTGCGCTGCAGCATGGTGACGTGTCCGACGCCGGAGTCGACCAGGGCGGGAAGCAGGGTGACCGCGGTGGCGCCGCTGCCGATCACGACGACCTTCTTGCCGGCGTAGTCGAGATCCTCGGGCCACTGCTGCGGGTGCACGACGGTTCCGCCGAAGTTCTCGATGCCCGGGAAGTCGGGGGTGTAGCCCTGGTCGTAGTTGTAGTAGCCGGAGCAGGCCATCACGAACCCGGCCTGGATGGTGCTCTGGACGCCGTCGTGCTCGATGGTGACGGTCCAGCGCTTGTCCTCGTCGGAGAAGTCGGCGGCGACCACGCGCTGGCCGTACCGGATGTTCTTGTCGATGCCGTTCTCGACGGCGGCCTCCCTGATGTAGGACTTGATCGACGGCCCGTCGGCGATCCACTGGGTGGAACGCCACGGCTTGAACCGGAAGCCCAGGGTGAACATGTCGGAGTCCGACCGGATGCCGGGGTAGCGGAACAGGTCCCAGGTGCCGCCGAGGTCTTCGCGGCGCTCGAGGATCACATAGTTCTTGGTGGGGCATTCCTGCTGCAGGTGCCAGGCGGCGCTGATCCCGGAAATCCCGGCCCCGACAATCACTACGTCGACAAATTCAGTCATATGTAAAACGCTATCAACGCCGTGTCGAGTCCGTCAACAGTATGTCGAAAATTTCAACGCCCTGTAAACTCGGCGATCGTGACCACCGTGAGCCCGCACCCCACCGCTGGCGGTTCCCGTGCCCGGCGGTCCACCCGGCCGTCGAGCGACGAACGCGAGCAGGCGATCCTGAACACCGCGGAGACCCTGCTGGAGGACCGCGGCCTGGCCGACATCTCCGTGGACGACCTTGCCCGCGGTGCGGGCCTGTCCCGGCCGGCGTTCTATTTCTACTTCCCGTCCAAGGACGCGGTCCTGCTGCGGCTGTTCCAGCGGGTGGTCGAGGAGGCCGACGCCACGGTTCCCAGCCATGACGACCTGCCCCGTGACGTCAGCCCGGCCTGGTGGCGGGCCGGCATCAGGACGTTCATGGTGTCGTTCCGGACGCACCGGGCCGTGACGCTGGCCGCGATGGCGTCCCGTCCGACCAGTCCCGAACTCGGCGAGCTGTGGTCGACGTTCATGAGCAAGTGGGTCGCGCGCGTCGCCGAGATGATCGAGGCCGAACGCACCCGCGGTGCGGCGCCCGTCACCATCGACCCCGCGCACCTGTCGGCGTCGCTGAACCTGATGAACGAACGGGTGATGGTCGCATCGTTGTCCGCGGAACGGCCGGGCCTGCCGGAAGAGGATTCCCTGGACGCGCTGGTCCACGTCTGGGTGACGTCCATATACGGGCAGCTGCCCTAGGAGGTACCCGGGCAGTGTCGTAGGCCGGTGCGACCATTCGGTCGTGTCCACAGGGTCCGCTCCGCCATCCGGTACGGCCTCCATCCTGCATGCCGACCTCGACGCGTTCTACGCCTCCGTGGAACAGCGCGACGATCCGACACTGCGCAACCGGCCCGTCATCGTCGGTGCCGGTGTGGTGCTCGCCGCCAGTTACGAGGCCAAGGCGTTCGGGGTCCGCACCGCGATGGGCGGGCGGCAGGCACTGACCCTGTGTCCGCACGCGATTGTCGTGCCGCCACGCATCTCGGCCTACTCCCGGGCCAGCGCAAGGTGGCCAGTCAGGAGGCCAAGCCGGACGGGTTGCTGCTGGTTCCGCCGGATCGCGAACTGCAATTCCTGCACCCGCTGCCGGTGCGCCGGCTGTGGGGTGTGGGAGCCCGGACCGAGGAGAAGCTGCGCACGCACGGTGTCGAGACGGTGGCCCAGGTCGCCGAACTCGGCGAGTCTGCGCTGACGTCGATGGTCGGCGCCGCGATGGGCCGGCAGCTGTACTGCCTGGCGCACAATATCGACCGCCGGCGGGTACTCGTGCGCGGTGGTGTCGACGCCGGATGGGAAGTGCCGATGCTGCCCGACTGACCTTGGTTCACGCCACCCGATCGAGCAACCGTTCCAGCGGCCAGGTGTTGATGATCCGGTCCACCGGTACGCCGTTGTCGAGCGCCCGCTGCGCGCCGTAGCCGAGGAAGTCCAATTGTCCGGGTGCGTGCGCGTCGGTGTCGACCGCGAAGTCGCATCCGATCTGCACCGCCAGGTCGATCAGCCGCGACGGCGGGTCGCGGCGTTCGGGACGCGAGTTGATCTCCACCGCGGTGCCGTGGTCGCGGCAGGCGGTGAACACCTTCTCGGCGTCGAACGCCGATTCCGCGCGCAGGCCGCGGCCGCCTTCGACCAGCCGGCCCGTGCAGTGCCCCAGGACCGTCACCCGCGGATGCGCCACGGCGGTCATCATCCGGCGGGTCATCGCGTCGGCGTCCATCGACAGCTTGGAGTGCACGCTCGCCACCACGATGTCGAGGCGGTCCAGCAGGTTGTCCTCCTGGTCGAGGCTGCCGTCGTCGAGGATGTCCACCTCGATCCCGGTCAGGATGCGCATCGGTGCGAAGCGTTCGCGCAGTTCCTCGATCACGTCGAGTTGGTGGCGCAGGCGGTCGGCGGACAGCCCGTTGGCCACCGTGAGGCGTGGCGAGTGGTCGGTGAGCGCGCAGTACTGATGGCCCAGCGCCTGCGCCGTCGCCATCATCTCGGCGATCGGCGCCGACCCGTCCGACCATTCCGAATGCAGGTGCAGGTCGCCGCGCAACGCCGAGCGGATCGATCCCCCGCCGAGATCAGCTGCCGCCAAACGTAATTCGACCAGCACATCGGGCTCGCGGCCGGCCCAGGCCTGCGCGATCACCTTCGCGGTCTTGGGTCCGATCCGCGGTAGGTCCTGCCAGGTGACCGACGCGCCGTGGCGCTCCCGCTGAGCGTCGGTCAGGGCCTCGACGACGTCGGCGGCGTTGCGATAGGCCATCACCCGCCGCGGGTCCTCGCGGGCGCGGTCCTTGAAGTAGGCGATCTGCCGCAGGGCGCTCACCGGATCCATGGCTCCAGTGTGCCTGGCCTCCGCGCTCGACATCGTCTCCGGCGGCCGCCTCGAACTGGGGATCGGAGCCGGCTGGAACGAGGAGGAGTCCGGCGCCTACGGCATCGAACTGGGCAGCATCAAGGAACGCGTCGACAGGTTCGAGGAAGCCGGTCAGGTGCTCGTCGGCCTGCTCGCTCAGGAGACCACCACCTTCAACGGCAGGTACTTCCAACTCGAGGATGCCCACAACGAGCCCAAGGGGCCGCAGCAGCCGCACCCGCCCATCTGTATCGGCGGTAGCGGTGAGAAGCGGACGCTGAGGATCACCGCCCGGTACGCCGATCACTGGAATTTCGTCGGCGGGCCGCCCGAGGAGTCCGCCCGTAAGCGGGGCGTCCTGGCCGCGCACTGCGCGGACATCGGCCGCGATCCGGCCGAGATCACGCTGTCGTCGCACGTGCGGCTGGGTCCGGAACGTGACTACCAGAAGGTGGTCGACGAAGCCGCCGCGTTGGCTGCCGAGGGGCTGGACCTGGCGATCGTCTACCTGCCGCAGCCGTATGACCCGGATGTGCTCGAGCCGCTGGCACAGTGCATCCGCGATTCCGGGTTGAGGTAGCCGAACCGGTCCGGGTCTGCTCGCCCACGTGCCAGACTGGAAGGTCAAGAAATTTGGTAAGGGGCATCGGGGTGGGGCGCAACAACGAGGTCATCAGTGCGGGCAATGTCCGGCGCTGGCTGCGGGATCCGATTGATCTGGACTGGACGGTCGGATTCGTACAGCGTCGGGGCGCCGGGCGGCTCAAGACCGGGGCGGTGATCGTCGGGTGTGTGACGCTGATGGTCGCCATCGCCGCGTCGCTGTGCTCTCCGGCCGGCGAGTTTCCCGGGTTCGTGCGTCCGGTGATGTGGGCCGCCCTGCCGGCGCTGCTCCTCGCGGGCGTGCGGTGGTCGCTGAGTCCGTTGGTCCCGCGCGCGGAATCCATCGCTGCGGTATTCGTCGCCGATGCCGGCATCGCTCTGGCCTCTCTGACCCACCAGACCCGGATGGCCGGGATTGCGGGGACCGCGCTGTTCGCGCTGCTGGGGATCTTCGCGATGTTCTACCTCAGCGCCCGCTGGCACCTGCTGCACGCAGCTTTCGCGGCGGTGGTCATCATTGCCACCGTTGCGCTGGTCGTCGTTTTCGACGGTGCGTCGGAACTGCCGCTGGCTATCTCGAAAGCTGTTGGGCCGCTGGTGATCACCACGGCAGCGCTGCCGTTCGTGCATTTCCACATCTGGTTGCTGGTCGACAACACCACCGATGCATTGATCGACCCGCTGACCGATGTGGCGAACCGGCGCGGCCTGCTCGAGCACCTGCCCGGACTCGCCGGGCCCGGCGGGGACATCGCCGTTCTCGCCATCGACGTGGATTCCTTCAAGGCGATCAACGACCTGCACGGCCACGCCGTCGGGGACGAAGTGCTCAGGCGGATCGCGGCGCAACTAGTGAGCGCGGCCCAGTCGTCCAGTGCGCCGACGCTGGTCGCCCGGCTCGGCGGCGAGGAGTTCGCGATCGTCGCGGCAGCGGGGCTGACGGGCGCATTGGAGATCGCTGAGCGGGCGCAGGCCGCGATCGGTGGCGCTGCCGCGCAGCCGTCCGTCACGGTCAGTATCGGCGTCGCGGTCGGCAGGAACAATCGGCTCGAAGATTTCGTGAGGTTGTTGGACATCGCCGATGGGGCGATGTACATCGCAAAGGACAGTGGCGGCGCCCGGATCGCGTTGGCGCCGGAGCTGGCCGCTGAGATCTAGATGTAGCGGAGCAGGTCTGCCTGGGTCACCAGGCGCTCGTTCTTGGCGGGAAACTCCCGGCTCTTCACCGGATGTCGGAAGAACGACCAGGCGATTCGTCCCATCCGCCCCCGCGGAATCGGATTCATGTGCACGTCGATCACTCCTGCGGTCTTCGGTTGCTGGACCGGGGCCCAACCCTACCGCAGTGCCCCGTGCGCTCAATTGAATACGGCGATACTGGCAAACACCGGGAGGCGCGCCGGGAAAACATATGCTGTTTCTATTGTGACTGGAGTGATCAAGGTGGCGAAGTGTGGGACTGCTATGAGCATTGCAGTTCCACCACTGACCTGCCGACTCCGCGGGCACCCGGGTCTACGCGAACCTGCTGACCCGTCGGACGCCAGCTAACCAGGGCTGCTCGATTAGCACATTCGCGCAGGTGAGGAAGGTCACACGGTCGGGCGGAGCGGCCGGGCTGTCAGCGTTGCGGGGCCGCGGTCGGCTTGATCGGGCGCGGCAGCGCCGTCGAACCCATCAGGAATTCGTCGACCGCCGACGCGGCCGCCCGGCCCTCGGCGATGGCCCAGACGATCAGCGACTGCCCGCGGCCCATGTCGCCGGCGACGAAGACGCCCGGCACCGAGGTCTGGAAGGCGGCGTCGCGGTAGACGTTCCCGCGATCGGTGAACTCCACACCGAGATCGGTCAACACGCCCGGCTTCTCCGGTCCGACGAAGCCCATCGCCAGGAACACGATGTCGGCCTCGAGCTCGAACTCCGAACCGTCCACCTTCTCGAACTTGCCGCCGTTCATGACGACCTCGTGCACCTTGAGCGCTCGGACGTGGCCGTTGTCGTCACCGAGGAATTCCTCGGTGTTGACCGAGAACACGCGCTCGCCGCCCTCTTCGTGCGCCGAGGACACCCGGAACATCAGGGGATAGGTCGGCCACGGGGTCGAATCTGCGCGGGCCTCCGGCGGCCGCGGCATGATCTCGAACTGGTGCACGCTGGCCGCGCCCTGGCGGTGCGAGGTGCCCAGGCAGTCGGCGCCGGTGTCGCCGCCGCCGATGATGACGACCTTCTTGCCCTTGGCCGTGATGGGCGGTTCGCCGGTGTCGTCGGTGACGGGGTCGCCGAGCTGAACCCGGTTCGCCCACGGCAGGAACTCCATCGCCTGGTGGATGCCGTCGAGTTCGCGGCCCGGGATCGGCAGATCGCGCCAATCGGTGGCGCCGCCGGCCAGCACCACGGCGTCGAACTCTTCCTGGAGCTGCTCGGCGGTGATGTCCACGCCGACGTTGACGCCGGCCCGGAACTCGGTGCCCTCGGCCTCCATCTGCGCCAGGCGGCGGTCGATGAAGTGCTTCTCCATCTTGAATTCCGGGATGCCGTAGCGCAGCAGGCCGCCAATGCGGTCGGCCCGCTCGAATACCGTCACCGTGTGGCCCGCGCGGGTCAGCTGTTGGGCGGCGGCCAGACCCGCCGGGCCGGAGCCCACCACGGCGACGGTGCGACCGGTGTGCACGTCCGGTGGCAGCGGCGTGACCCAGCCTTGGTCGAAGGCGTTCTCGATGATCTCGACCTCGACCTGCTTGATGGTGACCGCGTCCTGGTTGATCCCCAGCACGCAGGAGGCCTCACACGGCGCGGGGCACAGCCGGCCGGTGAATTCCGGGAAGTTGTTGGTGGCGTGCAACCGCTCGATCGCATCACGCCACCGGCCGCGGAACACCAGGTCGTTCCACTCGGGAATCAGGTTTCCCAGCGGACATCCGTTGTGGCAGAACGGGATACCGCAGTCCATACACCGCGACGCCTGCACCTGGAGGGTGTCGTGCGAAAACTCCTGATAGACCTCTTTCCAGTCCTTCAGGCGCAGTGGCACGGGCCGCCGGGACGGCAGTTCGCGGTGCGTGTGCTTGAGGAAGCCGCTCGGATCACCCACGAGCTGCCGCCATGATCGCGTCGTCCACGTTCTCTCCCGATGCTCTAGCTTCGGCGATGGCCGCCAGCACGCGCTTGTAGTCGCGCGGCATCACCTTCACGAACTTCTTCTGTTCGGACGGCCAATCGGCCAGGATCCGCTGTCCCACAGCCGAATCCGTCGCGTCGACGTGCGCGGTTACCTTGGCGTGCAGCCAGTCGAGGTCGGCGTCGTCGAGTGCGTCGAGGTCGACCATCTCCGCGTTGATGTTGTCGGCCAGCGCCCCGGCCGGGTCATGGACGTAGGCGACGCCGCCGGACATGCCCGCCGCGAAGTTGCGGCCGGTGGCACCGAGGATGACCACCTTGCCGCCGGTCATGTACTCGCAGCCGTGGTCGCCCACGCCTTCGACGACGGCCTCGGCGCCCGAGTTCCGCACCGCGAACCGCTCACCGACCACACCGCGTAGGTAGGCTTGCCCGCTGGTGGCACCGAACAGGATCACGTTGCCGCCGATGATGTTGTCCTCGGCCACGTAGTCCGACGGAGCATTCTCCGACGGCCGAACCACGATGCGGCCGCCGGACAGGCCCTTGCCGACGTAGTCGTTGGCGTCGCCGTAGACCCGCAGGGTGATGCCTTTCGGAACGAACGCACCGAAGCTGTTGCCGGCCGAGCCGTCGAAGGTGATGTCGATGGTGCCGTCCGGAAGTCCCTGGCCGCCATAGGCCTTGGTGACCTCATGGCCGAGCATGGTGCCGACGGTGCGATTGACGTTGGTGATCGTCGTGGAGAAGCGGACGTTGGCTCCGCTATCGATGGCCTCTCGGCACTGGGCGATCAACTGCTGGTCCAGCGCCTTGTCCAGACCGTGGTCCTGCCGCGAGCTGCAGTACAGATCCTGGTTCATGAACGCCGACTCGGGCTCGTGCAGCACGGGGGACAGGTCCAACTTGTGGGCCTTCCAGTGCTCGGCGGCGGCCGCGGTGTCCAGCGCGTCGACCCGGCCCACCATCTCGTTGACGGTGCGGAAACCCAACTGCGCCATGAGTTCCCGGACCTCTTCGGCGATGAACAGGAAGAAGTTCTCGACGAACTCCGGCTTGCCGTTGAACCGCTCGCGCAGCACTGGGTTCTGGGTGGCCACGCCGACCGGACAGGTGTCGAGGTGACACACGCGCATCATGATGCAGCCCGACACCACCAGCGGCGCGGTGGCGAAACCGAACTCCTCGCCGCCCAGCAGCGCCGCGATCACCACGTCCCGGCCGGTCTTGAGCTGGCCGTCCACCTGCACGACGATGCGGTCGCGAAGTCCGTTGAGAAGCAACGTCTGCTGGGTCTCGGCCAGGCCCAACTCCCACGGGGCACCCGCATGCTTCTGTGACGTCAGCGGGGTGGCGCCGGTGCCGCCGTCATGCCCGGAGATCAGCACCACGTCGGCGTGTGCCTTGGACACACCGGCCGCCACCGTTCCGACCCCGTTCTCGGCCACCAGCTTCACGTGGATCCGCGCGGACGGGTTGGCATTCTTGAGGTCGTGGATCAGCTGGGCCAGATCCTCGATCGAGTAGATGTCGTGGTGCGGCGGCGGCGAGATCAGGCCCACGCCCGGGGTAGAGTGCCGGACCTCGGCCACCCACGGGTACACCTTGTGACCCGGAAGCTGGCCGCCCTCACCGGGTTTGGCGCCCTGGGCCATCTTGATCTGGATGTCGGTGCAGTTGGTCAGGTAGTGGCTGGTAACGCCGAAACGTCCCGACGCCACCTGCTTGATGGCACTGCGGCGCCAGTCCCCGTTGGCGTCCGGATCAAACCGGTCGACGGACTCGCCGCCCTCACCGGAGTTCGACCGGCCGCCGAGGCGGTTCATCGCGATCGCCAGCGTCTCGTGCGCCTCGGCGGAGATCGATCCGTAGCTCATCGCGCCGGTGGAGAACCGTTTGACGATCTCGCTCGCGGGCTCCACCTCGTCCAGCGGAACCGGTTCGCGCCCAGTGTCTTTGGAGTCCTTGAATTTCAGCAGGCCGCGCAGCGAGGCCATCCGCTCGCTCTGGTCGTCGACCAGGCTGGTGTACTCCTTGAACACGTCGTACTGACCGGTCCGGGTGGAGTGCTGCAGCTTGAACACGGTGTCCGGGTTGAACAGGTGGTACTCGCCCTCGCGGCGCCACTGGTACTCGCCGCCGACCTCGAGCTCGCGGTGCGCCCACTCGTCGGGCCGGTCCAGGTAGGCCAGCTGATGGCGGGCCTCCACGTCGGCCGCGATGTCGTCGAGGTCGATACCGCCGGTGGCGCAATACAATCCGGTGAAGTACTCGTCGAGCACCCGCTGCGATACCCCGATCGCCTGGAACAGCTGGGCGCCGGTGTAGGACGCCAGGGTGGAGATGCCCATCTTCGACATCACCTTGAGCACACCCTTGCCGGCGGCCTTGACGAAGTTGGCCTTCGCCTGATCGCTGCTGATGCCGGTGATCACGCCGCGGTCGACCATGTCCTCGATCGACTCGAAGGCCATGTACGGGTTGATGGCCGCGGCGCCGAAGCCGCACAGCATCGCCATGTGGTGCACTTCGCGTGCGTCGCCGGCTTCGACCACCAGACCGACCTGGGTGCGGGTGGTCTCGCGGACCAGGTGGTGGTGCACCGCGGCGACGGACAGCAGCGACGGGATAGGGGCCATCCACTCGTTGGACTCACGGTCGGACAGCACGATGATGCGGGCGCCGTTACGGATCGCCTGTGACACCTTCTTGCGGACGTCCTCGAGGGCGCGACGCAGACCCTTGCCGCCCTCTGCCACCGGGTACAGGCAGCTGACCACTGCCGCCCGCATGCCGTGCTTGCGGCCGTGGATCTCGTGATCGGGGTCGACGTTGATCAGTTTGGCCAGTTCGATGTTGCGCAGGATCGGCTGCGGCAACACGATCTGCCGGCACGAGTTCTCGTCGGGGTTCAGCAGGTCGCCCTCGGGTCCGACGACGCCCTGCAGGCTGGTCACCACTTCCTCGCGGATGGCGTCCAGCGGCGGGTTGGTCACCTGGGCGAAGAGCTGCTGGAAGTAGTCGTAGAGCATCCGCGGCCGAGCGGACAGCACGGCGATCGGGGTGTCGGTGCCCATCGAGCCCAGTGCCTCGGCGCCGGTGCGGGCCATGGGCGCCACCAGCAGGTTGAGTTCCTCGTAGGTGTAGCCGAAGATCTGCTGGCGCGCGACGACGCGGTGATGCGGCATCTTGACGTAGTCGCCCGGCGGCAGGTCGTCGATCGGGAACAGGCCGTTGTCCAGCCATTCCTGGTACGGGTGCTCGGCGGCCAGTTCGGCCTTGATCTCGTCGTCGGAGACGATGCGACCCTGCGCGGTATCCACCAGGAACATCCGGCCGGGCTGCAGCCGGGTGCGGTGCACCACCTTGGCGGGGTCCAGGTCCAGCACGCCGGCTTCGGAGGCCATCACCACCAGGCCGTCGTCGGTGACCCAGATGCGCGACGGGCGCAGGCCGTTGCGGTCGAGCACGGCGCCGACGACGGTGCCGTCGGTGAAACACACCGACGCGGGGCCGTCCCAGGGCTCCATCAACGAGCCGTGGTACTGATAAAAAGCTCGGAGGCGCGCGTCCATACTCCCGTTGCGTTCCCAGGCCTCCGGGATCATCATCAGCACTGCGTGCGCGATGCTGCGTCCGCCCAGGTGCAGCAGTTCGAGCACCTCATCGAAGCGCGCGGTGTCGGAGGCCCCCGGGGTGCAGACGGGGAAGATCTTGTTCAGGTCGTTGTGGTAGCCGAAGACATCGGTGTGGATGAGCGCCTCGCGGGCCCGCATCCAGTTCTCGTTACCGGTGACGGTGTTGATCTCGCCGTTGTGGGCGACCCGGCGGAACGGATGCGCCAGCGGCCACGACGGGAACGTGTTGGTGGAGAACCGGGAATGCACGATCCCCAGGGCGCTCTCCATTCGCTCGTCCTGCAGGTCGAGATAGAAGGCGCGGAGCTGCGGCGTGGTGAGCATGCCCTTGTAGACGAAGGTTTCGCCGGAAAGGCTTGGGAAATAAACGGTTTCGCGTCCCGGGCCGTCCTGGCCGGGCCCCTTGGTGCCCAGTTCGTGCTCGGAGCGCTTGCGGATCACGTAGGCGCGGCGCTCGAGCTCCATGCCGGCGGCGCCCCCGATGAACAGCTGCCGGAAGGTCGGCATGGCGTCGCGGGCCAACGCGCCGAGCGACGACTCGTCGGTGGGGACGTCCCGCCAGCCCAGCAGGTCCAGGCCCTCGGCCTCCACGATCTTCTCGACGGCCGCACAGGCGGCGGCGGCGTCCTTGGCCGACTGCGGCAGGAAGGCGATGCCGGTGGCGTAGCTGCCGGGCTCGGGCAGGTCGAAATCACACACCGCGCGCAGGAACTTGTCCGGCACCTGCAGGAGGATGCCGGCGCCGTCACCGGTGTTCGGCTCGGCGCCCTGGGCGCCGCGGTGTTCCAGGTTCAGCAGCGCCGTGATGGCCTTGTCGACGATGTCGCGGCTGCGTCGACCGTGGATGTCGACGACCATGGCCACACCGCACGAGTCGTGCTCGTATGCGGGGTTGTACATCCCGTTGGGTGCTGTTCCCACCGGCAATCCCACCTGACCTTCCAAGAGCTTCGGGGTGAAGCCTGATCGCCGCTCGAGGCGGCGGGCTGGCCACCCCGGTCCGGTCTTTTGTCGGCCGTACCCCGGGGCCTCCGTGCAGCGATGAACGGTGGCCCTTTTACGTACTTCAATTTCGGGTCACGGCAAGTGCCCAAAACGATATGTCAAACCCTGCCTGACATGCCAACTTAGCCAGCCCTAACCGGTTGCTGGGACCGGGTGCGTGAATCTCCGCCCGCACTGCGACCGAACGTGAATCCGGCCGTGGCGGAACAAGTTTGGATTCCGACGGTCGACGCGTGAGTCGGGGTGGGGACACTGGCCACCCTCAGCAACCGCTCAGGAAGTTTGCTGGGGAAATCGGAGCCGATCGCCGCGGGTGGTCTGCCGCGCGTCAGAGCACCCCGGAGATGTCGGCCGCCAGCGGGATGCCGCAGCGGGTGCGCAGGTCGATCGCGGGTTGCCGGATGGCGGTCAGCTCGGCCCGTACCTGCGGGTTGTTATCCAGGTACTCCTTGGTCTGCTGCTTGGCCGCGGACTTGCTCTGGCCCTGCAACCCGGTGAAGAACGCGTTGACGTCGGGGTGGGTGAACAGGTAGCCCGTCATGCCCGACGAAACGCCCGCTACGACGGCTGTCACATCGGCCGTGGTGCAGTTCGGGGGCAGCGGTGCGGCGGCGGCAGTGCTCGACACGGCGACCAGGACGGCCCCGCCGCCCAGCAACGCCGCGGCTGCACGGCCGAGTGAGCGAGTGGAAAGGTCCATGGGGTCTCCTCGGGTTCGTTCGTCGGCTTTCGCGATGTCAATGGCAGATCTTGAGTCGGGACAAACTTTAGCTCGCGAGATTCGGATCTGCGGTACCGTTCAGCGCACGGAACGAAAGGGAACGTCCTGATGCTTCAGTCGCGTAAAGTGCTGGCTCTGAGCGCCGCCGGATTCGGCGCCGCAGTGACATTTCTCGCCACACCCCTGGCGTCGGCGGAGCCGTCGTTGGTACCGCAGTGCGTGAACGAGGGAGGCAGCGGCGCGTACGGCGGGCAGAGCACCGAATGTGCTACCGAAGGCAATGTGCAGATCAATGACTCTCCGGCGGTGTACCCCGGTGAGGACGTGGATTCTTACTGGGGCTTCCCCGGTTTCTTCATGTGATCTCAGAGCTCTACCGGAACGTGCTTCTCGGCGCATGCGGCGCGCACCGCGTCCAGCATGTCCTGGCACCGGATCGTTTCGAGGTCCTCGACGGTGACCGAACCACGGTCGGTCCGGTGCTGAGCCGCCACCCGCGAATCGCGTAGCCGCTCGGCCCGTTCGACGACGTTGCGGGCGAATCGTCCGTTCTGCATGATGTCGATCCCGTGGCTGCCGTCCGGGGCCCGGTGGGCGCGCAGCGCACGGCAGGCGGCGTTGAGCGCCTCCATCGCTGCCGGGTCGATGGTGCTCGCCCGCGGCCGGCCGTACCGGACTGCGATCTCCACCAGCTCGTCGGGACTGTAGGACTCGAAGCGCAGCTTGCGGTTGAACCGTCCCGCCAGACCGGGGTTGACGGTGAGGAACTCGTCGACCTCCTTCTCGTAGCCCGCTCCGATGAAGCAGAAGTCGAACCGGTGTACCTCCAGGGCCACCAGCAACTGGTTGACGGCTTCCATGCCGATCATGTCGGGTCGCCCGTCGTGGTGCCGTTCGACCAGGCTGTAGAACTCGTCCATGAAGAGGATGCGGCCCAGCGAACGTTCAATCAGCTCATTGGTTTTCGGGCCGGAGGAGCCGATGTGCTCACCGCAGAAGTCCGACCGTTTGACCTCGATGATCTCGGGGTGGCGGACGATGCCCAGCCCCGCGTAGATCTTGCCCAGGGCCTCGGCGGTGGTGGTCTTGCCGGTGCCGGGTGGGCCCACCAGCAGCATGTGGTTGGTCTGGTTGTTGACCGGCAGGCCATGCGCCAGCCGGAGCGCACGCACCTCGATCTGATCCTCGAGTTCGGCGACGGCCTGCTTGACCCCGGCCAGCCCGACCTGGTTGTCGAGAAGTTCGCGGCCCTCGGCGAGCAATTCGCTCCGCCGATTGTCGGTCTCGGCCTGTGCGCGTTCCTCCGAGGACTGTTGGGTCGACACGTCCCATCGGTTGGTCCGGCTGTTGATGGTCTCTTCGTCAATGATCACCAGCTGTAGGGTCGGGTCGGCGAGCGCCTGCTGCGCGGCCGGCGTCAGCGCACCGTTGAGCGTTGCCCTCGACAACGCCACCTGGGCCTTTTCCTCCTCGCCCAGCTGCCGGTACGCCATGCCCCGGACGTAGGCCAGATCCGCTGCGATCAGCGGGAAGTCGTTCGGATTGATCGCGGCGACCGCGGTTTCGGTCAGGCTGCGACGCAATGGGTCGGCGATGGTCGACGTGGTGCGCAACTCGACGCGGTCGGTCCAGTCCAGTGCGACGCGGGCCTGACCGAGGTGTGCCGCGGCCGTGGCGGCCAGGGTGTTGGTGGCGGCGGTGACGGCCGCCATGATGATGGCGCGCGGCGGTAGGACGTTGGCCCCAGCGGCGATGACGTCGGGCCAGCGCTGCGTCGCGAACATCAGATACGCGGTCAGGTGCTGGTGCCACTGGTGGTTCTCCCAGCCGTCCAGCAGCGCCGGGTCGTCCAGCAGATCCTGCGCCTTGTCGAACTGCTTGTCGTCTATCAGGGCGCTGGCCAGCGCCAAACCCGCATGGGTTGACTCGGTCACCGAGATCGCCAGGTACGGACCGGCTTTGATGTGCGCGGACAGCTGGGTCCCGAGTCGATTGGTCTCACGGTGCAGGCGGGCACCGCAGGCGTAGAGCTCTTCGAGGGTGGACAGTGCTTCGTCACCCGCGGCAACTCGGCCGAGCCAGGCGTCGGCCATCGCCGGATCGAGGTCGGTGGCCTCCCGGAACTGTGCCCGCGCCGTGGCCGGATCGCCGTCCAGCAGAGCCATCCCCTCATCGAACCGGCGGCGGGCGGCGGGCGTGTTGCTACTGGTGGACACGGGTCATCGACTTTCGTCCGGGAATTCGGTTCCGGACATCATGCTGATCGATTCGGCTGACACGTAACGGTTCTCGGCACGGAAGAGCTCCATCTCGACGTGATAGGACCGCTCACCCACCGCCACCTCCAGATCGGCCGGACCGGACTGCGTGATCAGGATGTCGAGGTGACCGCGGGTCGTCTCGCCGGGCGATCCGAGGGTGATGAGGGTCTGCGGGCGCGGGGCCGGTGAGATGGACCCGTCGACCACGCTCACGGTGGTGCCGGGCGCCGGCCGGGCCCGGTCGGTCAGCGCGATGTCGGCCGGCCGGACGCTGAGCCAGCGGTGGATGTTCCTGCTGTGTAAGGTGATTCGTTCGCCCGAGGCGGCGAGTCGGATGATGATTCGCTTGGCCAGATGGTCCTCGGCCGCGATGTGTATCCGGGTGAACTCGCCGGGATCGCCCAGTGGCAGCATCAACCGGTCGCCCGCACCGATCTTGCCCAGCAGCACGCCCGAGGCGCCGACCGGCATCGCGAGCGCCGCTGGCAGCGGACCGCGCGGCAGGCCCTCGACCGGTGGCAGCGGCACACACAGATTGCCGGCCATGGCCGGCCCCTGCTCGCCGGGCAACGGTCGCAGGACGGCCGACGGTGCCGACGGAAGTGGTTGTGGGGTGCGGATGGTCACCGTCGCCGTTGCCGTCCCGTCCGGAAAGACGGTGACGTTCTGGATCAGCCCGTCGGCCGGCATCGACCACACCTGGCCCAGCACCTCGGCGGTGATGTCCTTGCTGCGGTACGCGTAGGTGGTCAGCCAACCCTGTTCGCCGCGCAGTGTCCCCCATTGCCTGCGGTCGGGTTCGAGGGCCGAACTGCCCAGCCGTCGTTCGAATTCCATGATGTCGGGGGAGGTCGCGACCCGCGCGCGGATACCGGCGAGCCGGAGCGCGGCGGCGATCCGCTGTGCCGCGGCCACCGCTGCCGAACCCGCGGTGGGCCGCCATGTCAGTGCGTCGCCGTTCTCGAAGTCGTTGATCCGGGCGATGATCCAGGTCTCCCGCTGGCCGGCGTACGGCGGCGGACCGATGATGGTGTCGTAGACCCGGGCGTAGTCACCCGAACTCCGCCGGCGCGCGCCGGCGATCACCACGCTCAGGGATTCGACGGTCAGCCCCAGGCTCTGGCGCAGCAGCCCGTGCAGATCTGCCACGTCGATCGTGTTCTCGCAGTAGGTCGAGGCGGATCCGGTGAAAACCGTTGGGGTGTGGATCTTCCCGAGAACCTGCACCGCGACGACGGCGGTACCGTCCTGGTATCGGACGCCACCGCCGGCCCGGTCGCTGGCGACGGTGACGGGTTCGCTGAGCGGGACCGCGCGGTTTCGGCGCAGGTACAGGCCGCACCATACCCACGCCGGGTGACCGCGCCACGGGATGACACCGAGAATCAGCCCGATGAGCAGGCCCACCGCCGCACCGAGGTAGCCGCCGATGGCGCCGCCGGCCAGAACCAGGACGAGGATCACCGCGGCAACGAAGAACACCGCGGTCATACTGCGAAACGCCGTCATTGCAGCCTCCCGGACGACGAACGGCGAGCACGTGACACGAGTCCGGACACTACGATGACCGCGGCCAGGGCGCCGAGGACCCCCAGCGCGATGTTGCGGGCCCGATGGTCCGGGGCCGGTGGGGGCGGCGCCGGGGTGATGACCTGGCTCTCGGACTGCGGCGCCTGCCGGGGACCGTCCGGCACGTCGAACGTCAACGCCGCCACCGGGTCGATGACCCCGTAGCCCACCTGGTTGTCCACGCCGCGCGGCGGGTTGTGGGCGGTCTGCAGGATCCTGTTGACCACCTGATGCGCCGAGAGCTGGGGGAACTTGGCGCGGACCAGCGCCGCGACCCCGCTGACGAACGCGGCCGAGAAGCTGGTGCCCCAGAACGGTGTGTTCGGATCGCCGGCGCGCGACGGCGGGTAGGCGTTGACGGGTCCGCCGCTCTGCGGGGACAGCCCCATGATCCCGACGCCGGGGGCGGCCACGGCGACCCACGGTCCGGCCAGGCTGTTGGCCAGCGGCCCACCGGTGTTGTCCACTGCGCCCACCGACAGGACGAAATCGGCGAACCAGGACGGCGAGGACACCGTCTTCACCTGGCCCCAGTCGCGTGGGTCGGCGGGATTGAGCGGGTCGAACAGCGGGTTCTGTGCGCAGTTGTCTTCGCCCTCGTTGCCGGCCGCGGCGACCACGACGGCGTCCTTGACCGTGGCCGCGTACCAGACCGCTGCGCCCAGGCTGCGCTGGTCCATCGGATCTGCGGCCGACATGCAAGCGGTCACGCTGATGTTGATGACCTTGGCGCCCATGTTCGCGGCGTGCACGATGGCCTGCGCGAGTGACGAGATGGTGCCGGCCTTGCGCCGGACCTCGTTGTTGATCCCCGGCTGCGGATTGACGAATTCGTATGCGCGCGAGGACTGGCGGATCGAGATGATGCGCGCGTGGGGTGCCACGCCGGCGACGCCGTCGGGTGCTCCGGGCGGGGGCGCGGGTACCGCGGGATCGTCCGGCCGGCCCGGGGTCGGGTCAGCCGGGGCGTTGGCGGGCGCGACCGGCGGTGGGGGTGGGGGCGGCGGCGGTGCGGGGGGCGCCGGCCGGATCTCGGTGACGGTGACCGGCGGTGGTGGCGGCGGCGGGGCCGGCGGAGGTGGGGTCCCACCGGGCGGCGGCGCGGCGCCCAGCGCCGGCTCGGGCCCGGCCGGGGGCGGGAAAACGGGCACCGGCGGCATCGGCGGTGGCATCGGAATGCCTTGCGGCGCAGCGCCGATGAGCGACGCCACGATGGTGCCGTGCGCGTCGCAGTCCATCAGCCCGTCCCCGCCCATGATGTAGTCACCGCCGGGGACGACGGGCAGTCGTGGGTTGGGGTTGACACCGGTGTCGATGACCGCAACGGGCACACCGTTGCCGGTCGAGTACTGCCAGGCCCGACTGACGTTCAGCATCGTGAAACTCGGCGCCGTGACGGCCACGTTCGGGTCGGCCACGGTGATCGCCTGCGCGCAGATGTTGCTCTGCCGCATGGGTTCGTCGGGACCGGGCGTGCCGTCCGACGGCACGGCCGACGGGTCGACCGCCGGGGGCGGAATGGCCTGCGCGGCAGGGCAACTGCCGGCCATCGCCAGCAGCGCGGTGGCGGTCAGTGCGCCGGCGCGCCGGAGGCGCCCAGCTGTCGTCATCGCATCCGGACCCAGGTGAACAGTCCGCCGATCCACGCCGCCAGCGGCATCGCGACGACGATGGCCGCCAGTTCGAGCCATTCGGTGACCATTCGGACCAACGGGGTGAACCGGGTGACGGGGACCAGCAGCGCGGCCACCAGACCGGTCGCGGCGAAGCCGATCAGCACGGCCGCACCGATCAGTAGTGGCGCCCACGAATCCGCCGGCCAGTGCAGGACGTACTTCGCGACGCCGGCGCAGATGGCGCCCGCGGCCCCGAGCACCAGCGCGACGGCCTGCCGCTTGTCGGCGTACGCCCGGCCCCTGCTGATGAAGACGAGGATCAACAGTCCGCACAGCACCGCCGCAGCAATTCCGCGGTAGCCCGCCGGCATCAGCGTCGCCCAGACAGCGACCGGCAGGGTGAGCCCGGCGGCGATGCAGATGCCGGTCAGGACGGCGTTCGCCCGGCGGGCCGAGCTCGCCAGCTCCAGACCCCGCGGAGTGGTGTCGGGATTGGGTTCCTCCGCATCGCCATCCCCGTCGAGCTCCACCGGCGACACCGTGTCGACCGGTGATCCGTCGGCGCGGCGGAAGAGGTCACGTCCGGTGATCGAGCCGAAATGTGGTGGCCTGATCCGGGCGGCCCACAGCGCGAATGTCGGTGCCAGGCTGAGCAGCAGCAGCAGGGCGATCAGAGCCGCCATCCCCAGCCACTGCCCCTGGACGGGTCGCCACATGCGCGCCGCGGCGGCCAGCCCGCCGAGCACACCCAGCGTCATGACGACGGCCGCGGCCGTGTGATGGCGCCGGGTCAGGGAAACCAGGGACCAGGTAAGCACTCCGACGGCGAGGATCGCGATGAATGCCTGGGCGGCTCCGAGGTCACCCGGTGCGGCCGCGCCGGCCGCCACTGCCAGCAGCGGCACGGCGACCCAGCTGAATCCGCTGAGGACATCGGATTGTTCTGGCCACCAACGCCATACGGCGAATGCACCGCTGGCGGCCAGGATCCCGCCGACACCCGCCACCAGGGCCGGGATCAACGAGTCGGAGTGCAGGCGGTTGCGGATCGACAGGGCCAGCAGCGTGAGGCCGATCATCGCGACGATGGTGATCGCCGTGTGCGCGGCGGTGGCCGCCGTCACCGGCTGGAACATCCGCTTGCCGACCCGGGCGAGCCCGGTGGACAGCGATTCGTACTGCGGTTCGAAGGGCTCACCGTCGGTGGCCGGCACGAGCACCAGGGTGGTGCCGTCCTCCACGCCTAATTCGTCGAGCGTCTTCGTGACGTCCAGGGTGGTGCCGTTGGCCCGGTTGAGCTGATAGGCGATCGCAGGGTCGAGCCCCGCCGAGCCACGCCTGCGCAGTTCGTTGTTGAGCAATTCGACGACGTCATCGAGGAACATCTCGATCGGTACCGACGCCGGATACACCTGTGAGATCAGGTTTTCGCCGCACACCACCGCGACCGCGCAGCGCGCGGGGAACGATACTTTGGCCATCAATTCGGCCTGTCGGCGTCCGGGGTGTACTTGTCCATCAGGCCGGCCGTGATCTCGAACAGCCGGAGTCGGGTCTTCTTGTTCAGTTCGTGTTGCACGTCGACGATCCCCCCTTTGGCCAGATGCGGGTCATACGGCATCAATTCGACGGTGGCCCCGGACTGCCGGAAGCGTTCCGTCAGATAGGCGATGGCCGCCTTGTCGCGCTGGTCGCGGCTGTCGTTGATGACGACCGTGCTGCGGGACACCAGCTCGTGGTAGCCCATTGATCTGAGCATGTCGATCGAACGGGAGACCGGCAGCGAGGTGTCCGCGGTGAGCCCCGACACCAGTACCAACGCGTCGCAGGCGTCGAAAACCGCCTTCATCACGGGGTGTTCGAGGTCGTCCGCGGTGTCGATCAGGATGATGTTGTGCGTGCGGCGCAGCCGGGACAGCACACCGTTGAACATCGACGGGACCAGTGGTCGTGGCTGGTCCGAAACCCGGTTCCCGGCAAGGACATCCAGGCCGACGGCGTTCTGGCCCAGATGTTCTCGGATGTCCGCATAACCCTGGACGTCGGTGTCGTTGAGCACCGCGGCGTAGTCTCCCGGCGGTGCGTCGTCGATCCGGCCCGCGAGCGTCCCGAAGCCGGGTGCCGCGTCGATCGCGACCACGTTCTCCGGGCGGGTTTCGCGGAAGATCGCACCGATGCAGGCGGTCATGGTGGTCTTTCCGACGCCGCCCTTGCCGGAGACCACGCCGATCACGTACTGCTTGCGAATGTGGCGGCGGATGCGCTCGCGCAGTTCGCGGTAGTGGCGTTCGGCCGGTGATTCGCCGAGGTTCACCAGCTTGAAAGTGGTGTTGTAGATCGCTTTTCGCCAGCCCGAACCCGGCGGGATCTTGCGGGGTGTGACCATGTCCGAGACGCGCAGGGTCCCTGATATGGAATCGGGCATCTGGTGTTGCGAGAATCCTGCAGGGGCCCGCCCCGGTGTGGTCCGGTCCGGGCGATTCGATTGATCGTCCCAGGGGTTGGTCACGACGCCGACGCTAACATGTTCGAATTTCCTTCTGTCTAAACAATCCTGCGGTGGGAGAACCAGGCATCCCGGGCCGGCAGCCGCCGCAGCATCCCGTTGACGGCGGTGGTGATGTTGCCGGTCGAGCCGGGGGAGACGATCATCCATTTCCGGCCGCCGTTGGGCGCATGCTCCACGAGCAGCCGGCCCTCGGGGGTGTCGTAGATGGTGACCGATCCGTGTTCCACGTGTATCCGGCCGGGTGCGCCCTCGGCCCCGGCCTGTAGCGCGACAATCGACGCGGAGGCGGACTTCGTGGTGTCGGTGGCCAGCATCAGAGCGCGAATCTGCTCGGGCTCCAGACGCTGCTCGTCCAGGAACGCGCGCAGCGACTCCGTATTCTTCACGCGCGCGACCAACTCGCCGGCGTCGATGGTCGCGGGGCGGATGTTCACGGATTGGAGGTTGCCGAGCAATCGGTCGATCTGGGTGCGAATGACCTCGATCGCGGATCCCTCCGCGGTGGCCGTGCCCGCGGGGCCGATCCGGACGATCTCCTCGGCGCGCTCGATGGCCACCCACCACTGGGCGAAGCGGGCGATGAGAACGCCGACCATGCCGTTGTCCGTCGGGGTGGTGATGTACATCAGCAGCGCGACATCCCGTTTGGACAACACGGTCAGCCACTCCACGATCGCCGGATCGACCGCGCCGTCCTTGCTGATCGCGCCGGCTTGCTCGAGTTCTTCGGCGATGGGGTGGGCCAGCGCGGATTCCTTGGGCTCCGCGCTGGGCAGTATCGGGCGTAGTCCCAGTTCGGGCGCCACCGATTCGATCCCGGAGAGCACCTGCAGCACCCACAGCCCGTCGAGCGTGGTTGTCAGCACGATCGCCCCTGTAGCCAGTACTTCCCCGGAAACACGTGATTACCCCTCATGAAATCACCTCGGCGATCGGCACGAGGTGGGTCTGAACACACAGACGGGGCGCACGCCAGGCCGGCGCGCGCCCCGTCGGCGGGAAACTCAGAAACCGGCGCCGATGTTGACGTCGAGTGCGTGGGCCAGTTCGGAGGACTCCATGATCTTGGAACCGTGGGTCTGGACCACCTGGATCAGACCGTTGAGGCCCTTGAGGATCTGCATCTGCCGGGCGTTGAACGCGGTGCCCGCCTCGCCCTCGAAGAAGGGCTGCAGCTGCGTGGTCTCGTTGAGGACCTGGTCGTGGATCTCCATCAGCTGGGCGGCGGTGGTGCCGACCTGCGAGGACAGCTCAGCGACTCCGCCGTGCACGTATGTGATATCACCGGACATTGATTTCTCCTTGGGTCTTTGGGTGTCTGGGTGCAGAAGCCGGGTCAGAAAGGCTGGGTCAGACCTGCGCGAAGCTGGTCATGGCGCGGGCCTGCTCTTCTTCGTGCTGTTCGACCAGGTCGGCGGCGTTGCCCAGACCGTGGGCCATGCCCTGCAGGCCGTCGGTGGTCTGCCGGAGCTCCTGCTCGAGGTGCGCGGCCGTGGTCATCGAGGCCATGCCGGCCGGGCCCTGCCAGATTGCACCCATGGCGTCCTGGTGCGTTGCCAAGTACTGCTGAACCAGGGAGTTCGCCTCGGTGATGTGGTTCTCCATCTGGGCCTTGGTGGACCGGAGCATCTCCGGGGTGACGTTCATCTTCGACATCGGTGTTTGTCTCCTTTGTTCCTGTGGTTCTTGATCCCCCCGTGCCGGGGCGCTGTACTCAGTGTAGGTAGCGAATTTACGCTGTCACTTCACTCTGGCTAACTCGGTGTCGTTTGCTGCTGTATCGGCTCGGGATTAGCTGCATAGAGAGGCCCGCTAACGGGTTTCGGCCTGCCCGGCGTCGTTGTTGCCGGCGACGACGATGCGCGCGTGCTGCACCTCCTTCTTGCCTTCCTCGCCCTGGCCCCGGCCGAGCATCCCAGCCGGTGAGGCCGGCATTCCGGAAGCGCCGGTGCTCACCGGCCCGGTGCGGACCTCTGCGGGGTTCAACAATCCGGGTTTCAGGCCGGTGGCCCGGCCACCCTCCGGTTCGAAGCTGCTGGACGGCCGGGTGAACTGGGTCAGGCCCGGGGCGCCGCCGCCGCCGGCGCCGACCGAACCGCCACCGGCTCCGCCACCGCCGACCCCGCCGCCGCCTGCCCCGGCGAACGCGCGGACGGCCTCGCCGCCCGGCATCCGCCCGGCCATGCCCGCTTCACCGGCACCGGAACCGGATCCGCCGAACATTCCGCCGAACGCGCCCATGAGCATCTGGGGCAAGCCGGTCAGCCCCTGGAACATCTGGGGTACCGATTGGAACATCCCGGTCAGGGGCTGAATCGCGCTGCCCAGTGACTGAGTCATGGTGCCCATCATCTGCTCCATGCCGCCGCTGGCACCCTCCATGCCCTTACTCGCGTACTCGGTGGTGGCGCGGGCGGCCGTGGTGGCGGTGCTCGTGCCCGCCTGCTCGACGACCGAGCTCGCCATCATCGCCGGACCGGCGGGATTTGCGCCCATCGCCGCGGGCGGTGGGGTGCTCAGCAGTGCTGTGGTCAGCGAGTTCAGGCCGCTGCCGTAGGCACTGCCGACGGCAGCGTTCTGCGCCCAGTACTCCCCGTACTCCGCGGTGAGCTCGCCGATCCGCCCGGTGAGCGCGCCGAGGACCACCGGATTGATGGCCACGTCGTTGGCGCATTCGACCCGGTTGGCATCGATGATCGTCGAAGGGATCAGGCCGGCCCGGGCCGCTGCGTACAGCTCCGATGCCGACACCGCGATGAGTTGCTGCTTGAGGCAGTGTGCACCCATGACGCCCGCGAGCGCGTTCAGTAGGCCGCCGCTGTCGGCGGACGCGAGGCCCCCCACCCCCATGAAATTGGGCAGCAGGCCAGCGATATTGACGGCCGACAGGCCCATCGACAGATCATGAATGGCTGCTTCGACGGCCCACGCGGCAGCGTTCGCCAACGTGGTGTCTGGTCCCGGACCGCCTTCGAAGAGCCGTGCAGTTGTCGCTGGATCTGATAACGGCCACGGATGGATGGCCATATCCGCGCTAGCTCAGCGTGTTCTCGATGGCGCGGATGGCTTCGCTGGCCTCGTACGCGGCCGAGGCCGCGGACTGCGAGCCGGCATAGATGCCACGCTCGGCCACGTGTTCGGCCTTGACCCCGCTGTACGCCGCGCCGGCCCCGCTGAGGGCCTCGGCAAATGCCAGCGAATCGGCGTCCAGGGCCATCGGCATGTTCACCAGCAGCGCTTCCGAGGTAGCCCCCGATGAAGCGGCCAGATCGGTGGCGATTCCCACTTCGGTGGCGGCTGACATGCCGACGGCGCCGGGGTTCACGTTCAACGTCATAGCTCAACTCCTAACCCGAAACGCAGCTATAGCTACGTCCTGACTTTCGAGTATAGATGTGCTGTTCGCCACTGTCGAAATGCGCTCTGTCACATCCCCAGCAAATCATAAGCGTAACTAATCTTATGATTGCTGTTTCCGCCCCTCCGAGCGTTCCGTCATGGTGGCATACCCAGCGGCGCTCCGGTATTCACCTACTACCGCATCGGCGAAATGACGGTCGCCGTGCTGGCCCCACCGCGCTGCACGGCACGAATGGTCGCGCGCTCGCCGGCCCGGACGACCGACTGGCCGTCGCGGGTGCCGGCGTCGATCACGTAGGTCTGGGAGAAGCCGTCGTAGCTACGCGCGGTGATCGAGGTGTCCGTCCCGGGCCAGGGTGTCGTCGGCGGCCGGCTCGTGCCGGATCAAGGACCCGGCCAGGCAGCGTCCGCGCGCGTAGGCGTCCTGATCCTCGGGCGCCAGCCAGTTGCAGTTGGTGGTGGCCTCCTGCGTACACCGGACCCAGCGCTGGCCGTCGATCATGCGGGCTGGGAAGGTGGAACCCGCGCTGAGCCTGGCAGGTCGGGCACCGGGGCGCCTCGAACGGGGTGAAGCAGTTGCACACCGGACAGGTGAATGTACGCATGTGGCCCTATGGTGGCACGGTCGAAACGTCTCCGGATTTCTCGAGGGAGAGAAATGCAACTGCTCCTGGTCCGGCACGCCCTGCCGTACCGCAGCGACCACGGCCAGGGCGCCGATCCCGAGCTGTCGGGCGTCGGCCACGAACAGGCGGCGCGGCTACCGGCCGCCCTGGCCCGATTCCCGCTGTCGCGCTTGGTCAGCAGCCCCCAGCGGCGCTCGGTGCAGACCGCCGAGCCGGTGGCCGCGGCCCTCGGTCTGTCGATCGACGTCGACGAACGCGTCGCCGAATACGACCGGGAGATGAGTGGCTACGTGCCGCTGGAGGACCTGCGGGTCGCGCATCCGCAGCAGTGGGAGCGGATGGCGGCGGGACACCTGCCGCACGGCGTCGACGAGGCGGCGTTCCGGGCACGGATCGCCGCGGGGCTGGCCGATGTGGTGACGGCCGCCGCGTACGACGAGACCGTCGCGCTGTTCAGCCACGGCGGGGTGATCAACGTGATCCTGCACGAGATCCTGGGCACCGAACGCGTGCTCTCGTTCCCCATCGACTACGCCTCGGTCACCCGCGTGCTGTACTCGCGCAGCGGCCGGGCCAGCGTCGTGGCCACCAATACCACCGAGCATGTGTGGGATCTGCTCCCGCGCAATCAGCGCTGAGGTAGACAGGCAGGGTGACTTCGCTCGAGGGCCTCGATCTGACCGCGCTCGATCGGCATCTCACGTCGGTCGGCATCCCGCGCAGTGGCGAGCTGCACGGCGAATTCATCTCCGGTGGCCGCTCCAACCTGACGTTCCTGGTGTACGACGACGCCTCCAAGTGGGTGCTGCGCCGCCCCCCGCTGCACGGGTTGACGCCGTCGGCGCACGACATGGCGCGCGAGTACCGAGTGGTGGCCGCACTCGAGGACGGCCCGGTCCCGGTGGCGCGCGCGGTGACCATGCGTGATGACGGCAGCGTGCTCGGCGCGCCGTTCCAGATGGTGGAGTACGTGCCCGGGCGGGTGGTGCGGCTCGCTCGCGAACTGGATTCCTTGGGCGGCCCGCAGGTGATCAGCGCGTGCGTGGACGCGTTGATCAAGGTGCTGGCCGACCTGCACGCTGTGGACCCGGACGCGGTGGGCCTCGGTGACTTCGGCCGGCCCGACGGCTACCTCGAGCGTCAGGTGCGCCGTTGGGGTTCGCAGTGGGAGCTGGTCCGGCTGCCCGACGATCCCCGGGAAGCCGACGTGCAACGCCTGCATTCGATTCTGGCGCAGTCGATTCCGGCGCAGAGCCGGAAATCGATCGTGCACGGCGACTACCGCATCGACAACACCATCCTGGACACCGAGGACGCCACCGTGGTGCGCGCCGTGCTGGACTGGGAGATGTCGACCCTGGGTGACCCGCTGTCGGACACCGCACTGATGTGCATCTACCGCGATCCCATTTTCGCCCTCGTGCATGCCGAGGCCGCCTGGGCCTCCGAACAGATACCGACCGCCGACGAACTGGCCCACCGGTACTCCCTGGCGGCCGGACAACCGTTGCGGCACTGGGACTTCTACATGGCCCTGGCCTGCTTCAAACTGGCGATCATCGCCGCCGGCATCGACTACCGGTTCCGGGCGGGCAGTGGGGAGGCCGCGGCCGGGCAGGTGGGCCGGGCGGTGGCCCCGCTGATCGCGCAGGGCCTGTCGTACGTGGCCGGGTAGCTCAGGTCCCGATAGCGAGGTTGCGCTTGGCCGCCCGCCGGAGCTGGAAGATCCGGACCGCGCCAACCGCCACCGTGATCAGTCCGCCGGCCACCGCGGCGAACAGGATCGCCACGCCCAGCGGGAGGGTCCAGTGCCAGCCGAGGAATTGGAACGCGGTGGCCGCGGTGTTCTGCGCGATGAAGACCAACAGCACGATCAGGATCAGGAAGCCGAGGATCAGCGCCGTCCACAGGGCGGCGGCCCGGGTGAAACCCGTTCGGGAATCGGGCTCGAGCACGGCCGGGGGGAGATCTGACGGCGGTGGCTCGGGCGCATCTGTGCTCATACCGACATCCTCGCCGTTTCCGGAAAAGAAGCAAACACCCCACGCCCGTGGCTACCCGGTTAGTGTCGGTGCGATGACGCTGCTGCGAAACGGCACGCGGGCCTGGTCGGCGCTCCTGGCGTTGACACTGCTGCTGGTGTCGGCGTGCGGCAGCGCGAATCCACTGGGCGGCGGGGCTGTCTCCGGCGACCTGAAGTCCGTGGTGGTGGGTTCGGCGGACTTCCCGGAGTCGAAGATCCTCGCCGAGATCTACGCGCAGGCCTTGGAGGCCAACGGCTTCACCGTCGGACGACAGTTGGGCATCGGCAGCCGCGAGACATATATCCCTGCGCTGCAAGATCATTCGATCGATCTGATCCCCGAGTACACCGGCAACCTGCTGAAGTACTTCGACCCCGGAGCCACCGTGACGAGCCCGCAGGACGTCGAACTCGCGTTGCTGCGCGCACTGCCCGGCGACCTATCGATGCTCACCCCGTCCGAGGCCGCCGACACCGACACCGTGGCCGTCACCGCGGAGACGGCGGCGAAATGGAACCTGACCTCGATCGCCGATCTCGCGGCACACTCGGCCGAGATCAAGTTCGGTGCGCCCTCGGAGTTCCTCAACCGCGCCGAAGGGCTTCCGGGTCTGAAGAAGATCTACGGACTGGACATTCTCGAGAAGAATTTCGTGGCGATCAGCGACGGCGGCGGGCCGGCGACGGTTCGCGCCCTGGCCGACGGCACGGTCACGGCGGCCGACCTGTTCTCCACCTCGCCGGCCATCCCGCAGAACAACTTCGTGGTGCTGGCCGATCCGAAGAACAACTTCCCGGCCGCCAACGTCGTGCCCGTCGTGAGTTCGCAGAAGAAGTCCACCGAACTCAAACGGGTACTGGATGCCGTCTCGGCCAAACTCACCACCGACGACCTGATCGCGCTCAATGGCGCGGTGTCGGGCAACTCCGGCATCGACCCCGACCAGGCCGCCCGAAAGTGGTTGGCCGACCATGGCTTTTGAACAGGCCTCGACAAACCGATCGGAGGCTGAGTGATCACCTTTGGCGCGGTCACCAAGCGCTACCCGGACGGCACGGTCGCGGTCGACAACCTGGATCTGGACGTGCCGCGCGGCACGCTGGCGGTGTTCGTCGGACCGTCAGGCTGCGGGAAGACCACCGCCATGCGGATGATCAACCGGATGATCGAGCCGACCTCGGGAACCCTGACCGTCGACGGCCGCGACGTCAGCACGGTCGACCCGGTGAAGCTGCGACTTGGCATCGGCTACGTCATCCAGAGCGCTGGCCTCATGCCGCATCAGCGGGTCATCGACAACGTCGCCTGCGTGCCGGTGCTGCGCGGCCAGTCCCGCCGGCAGGCCCGCCATGACGCCTATGCGGTACTGGAACGCGTCGGCCTGGATCCTGTTCTGGGCGAACGCTATCCGGCCCAGCTGTCCGGTGGGCAGCAGCAGCGCGTCGGGGTGGCCCGGGCGCTGGCGGCCGATCCGCCGATCCTGCTGATGGACGAACCCTTCTCGGCCGTCGACCCGGTGGTCCGTGATGAACTGCAGGCCGAGATCCTGCGGCTGCAGGACGAGTTGCACAAGACCATCGTGTTCGTCACGCACGACATCGACGAGGCTCTCACACTCGGTGACTGGATCGCCGTCTTCGGCCGTGGCGGTGTGCTGCAGCAGTACGACGCGCCGGCCCGGGTGTTGTCGAACCCGGCCAATGACTTCGTCGCCGGATTCGTCGGCGCTGACCGCGGCTACCGGGGCCTGCAGTTCCGGCACGCAACCGGCCTGCCGTTGCACCCGCTGCGGCAGGTGGCCGAGAACCTCATCGACGAGCTCGAACTGGCCCCCGGACAGTGGGTGCTGGTGACCAAGCCGGATGACTCGCCGTACGCCTGGATCGACGCGGCCGGCGCCGCGATCCATCGGGACGGTGCATCGCTGTACGACAGCACCACCGCGGGCGGCTCGCTGTTCCCGCCGGACGGCACTCTGCGCCAGGCGCTCGATGCCGCGCTGTCGTCCCCGTCGGGTCTCGGGGTGGCCGTCGGCGCCGACGGCCAGGTGGTCGGCGGGGTCCGCGCGGAGGATGTCCTGGCCGCGCTGGATGCGCAGCGAACTGGCGGTTGAGTTGTGCGTTACCTGCTGACCCACCTCGACGACGCCTGGACGCTGGCGCTGATCCACCTGCGTCTGGCGCTGGTGCCGCTGCTGCTGGGTCTGCTGATCGCCGTGCCGCTGGGCACCCTGGTGCAGCGCACCGCAATACCGCGGCGGATCACGACGGTGCTGGCGAGCATCGTCTTCACCGTCCCGTCGCTGGCCCTTTTCGTGGTGCTGCCGCTGATCATCCCGACGCGCATCCTCGACGAGGCCAACGTGATCGTGGCGCTGACGCTGTACACCGTCGCGCTGCTGGTGCGGGCTGTGCCCGAGGCGCTGGACGCGGTGCCCGCCCAGGTCCGTGACGCGGCCACCGCCGTCGGCTACCGGCCGGCCACTCGGATGCTCAAAGTTGAACTGCCGCTTGCACTTCCGGTGCTCATCGCGAGCCTGCGGGTGGTGGCCGTGACCAACATCTCGATGGTCGCGGTGGGTTCGGTGATCGGTATCGGCGGTCTGGGCACCTGGTTCACCGAGGGCTACCAGGCCGACAAGAGCGACCAGATCCTCGCCGGCATCATCGCGACCTTCGTCCTGGCGATCGTCATCGACACGCTGATCATGGTGCTGGGCCGGGTCCTGACACCGTGGACGCGGGCGGTGGTGCCCGCGTGAACTTCCTACATCAGGCGCTGACCTACATCTTCACCGCTGCCAACTGGGCCGGACCGTCCGGGTTGACGGCCCGCATCCTCGAGCATCTGATGTATACCCTTGTGGCGGTGGTGTTCTCGGCACTGGTCGCGGTGCCGCTGGGAATGCTCATCGGGCACACCCGACGCGGCACGTTCCTCGTCGTCACCGGCGTCAACGCGCTGCGGGCCCTGCCGACGCTCGGGGTGCTGCTCCTCGGTGTGCTGTTGTGGGGACTCGGGTTGGTGCCGCCGACCGTCGCGCTGATGCTCCTGGGCATCCCGCCGCTGCTGGCCGGCACCTACGCGGGCATCGCCAACGTCGACCCCAACGTCGTGGACGCCGCGCGCGCCATGGGAATGACCGAGCTGCGGGTCCTGCTGCGGGTCGAGACGCCGTTGGCCATGCCGCTGATCCTCGGTGGTCTGCGCACGGCGACGCTGCAGATCGTCGCGACGGCGACGGTGGCCGCGTACGCCAGCCTGGGCGGGCTGGGTCGCTATCTGATCGACGGGATCAAGGTCCGGCAGTTCTCCCTGGCCCTGGTGGGGGCGCTGATGGTGACCGCGCTGGCGTTGCTGCTCGATGCGGTGCTGGCCCTTGCGGTCCGATTGTCGCTGCCGGGTTCGGGCCCGACCGGACGTGGTCGGAGCCGGTCGGGCCGCCGGCAACCCGACCTTCCGGACGGAATCGGGGCCGAGGTGGCGATCGAATCACGCCAACCGCCACCCGGCACGCCGGGCATGTCGCTTACGGTAGATGGGTGAGTGCAGCCGAAGAACACAAGGACCAGCAAGATCCCGCCTGGCCGGCGATCTTGACCTGGCGCGCCCACAACCTGCCGCGGATGGAGTCGGTACGGGTGCAACTGAGCGGCAACCGGATCAAGGCCTACGGCCGGATCGTGTCCGCGGCCACCGACGCCACACCCGCCTTCAGCGCCTCGTACGACCTGGTGACCGACGAGGCCGGCGGCACCAAGCGGTTGTCCATGACGGTCACCCTTGCCGAGCGGGAGCGGCAGCTGTCGATCGCGCGCGACGAGGAGAACATGTGGCTGGTGCAGGACCCCACCGGCCAGACGTCGCGCGCGGCCTACGACGGTGCGCTCGACGTGGACGTGGTGTTCAGCCCGTTCTTCAACGCCCTGCCCATCCGGCGGACGGGCGTGTACCGCCGCGCCGATGCGGTGAGCCTGCCCATCGTCTACGTCTGGCTGCCGGACCTGACGGTCGAACCGGTGACCATCGGCTACACCAGTGACCGGGCCGACAACCACGACATCAAGTTGCTCTCGCCGGTCGCCGACACCATCATCCAGGTCGACGACGACGGCTTCATCGTCGACTATCCGGGGCTGGCAGCGCGGATCTGATCACCCCGCCCGCCCGGCCGGCGGCAGCAAGTTCCGAGCGCCAGTCCGGTGCACCGACGCGCACCGTCAGGATGTCCGGCCGGGAGAAGTTGTCGTAGCTGACCCGGGCGGCGTGCCCGGGCTCGACCAGCTCGGCCACGCTGCCGCTGGTGGCCAGCCCGGCGCGGGCCCGGCCCAGCAACTCGATCGCGCGGTCGAGCAGCACGGTCAGCTCGCCGGCGTTGGCCTCGCACATCGCGCGAACCAGGCCCGGCGCGGTGGCGGCCACCCGGGTGCCGTCCCGGAACGACCCGGCGGCCAGGGCAAACGCCAGCGGAACCTCGGCGGCGATCTGGGCCAGCGTCTCGGCGACCAGGTGCGGCAGGTGCGAGATCGCCGCGGCCGCGGCGTCGTGCTCGTCCGAGCGGGCCGGCACCACGAACGCGCCGCAGTCCAGCGCCAGCGTCATCACCTGGTGCCACACCGTGGCGTTGACGTGCTCGTCGACGGTGACCACCCAGGGCGTGCCGCGGAACAGCCCGGCGTCCCCGGCGTCCCAACCGGAGTGCGCCGTCCCGGTCATCGGGTGGCCGCCGACATAGCCGGGCAGCAGTCCCGCGTCGGCGACGGCGTCGCGCACCGCGACCTTGACGCTGACGACGTCGGTCAGGGGATTGTCGGGGGCGTGTTCAGCCACCCGGGCCAACAGTGCCGGCAGCGCCGGCATCGGAACGGCGAGCACGATCAGGGCGTTCGACCCGGCGGCCCGGGTCAGCACCGCGGACAGGTCGGTCGATGCGTCGAATCCCTCGGCGCCGGCGGCCCGGGCGCCGGCGGGTGAGCGGTTGTAGCCGAACGCCTCGCGCCCGGCGGTGTGTGCCGCCCGCAGCAGCGAGCCGCCGATCAGGCCGAGTCCGAGCACGCACACGGGCGGTTGGGTCACCGTCCAAGGTTGGCACATTCGCCCGGCGCACCGGCGAATGCGTGGTCAAGCGGTGTGGTGGGTACTAGCGTTAGGCCCCATGGGACAGCGGGCCTCGAAACCTGGAGCGCCGGGTGGCGCCGACGGTGAAGACATCCCCGATGGATTCGGGGTCGCGGTGGTGCGCGAGGACGGCGCGTGGCGGTGTACGGCGATGGGCCGCGCCGCGTTGACCAGTTTGTCCGCCGCCGAGACCGCGCTGCGCGAACTGCGCAGTGCGGGTGCGGTCTTCGGCCTGCTCAACATCGATGACGACTTCTTCGTCGTCGTGCGCCCCGCCCCGGCCGGTACCCGGCTGCTGCTCTCGGACGCCACGGCGGCCCTCGAGTACGACATCGCCGAAGAAGTGCTCCGGAAGCTGGACGCCGAGATCGACGACGACGAGCTCGAGGATTCCGACCCCTTCGAGGAGGGTGACGTGGGTCTGCTGTCGGACATCGGCCTGCCCGGCGACGTGCTGGGGGTGATCCTGTCGGACACCGATCTTTACGCCGACGAGCAGCTGACGCGGATCGCCCGGGAGATGGGGTTCGACGACGAGTTCGCGGCGGTGCTGGACAAGCTCGGTCGGTGACGTCGTCACAATCTGCGGGCGACGAACAGCTGATTCGCGCGGCGCTGGCGGCCGCGGCCGCCGCTGATCCCCGGGATGTACCGATCGGCGCGGTGGTGTTCGATGCGGCCGGTGTCGAGTTGGCCCGCGCCGCCAATGCCCGGGAGGAACTGGGCGATCCGACCGCGCACGCCGAGATCCTGGCGCTGCGCAAGGCTGCGGCCGTCAACGGTGACGGCTGGCGGTTGGAGGGCGCGACGCTGGCGGTGACCGTCGAGCCGTGCACGATGTGCGCCGGCGCGCTGGTCGCGGCGCGGGTCGCACGCGTGGTGTTCGGCGCCTGGGAACCGAAGACGGGCGCTGTCGGTTCACTGTGGGACGTGGTGCGGGACCGACGCCTGCCGCATCGTCCGCAGGTCCGCGGGGGTGTGCTGGCCGACGAGTGCGCGGCGTTGCTGGAGGAGTTCTTCGCGCGTCAGCGCTGACCCTGGCGAGCGTTGAGCCGGTACTGAGAGCGAGAAATCAGCCCGGATCTCGCTCCCATTACCGGCTCGACGTGAGGACGGGCACCGGCCGGGCCCGAACGTTGAGCGGCCACCAGAACCAGCGCCCGAGCAACGCGGCGGTGGCCGGGACCACCGTCACCACGCTGCCGGTGCCGCCCAGGGTGCGGATGATGGCCGCCATGACCACGCCACTGTCTTCAGCCCGGATCGAGGCAGCCGTCGACGGAGACATCAAGCTCCCGAAGGACCCGCCCAGGGAAAACACCACGCTGCCGACGATCACCATCGAAGCGATCAGGCTCCGGGTGAACACCACCATGATCATGAAAATCAGGCAGAGCGAGGCGATTCCGGCGATCAGCATGTCGTACGGGGAACCTTCGGCCAGGTCCTTGAACGTCGCGGCGGTACCACCCAGCGCGATCTGGGCGTCCTCGAGCGGGATGCCCTTGACCGCTTCGATCGGATCGGCTCGACCAGCGCGAGGCTAGCGCACGTCGGGTTCGGACCGGGCCGCCGGAGATTAGGGCATGGGCCAGCTGGCCGGTAAGCTGCCTCCCGGTGGCGTGTCCGAGCGGCCTAAGGAGCACGCCTCGAAAGCGTGTGTGGGGTAACCCCCCACCGAGGGTTCAAATCCCTCCGCCACCGCCAATAGCCCCTCACCAGCTAGCGCAGGTGAGGGGCTATTTCTTAGCTCCAATCGCGTTCCAACGTGAGGTGGCTACCCTCACCCGCTGTGACGAGATCCACCAGTACCGAAAGCGTCTGACATGCCCGGGATCTGGCGGAATTGGTGGAGGACCCCGCGGTTTCCGGTCGAGGTCCGCGAGCAGTTGGATGCCGAGCACGTCATCGTCAGGGCCGACCGTGTCGGCGTCGTGCGGCATTTCAGTGGTCGTGTCCCGGGAGTGGTGTCGTCCACGAGCGTCACCCGCCTTGTCGGTGCCTTCGCGCTGACCTCAACCCGGGTGGTGGCCTCATTGCCCATGTTGAACGAGCCAAAGCTGCTGTCGGTCGATTCGCCGTGGGGTCTCGAGCGCGGACCGGGTCGGATCACGATCGGTCCGAAGGGCCTGAGTCTCGCCATCGATCTGCCGGCGGTCGATGCGGACTTCAGCGGGTCGATGACCCTGAACTACAAGCACACCATCACCGATGACCTGCTGGCGGCCCTGCCGTCGACGGAACTGGTGTGCGCCATCGACCCCTTGCTGGTCTATCGGGCAGCGGGTGTGCGCCCGCGCACGTAACCCTTGACGCATTTACGTTACGCGGTGTAAAGATATTCGCGTGACCGATGCTGACGCCGGACGCGGGCGTCCCCGCGACCCGCGCACGCACGATGCGATCATGACCGCCACCCGGCATCTGCTCACCCGGGACGGCTACGACCAGGTGTCCATGGACGCGATCGCCAAGGAGGCCGGCGTCAGCCGACCGACCGTGTACCGGCGCTGGCCGTCCAAGGCGCACGTCGTCTTCGAGGCAGCGTTCGGCACGCCCGGCGATCCGATGCCCGCGGCCGGTGACGATGCCGTGGCCGAGATCCGCGAATTCATCCGCGGCACAGTCGAATTCTGGAGCGGTGAGGTGGTACAGGCTGCCGCCCTGGGCATCCTGGCCGACCGGGCCCGCGATCCGGAGCTGCACATCCGGACCCAGCAGCTGCTGGACGAACAGACCCGCGCTGCGTTCACCACGCTGGCGGAGCGCGGCATCGACACCGGAGCGCTGCGCCCGGACCTCGAGATCGACACCCTCTACGAACTGCTCATCGGGACGGCGTTCTACGCCGTCCAGGTTCAGCACCGAACCGACACCACCACCCTGATCGACCAGCTGAGCAACCTGGTCCTACAGAGCGCATTGAGAAGGGAAGACTCGTGACCGACCCGAAAACCGCTCTCTCGCAGACATATAACGATCTGTTGGACGAACTGCGCGCGTTCGAGCAGAAGCTCCGCGAGGCCGACCCCCCGCTGCCGGAAGCCGATCTGCTCGACGGTTACCGGCTCGGCTTCTCGCTGCTGCGGGTGGCCACCGACGCCTACGTCTGGGGTGACGCCGACAACCCGGTCCTCTCCGACGTCATCGGTCCGTACCTGAAGTGGGGCGGCGACAACTCCGATGCGTATTACCAGTGCATGCCGATCGACCCGAACCGGACCTATCGGGTCAGCGGCAACCGGGGCGACGCGGTGTACCTGTCGATGACGGTGTACGGCGGTCCCGACGACGGGCGCTACAGCGACCGGATCGTCGGCACCCTCAACGACCGCCAGCTGACCTTCGACGCCGACGGGAACTTCGAATTCACCATGAGCCCCGACCCGCAACCGGGGCCGTGGCTGAAGCTCGAACCCGACGCGGTGTTCGGGCTCACCCGTGACTACGTGACCGCCCGCGAATCGGATCGCAGGCCGGTGTGGACGGTGCAGACCGTCGATCCACCGTTGCGCCGCAACGATTCTCCCGAGGACTTGGATCGTCGGTTGCGGGCCGCCCGGACCTGGTTGCACGAACAGTTCGCCATGGTGCCGATCAATCTCGGGCCTGCCAACGAGATCGCCGAGCCGTACCCGGTGCCCAGCCAGACCTACGGCTGGGCGGCCGGCGATGCGGCCTACGCCATGGGCGCCTACGAGTTGGGCCCGGACCAAGCACTGATCATCGAGGGCACCTCGCCGGATTGCGTGTTCTGGAACCTGTGCCTGTGGAATCCGTTCCTGCACACCTACGACTTCCGTCAGGAACGGGTGACCATCAACGGTGCGCAGGTCCGCTACGAACCGGACGGATCCTGGCGCATCGTCGTCAGCCGGGCCGATCCCGGCCACCCCAATTGGGTGTCCACCGCCGGCCGTAGCAAGGGCTTGATCTGGTTGCGCTGGTTCCTGCCCGAACAGACCCCGGCGCGGCCGCAGTGCCGGCTGGTCGATATCGAGGACATCAAATGACCGACCGGCCCGCCGATATTCGGCTGACGGATCTGGCTGATCCGGTGTATCCCGCGGCGGCCCAACCGATCCGCGACGGACTGGCCGGTTACGGCGCGACGCTGCGGCTGGAACCCGAGGCGCTGCTGGAGGCGGCGTCGGCCCGCACCGGCCTGGCCGATTTCGGCGACCCCGAATTCCGTGAGCGACTCGACATCCTCTGCGCCGCACTGCAGAACGAGGCGGGGCTCTCCGACACCGGGGTGGCCATCGTCTTCGAGCAACTGGTGGGCAACCTGATCAACCGGCTCCGGCTACAGGAACTGCTCACCGAACACCCCGAGATCGACGACGTTCCGATCGAACGGCCGATCATCATCTGCGGGCTGCCCCGCACCGGTACCACGCACCTGCACAATCTGCTGGCTGCCGACCCGGGGTTGCGGTATCTGTCCTACTGGGAGAGCCTCGAACCGTTCCCGGCGCCCGACGAGCCCGGTGATCAGGGCCGCCGGAATCGCTGCGCGGCCGGCCTGGACATCGTGAACACTTCGATGCCCGAGTTCAAGCGGATGCACGACATGACCGTCGACCATGCGCACGAGGAGATCCAGCTGCTGGCCAACGACATTTCCGGCATGCTGTTCGAAACCACCTACCGGATAACGAGTTTCGCCGATCACTACAAGGCACACGACCAGTCCGCGTCGTACCTGCACATGAAGCGGCAGTTGCAGGCGATGCAATGGCTGCGGCCCGAGGCCGGCAGCCGCTGGGTGCTCAAATCGCCCCAGCACCTGGAACAGTTCCCGACGCTGTTGAAAACCTTCCCCGATGCAACGTTCGTTGTGACGCATCGTGATCCGGTGGAGGTCACGCTGTCGATGGCGACGATGATCAGCTACGCCTCACGGATGGCGACCGCGCAGCCGGACCCGGCAGCCATCTCGCGATATTGGCTGGCCCGCGCCGAGGATCTGCTGGGCGGTTGCCTGCATGACCGTGACCAGCTACCGGCGCGCCAGTCGGTCGACGTCCGGTTCGAAGACTTCATGGCCGACGAGGAAGGCACCGTCACGCGGATCTACGAACTCGCCGGTCAGCGGCTGACGGCGGCGGCGCGCGATGCAATGGCGCAGTTCCGCTCCGATCATCCGCGCGGCCGCTATGGCGGTGTCCGCTACAACGCCGAGGATCTCCAGCTCGACGCCGAGGAGGTCGGACGCCGGTTGGCGGCCTATCGGGACCGGTTCGTCGGGTCAGCCCCCTGAACGAAGCGCGAGCGCCCACGTTGGTACATCCGGGACTGCGTGTTGGCGTACAAACACGGACGTTCACGGATCTGGGGAATGGTGGCACTCCGTGCGGGTAGGAATGACGCATGGAACTGCTGTCCCCGACCGACTCCATCTTCCTGATCGGCGAGTCCCGCGAACACCCGATGCATGTCGGTGGCCTGCAACTGTTCGACCCGCCGGCGGACGCCCCGGAGGGCTTCGTCCATGACCTGTACGAGAAGGTGGCCGCGCTCACCGACTTCTCGCCGATGTTCCGCAAGCGGCCGGCCACGCTGCTCGGGGGCATCGCCAACATCGGCTGGACGGTCGACGACAAGGTCGACGTCGGCTATCACCTCCGCCGGTCGGCACTGCCGTCCCCGGGGCGGATCCGGGATCTGTTCGAGTTGATCTCGCGCCTGCACAGCACGCTGCTGGACCGGCACCACCCGTTGTGGGAGGCGCACATCATCGAGGGCCTGCCCGAGGGCCGCTTCGCGGTGTACACCAAGATGCACCATTCGCTGATCGACGGGGTGTCGGCACTGAAGCTGACCATGCGGGCGCTGTCCGACGATCCCGGCGACACCGAGCTCCGGGTGCCGTGGGCGCTGCCGCCCAGGACGTCCCGGAAGCCGGCCGAACAAGGACCGGGGCTCCTGCGGACCATCGCCGGAACGGTGGGATCCGTTGCAGGCCTTGCCCCGTCGACTCTCAAGATCGCCAATGCGGCCCTGATCGAGCAGCAGCTGACGTTGCCGTTCTCGGCGCCCAAGACGATGTTCAACGTGAAGATCGGCGGTGCGCGCCGGTTCGCGGCGCAGTCCTGGCCGTTCGAGCGGATCCAGCGGGTGAAGGCGGCCGCCGGCGTCACCATTAACGACGTGGTGCTCGCGATGTGCGCGGGCGCGTTGCGCGCGTACCTGATCGAGCAGAACGCGCTGCCAGACTCGCCGTTGATCTCGATGGTCCCGGTGAACATGCGGGGCGAAGGCGACACGTCCGGCGGCAACATGGTGGGCACCGTGCTGTGCAGCCTGGCCACCGACGTCGAGGACCCGGGCCGGCGACTGGAGACGATCAGTGCGTCGATGCGCGGCAACAAGGAGGTGTTCGCGTCGTTGCCCAGGATGGAGGCATTGGCCTTGTCCGGGTTGATGATCGCGCCGCTCGGGCTGGGCGCGGTCCCCGGCTATGTCGCGGCCGCGCCGCCGCCGTTCAACGTCGTGATCTCCAACGTGCCCGGCCCGCGGGAGCCGATGTACTGGTGTGGCGCGCGGATGGCGGGTGACTACCCGGTGTCGATCGTGATGGACAACCTGGCACTGAACATCACGTTGGTCAGCAACGGTAAGAATCTGGACTTCGGGTTGATCGGGTGCCGGCGCAGCGTGCCGCATCTGCAGCGACTACTCGGCCATCTCGAGGATGCCCTGGCCGACCTCGAACGCGCCTTCGGCGTCTGAGTTGCCCAGGCGCAGTGCGGGTCTGCTGCTGTACCGCGGGGTGCCCGACGCCCTCGAGGTGCTCATCGTGCATCCGGGCGGACCGTTCTGGGCGGGCAAGGACGACGGGGCCTGGAGCATCCCGAAGGGCGAGTACGCGTCGGATGAGATTCCGTGGCTCGCGGCGACCCGTGAATTCGCCGAGGAGCTGGGCCTGCCGGCACCCGATGGCGAGCGGATCGAGCTCGGTGAGATCCGCCAGTCCGGTGGCAAGGTGGTGATCGCCTTTGCGGTGGGAGCGGACCTTGACGTCACCGAAACACGGAGCAACACAGTCGAATTGGAGTGGCCGCGCGGTTCCGGGCGGATCCGGGAGTTCCCCGAGGTCGATCGCGTCGAATGGATGTCGCTGGAAACCGCACGGGTGAAACTGCTCGCGGCACAGACCGCGTTCCTCGACCGGCTCTGCGCGCAGCTGCACTGAACGGACCGAGGGCGGCACCCGCAGTGGGTGCCGCCCTCGATTCAGTTGTGTCGCGCGAGAACTACGGGCAGGTGACCGCGATCTCGAACGGCTTGGTGGTGGGCTGCATCGGGTTGGCCATGTCGACCCCCGTGGCAGTGCCCTTGATTGTGTAGGTGTTGCCGTCCTTGGTGGCGGTCGCTTCGCCACCGGGGGCGCCTTCCTGGAACCCCAGCGCGACACCGTTGACGTTGCCCAGGCCGACCTGGTGGACGGTCGGCGAATCGCCCTCGCTGAGCTGGGCGCCGATACCCGTGGTCGCGTTGCCGATGGCGATCTGGACGTTGCCGCCCATGGCGGTGCACACCACGGTGCCCTCGACGTTCTGGTCCTTGCCGTCGATGCTGACCTTGGCCTTGCCGGCCTCGGGGTTGCCCTTGACGGCGTCGGTGGCGGACGTCACCGCGCTGCTGGCCTCGGAGGCTGCGCTCTTGGCCGTGTTGGTCGCGTCGCTGACGGTCTTGTTGCTGGAACAGCCAACGAGGCTGCTGAACACGATGGCCGCACCGCCCACCGTGAGCACAAAAGCTCTCTTCACCCCTGCATCTCCTTTTTTTGGTGCCCGACGATACCGACGGACTTCACGGAGAAGTATGGTTCGTCACGATCCGAACGGGCGTCGAATAGCGAAACTGGGTGTATTCTGTCGGCCCGCTGCTGGCTGTCGGCGGTCGTATCTTCGCAGGTCAGCAGGCGGCTTTGATGGTGAACGAGCCGTTGGACCGGAAGCTGGGTTTGTCGGTATCGAAGCCGTCCGCGGTGCCCGTAATCGTGTACGTCGCGCCGTCCAGCGATACCGCGGCCTTTCCGCCGAGGTCCTCGTTGAAACTGCCGGTGAAGTTGCCAAGATTGCGAATGCTGACCGATTTCGCGACCAGGCCGTCGGCGTTGGACACCACTACGGTGCTGCCCTGCTGGTCGTTACCGGTGCTGATGGTGAGGTACGGGCCGGCGGAGGTGCACTGCACCGCGTGGAACTCGCCGAGGTCGTCATTGTTGACGGTGATGTTGGCGGTGCCGGCGGTCAAGGAACCCTGCGGCGCGGGTGGCGACGACGTATGCGACGAACACCCGACCACCGTGGCCAGAGCTGCCAGCCCGACTGCCGCCAATGAGAAGTACTGCCGACTCCCGCAAACCCCGTGCCTGCTCACGCGATGAATGTAGCCCGCCGGTCAGGGGCAGGTGGCCGCAATGTCGAACGGAAGGTCGATGGGTTTGTCCGGCGAATCGGCCGTCGCGCCGGTGCTGGTGCCGCTGACCGTGAACGTACTGCCGGCACGGGTCGCGTCGGCCTTTCCGGACACCCCGTTCACGTACGCCAGCGACGGGCCCGATCCCAGTTCGCCGATGGTGATCGTCTGGATCACCGGCGTGGCCTCGTCGGTGACGACCAGGGTGGTCTTCGGGGTGGATTCGATGTTGACGGTGACGATGCCGGCGGCGGTCTCACACGTCACGGTGGCTTCGGTGCCGAGGTCGGCGTTGTTCAGCGAGACGTGGCCCGTCCCGGGCTTCGCGGCCGGTGCGCCCGAGGTGGGCGGCGTTTCCGCAGGTGCCGACGTCGCGGATCCTGAGGTGGCACCGCTGGTGGCGGCGGACCCGTTCGGCTGGCCGGTGTGGTCGGCGCTCTCCTTGGCGGACGAGCAACCGGCGAGCGCGGCGACCGCCGTGGCGGAGACCAGACCGAGAACCAATGCGAGTTTCATGTGGTCGAGTATCGCCCTCCTGGTCCGGCGCGAGCCCGGCAGGTCGGGCGCCGGTAGATTCGGCGGTAATGGAGGCCATCCCGCAGATTCCCGCCGACATCCTTGCCGGACCGTCGGGCGGGCACGTCGGGGCCTTCTTCGATCTCGACGGCACGCTGGTGCAGGGCTTCACCGCGGCGGTCCATCTCGGCCATCGAATCCGGCACCGCCAGGCCCGGATCGGCGAGCTGACCGGAACGGTCGAGGCAGCGCTGCGCTACCGCTTCGGCCGGATGAAGTTCGAGCACCTGCTGTCCCGCGCCGGCGGATACCTGCGCGGCGAGTCGCTGGCCGAGCTGCACGACCTGGGCGGCCAGCTCTACACCCAGCGCATCGAATCCCGGGTGTACCAGGAGATGCGGGACATCGTCGCCGCGCACCGGCAGGCCGGCCACACGCTGGTGATGTGCTCGTCGGCCATGACCATGCACGCCGCGCCCATCGCGGACGCGCTGGCCATCCCGCACGTCATCTGCAACCGGTTCGATGTCGACACCGACGGCCGATTGACCGGTGCGATCGTCCGGCCGATCATCTGGGGAACCCGCAAGGCGCGTGCCGTGCTGGACTTCTGTGTGGCCAATGACATTGAGCTGCAACACAGTTACTTCTACGCTGACGGCACCGAGGATCTGCCGCTGATGCTGGAGGTGGGTCATCCCCGCCCGGTCAATCCGCGTCCCGGACTTGCTGCTGCCGCGGCCGAGCGCGGCTGGCCGGTGCTGCGCGCGGGCCGGCCGGCGCGGCGCCGGCCCGGGGCCGGCCGGGCATCGGGTTGAATACCTGACGTGGCGGACTTCTTCACGGTGGGCGACCGGTTGCCCGACGGGCGCGGGCGCACGGGGGTCATCCACACCCCGCACGGCGATATCCAGACGCCGGCCTTCATCGCCGTCGGCACCAAGGCCACTGTCAAGGCTGTCCTGCCAGAGACCATGAAATCCGCTGGTGCACAAGCCGTTCTGGCCAACGCCTACCACCTCTACCTGCAGCCGGGCCCCGACGTCGTCGACGAGGCCGGCGGGCTGGGCGCGTTCATGAACTGGCCCGGCCCGACGTTCACCGACAGCGGCGGTTTCCAGGTGCTCTCCCTGGGTTCGGGCTTTCGCAAGGTGCTCGCGATGGACACCGAGCGGGTGCAGGCCGACGACATCATCGCCAAGGGCAAGGACCGGTTGGCGCGGGTCGACGACGACGGCGTCACCTTCACTTCGCATCTGGACGGCTCCACCCACCGGTTCACCCCCGAGGTGTCGATGGGTATCCAGCACCACCTCGGCGCCGACATCATCTTCGCGTTCGACGAGCTGACCACCCTGGTGAACACCCGTGGCTACCAGGAACAGTCGGTGCAGCGCACCCACGACTGGGCGGCGCGCTGCCTGACCGAGCACCGCCGGCTGACCGTCGCCCGTGCGGACAAGCCGTATCAGGCCCTGTTCGGGGTGGTGCAGGGCGCGCAATACGAGGATCTGCGCCGGGCCGCGACCCGTGGCCTGGTGTCCCTGGGCCAGGACGGTAACGGCTTTGATGGCTACGGCATCGGCGGTGCGCTGGAGAAGCAGAACCTGGCGACCATCGTCGGATGGGTGACCGAGGAACTGCCCGAGGACAAACCGCGGCATCTGCTGGGGATCAGCGAACCGGATGACCTGTTCGCCGCTATCGCCGCGGGCGCGGACACCTTCGATTGCGTGTCGCCGTCGCGCGTGGCCCGCAACGCCGCGGTGTATTCGGCCACTGGCCGCTACAACATCACCGGCGCGCGATACAAGCGCGACTTCACCCCCATCGACGCCGAATGTGACTGCTACACCTGCGCGAACTACACCCGCGCCTACATCCACCATCTGTTCAAGGCCAAGGAGATCCTGGCCGCCACGCTGTGCACCATCCACAACGAGCGGTTCATCATCCGGCTCGTCGACCAGATCCGGGCGTCGATCACCGCCGGGGAGTTCGACGAGCTGCGCGAGCACACCCTGGGCCGCTACTACGGCACCTGAGCGCACCTCGCCGAAACACGGAGCCTCCGCGCACCGCCGCCGGGCAGGCACACTGGAGCCATGACTGCCGTCACCGACCCGCAGGAGCTGCTCGTGCGGCTGCTCGACCCGGCCAGCCGATCCGATCCTTATCCGCTCTATGCGCAGATCCGCGAGCAGGGCGTGCTCGAGCTGCCGGCCATGCACCTCGTGGTGTTCTCCGACTTCGATTCCTGCGACGAGATCCTGCGCCACCCGTCGTCGGCCAGCGACCGGATGAAGGCCACCGTCACCCAGCAGGCGATCGCCAGCGGCCAGATGGTCCGTCCGTTGGGCGAGCCGGGGTTCCTGTTCCTGGACCCGCCGGACCACACCCGCTTGCGCAAACTCGCCCAGCAGGCATTCGCACCGCGGGTGGTCAAGGCGCTCGAACCCGAGATCGCCAGCCTGGTGGATGGACTGCTCGCGGATATCGAGCCGGGCAGTACCTTTGATGCGATCGCCGACCTGGCCCATCCGCTACCCGTGGCGGTGATCTGCCGGCTGCTGGGGGTGCCGATCGAGGACGAGCCGCAGTTCAGCTGGGCGTCGGCGCTGCTGGCGCAGGGCCTGGATCCGTTCGTCGCATTCACCGGACAGGTATCCGACGACTTCGACGAGCGGGTGCAGGCCGGGTTGTGGTTGCGCGGCTACCTGCGCGACCTGATCGAGCAGCGGCGCGTCGAACCGCGCGAGGATCTGATCTCGGCGCTGATCGCTGCCGAGGAGGACGGGGATTCCCTCAGCGCGGAGGAGATCGTCGCGACGTGCAACCTGCTGCTGATCGCCGGCCATGAGACGACGGTCAACCTCATCGCCAACGCCGTGCTGGCGTTGCTGCGTGAACCCGGGCAGTGGTCGGCCCTGGTCGACGATCCGAGCCGGGCCGCGGCCGTGGTCGAGGAGACGTTGCGGTTCGACCCGCCGGTGCAGATGACCAGCCGGGTGGCCGCCGAGGACATGACCATCGGTGACGTACCGGTGCCCAAGGGCGACATCATGATGATGTTGTTGGCCGGCGCGCAACGGGATCCGGCCACCTACGACCACGCCGACCGGTTCGATCCCGACCGCGGCAGCATCCGGCATCTGGCCTTCGGGCTGGGCCCGCACTTCTGCCTGGGTGCGCCGCTGGCCCGGCTGGAGGCCGTGATGGCGTTGACGGCGTTGGCGCAGCGGTTCCCTTGGGCCCGGCTGGCGACTGATGTCTCCGGGCCGGACTACAAACCCAACGTCACGCTGCGGGGGATGGTGGCGCTGCCCGTCACGGTGTGAGTTCGGCCGCCACGGCGTGCGCGGCCCGCTCGCCGGCGTCCACTGCGCCTTCCATGTACGCACTCCATTCGGTCGCGGTATCCGTTGAGGCCCAATGGATCACGCCGATCGGCTCGGCCAGCGCGGCGCCGAAATGGGTCCACACCAGCGGGCCGAAGTTGGTGTTGTAACAGCCACGCGTCCATTGCCGCTCGGACCACTCGCCGTCGGTGTACAGCTCGGGCCGGGCGGCCTTGGGGCCGAAGTGCCGAACGAGTTCGGCAGCCAGCAGATCGCGGCGGTCGTCCTGCGGCAGCCGGCCGAAGGTCCGGGCCTGCTCGCCCTCCAGAAACATCAGGATCACCCCGTGGTCGTTGTCGGGCATGCAGGTGTCGTTGGACATCCGCGCCGGCCCGACATCAGAGATCACCTGCCCGTTGAGTCCGTCGGCACGCCAGAACGGTTCGTCGTAGACGAAGAACGCCTTCATCGCCGACGCATTGGGCAGTCGCTGGGTGAGCAGGTCGCGCGTGCCCGGCAACTGGGGGTCGTACATGATCCGGCCGGCCAGGGTGGGTGAGATCGCCACGATCACCCGCCGCCCGCGCGCCACCAGGCCGCCCCGGCAGTGCACCGTGACACTGTCGGCGCTGTGCTCGATCAGTTGCACCGGTGCACCCAGCACGATGTGTTCCTCGATCAGGGTGGCCAACCGCGTCGGTATCTCGGCGGTGCCGCCGACGAACCGGGTGGTCTGCGCGCCGCCCTCGGACTCGGCGAACAACTCCGAGGTCACCCCGCAGGTCTGGATGGTGAAGAGCAGGTGCAGGAACGACACCTCGACGGTGGGCACCGCCAGGATGCCGACCGTGCAGATCTCCAGCAGTTCGCGGGCCACCGGCGAAAGTCCCTGGGCGTCATACCAGGAACCGGCGGTGATGGCGTCCCACTCCTGTGCATGCGGAGCCGACCACGGCGCATCGATGGGCACCGCGGCCGCCAGTTCGTCGAGCGTGCGCAGCACTCCCTCGAGCTGCGCCAGGTCATCGGCGTAGCGCTGGTGAAAAGCGTTCTCCCGCAGCACACCCGAGCCCGCCAACTCGTAGGACGTCTCACCCTGGTCGTACTGCGCGAAGGTCTCGACGCCCAGTTCGGCCGCCAGCGCGAACATCCGGCGATGGGTGTCACCGATCCACTGCGCCCCGATCTCGACGGGCAGCCCCGGTGCCACCTCCTCGGTCAGGATCCGGCCGCCCACCCGCTCGTCGGCCTCGAGGACCAGCGGTTGCAGACCGGCTGCCAGCAGCGTGCGGGCAGCGATCAGGCCGGAGAGGCCGGCGCCGACGATGATGACGTCGGCCTCGCGTGCAGGTGGCGATGACTCGGAAGACATGCTGGATACCTTTCCATCACCCAGGCCGGTAGACCCACGGTTCACGCGGGAGTCGCGCCGGGTCGAACTCGGCGAGCATGCCCTCGACGGTTCCGGCGGAATACCCGAGCGAGTCCGCGATCAGGCGCAACGCTGTCGGGACCCCGAGCTCGGCCAGTGTCACCGCGCCGTCGCGTTTGGCCAGTCGCTTGCCGTCGGCGTTCAGCGCCAGGGGAACGTGCGCGTACACCGGCGGCAGGTGCCCCAGCAGGGTGCCGAGGTAGGCCTGACGCGGTGCCGACGACAGCAGGTCGTCGCCCCGCACCACCTGGTCGACGCGCTGTGCTGCATCGTCCACGACGACCGCCAAGTTGTAGGCCGGGACCCCGTCGCCGCGGCGCAGCACCAGGTCGTCCACCAGGCCGGTGTAGTCGCCGTGCAGCAGGTCGGTCACGGTGTATTCGGTTGTGCCGGAACGTAACCGGAGTGCCGGCGGGCGCCTGGCCGCCCGGCGTTCGGCACGCTGGGCGTCGGTCAGGTCGCGGCAGGTCCTCGGGTACGCGCCCTCGGGTGCATGTGGCGCGCGCGGCGCCTGCAGTATTTCCCTTCTGCTGCAATAACATTCGTAGACCAGGTCGCGGCCGGCCAGGTTGTCGATGGCGGCGGCGTAGCGCTCGGCGTGCGCGGTCTGGTGTTCCGGGGCGGCATCCCAGGTCAGTCCGATGGCGGCCAGGTCGGCGATCTGGCGCTGCGCTACGTCTTCGAAGGTGCGGTCGTCGAGATCCTCGACGCGCATCAGGAACCGCCGGCCCGTCGAGCGGGCGAACAGCCAGGCCAGCACCGCCGTGCGCAGATTCCCGATGTGCAGGTCGGCCGACGGGCTCGGCGCGAACCGGCCTGCTGCCGACGGACCGGTACCGGTCGGTGGACTGGTGGCACTCACCGCGCAGATACTGCCAGGAAGGCCGCGGCGTCATCGGCCGGGCCTTTATCGCCGAGCAGGAGGATCTCCATTTCACGGAAGTGCTCCTCAACGGGGGCGCAGCGTCAAGGCCAGATGACCACCGGCGGGTAGACGGCCAGGTTCGAGGAGGGCGATCCAGCCACCCCGGCTGAGCACGATCTCGATCAATTCGTCGACGACGTCGTCGATGACGTCGGGGTGGTCGACATCCTCGGCGGGTATCAAACCGTCGCCCACCGAGTCCAACCGCGCGGGATAGAAGTAATCCTCTTCGACGGCCAACATTTCGGGCCGCTCCCAGCGAGCGGCCAGCCATGCCTCTTGGATGTCGCTGAGGACTCGCCCGCCGTCGGCTCGTCGCTCGATGAGCGCGAGAGCCTCGTCGGCGCGGGATCGCAGGTAGTCCCGCATTATTGGCGCGATCAGCTCGACGAGCGCGCCGGCCGGGCTACTCAGGTGATGGCCCTTGACGACGCCGGCGAGGCGGGCGGTGTTCTTGGACAGCCGCCGAAACGTCGATGCGGTTGGCTCGGCGGCCACCAGCACCAGTGGCATCGGGTTGAGGCGCAACGCCGCACCGAGTGCACGGTCCACCCGCCGAAGGAACTCCGTCTGCGGCTCCGCGCGGCCACGGTCCTTGCCGTCGTCGGTTCGCCGGCGAATAGGGAAGGCGGACATTGTCGTTCGGGTCAGCGAACTGCCGTGTGCGATCAGGAGCCTGGCCCGGTCGGCCGAGAGCAACAGCACCGCATGGCGAGGTGTGTGATGCAACGCACGTACCAAATCGCGGGTGGCGAAGGTCGGATCGATCACGCACCGATTGATGACCGGTACCGGCAGGTCCACCCGGGCGCACCGGTCGGCGCTGGCGTAGAGCCCGACCGCACGTGCTGTGGGCTGATCGGCGGCCTCGTCGACCATCCGAGCGAGATGCTCGACGAGCAGCCGCCGATCCTCGACTTGCTCGGCGGCCAGGCGCCGACCCGCCTCGTCGACCAATCCGCGCAGAGTGCCGATGTCGTTGGCGTGCATTCGTTCTCCCGGACGCGTGTTGGCCAGGAGCGAGATGCTCGGATATGCGCGCAACGCCTGCAGGTCGGCGACTTGTTCCGCAGTGATCATCGCGGGTCGGTACTGGGCGACGCCGGAGGCGGTCGGTGCGGTCTCTGGAACGGACATGGAGTTTCCCGTCTGACGGACATCGAAGCACGCAGCCGCGGATCGATGTCTGTGGACGAGGTCTCGCTCAACCCTCACCGGGAGGGCACCTGCGCCGGTTCCGGATCTGCCGGAACGTGTTGACGACGTCAGGACTTCCGAGGTACTCCCCTCGAAAACCAGGATGGCGACGAAGCGACCACCTGTCAAGAATGTGTCCACTCCCGGTTGGCCCTGTCCTGCAATCGGACTTGACAGTCCGGCCGCGCGCGGTCAATCTAGTGGGCGGAGGGGAGTACCCGCCTCGCCGAGATGTCGTCAGTACGGCAATCCGATGGTTGCCCGGCCTCGGCGGCCACCGCAATAGTGCCGTGGCTGGGGAGACCTCCGGTTGGTTCAACGACCGGAGGTTGCAGTGTCCGTACCGTTCTGGGCGTGGATTGCCGTGCTCGGGCTCATTCTCGTCATGCTCGCCATCGACTTGTTCGCGCACCGGCGTGCGCACGTGGTCGGCGTCCGCGAAGCCGCGATCTGGTCGGCGATCTGGGTGGCTCTCGGTGTGGCTTTCGGCGGCATCGTGTGGCGGGTCTGGGGCTCGGAGTTCGCCGCGCAGTACTACGCCGGCTACGTCATCGAGAAGTCGCTGGCAGTGGACAACGTCTTCGTCTTCGCCATCATCTTCACCTACTTCGCCGTTCCACGGGAATATCAGCACCGGGTGCTTTTCTACGGCGTAATTGGAGCGCTGGTGTTCCGGGCGATCTTCATCGCCGCCGGCTCCGTGCTCATTGCCAGCTTCGCCTGGATCCTGTACCTCTTCGGAGCGCTACTGCTGGTCACGGGTATCCGCATGGCGATTCACCGAAATGAGCACATCGACCCGGAGAACAGCGCGGTGATTCGGCTCTTCCGTCGCTTCGTTCCCGTCACCGACGACTACCACGGCCAGAAGTTCATGGTGCGCCAAGCGGGCCGATGGGTCGCGACTCCGCTGCTGGCGGTGCTCGTCCTGGTCGAGGTCACCGACATCGTGTTCGCCGTGGACTCGATCCCGGCCATCTTCGCCGTGACGCAGCAGCCGTTCCTGGTGTTCACGTCGAACGCTTTCGCCATCCTCGGCCTGCGTGCGATGTACTTCTTGCTGGCCGACCTCATCGGACGGTTCATCTACCTCAAGCTGGGTCTCGCGCTCGTCCTGGTGTGGGTGGGCATCAAGATGCTTCTGCTGGAGGTCGTGAAAATACCGACGCTCGCCTCACTCGCGGTGGTCGCCGTCATCCTCACCACGGCGGTAACGGCCAGCTGGCTGCGCACCCGGCCCCAGATGGTCCGTTGACTGCGGTGCGCGCATTGATCGGTATGTCTGGTTGGCGAATGGACATGCGCATTACGCTGCCGCGCTTCGAATGGTCGCCGTCGCTGCAGCGCCGGCGGTAGACGCTGAGGGGTGAGACATCTCGTGCAGGTTGCCCGATGAGATTGCCCCACAGCACGGGTCTGGATGAGTATGGAATCCGTGGACCTGCCGGTACTGCCGCCGATCGACCCCATGCTCGCCAAGGCGGCCGCGCGAGTGCCCGACGATCCGGACACCTGGTCGTATGAGCCGAAGTGGGACGGCTTCCTTCACTGGACTTGTCAAGGTTGTTCAGGGGGCCGAAGGAAGGTTGTCTTGCGTAATCGCTAGTCAGGCCCGTGCGGTGCCCGCCGTGCCATTAGTCACCACATGGTGCCGTGCTGCGGCAACTACCAGTGCCTGTGGCGGCTCCGTCTGGTCGGTGTGCTTCTTCGGTTCAGCGGCCCGGTCCCATCGTGCCGTGACCCATGCCGGGACCCATCATTCCGTGACCCATGCCAGGTGGTCCCATCATCCCGCCGCCCATCATTCCGCTCATCATCGCCGGCATCCCTTCGACGACGAATCCGGTGACTTCGCGGGCGTGTTCGCGAATGGCGTTGGTCAGTTCTGGGTCGCTGGAGGTTTCGACCACCACCACGCCGCTGGCTGTGAGCGTGATCTGACGTTGATAATGGGCAGCGCGGCGGAACAGGGTGGGCAGGCTTGAGCTCATGCAGGTGACTTCACTGCCCTGATCGAGGTGGGTGTACATCGATGAGACGTGGGCCTGCAGTTCGGCGACGAGGTCGGCAGAGTCGGATTCGGTGGTGGTGCGCACACCTCCGGGAATCTCTTCCACGCTGCGTCGAAGCTCCCCATGCCGCATGAACATGTTCATGTAAGCGCGCATGTCCATACCCGTCGCGCCACCCATCCCGGGCTGGGCACGGCTGACCGGTATGTCGATCATGTTGCGCAAGACATACCCCAGGCCGAAGAGGGCCCCACCGGTGGCGAGCATTCTCAGCGCCGCTCGCCTGCTCAATCCGGTCATTTCCGATGATCCCTTCGCGTGCTCGACATGTGCGGTGAGAATCGCGTTGTGGGCGAACGCGCGGTGCGAGTTGCGTCCGTCTTGGGGCTATGGCGGCTCCGTGGCCGACGATGGCCGACTCGACGAGACAACGTGAAATTGCTGCCGTCGCAGCGTGAACCTGTGCTTGTGCGCTACGGCCGAGGTGTGGTTGGAGTGGTTGTCGGCGGCTGCGACTGGCCGGGCCCCCAGGGGCCAGAAGGCCCCATGTTCCCCGGTGGCCACGAGCCCTGCGGCCCCATCATGCCGGGTCCCATCATGCCGGGTCCCATCATGCCGGGCCCCATCATGCCGGGCGTTCCTTGACAATGCCCCCGATTGCCGCCGAAACCGTCGGTGGCCCTGCCGATGAAGAACCCGGAAAAGAACACCACCGCAACGATGAACACCGCAGCGGCGGCAATACCACTCCACGCCAACGCGTGGTTCACCCCTCTGCGCTGTCCGGCCGCGGCGATTCGTTCGCTCGTTGATTCAGGTGTATCGGTCATGCTTCCAATCTCCTTCGCTGCATCCAATTTTGAGGTCCTCGGTCGACTGGCACCGCGCTCTCGGCCGACCCTGAGCCGTCGGCACGTGAGTCATCGCGGTTCCTGGTGTTCGCGCAGCAGCGTCATCCGCCGCAGATACTCATCCTCATCGATGTCGCCGCGCGCAAACCGTTGGGCCAGAGCATTTTCCGGCCGCGACCAGGTCCCTGAATCCGTGCGGTTGCGCTGTGCATCGCTACCGGCGAGATGCCGAACGGCCAGCACGACCGCGGTGATCAGGACGGCCGACAACAGCACCATCACCACGCCCATAAGGATCCAGCCGGCCCATCCCCAACCGCCCCACATGCAGTCGTCTGTGCCGTACATCATGGTGGTGAACCCCTTTCATCTGACTGGCCGGGAAATGTCTCACCTGACACCACGATGGACTGGCTGGGCGCTCTGACGGTAGGGCCGATGTGCCTCAACATGCCCGCAAGCCGTGCCGAACCAGAAAGTGCCTGTCTCCGGGGTTCGGCATTGGCTCGAGAATCATTTTCCCTGCCACCTCTCGGTGTGAACCCTATTGTTCAATACCCCTGCGGGTATATCAAGGACTCTTTTCGGGGCGGATCCAACACGGCTTGGCGATCCGTGCCGCTGCGGCGCCCCGGCGACCCGCGCCTATGCCCTTGACGGGCCCTGCGTGTGCGGTGTGGTGTGGTGGGTTGACATGCGGCCTCAGCCCGGTTCGCTTCTCTGCCACGGGCGTGTGCACTCACGGAGATTGTCGGACAACTTCCGCCGATCATGAGGGCGCCGCTGCTACGTGGGCCGTCGCTGGTTGGCCGGTCGGTGCAAGGGGCAGGGGCTTGGCGCGGCCGGCACGCACACCGTTGGCGATGACGACCACCTCGGCCAGCTCGTGGACCAGCACGACGGCGGCCAGACCGAGCACACCGAGCAGTGCCAGCGGTATCAACACGGTGATCAGCGCAAGTGACAGGCCGACGTTTTGCAGCATGATCCGTCGGGCGCGACGCGCGTGGCTGAACGCCTGCGGCAGGTGGCGCAGGTCTTCACCCATCAACGCCACGTCGGCGGTCTCGATGGCAACGTCAGTGCCCATCGCCCCCATCGCGATACCGAGGTCGGCGGTGGCCAGAGCGGGGGCGTCGTTGACGCCATCGCCGACCATGGCTGTGTTGCGCTGAACACGCAGTTCTTCGATGAGCCGCGCCTTGTCCTCGGGGCGTAGCTCGGCGTGTACGTCGTCGATACCGACATCTTTGGCGAGCGCGGTGGCGGTGGTGCGATTGTCGCCGGTGAGCATCGCGATGTGGAAGCCGTCGCGGCGCAGCTGGGCGACGACCTCGGCCGCCTCGGGACGGAGTTCGTCGCGCACGGCGATCGCGCCGACTGTTTGGCCGTTGTTTTCGACGAGCACGGCGGTGGCGCCGGCCTGCTGCATCCGTACCACGGCATCCGCCAATGCGCCCGCATCGAGCCACCCGGGGCGGCCCAGGCGAATCGTGTCGCCGTCGCGGCGTCCGGTGAGCCCGGCGCCGGTCACCGCCTGCACGTCAGTAGCCGGGGTGACCTCGTCGACGGCGGCCAGGATCGCCGCGGCCAGCGGGTGTTCACTGCGCGCTTCCAGCGCTGCGGCCAGATCGAGCACCTGCTCGCGGGTAGCGCCGTGGGTGGTGGCCACCTCGATGACAGCGGGCCGATTGGCGGTCAGGGTGCCGGTCTTGTCCAGGGCGACGCCGCGCACCGCGCCGAGCGCCTCCAACGCGGCCCCACCCTTGACCAGCGCACCGAGCTTGCTAGCCGCACCGATCGCGGCGACCACGGTCACGGGCACCGAGATCGCCAACGCGCACGGCGAGGCCGCGACCAGTACCACCAGAGCACGTTCGATCCACACGGCCGGGTCCGCGAGCAGGCTGCCGATCACTGCAATCAGGGCCGCGGCGATCATCACCCCGGGCACCAGCGGCTTGGCGATGCGGTCGGCCAATCGCTGAGAGGCGCCCTTTCGAGACTGTTCGGCCTCCACAATCTTCACGATGCGGGCCAGCGAGTTGTCCTCGGAGGTGGTGGTTACCTCGACCTCCAGCACGCCGGTGCCGTTGATCGAGCCGGCGAACACCTCGTGGCCCGGTTCGGCTTCCACGGGCACCGACTCACCAGTGATAGCCGAGACATCCAGCGCGGTGCGGCCGTTGCGGATGATGCCGTCGGTGGCGATCCGCTCGCCGGGCTTGACCAGCATTCGGTCGCCGACACGCAATTCACTTGAGGACACGACCATCTCGGTGTCGTCTCGCAGAACAGTGGCCTGGTCAGGCACCAGCGACAGCAGGGCGCGCAGTCCGCGACGGGTGCGGGCCAGCGAATACTCTTCCAAACCCTCGCTGATCGAGAACAGGAACGCCAGCATCGCGGCTTCGCCGACTTCGCCGAGGAGCACCGCGCCCACAGCGGCGATGGTCATCAACGTGCCCACCCCGATTCTGCCTTTGGCCAGACGCTTGAGCGTGGACGGCACAAAGGTATAGGCGCCGACAACCAAGGCGAGCGCTTCCAACGTGAGCACGACCGTCGGCGGCGCACCTGCCCCGCCAGCGATCAACCCGGCCAGCAGGAACACCCCCGCGACGGCCGCGAACTGCAGTTCCCGAACCTGCCACAGGGATTCGGCCTGCTCCTCGGACTGCCCGCCGACATCGGCCTCGTCTCCGCCGCAACCGCAGGCGTCGCTCATCGCTTGGTCACCGCTTCTTTCTTCGTCGCATCGGCTCCGTAGACAGGGCATAGCACCACCTGGTTGCCGGTGGCGGCCAGCAGCGATTCCGCCGACGCGAGCAGATCGATCAGCTCTGGGCGATTCAGGGAGTAGAACATCTGCCGGCCTTCCGGTCGCCCGGTGACCAGGCCGCACTCGCGTAGGCAGGCCAGATGCGCCGAGACAGTCGACTGCGCAGTGCCCAACACCCGGGTCAGATCCACCACCCGGGCCTCCCCTTCGGTGAGGCGCTGCAGGATCGCCAACCGGGTGGGATCCGACAGGCCGCGAAACAGCGCCGCCGCCGGCGCCAGATCCGCGGCCGATCGGGAAGAAGCTCTCCCCTTTATCATCGTCATTCAACGATGATAGTCACAAATACCTATCAATCGCCAGGGGTCGGTGGGCTCACTGGCGCCCGCTGATCAGACGCACAGCACTGCAGAGTCGCGGGCGCCGACGCGAAGTCGTCTTAGGCCTCCCTTGGGCCGAGGCCGGGGACGATGTCGTCCAGCCTGAAGACAACTGGCTGTTCGAGTTGGGCGTAGGTGCACGAGCGTGGATCGCGGTCGGGCCGCCAGCGGTTGAATTGCGCAGTGTGGCGGAACCGTTGCCCTTCCATGTGGTCGTAGCGGACCTCGACCACCCGCTCGGGTCGCAGCGGCACGAACGAGAGATCCTTGCCGGCGTTCCAGCGGGAGGTCTCGTTCTTGCGGGGGGTGCGTTCACCCGCTTCGTGGGCGGCCCAATTCCACGGATGGTCATCGACTGCGGTTATCGACGGCTGCATTTCGGTGAACAGCTGTCGGCGCTTTGTCATCGGGAACGCGCCGATCACGCCGACCGAGGCAAGGGTGCCGTCGTCGGTGTAGAGCCCGAGCAGCAGGGAGCCGATCGCGTCCTGGCTGGCCTTGTGCACCCGGTAACCGGCGACGACGCAGTCGGCGGTCCGCTGATGCTTGATCTTGAACATGACCCGCTTGTCGGGTTGATAGGTGACCGTCAAGGGCTTGGCGACGACGCCATCGAGACCCGCCCCCTCGAACTCTTCGAACCACCGATGCGCCGTCGTGAGATCCGTCGTCGCTGGTGTGACGTGAACCGACGGTCCGGAGTCGGCCAACGCCGCGACGAGTGCTGCGCGTCGCTCGGCGAACGGTCTCTTGGTGTAGTCATCGTCGCCCAGGGCGAGTAGATCGAACGCTACGAAGGACGCAGGGGTCTGTTTGGCGAGCATTCGTACTCGCGAATCGGCAGGGTGGATACGTTGTTGAAGCGCCTCAAAGTCCAGGCCGTGGTCTGTTGCGATGATGATCTCACCGTCGATGACGCAGCGCTCGGGCAGCTCAGTGGTGATTGCTGCGACGAGTTCGGGGAAGTATCGGGTCAACGGTCGCTCGTGGCGGCTGCCCAGCTCGACCTCCTCGCCGTCACGAAAGCAGATTGAGCGGAAGCCATCCCACTTGGGTTCATAGGAGGCATCGGGAGGGATTGTCGGCACCGACTTGGCCAGCATCGGCGAGACCGGTGGCATGACGGGGAGCTTCATCGTCTCATTGTGGTCTCTGCTCGGCGAACGGGTTACCGCCGTGTGAAAGTCGTTGCTGCGCTTCGGATTGTCGGACGCGCAGATGTTTAATGCTCTCTTCGAGGGCGGCGACCTCGCCGAGCCATGCCCGATCCTTCGCCTCGACGAGGCGCTGCTCGGCGTTTTCAGTCATCTCGTTGATGCGGCCCAACTGGGCGGGGTCGACGCGCAGGAACCGGCATCGCGTGCACGCGTGCTCATGAACGCAGGGCGTGCCATAAGGGCGGTGACACTCGCCGAGGGCAACGCGGCGTAACAGAAAGTGTTCTTCAAAATCGGCCCACTCGTCGTCGTCGGCGACTGTCGCCTCCTCGAAAGGCCGCAGTTGGCGACGACGTTCGATGAACGCCTGATGGGCGGTGACGATCTGCTCAGGGAACACCGCCGTGTAGCCGCGGGTGGTGTCGAGGTTGAGATGTCCGAGCAACGCTGCGGCGATGTGCAGCGGCAGACCGTTGTTTACCGCGTCGGTGGCGAACAGGCGACGGAAGTCGTGCGGAGTGAAGTGCACTGGCCGACCGGCATCGGTGAGCCCGGCGATCGTGGCGAGGTGGACCAGAATCTGGCGCACGTAGTGCCGTCCCAGCACTTCGTGACGGGTACCCAGAGGGCGTGCGAACAGGTGCGGGAACGGTTCGCTGTGGACCTTGTCGTTGGTGTCGTAGGCGATCGACAGCGGCACGTGATCCTTGCCGGCCTTGGCGCGGCGCAAAACCTCCAACAGCACTCCGACCAGTTCCGGAGTCATCGGGATCAGCCGCTCGCAATCGGTCTTGGACGGCACGATGTGGAGCAACGGCACCAGCGTGGCCGTTGTGGAGGCGGTGTAGTGCCGCAGCGATAATTGGGTCAGTTCAAGAAGTTCCTCGATGCGAATGCCGGTGTGACGCAGTGTCTCCACGAGCGCCCACCCCCAGAAGCCCTCCTCTTCGAGCGCGGTTACGTCGATGCGCTCGGCACTGCCTCGGATCCATCCCGGCCGCTGCTGTCCGGGTGCCAGGTGCGCCCAAATCCGGGCGCGGGCGTCGCCGTCGCGCCGCAGCGGTGGACAGTGCCGAAGGAAAGTGAAGCCGTCGACGACGAATTCCTGGTCGTGCGTGCAGGTCAAGGCACGCTGCAGAAGCGTTGCGGTGCGGTCCTTATGCGCTGTAGCCGCAGCCAGGAGTGCCGGCAGCAGCGGGGTAAGCATGCGGGTGCGATCCTGCATGGAGGCCTTCTGGCGGCGTTTCTGCTTGGCCGCCGCGCGACTGAGCGCCCGCGGTACTGGGCACGGCGCGACCCAGACACCCCAGCGGACGGGGTCGTCGTGCGACCACTCGGCCAGGTCGCGGTACATGCCGCGGATGGCGAACAGGATCGAGTGCACTTCGCGTCGCGGGCGGCCGTCGAGGGTCATCGCCAACCGTTCCCGCCACGCCGTCACCACCTCGGCCGAGATCGCCAGGTCCTTTTGGTCCGGATTGATCTGCAGGATCTCCCACCAGAACAATCGGGCCAGGCGGTAGGCAAGTCCCTCCAGCGAGCTGTAGTCCATGTTGGGCTGTAGCTCCTCGAGGTAGCCCACGAGGAGGTCGCGCACTCCTGAGGCGGGGATGCCGTACCGATCCACTAGCGTCGCAGCGCTGTGTTGGCGTGTGTTGCCTCGCGCCGACCACGTCGCCCGCAGCGTAGGCGCCTCCTCGGCCAAGGGGCCCAGGGCGACCAGCAGCTCCCAGATGAGGTGTTCGCGGCGCTGTCGCCCCGAGGTGCGCACCACGTCCGCGTAGAACAGCAAATCGTCGCCGCACAGTTGCCCGATGTTCTTCCCGGTGCGGATCATCACCCGCGCCAACGCCTTTTCGGCGTCGGCCTGGTACTTGGGCACCGCGTCCCGGTAGACGGGCAGCGTACGCAACCGTTCCAAGTCCGGCCCGCCATTGCTGTCGAGGAACCTGCCGAGGGCTACCCGCTGCTTAGAATCCAACAGCCAACTGTAAGACGGCCGCAGTGCGCGCACGCGCAGTAGCGCATTGACGGCCTTGAGCGTGGGTGACCAGTGATCGTAGTGCGGCAACGCATCATGCTCGAACCACGTGCGCGGAGCGGCGTCGTAACCGCTGGCCAGCCACCGCTCCTCCCACGTCTGCCCTGAATATTGAGCCAGGACACCCAGCAGGGCATGCGTTCCCCGAATCATCGGCTGAAGCTGCTGGGGTGGCAGCGTCCGGTGGTGCTTGGTTACGACGTCGCACAACTCGGTGATGGTGAGATGCTGCATCGCCGCACCGCGGGCGCCCTCTGGCGGTGGTGGGGGCGCGTGGTTGGCGTCATACCCCCACAGCGGGCGTACCAGGCCGGCGGGGCCGAACCGGCTGTCTGCCGGGATCGCTTGCAGATGCGGTGAATCAGGCCGTGACAGCAGCTGGACCTGTGGGCTCATCGCCCGCCGCGTCGCGGCGGCCTGCCGGCGTTGCGGTGACCGGGTGTCCTCAGCGCTCAATTCGGCAGCCCCAACAGTTCTCGGACCGCCGCGGCGTCGTAGGCAGGTTCGATCGTCGATGCTTCGATCTTCGGTCGGGCGTGATGCTCAAGGACCTTGCCGATCAGATCTTCCAGGCGAGGCTGGGTGTAGATCTGAGTGGTCGTCACGCTGGCATGCCGCAAGACGGTCTGCACGTCGACCAGCGTGAACGCGGGGTCGGCCAGCATCCGCGCGGCGGCGGTGTGGCGGAAGTCGTGCAACGACCAGTTCGCGCCCAAGCTGGCGTTGGCGCGGCGCAGCACCGCGCGCATTGCGTGGTAGTTCAGCGGTGCCGGCTGAGAGCGTCGGGTCCACCACACCGGACCACCCGGCTCGATCGGCGGGCGTTGGGCCAAATACAGCGCCAGCCATACGAATGAGTCCACTGAGGCCGGAACGGTCTCCCGCATGCGGCTGCCCTTGCTAGTGACCGTGATTGTGTAGCGGCCGGCATCCAGATCACCGTGACGCAAACCGAGCAGCTCCGATGCCCGCACACCCGAGGACAGATAGAAACTCACCAACGCTCGATCGCGGTGGCTGCGCAACGCGTTGAACAGCGCTCCGGCGGCGTCATCGGGGATCGCCCGCCACACCGGCCGTGGGGTCTTCTGCCGGTAGTTGGCGCGCCGAAAGATAGCGAAGTCTTCCATCGGATTATGGTGCGCATGCGGACGGCCGCCGTGCCTAGCACGTTGTGCAGGAACGGGATTCACCAGCGGACCCAGATCGGCGGCACAAGCGTGTTCATAAAACCCGAACAAGACTGACAGCTGATGGTTGATGGTGCGCGGGGCGTACTTGCCGGACAACTCCGCCTTGCCGGTCACTGCGTTCACCGACCCCGGTGGCGGCCCATCCGGTCGTCGGCGAAGACGTTGCGGATTGGGCGCCGCCCGCAGATACTCGACGAACGCGCGGACGTCTACGCGCTCTGCTCGCTCCCAACTGATCAGGCGGTCATGCAGGAATCGGAACCACCGCAGAAGGTCGAACGCGTAACTTCGAACTGTGAGTGGACTGCAATCAGACGCCGCCAGTTCGCGAAGGTACGACGTCGCCCCGGGATGCTCGGCATCGGGGAAGATCACCCGCCACGGCAACCCGCTCGGCGCCGACTCCACCCGACCCACCTCGCCCATAGCCGGATCCTCCGCCCGCCGCAGCCACTCCATCGGAAGGCTCGCCGAAGTTCAGTCAACTAGACGGGCCTTGGTGTTCCGCGATGGCGATGACGTGGTGCTGCTGTCGCGCAATGGCCGCGAACTCGGCCGGTACTTCCCGGAGCTGATCGAGGCCCTGCGTGGCGAACTGGTGCCGCGCTGCGTGCTGGACGGCGAGATCGTCGTGCCCCGCACGGTCGACGGTCGCGTCCGGCTGGACTGGGACTCGTTGTCACAGCGCATCCACCCGGCGGCCAGTCGGGTCCGCATGCTCGCCCAGCAGACCCCGGCGCACTTCATCGGTTTCGACGCCCTAGCGGCGGGGGACACTTCCCTCATGGCCGAACCGTTCCGGCGGCGGCGCGCCGCACTGGGTGAGCTGGTGCGCCCGCAGCAGTGGTGCCACGTCACCCGCACCACCGAGGATCCGGGCATCGCCGCGCAGTGGTTGCAGACCTTCGAGGGGGCGGGTCTGGACGGGGTGATCGCCAAACGCATTGACGGGCCCTATGTTCCGGGAAAGAGGGAGATGGTCAAGGTCAAGCACGCCCGCGACGCCGACTGTGTGGCCATCGGCTACCGCATCCACAAGAGCGGCCAGGGCGTCGGATCGATCCTGCTCGGGCTGTACCGCCAGGACGGTGAGCTGCAGATGGTCGGCGGCGCGGCATCGTTCACCGCCAAGGCCCGGTTGGAACTGCTGGCCGAACTCGAACCGCTACGCAAGGGCGACGAGGTGCTCGACGGTGAACCCAGCCGGTGGAACTCCGGGGCAGACAAGCGTTGGATCCCGATCCGGCCGGAGAAGGTGGCCGAGGTCGCCTACGACCAGATGGAGGGCAACGGCGGCTGGGTGCGGTTCCGGCACACCGTCCGACTGGTGCGTTGGCGCCCGGACCGGGATCCGCTCAGCTGCACGTTCGACCAATTGGATGTGCCGGCGAACTACGACCTCTTCGACGTCCTGGAGTCACGGTAATGCCCAGTCCCGCAACCGAGATCGACGTCGACGGCGTGATGGTCCGGATCACCAACCCGGACAAGCCCTTCTATCCCGCGCTCGGCGCCGACGGCACCAAGGGCAAGTTGGTCGACTACTACCGGGCGGTGGCCGGCGGCCCGATGCTGACCGCACTGCGGGACCGCCCTACCCATCTGCAGCGGTTCCCCGACGGCATCGACGGCGAGGAGATCTATCAGAAGCGGATCCCGCAGAAGCACCCCGACTATCTCGAAACCTGTACGGTCACTTTCCCGTCGGGCCGCACCGCGGACGCGCTGAAGGTCACCCGTCCGGCCGCCATTGTGTGGGCCGCGCAGATGGGCACGGTCACGTTGCACCCGTGGCCGGTGCGCTGCCCCGACACCGAACATCCCGACGAGCTGCGGATCGACCTGGATCCCCAGCCCGGCACCGGATTCCGCGAAGCGCGCCGGGTGGCGGTCGAGGTGCTGGAACCGCTGCTGCGCGAATTGGGCCTGACCGGATATCCGAAGACCTCCGGCGGCCGGGGTGTCCACGTCTATCTGCGCATCGCCACCGACTGGGACTTCATCGCGGTGCGCCGCGCCGGTATTGCGCTGGCGCGTGAGTTGGAAAGGCGCGCAACGGATCTGGTCACCACGTCGTGGTGGAAGGAGGAGCGCGGCGAGCGGATCTTCGTCGACTTCAACCAGAACGCCCGGGACCGGACCATGGCATCGCCATACTCGGCGCGGCGTACTGCCATTGCGACGGTGTCGATGCCGCTGTCGTGGGTCCAACTCGCCGAGGCGGATCCCGACGACTACACCATCCTGACGGTGCCGGGCATCGTCGCCGGCCGCGACGATCCGTGGGCCGGCATCGACAGCGTCGCGCAGTCGTTGCAGCCACTGCTGGACATGGTGGCCACGGACGAGGAGAACGGCCTGGGCGATCTGCCCTACCCCCCGAGTTATCCCAAGATGCCGGGTGAACCGCCCCGGGTGCAGCCCAGCAAGAAGGTGGCTGCCAACTGGGACGCGCAGGGAAATCCGGTTGGCCACGGCCGCTGACAGCCGCCACGACCGGCCGTTCCGGCTACTCCGGTGCGGCCCTGAGTTGCTCTCGAGCACGGTCGATTTGGTCGAAAGCAAACGACACCACCTCCGATCCGAGGTGGTCATGGCCAGGCCCTGGTTGGTGAGTGACACGTAGGCATGCTCGCCGAGCGCATCCCGAAGCTCGAGAGCTGCCGCGATGCTCTCACTCACTGTCCTGCCCGGTTGTTGGGTGGTCCCCAGTACTGCCGCCACCGCGTCGGGTACCGCCTCGGGATCGGTCACCGCGGCAAGTTCGAAAACCCAGACCCCGTCCGGGAATTCGTTCTGCATACGCGCGGCTGCTTCCAGCGCCAGCCGGGTCTTTCCCACCCCGCCGATTCCTACCGACGGGTCGAACCCTCGATATCGGTGAACAGGAATGTGACGACCCCCGACGGCGGGTGGTCCCCCGTAGACACTCGCACAGGATGTCACGCGGGGCCGGTCGTCCTGGGCGGAACCGCGGCCACCTACAAGGACATGCACGCCGGCAGCCTGCCCAACCGCCACGCCGTGGCGGTCCGGTACCTGCGGCGGGGGGCCGGGGGTGTACACAGTTGGGTGTGAAGTTATCGGGGCTGCGGAAGCTGCTGGCCGCGTTGTGCATCGTGGCCATCGCCGTGACGGGTATCGGGGCGGCGATTTTCCTGTTCACGCGGATGGACACCCTGAAGTCGGTGCCGTCGGCGGCGCGCAGCACGCTCACCGCGCCCGAGCCGACTCTGCCGACCCCGAAGGAGTTCGAGGTGGGGGTGCAGGTCACCGCCACGCAATGCACCGGGCAGGGCGTCTGCACGTACACATACACGATCCAGCCCAACTACGTCGGCTTCCACCCGCTGCCCGAGCGTGATTTCGCGGTCTTCTACGAGATCGACGGCGGGGCGGCGCCGCAGCCGGGCAACTTCACCGTCAGCAACGGGCAGGCCAGGGTCTACAAGGACGTCACCGTCGACGGTCCGCCGGGGGCGCAGCTGACCGCTCGGGTCACCGAGATCAGCCTGGTGGCGGGCCCCAAACCCCTGCCCGGTCCGGGCGCCAAGACCGAGGACGTGAGTCCGCAGCCGATCAGCTGACCGGGCCCACCACCAGCGTCACGGCCGCGTTGTGCGGCGTGCCCGCCCGGTCCAGCCAGTTCAGCTCGATGACGTTGCCCGGGTAGCGCTGGTCGAGTAGTTCGGTCAGCGTGTTGGCGGAGTCGATCGGGACACCGTCGATGACGGTGATGACGTCACCGGGACGCACGCCGGCCAGTCCGGCCGGTCCGCCCTGCAGCACTGAACGCACTTGCAGGCCGTTGGCGTTCGTCTCGCCGGCAGCGGCGATCCCGATGCCGAGCATGGCCGACGGGCCGATGTGCACGGCGGGGCTGGCCGCACCGCCACGGATCTGGCTGGCGATGTCGAGGGCCCGGTTTATGGGGATGGCGAAACCTTCGCCACCCGGTGTCGAGTCGCCGTCGATGGTGAAGTTCAGGGTCGCGGCTGCATTCATGCCGACCACTTCACCGGCGCTGTTGACCAGCGCACCGCCGGAGTCGCCGGAGCGCAGGTTGGTCGACGACTGGATCAGCCCACCCAGGCTGTTCTTGGCGCCGGTCAGTTCGTCCTCGGCGGCGATCGACCGGCTCAGGTTGGTCACCGCACCGGTCTCGTGGGTCATCGGATTGCCCGAGCCATTGGCATTTCCGATGGTGAGCACCGGCTGGCCCAGGGTCACCATGTTGGAATCACCGAGCGGTGCGACGGGCAGGCCCTGCGCACCGCGCAGTTGCAGCAGCGCGATGTCGTTGGCCCGGTCGTAGCCCAGGAGGTCGGCCTCGAAGGTCTGGCCGGTCCCCATGCTGACGGCCTTGATGTTGTTGGCCCCGGCCACCACGTGATGGTTGGTCAGGACCTGGCCGTCGGGTGTCAGCACAATGCCGGCGCCGTTGCCCACGACGCCTTGGAAGTCGACCAGGGTGGTGATCTGCACCAGGCCCGGTTCGACGCGGGCGGCCGCGGTCGACGGGTCCAGCGGCGCGGCCATTGCGGGTGCTGGGTGTGTCAGCGGCGCCGCCAGCAGCATCAGCAGCAGCGCGTTGAGCACACACAGCACGGCGCGGAGCCGGGCACGGCGATGCCGGACTGGTTTGTCAGCCATACCTAGCCTCTCGGCGAACTGGGCGTTTTCGTTACCGCCATTCTGCCTGGAGGCCGGCCGGCCGTGATGCACAGCTACCCGAGGCTGCCGAATTGTGGGAATTGGAAGGCGTTCCGCGGCGCCATCGGGGTCGGGGTCGGGGGAACCTCAATGGCGCCCTGCTGGGGCACCGAACCCGCAGGCGGAGCCCCCGGTACCGGTGGCGTGCCCCGGACGGCGCCCTGCTGTCCGCTGGATCCCTCCGCGACCGCCGGCGGAGCCATGCAGGAATTGCCGTCGCTGGTCCCGGTTATCAGATCGATCCAGCCTGCGCCCTGTTCCGCCGTTCGGTCAAGATCCGCTATGTCGGCACCACCCCGCGCGGCAGGACCAGCGGCAGGTCGTTGTAGGTGACGATGCCGGGTGCGGCGGCCACGACGGCCGGGATCGCGTTGATCGGCGGCGTCGCGGTCATGATGTGGCCGAGCACCATGAACTCCTCGAGCGTGGTGGCCTCGAAGTCCGGCGGTGGCAGGAAGCCGACCTTCATCGTGACGGTCGGGCGCCCCGACACCTCGATGAGCCAGCCGTCCTGCTCGATCTTCCAGTCCGGTTCCAGGGTCTGCCCCTTGCGCCAGCGGACGTTGATCTCGACCCGGGTCACGCCGTTCACCAGGCCTTTCCAGCTGGCGTGGACGCCGGCCACGCCGCCCGCCGGAATGGTCCAGGAACCGAGGTCGAGATCCTCGGTGGTCTGGGCGTACTCGGCGTCACAGCGGACTTCGTCGAGGTCGATCCCCAACGCGTCGGCGACCATCCGGACGGCTTCACCGAACACCCCGGTGCCGTGGGCGGTCATCTCGGGCAGTGCGGGGTCGTCGATCGGCCGGCCGAATCCGACCGGCTTCTCGGTCTCGGGGGAGTCGTAGAAGGTGGTGTCGGCGGCCTCGTTGACGGTGATCCGGTCGACACGGTCGCAGATCCCGGCGGCGACCACGGACAGCTGGTTCACGTAGCCGGGGCTGATGCCCGAGCCGAACATCGTCGAGCCGCCCCGGGCGCACGCGTCGGCGATCTTGTCCCGGCCGGCGCCCTGATTGTGGCCGGTGATGAAGGATGCGGTCGCGACGACGTTGACGCCGGATTCCAGGATGCGCACCAGCTCGTCGACGTCGATCCACATCGGGTTGTAGACCACGACGTCGGGTTTCAGCGCCAGCAGCGCGTCGACGTCGTTGGTGGCGGCGACCCCCAGCGGTGCGATGCCGGCCAGTTCGCCGACGTCGACGCCGACCTTGTCGGGTGACCAGGCGTAGCAGCCGACGAGTTCGAGGGTGGGGTTGCGGGCAATGGCGGCGACGGAACTCTTTCCGACGTTGCCGGTGGTCCACTGGACGACGCGATAGACACGGGGATCAGGGGTGTTGAGCACTCGCACAGGATAGGGAAGTCAGCGCGGCTTGGGCGCCGCTCGACCAGCTCGCCGACGTACCGGTCGGCTGACCGGGATCAGTCGCGCGGGAGTTTGGCGGGACGTTTGTTGCGCAGACCCCGTCGCGGGGCCTGCTCGGCGAGCTCGAGTTCCTCCGGTACGGCGATCTCTTCGTCGGACTCGTCGGACTCGTCGGACTCGTCGGACCCGTCGGACCCGGTCTCGGCGACGGTGTCCGGTTCCGGCACGTCGGCCTCCTCGCCCGCCTCTTCATCGGCGGTGACAGTGACCTCGGCCGGGTCCATCCGCTTGGTCTTCTTGGCCTTCAGCGGCTTGGGCGGCGCCGGGGGGCGCTCGGCGGCGAACGCCACGTAGAACGAGATGGCGGCGAGCAGCGCGATGGCGGCCGCCGCTCCGTAGCTACCGAACAACCACGAACCGGCCTTGTCCAGGCTCAGCCAAATCTCCGCGACGGCCGTCCCGACAACCAGCACGCCGGCGAGAACCTGTCCGACGATCGACCAGATACGCAGGCTCAACGCCAGTTGCGGGGTACCGAACTCCGGTCGCCGCGAGCGACGCAGGGTGAAGAACACCGGGAGCGCGGTCAGCGCGAGCACCACACCGGCGACGATCCGCAGCGCGGTGCCCTGAGGGTGGGAGACGTGCGAACCGGACAGTTCCCACCACCGGGGCAGGACGAACAGGAAGTAGAGCCCGGCCGCCAGGACGAGCGACACCGCGTGCCAGATGATCGCCACGCTGCGCCGCATATCGCTTCTCTCTGATTACTCGTGACTCCGGGGTGCCCGCCGCGAATGTCGAATGCATCGACGTCGTCGGCGGGCACCCCGGACCAGTGCGGAGGATGCGGGATTTGAACCCGCGAGGGCTGTTAACCCAACCCGCGTTCCAGGCGAGCGCCATAGGCCACTAGGCGAATCCTCCGCCGGTCATGGTAGCCGAGTCGCCTGCGAGACCAGAATCACCGGCGCACGGAGCGGGATCGGGGACGGGCTAGACTCGCCGATGGACCCCGCGCGGCGTCCATCCTGTGAACTCCCCCAGGGCCGGAAGGCAGCAAGGGTCAACGGGCTCTGGCGGGTGCGCGGGGTCCCCTGAATTTTCTCGCTGCAGTACCGGTCCGCTGGCTCGGAAAGGCCTCAAGGTGTCGTTCAGTTCCCTCGGCCGCGCCGAACTGCAGGCCGAACACGACCAGCAGTCCCGCAATTACGCCGAACTGCAGTCCAAGAAGCTCGCGCTGGACCTCACCCGCGGCAAGCCGGCGCCGGAACAACTCGACCTGTCCAACGCCCTGCTGCGCCTGCCCGGCGACGACTACCGCGATTGCGAGGGCACCGACACCCGGAACTACGGCGGCGTGCACGGGCTGCCCGAACTCCGCGAGATCTTCGGTGAGCTGCTCGGGATTCCGGTGCAGAACCTGATCGCCGGCAACAACGCGAGCCTCGAGATGATGCACGACGCCGTCGTCTTCTCCATGCTGCACGGTGCGGTCGACTCGCCGCGGCCGTGGGTGGAGGAGCTCCGCGGGGGAACCGGCGTCAAGTTCCTGTGCCCGTCCCCGGGCTACGACCGGCACTTCGCCATCACCGAGACCATGGGCATCGAGATGATCACGGTGCCGCTGCGGGAGGATGGCCCCGACGTCGACCTGGTCGAGGAACTCGTCGCCGCCGACCCGGCCATCAAGGGCATGTGGTGCGTCCCGGTGTACTCCAACCCAACCGGTGCGACCTATTCCTGGGAGAACACCCGCCGTCTGGTCCAGATGCAAACGGCGGCACCGGATTTCCGGCTCTTCTGGGACAACGCGTACGCCGTGCACACCCTGACGCACGACTTCCTGCGCCAGGTGGACGTGCTGGGCCTGGCGGCCGCGGCGGGAAACCCGAACCGGCCCTATGTGTTCGCGTCCACCTCGAAGGTCACCTTCGCGGGCGCTGGCGTCAGCTTCTTCGGTGGTTCGTTGGGCAACATCGCGTGGTACCTGCAGTACGCGGGGAAGAAGACGATCGGGCCGGACAAGGTCAACCAGTTGCGGCACCTGCGCTTCTTCGGCGACGCCGACGGCGTGCGCCTGCAGATGCACCGGCACCAGCAGTTGATCGCGCCGAAATTCGCCGCCGTCGCCGAGATCCTCGACGCCCGTCTGACCGACTCGAAGGTGGCGTCCTGGACCGACCCGCAGGGCGGCTATTTCATCAGCCTCGACGTGCTTCCCGGGACCGCCAAGCGGACGGTTGCGCTGGCCAAGGATGCGGGCATCGCCGTCACCGAGGCCGGCGCGTCCTTCCCATACCGGAAAGACCCGGAGGACAAGAACATTCGCATCGCCCCGACCTTCCCGGCGATGCCGGATCTGCGGGAGGCCATCGACGGGCTGGCGACCTGCACCCTGCTCGCCGCAACCGAGGCGTTGCTGGCCCGGGACTGAACGCCGAAAGTGAAACCAGCGCGAAAAAGCTTGCAGAATTTCGCAATAGCTTCACACTCGGCGATTGGCGGACGTCTCGAGTCGCCCGTCGGCGCCAGCCGGTAGCCTGCATCCGTGGCTCTCTACCGCAAGTACCGGCCGGCAACCTTCGCAGAGGTGGTGGGGCAGGAGCACGTCACCGCGCCGCTGTGCACCGCCCTGCAGGCCGGCCGCGTCAACCACGCCTACCTGTTCTCGGGTCCGCGCGGTTGCGGTAAGACCTCCTCGGCGCGCATCCTGGCGCGCTCGCTCAACTGTGCGCAGGGCCCGACGCCCACGCCCTGCGGGGTCTGCGATTCGTGCGTCGCGCTGGCGCCCAACGGGTCGGGCAGCGTGGACGTCACCGAATTGGACGCGGCCAGCCACGGCGGCGTGGACGACACCCGCGAACTGCGCGATCGGGCCTTCTATGCCCCGGCCAGCTCCCGCTATCGCATCTTCATCATCGACGAAGCGCACATGGTCACCACCGCGGGCTTCAACGCGCTGCTCAAGATCGTCGAGGAGCCGCCGGAACACCTGATCTTCGTGTTCGCCACCACCGAGCCGGAGAAGGTGCTGCCCACCATCCGCTCGCGCACCCACCACTACCCGTTCCGGTTGTTGGCCCCGCGCACCATGCGGGCGCTGATCGGCAGCGTCTGCTCCTCGGAGAACGTCGAGGTGGACGACGCGGTCTACCCGTTGGTGATCCGCGCCGGTGGTGGGTCGCCGCGTGACACCCTCTCGGTGCTCGACCAGCTGCTCGCCGGTGCCGAAGGAGATCACGTCTCGTATCAGCGGGCGCTGGCGCTGCTGGGCGCCACCGACGTGGCACTCATCGACGACGCCGTCGAGGCGCTGGCCGCCGGGGATGCCGCGGCCCTGTTCGGGGCGGTTGAGTCGGTGATCGATGCCGGTCACGACCCCCGTCGGTTCGCCACGGATCTGTTGGAGCGCTTCCGCGATCTCATTGTGCTGCAAGCGGTTCCGGATGCCGCGGCCCGCGGTGTGGTGGAGGCGCCGGAGGGCGAACTGGACAAGATGCGCTCACAGGCCGAACGCATCGGCACCGCGACGCTCACCCGGTTCGCCGAGGTGGTGCACGCCGGGCTGGGCGAGATGCGCGGTGCGACCGCACCCCGGCTGTTGCTCGAAGTGGTGTGTGCCCGGCTGCTGCTGCCCTCGGCCAGCGATACCGAATCCGCGCTGCTGCAGCGGCTGGAGCGCATCGAGACCCGGCTGGACATGTCGATTCCCGCGGGCGAGGTGGCGGCCGGTGCGATGCCGCGCGCCCCCAAGCAGTTCGTCCGCAAGACCCAGCAACCCGCGCCGCCGGCTACCCCGGCGCAGACGCCCCCGCTCAGCGAGTCGCCGGTGGCCCAGGCGCCGGCACCGGAGCCCCCGCCCAGCGAGCCGCCCGCCGTGACGGTGCCACCGGCCGCCGCGGCCGCACCACCGCCCCCACCGCCGCCGGCACCCGAGCCCGCCCCCGAACCTGAACC
>Ga0209023_10000314_pt1 | contig 79259 bp, 72 predicted proteins | sample LakOneMetagenome_FD_187468 | JGI IMG/M metagenome (GOLD analysis project Ga0209023, IMG submission 187468) | Freshwater and sediment microbial communities from Lake Erie, Canada (SPAdes) (version 2) | ecosystem: Environmental > Aquatic > Freshwater > Lentic | place: Lake Erie, Canada... | reverse complement strand
CCATGCTTCATGACCATCAGCGGATGCTCGGTCGCGCGGATGTTCTGGAGCACGTCGCCGGGCACGGCCACGATGTCGGCAAACTTGCCGGCTTCGAGCGTGCCGGTGTCTGCGTCGATGCCGAGCAGTTTCGCCGAGCCCTGGCTGCTGGTCATCAGCGCGGCGGCAGGTGTCATGCCGACGTCGACGTAGTCGCCGAATTCCTCCGCGTTCATGCCATGCGGGTAGACCGCGGCGTCGGTGCCGAACGCGATCGGCACGCCGATCCTCAGCGCGTTCTTCATCATGCCGGTGTGTGCGGCATACGCGGCGCGCGCCTTGCCGGCGATCTTCGGCGGGTAGCTGTCGGCTTTCTTGTCGACCCACAGCTGGGTCATGCGCGTCGGCACCAGGTAGACGCCCTTCTGCTTCATCAACTGCAGCGTCGCCGCGCTCAGGAAGCTGCCGTGCTCGATTGAATCGATGCCCGCCTCGATCGCCTGTTTCGCGGCGAGGTCGCCGTGCGAATGCGCGGCGACCTTGCGCCGCCACGCATGCGCTTCGCTCATGATCGCGGAGAGTTCGGCCGGCGTCAGTTGCGGCACGTCGACCGGGTCGGATTCGCTCAGCACGCCGCCGGATGCGCAGATCTTGATCACGTCGGCGCCGTACTTCATCTGCTCGCGTACCGCGAGGCGGCACGACTCGGGGCCGTTGCAGACGCCTTCGAGCGTGCCTGCCGGTTTCATGCGGTCGGGCGGCACCGGCGCGCTGTCGCAATGGCCGCCGGTCGAGCCGATGGCGTGGCCGGCGACGAGCAGGCGCGGCCCTTCGGCGAGGCCGTCGTTGATCGCGTTGCGCAGTGCGACGTCGATGAAGTCGCTGCTGCCGACGTCGCGCGCGGTGGTCACGCCGGCGCGCAACGCCCTGCGCGCGTTCGCCTCGGCATGGAACGCCTGTTCGGGCACGGAGCGCAGCGTGTTCTCGTAGAACGCCTTCTCCCAGTTGTCGTCGTGGTCGAAGGTGATATGCGTGTGCGCATCGATGTAGCCCGGTACGAGGGTCGCATCGCCGAGGTCGACCACGCTCGCGTCCGCGGGTATCGCCGCGTCCTTGCCGACCGCGACGATGCGCTGGTCCTTCACCACGACGATTCCCGGCGATGTCAGCGCGCCGCTGCGGCCGTCGAACAGGTGCGCGGCTTTGAGCACGATGGCTCCCGCCGTATTCGCGGGATGGTCCTGTGCCTGCGCGCCAAGCGCGAGCAGGAGGCCGACGGCAAGCATCGAGAGTCTCGACATGGTGGTTCCCCTACGCCCAAGTTCACGGAGTATAGGCAAAGCGGCGCCAGTGGCGCGCTGCAGCGCACCGTGAACCCCTGCGCGGGTCCGTCGCCGGGATCAGGATGCGCGCGTCACGATCCTCACACCCGCGGCGAGCGTGCGATGGACGGGGCAGCGGTCGGCAATCTGCATCATCCGGGCGCGTACCTCATCGGTCAGGTCGCCGTCGATGTGGATCGTGCGTTCGAGCCGGTCCACCTTCGCGCTGGCGTCCCGCTCACAGTTTTCGCAATCGGGCTCATGCACTTTCCGATGGCGCACCTCGACCTGAATGCCGCGGATCGCGAGGTGCTTCATCTTCGCGTACAGATGCAGGGTCATCGTCGTGCAGGCTGCCAGAGAGGCCGACAGCAAACCGTACGGCGACGGACCCTGGTCGGTGCCGCCGACCGCGAGCGGTTCGTCGGCCACGAGCGCATGTGCGGCAACTTTCAGTGTCGTGCGGAATCCCGTGTTGTCCGAATGCGCGATGGCGGTGCCTTCGGGCAAAGGCGTCTGCGTGTCTGGCGACGGCGTCGCTTCCGGCATGGCGGTCTCCTTCGATCGCGGCATCGACATCTTACGCGCAGCCGTCCGAGCCGCGATTGCGGACGTACGACGCCGCTAGTCCCGATCCGGCGCGCCGAGCGGAAAGTACGACCGGTACGGACGCGCCTCGTCGACCGCGCGCGCGAACGACGGTCGCTCGAGCAGGCGCGCGCGGTACGCGCGCACGTTGGCGAAGCGTGCATCGATCGGATGCGTCCAGTCGGCGTAGAACAGGAACGGTGCGGCGGCGCAGTCGGCAAGGCTGAACGTGTCGCCGGCGGCCCATTCGCGCGTCGCCATGACCGGATCGAGCCAGGCGTAGGCGGTGTCGAGCATCGCACGCGCTTCGGCTACGCCGTGTGCGTCGCGGACGCTTTCCGGGCGCAGGCGGTCGAACACGAATTTCTGCTGCGGGCTCGACACGTAGTTGTCGAAGAATCGGTCCATCCAGCGCACTTCGAGCGCGGCGCGCGCGTCTTCCGGCAGCAGGCGCACCGGTCCCGGATGGTGGATCGCCAGGTGCTCGATGATGCAGGTCGCCTCACGCACGACATGCTCGCCGTCGACCAGCACCGGGAAGCGCTTCATCGGCCACAAGGCGGCGAGCTCGGCGTTCGCGGCCGCATCCTCGAGCGAGCGGTAGTCGAATGGCGTCGCATTCTCGTACAGGGCGACCAGCACCTTCTGCGAGTACGAAGAGAACGGGTGGGCGTACAACTTCGGCAGGGTCATCGGCATCGGTTCATGTTCCATGTGGGTGAACAAGCAGGCGACGAACCGGCGCGTTCGAATTCGACATCGTGCCTCATGGTCGAGCGGGCTGCAGCGCCGCGCGTTCAATCGGTGACCGGTGTGGCGGCTGGTACCATGACGGATCACCGCGCCTCCGAATCCATGCCAAGCCCTCGTCTCCAGTCGAGCATTGCCCTGCATCGTGCTGCGCGTTTCGACGAGGCGGAGGCGGGCTATCGCGAATGCATGCGCGAAGGCGAGCACGAAGCCGCGAGGCCACTGGCCACGTTGTTGCTGCAATCCGGGCGCAACCAAGAGGCTGCCGCGCTGCTGGAGCCGCTGGTGCATTCGTCGCCGGAACGGACCGATGTGGCGGTGAACTTGTCGGTCGCATTGCGCAACTGCGGCCGCATCGAGGAGGCGTTCGAGCATGCCCGACGCGCGTCGTCGCTGGCGCCGGGACAAGTGTCGGGATGGAACGCGTTGGGCCTCGCCGCGCTCCAGCTCGATCGCGCCGAGGAAGCGCGCGCAGCGTTCGAGCGCGGGTTGCGACTGGCTCCCGGGCACGTCGCGCTCACCCTGCATCATGCGCATGCGTTGCGCCGCCTCGGTCGTCACGCCGAAGCGGCAGCGGCGTACGAAGCGGTGGTGGCGGCCAGTCCGGCGCTGGTCGAAGGCTGGCGTGGCCTCGCCCAGGTGCAGACCACGCTCGGCCAGGTCGATGCGGCGTTGCGCAGCCGCGCGCGGGCGCTGCAACTTGCGCCGCAGGATCAGGAGATCGCGCTGGAACACGCGGCCGCGCTGCTGCAGGCCGGCCACATGGACGAGGCGATGCAGCGCCTGTTGCAAGCGACCCGGGCAGACCCCGGCGATGCGCGCGGTTGGGACTGGCTCGGTCGCGCGCAGCTTAAAAAGGGTGATCTGGCACGCGCGCGTGCGTCATTCGAGCAGGCCCACGCGCTCAATCCGCGCGATCCGACGATCGCGCACCTGCATGCGGCGAGCACCGGCGTGCTGCCTGCGAACGTCGAGAGCGAGTACATCCGCGGCTTGTTCGACGATTTCGCCGACCGCTTCGAGGACACCCTGGTCGGCCACCTCGGCTACGATGCGCCGCTGCGCATGAAGGAATTCCTGCAGCGGCACGCGGCGGACAGCGCCGCCAGGGTGCTCGATCTCGGTTGCGGCACCGGCCTGATGGCGCAGCAGCTGGATCGTCCCGGGCGTGTCGTCGACGGCGTCGACCTGTCGCCGCGCATGCTCGCGCGCGCGCGCGCAAAACGGATCTATCGCGAGCTGCACGAAGCCGAGGTGACGCAGTTCCTGCTCGGCGCGACCGCGCAATGGGATTTGATCCTGGCCGCCGACGTGCTCATCTACCTGCATGATCTGGAGGAGCTGTTCGCGGCGACATTGCCGCGCCTCGTTCCGGGCGGCTGCTTCGCGTTCACCATCGAGCAGAGTGCGAGCGGGCGCACGGAGCTGCATGCGGTCACCGCGCGTTACCGGCACGCGGTCGATCAGGTGATGGCGGATCTCGCCGGCGCGGGTTTCGTGGAGGTCGTGCAGGAAGGGATCGTCCTGCGCATGGAGTCCGGGCAGCCGGTCGCCGGCGCGATGGTGCTGGCGCGGCGCGCTGCCTAGGCAACGTGGGCAGGGGTTGGCCCCCGTCGGCGCGACTTCGCGTGGAAGGCAGGGACGGTTGCCGAAACCTGCAGGTGACCAATGTGGAGATGACGCGATGCGTAGCGCAAGCCTGTTCGTGCTCTTGACCCTGGCAGCGCCGGTCCAGGCCGACTCCGTGCATGGTTACTGTGAACGCGGCGGCAAGCGCGTCGAGTTCAGCGACGGTATCGCGTTCGAGGACGCGCGCAACGCGTCGGGCGCCGTTACGACGACGATCTACCTCACGGCGAAACCGCTCGATCGCGCCGCGCTGGCGAAATGCGCCGAGTGTGCGGGCAAGCTCGGCGAGAACACGTTCGTGAGCCCGCGCGGCGATCTGATCGAGGCGCAGCGCAATGCGACGGCGGCAGGGTGGATGGAGATTGCGCACGTCGGTGGCGAACTGGACATGACGACGATCGTCAACCTCATGTATCTCGCCGCGGACGGCACGCTGACCGGCCTCGACGGCGGCAACGGCCGCGTCGAGCTTGACGCGCACGGCGCGGCGCGCGTGACGGGCAAGGTGGTCACCGAGGCGCGCGAGGCGCCATTCAACGAAACGGACATGACCTGCGACATCAGGTTCGATCTCGCCGTCGGCTGGCCCAAGCGCTGACCGCGAACTGCTGCGTGCGGCGTCGGGACGCCGGCGTTGCTCAGTGCGACCGCCGCAGATTGTTCCACTCGACGAGCGTGTCGCGCGGTGTCTGCGCGCGAGGCTCCGCCGCCTGCCATTCCGAGATCCGTTGGCGCTCGAGCGCGAGTCCGTACACGTCGACGAACTGGCCGCGGCGATAGGTCGCCGCCTGCCAGTTGTCGCCCACCTTCACCTGCACGTCCTGGCCTTCCAGCGGAGTTTCGTCTTGCATGTCGATCTCCTTCGCCTGCGCGGACGGGTCACGTCCCGCAACGCCGTGTACGATCAGTATCGTACTTTGGCGGGCACATTCCTTTGCAAAAAATGCGCTTCTGCGGCGATTCGGCGGGCGCGCACGCGGGCCATGGCACCCTGGCGGAGGGGCCGCGCGCTACTGCGCGAGGCAGTTTCGATAGCGCTGGTCGACCCGCTCGGCGAACCATTTCGTGGTGAGCTTGCGCGTGATCTTCGGACTCTCGAGCGCGATGAGCGGCAGCATCGCGCGCGGCAGCGGTGCGCGCTGCCCGCGTTCGGCGAGTTGGAAAACGCGCTCGTACAGCGGTGTCCTCTCGAGTTCGATGCTCTCGCCGAGTTCGAGCGTGCGGTGGATCTGCGCATCGCTCGCGGCGAGCTGTCGCGCGAGCGAGCGCACCGCGCGTTCGGTCGCGCCGGGTCGGTCGCTGGCGTGGTCGATCAGGTCGCCGTCGAGCGCGAGCGGAATCCCCGTGGCCAGGCTCACCGCATTCTGGAACGCCGCGTTGCGACTGGCGTAGAAACCGGCGTTGAAATCCGCGAAGCGGTACAGCATGCGGTCGTACGAGACCGGATAGCCGAGCAGATGCGCGATGCCGAAATACAACCCGCCGCGCCGGCTGAACACTTCGTGGCGGATCGAGCCTTCGATCGGATACGGATAGGGATGCTCGCGTGCGTGTTGTTCGGCGAATTCGATGCTGACCTGCATCGGCCCGCCGGTATGTACGGGGTTTGAATCGGCGAACAGGCGCTGCCCGAGCGGGACGCGGCCGATCATGTCCTCGTAGACGAGGCTGAGTTCGCGTTCGGTGCGCACCGAAGCGATGCGATCCGCATACGAAGGACCGCTCGAGGACGACAGCGCGAGTGCGGTGCGAACGACGAATTGCGGAACGTGGTGAGCGGCGGCGCGGCGGTCGATCTCCTCGCGCGCGATGCGGCCGAGTCCCGGTACCGCGGGATCGCTGGCGAAGTTCGATTCCTGTGCGGCCACCGCCAGCGTCGCGCACAGGTTGCGCGTCGCCGGCTCGATGTCCAGCGTGGCGAGTGCGATCTGGATGTCGGCCGCCCAGCCTGCGCGGTCGACCGTCTGTGGCGGCAGCAGGCGCACGATCTGTGCGCGCACTTCGGCAGGTGTCCGCTCGCGCATCGACTGGCTGGGTGCGGCGCAGCCACCGAGGAAGGCAGCCGCCGCGAGCAGAGTCAGTGCCCCGACCGTCCGGGCGACGACCACGTTGTCCATCGGCAGCCCTCGTCGCAGGTGTCCGGTGGAAAGCGTACCTTGTTCGCCCGATATTGGCGCGCCGCGCGATCGATCGCCGCTGAGTCAATCTGCGCGTCGATGCGCCAATTCGTCGGGAGCCGTCATGCCGGGATGGCGAACGCGCTCGTGGTCGCCGTGGACGTCACAACTGGCGATCCTCCGCGACGAAATGTCCGTCGGTGATCGCCAGCGCCTTGCCGGCCTTGTCCTTGAAGTGTAGTTCGAAGCGGCCTTCGATCACTTTGCCGTGCGCGGCGGTGATCTCGAACAGCGTCGCCGTGTTGCTCTTGTCGAGCGCGTAGTCGTCCGCGTCCTTGCCGGCTTCGCTCGCGCCTTTGCTGAATGTCGCGTCGCAGGACGAGTTGTCGAACTCCTTGCTGCCGAGCTTGAGCGCCTTGCCCGCTTCGAAGCCGCGGCAGGTGATCGACAGGCGCTCGATCGGTGTCTTCGGCGGGGGCCACGATGCCGCGCCGGCCGTCGCGGCGCCGAGCGAGAACGCACCGGAGGGCAGCGGCACGAAATGGATCGTGTCGTCGTCGCCGGCAAACGCAACGCCGTTGACCTGGGCGCGGAGCGACTGCGGTTCGCTCGCGTCGGTGACGATGGAAGCTGCCAGCAGCACGAACGAGAGGGCCATGAGCGGGCGGTGTCGGGGAGCCTGCATGCGGTTTCTCCGGTGAGTGTGCCTGGAATAACGCAAAACGCCGCCGCACCGGGACATGCGCAGACCCTGGTTGCGGTCGCTTCACGCGTCCATCCGGAACCGCAGAACCTCAGCGCCGGGCCGTTGTCCGCGGCACGCGCTTGCCAGCGGCGCCATTGCCGAGCGGGAATCCGCGATCGCGCGCCCAAACCATCGCTTCGGCGCGCGAATGCACGTCGAGCTTGGAATAGACCGCCGCAGCGTGGTTGCGGATGGTGCGCGGAGAAAGCTGCAGGCGCGCGGCGATCGCCTTGTCGGACAGGCCTTCGGCGATCAACGCCAGCACCTCGCGTTCGCGGTTGGTCAGGTCCGCGAGGTCCGGGCCATCGACCAGCGAGTCGCCGCGGCGCACCTTGGCGATGCGCTCGATCAGCGGTGCGCTGAACCAGGAGGCATCCTTCATCACGGCTTCGATCGCCTCGACGAGTTCGATCTCGCTGCGGCGGCGATGGGTGATGTCGAGCATCGCCACGAGCAGGCAGTCGGCACCATCGATGCGCACCGATTCGGCCGAGAGCAGGCAATCGATCGCATGGCCGTCCTTGTGCGACACCTGGCACTCGACGTTGCGCAAGGAACCGGTCTTGCGCAGGCGGGCGAGCGATTGCGAACGCGCGGCGCCGGTGTCGAGGAAGCCGAGGCTGTCGATCGACTTTCCATCCAGGTCCTCCGCCAGATAACCGGTCGTGGTCGCCAGCGCCTCGTTCGCATCGATGATCTCGAAGGTTTCGGCCTTGCATACCAGGGTCGGCACCGGCGACATGCGGAATGCCTTGGCGAAACGCTCCTCGCTGTGGCGCAGCGCATCCTCGATGCGACGGCGGGGCTCGAGGTCCATGAACGTGAACAGCATGCACGGGTCGTCGCCGAACTCGATCGGCTGGCCCGCCACGACCACCAATTTCGAGCTGCCGTCGGCGATGCGGAGTTCGGCCTGCGTTTGCGGGATCGTTTCGCCGGCAACCAGCTGCTCGATCGCGCGTGCGCGATTCTCGGCGCGGTCGAGTACGTCGAGTTCGTAGATCGACTTGCCGACCACTGCGTCACTGGCGAAGCCGGTCATCTCGAGGAAGCCGCGGTTCACCTTGATGTAGCGCAGGTCGCCGAGGTGACAGATCAACGCCGGTGCCGGATTCGCGCCGAACGCCTTCTCGAAACGTTGCTCGGCACTCGCCCAGTCGGTCACGTCGGCGAGGAACAACACGTACAGGTCAGGCGAGCCATCGGCATCGGTAATCGCCAGGCTGCGCACGCGATGCACGCGGCGAACGTCAGGTTGAGCGACGGACGTCACTTCCACGACGACATCCGCGAACGTCTCGCCGGCGATCGCGCGCGCGAGCGGATAGCTTGCCGGGGGGACCTTGTGGTGATTGCGGTAGTGCAATTCAAAACGCTTGCGGTATTCGCCGATCGTGCGACCGAGCCCCGCGGCATCGACGCCATGCATCGCGCACGCCGCCGCATTGGCCCAGATCAGCTTGTGTCCACGCTCGATCAGGATGACCCCTTCGGTCGAGCCCGAGACGATCTGTCGCAATTGGTCGCGATTGGTTGACGGGGGCAGGCGGCGCTGTCTCATGGCATGGATCACGTTGCGCGCTGACGCGCGGAATGCATCAAGACGACCACATCAGCGTGGTTCGGGTATGGGGCAAATGCACCAGACCGCCTGGTGCATTCGCAACGGGACGCGGCTCGTTCACGCATACAGACTTCCTGAATGGAGCGGAGCGGCGCGAGCTTGCTCCGATGCGCAGCGAATATACGCGATCGCTGCGCGCCGACGACAACCGAAGGAAACCGCAGATGACCGAACCGCACGAGCCGCAATTGCTGTCCCTGGCCGTAGTCGAGATGACTTCGCGGATCAGCTATGTGCAGCAGTTGCTGGCCTCCGAATCGTACGCGGCGGAGTTCCGCCTCGAGCCGTCTCGCAATGCGCCGCCAGGGTCCCACTGGGTCGACGTCTGCGTCGACATGACGGACGCGCTTGCAGCGATGCGCACGATCCGCAACGTGCTGCTCTCGCTGTTGCACCTCGCCGACCGCGGACTGGTCGGGCATTTCCGCATCGTCACCGGCAGCGACTTGTTGCGGCGCCCCGAGCCCGGCGCGGACCACGGCACGCCCGACGGTGGACCATGCGCCGCCTAGGCGCGCGGAAAGCGCGCGGGCCGATGCGCGCCGGCGCCCTGCATTGTGACCTCGCCGCCGCCGCGCAGCGGATCTATCTCGACCTCGTCGACGGCGATCTCACGGCATGGGCCGACGCCGAAGGGGTCATCTGGTTCGTGCAGGCCGATGACGAGCCCGTGGGGGTCGATGGCGGGATCGTCGGTACCTATCGAATGGGGGCGTCGGCATCGGACATCCTCGACGACCTGGTCGAATTGCGCCGGTCGCGCTCAACCGATGCCATCATCTACTGATCGAACCCGTTCGCGAACAGGTAGTCACCGGTGAACACGTAGACCGCGCCCTGGTTCGTGAAGTCGAGGTCGCGCCCGAGCGAACCCGCATACAGCGTGCCGTCGGTGTGGAACGCCAGCGTGAATCCGAATGCGTCGCCGTCGCGCGGGTCGTCCAGCATGATCTTCTGCTGCTGGCTCCAAAGGCCGGCCACCTTCGCGAAGACGTAGACGGCGCCCGGGCCGCCGGACTCGTTGCAGCCGATGGCGAGGGCAGACGAACCCATCGCGGTGGTCCAGCAATACGTGTCGGGGGTGGCGTCCTCGGGCAGCAGGCTCGCCTCGGGCAACCATCCGTTCACGCCGCGATGGTAGACCTGCACCGGCGTCGCCGCGGTGTTGCCGGTTGCCGCGTAGTAGTCGCCGCGCAGGCTGCCGTCGAAGCCGAGGCTCTGACCGGGAATCGAACCGGCCAGCGTGCCCTGCGGCTGCCACACGCCGCTGATGCGCTTGTAGATCGCGATCTCGCCGGTGTCGCCATTCGCGCTCCAGTCGGTCAGCATCGCGGTATCGCCCTCGAATTTCACCGGCCAGCCGACGTGATCGATGGTCTGCACCGGCGTCCAGGCCCCGGCCGATGAACGCTCGTACACGTAGGTGTGGTCGTGCCGATTGCTGATCATCGCGGTCGTACCGTCGAACGCGATGCTCTCGCCGAGTTCGTTTTCGTAGACGGGTGCCACCGGCAGGAACTGTTGCTCGAGCGACCACACGCTGCCTTCGCGATGGAATGCGTATACCGCGCCCGCCGCGTCGACGGCGCCTTGCGTGCGGCCGATCGAGCTGATCAGCGCAACGTTGCCCTTCAGTGCGATGCGCAAGCCGAAGTAGTCGCCGGCCATGCCATCCGGCGCCAGGATGCGCGACTCATAGACGTAGCTGCCATTCACGCGCCGGTACACGTACACGGCACCTCGGTCCTGCTGCACGCCGATGTCTTCCTGGTAGGCGCCGACCAGCAAGGTGTCGCCGTCAGTGGCGATCGCGTGTGCGCGTGCATCGGTCAGGCCCTGGCCCAGATCCAGTCCGCGCGTGAGCGTCAGCGTGCTGCCCTGCCAGGCGCCGAACAGCACTACACCCTGGGCGGGATTGCCGTACATTGGTGCCGCCGCGTTGCCGACGATGAGGGTCGGCCCGCTGCGGTCGATGTCGATCCGAAAGCCGAGGTATTCGCTCGCGCCCGCTTGCGGATCGGTATCGGTCGAACGCGCGTCGACGCTGGTGAAGCCGGTGGAGAAGCGCACGACTTCGACGGCGCCGCCACCGGTGGCGGCGGCATTGCTGCCGCACTGGCCGATCGCTGCCCAGTAGTTGTCGAGCGCGAGCGCACAACCCCAGGCGTCGTCGGCGACCGACGGACTGGCCTGCAATACCGTGCGCGGCGTCCACGTGCCGTTCGTGCGCGTGTAGCTGCGCACGCGACCCGGATGCGCGTTGGCGGTGTTCGACGGCGAACTGACCAGCAGCCGATCCGGCGTACCGAGGTCCGCACCGCTGATCGCGACTGCGCTGCCGAAGCGGTTGCCGGTCAAACCGCTGCCGGGTTCCACCAGCCGTGCGACCTCGTTCCAGGTGTCGATCGTGAGTTCGTAGACGTAGGCCGCGCCCGCGTCGGCGAATCCGCCGACGGTTTCGCTGGGTGCGCCGACGACGATGGCGCCGGAGATGATCGCCACCGCCTGGCCGAAGCGCGCACCGGCTTGCGGTGTCGTGGGCTTAAGGTCCACCGATGACCACTGGTTGTTGTTGCCGCGGCGCAGGATGCGGATGCGACCCTGGTTCTGGCCGGTCGTGCCGTCGTAGCGGGAATCTCCGGCGACCGCGATGTAGCCCTGGGTCGCGATGCTGTCGTAGTAGAAGCTCGTCGACGAAATGCCGTATTGCAATTCCCAGCCACTCTCCGTGTGTGCGTAGATCTGCAGGAAGCACCGGCTCGTGGTCGAGTCGTAGCTGGTCAGGACCAGCGTGCCGTCACGCAATGCGAGCTGCGCGCTCGAGTCGCCTTCGATCGCGATGTCGTGCCCGGCTTCGTGCGTCCAGTTGCCGTTGCTGCGTATGTAGGTACGCACGAGTCCCTGCCGGGTCGGAATCCCCATGTCCGCGGCGACCGCCATGTCGCCATCGATCGAAACGGAAAATCCGAATACGCGAGCGGGTGCACCATCGCCCGAGGGAATCGCGCTCAGCGCCTGGCTCAGCGCGTAGGTGTCTGCCGCATCGGCATGAATGGCGAGGCCGACGAGGGCGAGCGTCGACCAGAGCAGGACGCCGAGAATCCGGGGGGAGGGCATCGCGAACCTCGTGATCGGGCAATGTGTGCCCTGATCCACGCGAAACGCGGTTGGCGGGGGCCACCTGCGGGTGCCCGTGGCGGAGTCGATCGCGCGACGGCAGAGTCCTGACGGACGCCGGCAGGATCAGGCGCGTGTTGCGGCGGCGTACATCGGGCGCACGCCCGCGTGCCGAGATGGCGGCGGAAGGGGACTACCCGGCGAACCCCGTCGATCCATCCGTGGGCGCAGCCGCCGTCGAACGGCGGCCATTTCTCAGCCCTGGGCCAGCCATTCCAGCACGCCGCCATGCTTGAGGCATGCACTTTCGCGACGCTTTGCGTAACTGAATGACAAATCCTTGCACTGGGCGCTCGCCTCGAGACCATTGCCGCTGCTCTCCTTCGCGGCGGTCGGTGTGTTCTTCGAGACGCACTTGCCATCGGCAGTCATGTGCCCCGGCGTGCCGCCGGAAGCGCCTTGTGGACCCGCAACGCGCAGCACGCAGGCTGCGCCTTCGGCCGCGGAGGCCATCGAGGACGCCATCGCGACAGTCAGGACTGCCGCACCCGCCACCAGGCGGAAACCAAACTTGCGATTCATTGCCTCACCCTTGCGATAGGACTAGGACAAGGGAGACGAAGCATATTACGTGCCATGAGTGGGGAAGCGAGCTGAAAGAACCGGTAGCCGGCCTGGTTGCCAGACTGAACGCAAGCGGTCACTTTTTTACACATCCGGCGGCGAACGGAGCGCACGTTTTGCTGCGCCGCAATATGATGTTCCGCGGAAATTTGTCCGCATGCATGTTCGCCGTCGGACCGTGCACTTGGCCCTTTTGTTGCTTGCATCTGTGCAGGCGCCATTCGGCGACGCGGAACGGATACCGATGAAGGGGACTCGCTGCCCGCGGGTGCGGTTACCTTGCCTTGCGAACGGCGATGACTTCGCCAATGCGCGTGCGCTCCTGCGCGCGGAGTGGCAGCAATGGCCCTGAGGCGAAACACGATCCAGTGGGAGGATGCGCTCACGCGCGTCGAGCCGATCGCGTTCGTCGAGCTGGTCGGAGACTACTACCTGCGCGAGGGTTATCGCGTCGAGCGCGCAGGGGCGGAGTCGCGCGAGCAGGGCATTGACGGCAAGGTCGACCTGCGCCTGCACCGCGGCAACGAGCATATCGTCGTGCAGTGCAAGCACTGGCGCGCCTGCCAGATGCCGCCCGACGACGTGCACGATCTGCTCGGCATCGCGCTCGACGAAGGCGCGACCGGAGCAATCCTCGTCACCACCGGCGAATTCACGGCGGCGGCGCTGCGAGCGGGACGCAACGAACGGATCGAGCTCATCGATGGCCGGATGATCCGGGCACTGCTCGACCCGATTGCCGTATTGCAGGCCGCTCATGCGAGCGACGCACGTGCCAGCGCGAATCCACCATCGGCGCTTCGCACGACACGCGAAATCCGCCGGCGCGCCGCGCGCCCCTACCTCGTGCCTGCGATGGTTTTCGCCGGTTGCCTGATCGTGGCGATCGGCATTCTGCGCGCGCTGCCGAGCGCGGCGCATCCAACCTCGCGCAAGAGCGACGCCGACGCCGCGCAGACCCGGTTCGCACCGCCACGTGCGACGAAGCCTGCGACCGCGCGCGTGCCGGATGTGTTTCAGCCGATCGACCATGAAGCCGCGCGCATGGCGCTGCGCCCGATCGCCGGCGTGCGCAATACGGCATGGCTCGACGCGTCCAATCTCGTCGTCACGGTCGAAAGCTCGGGTCAATACAACCCCGCGATGATCGAGACGATCTGCCATGCGCTCGAGCCGCTCGGCGACACCATCCCGCTGGTGGTGAACCTGCGCGAGTTCGGTGCGCGGTCGATGGACGTGACGATGACGCTCTCGCGCAGCTGCCAGCTGCCGCGCGGGAAGTCCATGCAAACGGATCGCCAGATCGAGGTGGTCGCATCGGGCTCGCGCGAACCTGCATTCAGGCACACATCCGGCCCGCACTAAGCGCAGCGGGGCTCGAACGCTCGCGCCGGACGCTCGCCATGTTGCGGTAGTTGCGCGCGTGCGAACGCGGTGCGGGACGGCGCTGTTCGGGATACGTACCGCTCATTCCGGATAGGATGGCCGGATGACCGAGCAAGTGCACGATTCGCCCGGATTTCCACGGCGATTGTCAAACGGCAGAGCCTTCGTCTACGTGATTCCGTGCCGTGACGACACTCGCTTCAAGGTTGGATTCGCACGTGATCCGATACACCGCTGGCGCAGTTTCCACGCGCGTTTCTACGCCTACTTCGATCTGCAGCGAGGGTTGCTGGTGGAGGCGACGCACGTCGCCGAGGCGCGTGCGATAGAGCAGCGGCTGTTGTCGGAGTTCAGGACCTTCGAGGCACCGGCGCCGCTCGACATCGCTGCGTTAGCCGGCGGCTCGAGCGAGTGGCTGCGAGGCGTGCTCGACGACGTCGTGGCGCAAGCCATCGCTCTGGCGTCCGCGCGCGGACTGGTGCTGCATCGTCCTGCGAGCGATTGGCTGCGCGCGCACCTGCTCGAACGGCGCGAACTGCTGTTCGACTGGTCGATGCGCCTGCTGGAGCAGATCGAGTACGAACGCGAGCACGGTGGCCCGTCGTGCCCGCCGGTTGCCGCCCGCGCACTGCGGGACACGCTGGATGCGTACTCCTGCACAGGCGTCGAGCTTGCCGACCATCTGCCGGCGGCCGTCGTTCGCTGGCTCCGCCAGGGATATGCATGAGCCTTCGCCAGTTGCCACGATCCTCGCCCTCTCCCCGCAGGCGAGGGAGGGTTCCCGCGGGGGAGGCGAGGCAGGCGAACCGGCTTGCCGGGGGAGAGCGAAGAGGGACGGCCAGCCGGTTGGTGACGACGATACACGCTGCCTGCGGCGCTGATGCCAACGCGTGCATCGCGATCGATTTGCCGAAACTGCGCGAAGGGAGTGCAAGAATTCCGGTGTGAGGGCGTGGCCCCCGCGACCGCCTACGTGCGTGGACACGGACACATCCTTGCGGAGGCGTCATGTCCACACCTGCGTTGTTGTCCCGCGCCAACGCGGCGCTGCTCAGTCTGCTGCTGGCGCCCTGTCTCCACGCAGCGGTTCCGCTGTCGGCCGTCGGCAACGTCGGGCTGCCAAACCCGAATGCGATCGCGCCAGCTGGCGACGCCTTCGGCAGTTCGATCGCCGTCGGCGATTTCAACGATGACGGTATCGACGATCTCGCAGTCGCGGATCGCGAGCATCCAAACCTCGTGCGCGTGTTCTTCGGCACGGCATGGGTGGTTGGACAGCCGGTCGGCTTGCCGTTCGCGATGGAGACGATCACGCTGCCGACCGTGCCCGGCACTACGCTGGGCCCACCGGTGGCGCTGGTTGCCGGCGACTTCGGCCACGATGCAAGCGACGATGACGATCTCGCGGTCGGCGTTCCCGGCGACAGTTTCAGCACCGACAACGCCGGCGCCGTGTTCGTGTTCGATCGCGTGATCGGCGGCGGCTGGTCGCTTATCGACACGATCCGCCAGGGCTACGACGGCTATCCCGGCATCTCCGAAGCAGGCGACCACTTCGGTGCAGCGCTCGCGGTCGGCAACTTCGACCAGAACGACCTGCCCGATCTCGCCATCGGCATTCCCGGCGAAACCACCAGCGGCCAGGCGAGCTCCGGTACTGTCTACATCGTGTACCAGGGCGTCGGTGGCCTCTATCCGGCATCGGTGGAGGCGTTCTATCGCGGCTACAACGGCCTCACCGGTGCGCCGAACGCGAACGAGCAGATCGGGTTCGCGCTCGCCGCGGGGGACTTCAATGGCGACAGCGTCGACGATCTCGCGGTCGGCATTCCCGGCACGACCTGTGCCGGCTACGTCAACGCCGGTTCGGTCATGGTGCTGCTCGGTCGCGACGATCTCGATGGCCTCGATGCGGCCGGCGTCAGCTACTGGAACCAGACGCACGCCGGCGTGCTCGACGATTGCGAAGCGAACGACCGCTTCGGCAGCGTGCTGGTTGCCGGCAACCTTGACGCCACGTTGATCGGCGATCCGGTCACCGCCGATCTCGCGATCGGCGTTCCCGGCGAAACCATCGATGGTGTCGCGCTCGCTGGCGCGGTCAACGTGCTGTTCGGCAGCAGCAGCGGCATCACCGCTACCGGCGACCTGTTCCTGCATGAAGGAATCCTGCCCGGCGGTTCGCTCGGCGCCGGTGCATTCGGCGCGCGCCTTGCTGCCGGTCGCGTCAACGAAGGCGTGCTCACCCACGACAGCCTGCTGGTCGCGGCGCCGCTGGCGAGTGTTGGCGCGATCGCGACGGCCGGCAGCGTGTGGGTGATCCCGTCCAGCGCGGGGGCATTGGCGCCCGATCGCGCGGAACGCTTTGTCGTCACGCCCCAGTACGCCGCATGGCCGGCGGCGAACGCGGACGGGTTCGGTGCGCAGCTCGCGGTCGGCGACTTCAACGGCGACAGCGACAACGACATCGCGATCGGCGTGCCGGGAAGCGACGCGACCGGCAGCGGCGCCGGCCTCGTGCAGGTGATCTACCAGAGCGGATTCATCTTCGTCGACGGCTACGATGGATGAGGCGAGGCTGTACCATCGCCGGTTCCATCCTCCACGAGAAGACCATGAGCCTGTCGATGTACGAAGCATCCGTGCCGGTATTCACCCAGTTGTTGACTGCACTGGACGGCAATCTCGCCAAAGCCGCCGTGCACGTGGCCGAGAAGAAGATCGAACCGGATGCGCTGCTGCGCGCGCGCCTGTTCCCGGACATGTTCGACTTCGTGCGCCAGGTGCAGATCGCCTGCGACTTCGCCAAGAGCGTGCCCGCGCGCCTTGCCGGCGTGGATGTGCCGTCGTACGACGACAACGAGGCGACGTTCGCCGACCTGCGTGCGCGCATCGCGAAGACGCTCGCCTTCATCGGCACGCTCGACGCAGCGAAGTTCGACGGCAGCGAGGCGCGCGAGATCGTGCTGCGTCCGGGCACGCCGAAAGAGAAGCGGCTCGGTGGCAAGGCCTACCTGCTCGCCTACGGCCTGCCGCAGTTCTTCTTCCACATCACGACGGCGTACGCGCTGCTGCGCCACAACGGCATCGAAATCGGCAAGAAGGATTTCATGGGCGCGTACTAGCCCGGTGCGCCGGTGCGTGCCGGGCGGTGAGGCCGGCCCGCCAGGTACCGCCCGGATGCCGCTGCATCCGCATCGCCCGATTCCCCGTAATGATCCTGGAACCCGGACGGGCCGCATGGCGCGGCTCGCCCGACGGGAGTGCATTACAGGGGCCAGGTCCGTGATACGGCCTGGGCACGCAATCGAACGCGTCTCGGAAGCAAGGCCTGGAGATTGACTCCAGAGGCTCTCCGCGCTCGATCGCATCGCGTTATGGAGGGCAACATGAGTTCGAAACACCTGCTGGTCCTGCTTGCATCGGCTGCTCTGGCTTCGTGCGCGAATTCGCCGACGGCCCCGGATTCGCGAACTTCGGCCAACGCCATGCCCGGCATGTCATCGGCATCGACAGCAGCACCGGTGGAAGCTCCGCCGCCCCTGCCATCGTCGCCGCCGCCCCCGCCACCTGCTGTTCCGCCACCGCCACCGCAACCTCAAGCGCCCGTGCGGAAGGCTGCGGCCGAAAAGCCGGCACACCTCATGTCGGCGCAGAAGGACTTGGCAACGAAAGGCGCGGCACCGCAACCCGCATCCGCATCGAACGCCTCATTTGCACTGAGCGGCCACGTCGACATCACGGCCGGCGCCGGAGCGGGCGACATCGGCCAGGCCGTCGTCTACTTCGTTCCTGATGCCGGTGCGCCGAAACCCAGGCCCGGCGACTATCGCATCTACACCCACCTGCGCGCGTTCGATCCACCTTCGCTGGTCATCCCGCTGGGCAGCCGCATCATCTTCCCCAACCAGGACGACATCCTGCACAACGTGTTCTCGGCGACACCGGGATCCGAGTTCGACCTCGGCACCTACGCAGAGGACGAGCGCGCGTCGTACACCTTCAAGAAAGCCGGTGTCGTCACGATCAATTGCAACGTGCACCAGGACATGCAGGCGAACGTGCTGGTGGTGGCGACACCGTATTTCGCCAACGCCGATGCCAACGGAGACTTCCGCCTGGCCAACCTGCCTGCCGGACCCGGCAAGCTGACGCTGTGGCACCCGCGCGCGCAGGCGCAGACACAAGCCATCAACGTGCCTTCGCTGGATCTGCTGACGCTGCAACTGGCACTGACACGGCCTGCGGTCAGCGCGCACCTCAACAAGGAACGCAAGCAGTATCGAGCAAGCCTGCAGCCGAAGGACTGAACCATGCAACGTACGTTCTTCGCCGTGGCTGGCGCGTTGCTGCTCGCGGTCGTCGCGATCGTCGTCGTGACCGGCTATTGCCAGGTCCGCGGCGCCGAACGCAGCGTCGACGACAGCGCGCTGGATGCTGCGCAGGCGGTCCAGGGCGAACTGCTTCGTTTGCGCAGCGAAGGCCTGCAACAGGTTTCGAAGGCGATCGCGGACAACGCCGGCTTCGTCGCCTATGTCAATCGAGCGCTGGGTGGTACCGAGGGCGCGGCGGTTGCCGATCTGCATTCCATCCAGGACCAGCTCGACCAACGTCGCGACCTGCTCGGCCTGGACATCATCGCGATCCTGTTGCCGTCCGGGCGTCTCATCGCGAGCGCGGGCAAGGGCATGCCGGAGACCTACGAATTCGGCAGGGACAACCGCTTCATCGAGGCGATGCGAACGGCTGCAGTCACGCCGGGAATGTGGTCGCTGAATGGACAGGCCTGGCAGGTGGCCTTCACGCCCATGATCCAGGGGGGCAATGAAGTGGCCGTGCTGCTGACCGGTCGCCGTCATGACGCACGCGTCGCGAGAGAAATCGCCGGCACCAGCCGCGCCGACTATGCGCTGCTGCTGGCCGCCGACGCGGGACCGATGCCCGCTGCGACCAGTCTCGATCCGGAGGCGGCCGAGAACCTCGTGAAGGCGCTGCGCGCGCATCCGGAATGGATGACGGAAGCCACGCATGCCGCAGTCGGCGCTCCACCCGCGCTGGACCTCGGCGCATTCGCGCCGCGCGTGCGCTTCCACGTCCTCGCCGACGCCGGAGTTTCATGGCTGACCATCGCGCCGGCCGCACACGTCCGTGCGCTCGCGCGCGCCGTGACGCTGCCGTTGATGTTCGCCGTGTCGGGCGTATTGCTCGCATTGGGCGCGGCGCTGTGGTGGATCTGGAGCTACTGGGTTGGTCCCTTGCTGGCGCTGGCTCGGGTCGCGGACCACTCGGCGGTCGGTGACTACTCGGTGGCGTTCGCGCCGCGCGGCGCCGAGGCCGTTCAGCACATCGGCAATGCATTGAATCGCGCACAGGCCCAACTCGGACGCCACCGCCCGGCACCGGGCGCGCCGCGACGCCGCACCACGGACCTGAAGTGACGGACGCCGTGGCTCGATCACGCAATACCATGCAGGGGAGATCGTCTCGATGAACCATTTCGCGTTGAAGGGCACGCTGCTGTTCTGCGGGGTCGCTGCTGCCATCCACGGCAGCGCATTCGCCGCCGACGAGCCACCGGCAACGGAGCAACAGGCGGTCACGACAGCTCCCGTTTCCGGCGAATACCATGTGATGGGCAGCGACAAGCTGCTGCTGACCGGCGGCGTGTCGCAGATCGAAGGCGCAGCCGGAGGTGGCCTCACGCCATGGGCGGTGATCGGCGGTTACGGCACGCGCGACCAGATCGGCGCGAATGCGTTCTACACGCGCCTGAACGTGCAGGACTACCATCTCGACGATGTCGGCGTGTTGATCGGATTGTACGACCGGGTCGAATTGTCGTTCGCGCGCCAGCGTTTCGATACCGAGCAGGTCGGTGCGGAACTCGGCCTCGGCAGGGGCTTCACGTTCGGGCAGAAGGTGTTCGGCCTGAAGGTGAAAGTCTTCGGCGACGCCGTCCTCGAGCAGGACAGCTGGGTGCCGCAGGTGGCGGTCGGATTGCAGCACAAGACCAACGACCAGGGCGCGGTCCTGCACGCGATCGGCGCGCGACACGACTCCGGCACCGATTTCTACGTCAGTGCGACCAAGCTCTACCTTTCACAGAGCCTGTTGCTCAACGGAACGTTGCGCCTTACCAAGGCCAACCAGGCCGGCATCCTCGGCTTCGGCGGCGATCGTCGCGACAGTTACCGGCCGCAACTGGAAGCGTCGGCAGCGTATCTGCTGAGCCGAACGCTGGCGGTCGGTGCCGAGTACCGAATGAAGCCGGACAACCTCGGCATCGCCCACGAGGACGACTGGTACGACGTGTTCGTCGCCTGGGCGCCGACGAAGAACGTGTCGGTGACGCTCGCCTATGCGGACCTCGGCAACATTGTCATCCACGACAACCAGCGCGGACTCTACCTGTCGCTGCAGCTCGGCTTCTGAATCCAAGCGGAGACACCCATGAATTGCCGTACCTTTTCGATTCCTGCCGCCTTGCTCTGCGCGCTGATCGCCACGGCGCCCTGCGCGTTCGTCCTCGCCGACGAAAATCCCGCGCCAGCCGATCCATCGCTGGTCTCCGTGTACAAGGAGTTCGGCGGGAAGGAAGGCCTGGTTGCTCTCATGAACGACCTCATGATCAACCTGGTCGACGATCCGCGCACGCGCCCGTTCTTCGCCGATGCGGACCAGAAGCACATCAAGGCCGAACTGGTCGACCAGTTCTGCGTGATCCTCGGCGGGCCTTGCCAGTACACCGGCAAGTCGATGAAGGAATCACATCGCAAGCTGGCGATCGACGAGGCGGCATTCAACGCCCTGGTCGAGGACCTGCAGCGTGCGATGGACAAGCACAAGATCCCGTTCCGCGCGCAGAACAAGTTGCTCGCGAAGCTCGCTCCGATGCACCGCGAGGTCATCACGCGGCCGTAGTCCGGCCTGTCAGGACCAGCGGGTGAGGCTCTGCGGTGGCACGCCGACGCGCGCGCAGGCACGAGGCGCGACGCCGTCCGGCAGGGCCGCGCGGAACATCGGCGACAGCGCGTGCAGCACGCCCGCGGCGAATTTCGCCCGGGCGCGCTGCAGTGGCGTGCGGGCGAGCAGCGTCGTCGCCCAGTCCGGCAACAACGCGGCCCCGGCATCGAGGAACAGGTTGCGCGACAGTCCCGCCGCCGGCACCGGCAGGCGGATGCGTGCGAGCACGGCGAGCACTTCGCGCGAGCGCTGGTCGAACACGAGGTCGTTGCGCACGCGCGCGAAGTAGGCGAGGACCTCGTGTTCCGACGCCGGCACGTCGCGTGCGCCGAGTCGTTCGGCTATGCGTTTCACTTCGCCGTAGTAGCGATCGGCGGCATCGGCGGGCATCGCGATGCGCGCATAGCGGCGGTAGCCCTGCAGGAAGCCGAACGCTTCGGTGACGTGCACCCAGGTCAGCAGCTGCGGATCGTCGGCGGCGTAGGCACGTCCGTCCGCGGCGGTGCCGCGTACCTGCGCATGGATGCGCGCGACGCGCGCGATCAGTTGTTCGGCATCGCCTCGCGAGGCGTACGTCGTACCGGCGACAAACGCGGTGGTGCGGCGCAGGCGACCGACGAGGTCGTCGCGGAAGTTCGAATGGTCCCACACGCCGGCGAGCGCGAGCGGATGCAGCACCTGCAGCATCAGTGCGCACAGTCCGCCGGACAGCATGCCGGGAAAATCGGCATGCACGCGCCAGGTCGCGCTGTCCGGTCCGAACAGGCCCGCATCGCCTGGCGGATGGGTGTAGTCGATGCCGTCGTGTCCACGCGGAAATGCGCCGAGGACCCAGCGGCGGATGTGTGCAGCGGCAGGAGCGGCAAGGCGTGGCAAGGCATTCATCGCAGCTATGGTAGCGGGGTATCGGTGTTTCCGTGTCCGTCGCGCCGCCCGCGCTTCGTTGCGGGAGCGTATCGGATTCCAGAAGACCCCTGAACAACCGGGCTTTTGCTCGTTGGTGGCGGCGACGGCGCGGCATCGGAAATCGGCGCGATCGCGAGCGATCCCTGCCAGGATTGAAACGCCCGGATTTCAGTCGACCAGGATGGACGGAATCGCGCGTCGGTCATGTGCCTCGCGCACGGCACAACAATAATCGCCGCCCATGACGAAGCGTCGGCACGCGGCGGGGCGCTGCTCGTAGATGGTGCAGCGCATGTGTTCGCGATCGACCGCGACGCACCACCCGTCCTCGCCGCGCTTGAGCATATCCACGCCCTGCACGCCGCGTTCGATCAATTCGGCAGGAACATGGTCGTCCGGCATCAGCACGACGGTGAGGCGACAGCAGACCGCCGCGCAGTTCGAGCAGGAAACGCTGCGGTCGATGTGCGCTGCGGGCGGTCGTCGATGGCTCATGACCGGCGCTGCGCATCGCGCGACGCGTCGTCGCGCCGATAGTGGATCACGCGTCCGCGAAACGGTTCGATGTCGGTGTCCTCGAAGCGCTGGCGCCGTTCGTCGACCGCGTATCCCTCTGCCTTCATCGCGCGCGTGAACGATGCGCTGTTGCCGCGGCCCGGATCGGAAAGGACGATTTCGGCATCCGCTTGCGCGTGCCGCTGCATCATTCCCGCCAGCTGCGCAGCGTGGCCACGTTCGTAGAGCACATCACTGGCGATGATCACGTCGAAACGGCCGAGGGTCGCGTCGGGTTCGTTCCAGGGCAGGTCGCGGTAGCGGATCGATGTCAGGTCGTTCAACGCGGCATTGTGCTCGAGGAACGACTCGGCGAGAGGATGATGGTCGCTTGCCGTGATGTCGGCTTCGCGCCGCTGCAACACCAGGCTCGAGAGGCCGAGGCCGCAACCGAGTTCCAGAATGCGCTTGCCGTCGATCGCGAACGCGCTCATCGTTTCGGCCAGTGCATGGCCTGAAGGCCAGGGTTGTCCGAACAGCGCCCATTGCGCGCTTGAAATACCCGCGCGTTCCGCGTCGCCTTGCGGATCGGCAAACTGCTGTCGATCGCTCAGCGAACGGACCTGGTAGTCGTGTCCGCCGATGCTGAGAGTCAGATTGCGAGTTGCGTAGCCCTGCATGGGCGCTCCCGGCTTGCGTCACTTCGCGGCGCGGAGTGATTACGCGTGGATGGGAGCGAAGCGGGGACCGCATACGGTCGGCGGGACGCGCAGCACGACGTGCCGCGCGGCCATCTTACATCCGCCCGCGCACGATCGTGCGGCGCCGATCGAGGCGCGTTAAGCTGGCAGCCACGCAGGACTGGAGGGCGTCATGTCGGATCGGAACCTGAATGCCGGCGATTTCGATCCCGAGGTACTGCGGTTGTTCGATCAATACGTGCACGGGTTGATCGATCGTCGCGGCTTCCTCGCCAGCGCCGCGCGTTTCGCTGCCGGCGCCGCCGGCGCCGCGGGCCTGCTTGCCGCGCTGAGTCCGAGGTTCGCGCAGGCGCAGCAGGTGAAGCCGAATGACCCGCGCGTGTCGGCGAAGCACATGTCGTTCGCTTCGCCGTCCGGTTACGGCAAGGCGAGCGGCTATCTCGCGCGGCCGGCGCAGGCGAGCGGACCGCTGCCGGTGGTGCTGGTCGCACACGAGAACCGTGGCCTCAACCCGCACATCGAGGACATCGCTCGACGCCTTGCGCTGGAGAACTTCATCGCGTTCGCGCCGGATGCGCTGTTTCCCCTCGGTGGCTATCCGGGCGACGAGGATGCGGCGCGCGCGCGCTTCAAGCAACTCGACCAGGACAGGACACGCGCGGATTTTCTCGCTGCCGCTGACTGGCTGGGCCGCGTCGACGGCGGCAACGGACGCATGGGTGTGGTCGGCTTCTGCTACGGCGGCGCCATCGTGAATTTCCTCGCGACGAAGTTGCCGCAGCTCGCCGCGGCGGTCCCGTTCTACGGTCCCGCACCGCCGAGTTCGGACGTTGCCGGCATCAAGGCCGAGCTGCTGGTCGTGCTCGCCGCGAACGACGAGCGCGTGAACGACACCTGGCCCGCCTACGAGGCGGCACTCAAGATGGCAGCAGTGCACTACGCGCTGTACCAGCCGGCCGGAACCGAGCACGGCTTCAACAACGACACCACGCCTCGCTACGACAAGCCAGCGGCGACCGAAGCCTGGCGGCGCATGCTCGCCTTGTTCGAGCGCACCCTGCGCAGCCATCCGGCGTGACGCCGGATCGACCGCGCAAAGACCCCGATCGCGCAACCGATGTCACGCCGCATGCTGCACACTGTGCGGCATGAACGCACCGACCATCCCGGAAGGACCTCCCATGTCTGCCAGTCTTGCGCAACCGCCGCGCCCGATCGATTGGTCCCAGGTGTTCCTTGGCGGCCTGCTGATCGCCGCCGGCGACATCGCTTTCGCGACTACGGTGTGGTTCACGTGGGACGCAGCGGGAATCACCCGCGTGTTCCAGTCGATCGCGGTCGGCGTGCTCGGCAAGGCGAGCTTTGAGGGCGGCGTGCCGACCGCTGTGCTCGGCGCGGCGCTGCATCTGTTCATGGCGACCATGTTCGTGGTCGCCTGCACGCTTGTCGCGCGGCGCGCGCCGGCGTTGCTGCGCAAACCGTTCGTGTACGGGCCGCCGTACGGCGTCCTGCTCTACCTCATCATGAACTTCGTGGTGATGCCGCTGTCGCGCGTGGGCGCTTCGCCATCGTTCAAGCATCTCGACACGATTGCGCTGAGCGTGGTCGCGCACATGCTGTTCGGCACGATCTGCATGCTGTTCGCGCAGCGCGCGTTGCGCCGCGCCTGATAGAATGGCGGCGGATCGGCAAGGCTTTGGAGCAGGGCGATGGCCACCGGCTGGGCCGGCGATGGCGCGGTGCAGGACCAGATCGACGCGACCGTCGAGGACGCGGTCAAGCGTGCGCGCAGCCGCATGCGCAAGGGTCCGAGCCTGAGTCAGTGCGAGGAATGCGATGCGCCGATCCCCAAGGCGCGACGCGACGCCGTGCCCGGGGTGCGCCTGTGCGTCACCTGCCAGGACGCGCACGATCGCGAGCAGTCCGCCGCCGCCGGCTACAACCGCCGCGGCAGCAAGGACAGCCAGTTGCGCTGAGCGGGATTGCGGCGCGTCCGTGCGACTGTTTGCATCGTCGGGACATCTGAACGGGCAGTCCACATAGGGAATGCCCGCCCATGCACCATCCAGCAAGCCTGCGCCTGCTCGCGCCCGTCTGCCTGTCCCTGCTCGCCGTGGCCCCTGCATTGGGCGGCGAGGCGCCGTCCTTCGATGTCGAAGAAGCCCGCGCCGCGATCGCGCAGGCGGAGCGGTTGTGCCGTCTCGATGATGGCCACCTGTGGGGCGTAAGCCTGTGCGGTCCGTTGCTGCTCGCCGATCCGGCGACGCATCGCGTGGTCGCCAGCGCTGCGGATGCCCGCGGTGAGCTGCGCGCGGAGCATGGCGTGTACGTCGGGCGATTGCCCGACGCGGTGCAGGTCGCGAATACCGCGCTCGACTGGAACGGCGTGCAGTGGGTCGCCCTCAGCTGGCCATTGCCGCGCGAACCGGACGCACGCGCCCGACTGCTGATGCACGAGTCCTGGCATCGCATCCAGGGCGCGCTCGGATTGCCGCAGGCGAGTCCGACACCTGCGCATCTGGACAGCCTCGACGGTCGCATCCGCATGCGACTCGAATGGCGCGCGCTGGCGGCTGCGCTGTCTCCTCGCGGCAAGGCGCTTCGGCAGCAGGCAATTGCCGATGCGCTGACCTTTCGCGCGTGGCGAAGGCAGTTGGGCGGCACGGCTGCGGCCGATGAGCGCGCGCTCGAACTCAATGAAGGGCTCGCCGAGTACACCGGCTATCGGCTGGCCGGCGCCGACGCGTACGCGCGCGTGCGCGCCGACCTGCGCGCGGCAGAGCAGGGAGCGTCGTTCGTCCGCTCGTTCGCGTATCACTCCGGACCCGCGCTCGGGTTGCTGCTGGATGAGGCCGATGCGCATTGGCGCAGCAGGCTCGCGGCCTCCACCGACCTCGGAACATTGCTCGGCGAGGCGGAGTCGATCGTCATGCCAGCGGATCTGGAGGCCGCTGCGCAGAAGGTGCTGGCGCGCTATTCGGGTGGCGATCTGCTGGCGCAGGAACAGGCGCGTGACCGCGCGCAACGCGCGCTGCGTGCGCAATGGCAAGCCAAGCTGGTCGATGGACCGGTGCTGCTGCTGCCGTTTTCCGACATGCACATCGGTTTCGATCCACGCAACCTCGTCGCGTTGCCGCCGCATGGCACCGTCTACCCGACGCTCCGCATCAGCGACCGCTGGGGCACGCTCAGCGTCGTGGATGGCGCGCTCATCGATGACAACTGGTCAGGTGTGCAGGTGCCGGCGCCGGCGCATGGTGGTGCACCGGCCCACCCGCGGGGCGACGGCTGGCAACTGGACCTCGCGCATGGATGGACGCTGGTTCCGTCCGCGAGAAGCGGCGACTACACGTTGCGCATGGAAAGGGACCCTTGACGCAACGGAGGTCGATTTCACTCGTTCGCGTTCGTCGCCATCGTTGTCGATGCGAAGATGGCATCGCCGCCACCAACGAGGAGCCGAGCATGACCCGTATTTCCGTACCGTCCGCGCTGTGCATGGCGCTGCTTTCCGGCGCCGCCAGTGCAGCGCCGGTGAGCTTCACGATCGATCCGTCCCACACCTATCCGAGCTTCGAGGCGGATCACATGGGCATCTCGTACTGGCGCGGCAAGCTCAATGCGAGCGAGGGCAAGGTCGTGCTCGACAAGGTTGCCGGCAAGGGGAGCGTCGAGGTGACGATCAATCTCGCCAGCATTGACTTCGGTCAGGACAAGCTCAACGAATGGGCGCGCGGCAAGGATTTGTTCGACACGACGAAGTACCCGAAGGCGACCTACAAGGGGCGTCTGGAGCAGTTCGCGAACGGCGTGCCGGCAAAACTCGTCGGCGAGTTGGACCTGCACGGCGTGACGCAGCCTCTGACGCTGACGATCGACCGCTTCAAGTGCATCCCGCACCCGCTGTACAAGCGCGAGCTGTGCGGTGCCGATGCGGTCGGCACGTTCGACCGCGCGAAGTTCGGACTCGATGCGGGCAAGGACTACGGCTTCGACATGTCGGTTGCGCTGCGCATCCAGGTCGAGGCCTTGCGCGACGAGTGACGCGGGAGGCGAATGGTTGGTGGATCCGTCGCTGCCGCATCAACCAACCCCGGTTCCGTTCGCACCGAGCGCAGGCCGCAGGCCGGAGTCGAAGTGTTCGTCGAGAGGGCGTTTCGCCTTCGCTCGCCGATGCGGGCTGCGCTCGACGCGAACGGTTGGTGGACCAGGTCCGCATTGCCGCCGTGTCCGCCCTTGCACGCTCAGTCCGGCCCTTCATGCTTGTGCGCGATATCCGCGCCCATCATGTAATTCTCGATCAGCGCCTGATGGTCGGCGAAGATCGTGCCGAACGCAGCGGCGAACGCCTGCGATTCGAGCGCGTCTTCCGCATGCCCTGATACGTGTCCGACTGCGCGCGTCACCGCATCGGCGATGAGCGTGTGGTGGTGGGTGCCGGTGATCGGATGCGACGTGACCATGCTGCCTCCCGCGGGTCGAGTGGGTCGGACATCCCTCCTGCACGGCGGCTTCCTCGTGGGACGAAGCCGCCGCGTGTTTCACGCCGCCATGGTGCCGAACCGGCCATCGTTGAAATCCGCGATGGCCTGGCGGATCTGCGCATCGCTGTTCATCACGAATGGGCCGTAGCCGACGATCGGCTCGTCAATCGGTTCGCCGGCCAGCACGAGCAGGGTCGCGTCGGTGTTCGCCTCGATCGCGATGTCGCTGCCGTCGCGGTCGAACTGCACCAGCTGCGCTTCGCGCGCAACGGTTTCGCCGTTGACCAGCACCGTGCCATGCAACACGACGAGGGCGGCCGTATGTCCTTCGGGCAACGCGAATCGCGTGCTGCCACCCTGGTTCAGGCGCAGGTCCCACACGTCGATCGGGGTAAACGTGCGGGCAGGACCACTCCGGCCGGCGTATTCGCCGGCGATGACGCGCAACCGCCCTGCGCCATCCTCGAGTGGCACCGAAGGGATCTGCGCATCGCGCAGGGTCTGGTAGCCCGCGTCGGCCATCTTGTCCTTCGCCGGCAGATTCACCCACAACTGCACCATCTCGAGCGTGCCGCCGTTGCGCGTGAACGCCTCGGAATGGAACTCCTCGTGCAGGATTCCGGAGGCCGCGGTCATCCATTGCACGTCGCCCGGACCGATGTGACCACCGGCGCCGGTCGAGTCGCGATGATCGACTTCGCCCTGGTAGACGATCGTGACCGTCTCGAATCCGCGATGCGGGTGGACGCCGACGCCGCGCTTGTGGCTGGCCGGTTCGAAGCGGGCCGGTGCGGCGTAATCGAGCAGCAGGAACGGGCTGAGATGCTTGCCGAGGCTGTCGTAGGAAAACAGCGAGCGCACCGGGAAACCGTCGCCGACCCAGTGCGGGCGTGGAGCGCTGTGGACGCCGAGAATCTTCTTCATTGAGTGCTTTCCCTGGTGACCGGGCGGATCGCCCCGTCGGACTGGCAATCAAGATATCTTCGGGACGATGGCGCCGCTAGACCGCGCAATCTATCCTCAGTGTCCTGTTGGCAGGACAATGGCCGGCAAATGCAGGACCTGAACGACCTCTACTACTTCGCCCAGGTGGTCGATCGCGGCGGCTTCGCGCCGGCTGGGCGAGCGCTCGGCATTCCCAAGTCCAAGCTCAGCCGGCGCATCGCCGCGCTCGAGGATCGGCTCGGCGTGCGCCTGATCCAGCGCTCTACGCGCTATTTCTCGGTCACCGAGATCGGCCAGACATTCCACGCGCACTGCAAGGCGATGCTGGTCGAGGCGGAAGCGGCCGAGGAAGCGATCGAACTCACCCGCTCGGAGCCGCGCGGCGTCGTGCGCATGACCTGCCCGGTAGCCTTGCTCGACATGCAGGTCGGTCGCATGGTCGCGGACTTCATGGTCGCCTACCCGCGCGTCGAGGTGCATCTGGAGTCGACCAACCGGCGCGTCGATGTCGTCGGCGAAGGCATCGACCTTGCGGTGCGCGTGCGACCGCCGCCGCTGCAGGACACCGATCTCGTCATGCGCGTGCTCGGCGAGCGCAGCCAGTGCCTGGTCGCCAGCGCGGACCTGCTTGCGCGCCACGGCAAACCGGTCGTGCCGGCTGACCTGCTGCATCTGCCAAGCATGGATCTGGGCGTTCCGCAGAGCGAGCACGTGTGGAACCTGCAGGGGCCCGACGGCGCGCAGGCGGCGATCCATCATCGCCCGCGCCTGGTCACGCGCAGCATGGGCGCGTTGCGAACGGCGGCGGAAGCCGGCGTCGGTGTCGTGCAGCTGCCATCCATGCTGCTGCGCGAGGAGTTCGCGCGCGGCGCGCTCGTGCGCGTGATCGAGGAATGGACGCCGCGGGCGGAAATCGTGCATGTCGTGTTCGCCTCGCGCCGCGGGCTGTTGCCGTCGGTGCGGGCGCTGCTCGATTTCCTGGCCGAGCGCTTCGCGGCATCGACCGGGGACTGACATGCGCGAACAAGCACCTGTGGGCAGGCGCGTGATGCTGACCGAGATCCTCGCCCAGGTCTCGGCCGACGCGTTGCAGGGGGAAACGCTGGAAGAAGTCCTGCAGCGCATCGTCGATTGCGTCGCGCGCCGTTTGCCGGTGGCGATCGCGAGCATCATCCTGCTGAACGAGGAAGGCACCCACTTCGTGCAGGAAGTCTGGTCCGGCAAGCTCGACCTGCAACTGCCGTTCGGCATGCCGTGGCCGATCGAAGTCGGAGCCGCCGGGCGCTGCGTGCGCACCGGCGAGGTGCAGTTGATCGCCGATGTCGCGCACGACCCGGACTACGTGCCGGGCAATGAAACCGTGCAGTCCGAGTACATCGTGCCGATCCGCCATCGCACGCGCCTGCATGGCGTACTGAACCTGGAGAGCACGCACGCCGATTTCTTCACGCCGGAAGTGCGCGCGATGTTTGACGCGGTCGCGTTGCAGATCGCCGGCACGATCCACCTCGCGCGCGTCGTGCGTGAACTGGAAGTCGCCAATCGCAAGCTCGAACAGTTGTCGATGAGCGACGGCCTCACCGGCATCGCCAACCGGCGCTGCTTCGACCTGCGCCTGGTCGAGGAATGGCAGCGGCATGTTCGCGACGGCCGTTCGCTCGCGCTGCTGCTGGTCGACGTCGATTGTTTCAAGGCGCTCAACGATGCGCGCGGCCACCTGCACGGCGACGAATGCCTGCGCGAACTCGCGCGCCTGTGCACGCGTGTTGCGGAGGGCCATTGCGAACTGGTTGCGCGGTACGGCGGCGAAGAGATCGCCCTGCTGCTGGTCGATGGCGATCTGCGTGCGGCGCGTCGCCTCGGCGAGCGCCTGCGTCGGCGCGTCGAGGCGCTGGCGATGGCGCATCCGGCTTCGAGTGTTGGCCCGCACGTCACGGTCAGCGTCGGCGCGAGTGCGCTGCGCCCGCAGGCGGCCCAAACCCCGGAGGCGTTGATCGACACCGCGGATCGCGCCCTGTATGCGGCAAAGGCGCGTGGACGCAATCGCGTCGTTGCGCGCGTGGTGCCGTCGCCGTCGGGATCTGCCGGTCCGCCAGCGGCCGAGGCGGCCCACCCCGGAAGCGACTGACGCCCCTGGCCGCGTCGCGCGAAAGCGCAGGGGCGCGACCGCGCCTGCGGCGCCGAAATCTAGGCGGACAGCACGCCATGCGGCCTTGCAACTTCGCGGAACTTCGTTCCGCGGCGCCTGGCACGAACAGCTTCGCGAGCGGCCTTGAATCCCCGGAATGGCTTGAGGGTGCTCGTGGCACAACGCATTAGGCGCTCGCGCCAGCCTGGCGCAGCAGGCGTTCGACGCGGTGCGGCCGCGCGGTCGCCGCGATGTCGTGCGGTGTCGTGTTCTTGGTGCTGACGCCCGGCGCGAACTCGATGCCGATGCTCGCATAGCAATGTTGCACGAAGGCCGAGCAGTACAACGAGCCTTCGCGCGCGAGCAGGTTCTCGCGCGTGCGCAGGTCCGGGCGCGCGAGCGCCAACAGCGTGCCGACGATCTCGCGCAGGGAATAGCGCGTTGCATCCGCCAGCAGGTCGAGAGCCGTCGCCAGCACGCGCGCCGACTGGCTCGCATCGAGGCCGAAGTCGAGTACCGCGAGGTTCGGCCAAGCCGCCTCGTCGAAATACTTGGCGAGGCGATTTTCCTGCGCGCCGAGGCGGACCTGCTTGTGGCGAACGTCGAGATCCGATTCCAGCACCCACCAATGGCCATCGCTGCGTTGCTCGCCGATCAGGAACGCGTGCGACCACGCGCTGCCGGCGGCATCGGCAGTGAGCGCGCGTTGCGCCTTGCGGATCGAGCGGTCGATCGGATGACTGCCGCCTGCGAGCCCGATGCGCGCGGGCGCGGCGTGCGCAAGCAGGAAGTCGCGATTGGCGGGCAGGGTAGTCGTCGGCATGGTGTGGTCGCTGCAGGTCTGTCCCGATTGTAGGCAAGTCCGTGGTCAGGGTCGCTGCCCGCGGGCAGGAACGCTATCCTTGCGCTTCGTGCAGCCGCCCCTGTGACCCCGACGATGACCGATACCCTGCCTGATCGCCTCTGCGTCAACCCGAAGAGTCCCCACTACGACGAAGCGCTGCTCACGCGCGGCGTCGGCATCCGCTTCAACGGCAAGCAGCGCACCGACGTCGAGGAATACTGCGTCAGTGAAGGCTGGATCCGCGTGCCGGCCGGGCGTGCGCGTGATCGCCGCGGCGATCCGATCACGATCAAGCTGAAAGGCGAAGTGGTGCCGTTCCTGTTCGATGGGCAGGAGGCGGCGCCGTGAAGTTCCTGATGCTCGTGTACACCGACGATGCCCTGCTCGAAGCACTGCCCGAAGGCGAGTTCGATCGCCTTATGCACGGCTGCATCAGCCACGCCGACGAGCTCAAGGACGAAGGCAAGCTGATCGAGTCGCAGCAACTCGAAGCCGCCTCTACCGCGAAATCGCTGCGCATCCGCAACGGTCGGGCAAGCGTCGTCGACGGACCGTTCGCCGAGACCAAGGAAATGCTCGGTGGCTTCAACCTGATCGAAGCGGCCGACATGGACGAGGCAGTACGCATCGCGGCCGAGTTTCCATGGGCGAAGTACGGTTGTCTCGAACTGCGCCCGGTGCGTGATTTCGCCAAGGTGCGAGCGCGCGTCGGCGCCTGAGGCGGAGCCCTCGGCCGACAGCCCTCAAACCTCGCGCACCATGCCCGCCTGCGATAGCGTCACCTCGCACCGGTAGCGTCGGCGCAGCTCGTCGGCGAGTGTCGCGCGCGCAGGTTCTTCCCCGTGCACGAGCACGACGGGTGGATGCGCGGGACCTGCGCCATACCAGTCGAGCAATCCCTGCTGGTCCGCATGGGCGGAGAGCCCGCCGACCGTGTGGATCTGCGCGCGGACAGGAATCTCCTGGCCCAACATGCGCACGCGCGGCACACGATTCACGAGCAGTCGGCCGAGCGTTCCCTGCGCCTGGTAGCCGACGAAGACCACATGGCAGCGTTGGTTGGCGAGGTTGTTGGCGAGGTGGTGGCGCACGCGACCGCCGTTCGCCATGCCCGAGCCTGCGATGATGATCGCGCCGCCGTGCAGGCGGTTGATCGCCTTGCTGTCCTCCACGCTTTCGCTGATGTGCAGGTTCGGCAGCTCGAATGGCTTGACGCGTCCGCGCCAGACGCGCGCCGCTTCGGCGTCGAACAATTCCGTGTGGCGGTCGTAGACACCCATCACCTTGGCTGCCATCGGGCTGTCGAGGAAGATCCGCCACGACGCAAGCTGCCAGGTATCGAAGTGCGCGGCGCACCAGTACAGCAATTCCTGGCTGCGTCCAACCGCGAACGCGGGGATGATCACGTTGCCGCCGTCGGCCTTCGCCTGCTCGAAGATCGAGCCGAGCTCGGCCACCGTTGCCTGGCGCTCCTTGTGGTTGCGGTCGCCGTAGGTCGACTCCATCAGGATCAGGTCGGCTCGCGGTGGCGGTGACGGATCGCGCAGGATCGGCGTGCCGCGCATGCCGATGTCGCCGGAGAACAGGAGCGTGCGTGGCGACGCGCCGTCTTCGCGCAGTTCGACCATGCACGAGCCGAGGATGTGCCCGGCATCATGCAGGCGCACGCTGACGCCGGGCAGGAGCGTGTGCGCCTCGTTGTACGACAGCGGGCGCAAGCGCTTGCGCGTCGCCTCGACATCCTCGCGCGTGTAGAGCGGTTCGACGTCCGGCTCGTGGTCGGCGCGATCGCGGTTGCTGCGCTCGGCGGCCTGCTCCGCGAGCGAGGCGGCGTCGAGCAGCATGATCGGCAGCAGATCGCAGGTTGCCGCATGCGCGAAGATCGGCCCGCGGAAGCCGCGCTTGACCAGCAACGGCACGCGCCCGACATGATCGATGTGCGCGTGGCTGAGCACGAGCACGTCGATCATCGCCGGGTCGAATCCGAACGGTTCGAGATTGCGCGCCTCGGCTTCGCGGCCGCCCTGGATCATCCCGCAGTCGAGCAGGATGCGCTTGCCGGCGACTTCGACCAGGTGGCAGGAGCCCGTGACTTCGCCGCCGGCCGCGCCGTGGAACTCGATCCGCATCGCAAGACTCCATGGGATGAAGCGTGCGACGTTACCATGACCCGACCGTGCCGCAGGGCAGCCTTCGATGTCCGAATCCGATTCCGATCCGAAGCCCGAGAAGCCGATGGCGCCCGACCCCGCCGATTGCTGTGGCGGCGGCTGCGTGCGCTGCGTGTTCGACCTGTACGACGTCGCGCTCGAACGCTACGAAACCGACCTCGCTGCCTGGTTCGTGCGGCACCCCGCAGCGCAGGCCTGAACGCGCCGACCCGGACCAATGGCATGGAGGTGGTCGACGCAGGCCTGCTAGGATCGGGCGATTGACCTGCAGGAGTCCGTCCATGTCCAAGCACACCCTCGTCTGCGCGATCGCGCTGGCCCTGCCACTGCTGGCCTCTGCTGCCGATGCGCCGACGTTCGACGCCAAGCGCCTCTCCGACGAAGTAAAGACGCTGTCGTCCGATGCGTTCGAAGGGCGCGGACCGGCCACCCCGGGCGAAGCGAAAACGGTCGCCTACGTGATCGAGCAGATGAAGGCGGCCGGGCTGAAGCCGGGCGGTGACCTCAAGGACGGCCAGCGTGGCTGGACCCAGGCGGTTCCCTTGCTGCGCGCGGAGATCGTCGGTACGCCGAAGTTCGCGCTCGCCTCGGCGCGCAGGACGCAGGCGTTGACCCAGGGAACCGAGATTGCCGTGCGCGCCGCGCTCGATGGCTCGAAGGCGGTGTCGATCAAGGATGCGCCGCTGGTGTTCGCCGGCTACGGCGTGAGCGCGCCGGAACGCAAGTGGGACGATTTCAAGGGAGTCGACCTGCACGGCAAGATCGCGGTCGTGTTGATCAACGACCCCGACTTCGAGACCGGCAAGGGCGACTTCGGCGGCAAGGCAATGACCTACTACGGCCGCTGGACCTACAAGTACGAGGAAGCCGCGCGCCGTGGTGCCGCCGGCCTGCTGATCGTGCACGAGACGGCGCCGGCCTCCTACGGCTGGGCGACCGTCAAGAACTCGAATACCAACACCATGTTCGACATCGTGCGCGATCATCCGCAGACGGAACACGTTCCGCTCGAGGGCTGGATCACCCACGAGTTCGCGCTTGACCTGTTCAAGCGCAGCGGCCTCGACTTCGCCGCGCTGAAGAAGCAGGCGCAGACGCGCGGCTTCAAGCCGGTTGCGCTGAAGGGTGCGACGCTGTCGGCGGAGTATGCGGTCGACAGCCAGGTGATCACTTCGCAGAACATCGCCGGTCTGGTCGAAGGCAGCGAGCGCCCGGACGAAACGGTCATCTACAGCGCGCACTGGGACCATCTCGGCATCGGTGCGCCGGATGCGAAGGGCGACCGCATCTACAACGGCGCGGTCGACAATGCGACCGGCACGGCGGCGCTGATCGAGCTGGGCCGCGCGTTCGCGCAGGCGCCGCGGCCGCAGCGTTCGGTCGTGTTCCTAAACGTGACTGCGGAGGAGAAGGGCCTGCTCGGTTCGGAGTACTACGCGTCGAAGCCGCTGTACCCGCTGGCGAAGACGGTCGCCGTCATCAACAGCGACGCGTTGGGCAGCGACGGCATCGCGCGCAACTTCACGACGTCGGGAAGTGCGCGATCCGAACTGCTCGACGCATTGATCGCGGAAGGCAAGGCCTTTGGACTTGCCTATGCGCCCGATCCGCACCCGGAAGCCGGCCACTTCTTCCGCTCCGATCATTTCCCGTTCGCCAAGCGCGGCGTGCCGGCGCTGTCCTATGGCTCCGGCAATGACCTCGTCGACGGCGGCATCGCGGCGGGCGAGGCGGCGGGCAAGGACTACACGAAGAACCGCTACCACCAGCCCGCCGACGAATGGGCCGCCATCAAGAGCTTCGACGGCCTCGCCCACGACCTGCCGCTGCTGTACAAGCTCGGCAGCGACCTCGCCAATTCGACGCGCTGGCCGAACTGGGCGACGGACTCCGAGTTCCGCGGTACGCGTGACGCGAGTGCTGGCGAGCGCAAGTAGGCCCTGTCCGCAGACTCCGTTCGCTCCGGGCGTAGCCCTGTCCTGAGCGGACTCGAAGGGGCCTAAGGCGCAGTCAAAGTGCACGGAATGCGTTGCGCCTGGGTGTTTCGACTCCGCTGAACTTGGTTCCGCTGCGCTCGACGCGAACGGTTTCAGGCTGAGACTGGGGTTCAAGGCGGCTGCGGATGCGAGGCGCGAGGTCATCCCCGTGCCTTGTCCCACCCGAACCGGAGGCACTCGATGAACTGGCTGATCCTTGTCCTCGCGGGGTTGTTCGAGATCGGCTGGGCGATAGGGCTCAAGTACACGGATGGCTTCACGCGCCCGTGGCCGACGCTCGCCACGGTTGCCGCGATGGCGATCAGTCTCGCCCTGCTCGGCATCGCGATGAAGACGCTGCCGGTCGGCAGTGCGTACGCGGTGTGGGTCGGCGTCGGCGCGGTCGGCACCGCGATCCTCGGCATCGTCCTGTTCGGTGAGCCCGCGAATGCCGGGCGCCTGTTCAGCCTGGCGCTGATCGTCGCCGGCATCGTCGGCCTGAAGCTCGCCACGCCGGGCTGAGTGCGGGATTGCCGATGCGCAATCCCGGCAACACCAAGCGCCCTCCCCAGCCAATCGCCCGCGCGCGAGTGCTTCGCCGTCGTCGCTAAGATGAGGGGGTCCGCAGGAGGGTGCGCCGTTGAAGGCCTTGATAACGCTTCCGTTCGCGCTCGCCATCGTGCTCGCGCATCCGGCTCGTGCGGCGGATCAAGCGATCGAAAAGGGGAATGCCAGCGCGTTCTCGCCGGAGGTCCGCGCAGAGGATTTCGCCGCGCATGTGCGAACGCTCGCCTCGGATGTATTCGCTGGCCGCGCCCCGGATACCGACGGCGAGGACCGCACGACCGCCTACCTGCGCGAACAGTTCGAGCGCATGGGCCTTCAGCCCGGTATCGGCGACCGCTGGTTCCAGGACGTGCCGGTGATCGCCAGCACCGTCGATACCGATCGCAGTCACATGCAGATCGCGGTCGCGGGCAAAACGCAGTCGTTGAAATTCGGCAAGGACGCCGTGTTCGCGACGAATACCGGCCAGCAGGAGCTGCGCCTCAGCAACAGCGCGCTGGTGTTCGCGGGCTACGGCATCGATGCGCCGGAGCAGGACTGGCACGACTACGCGGGCGTGGATGTCGTCGGCAAGACCGTCGTGGTGCTGGCCGGCGTGCCGGACGTGGTCCGCGGCACGACCTGGTACAGCCGCTACGGCTACAAGCTCGAGGAAGCCGCGCGCCAGGGCGCGGCCGCGACGCTGGTCGTGCACGACGAGGGCGACGCCGGCTATTCGTGGGAGTACGTGAGCACGCGCGCGGGCATGCCGCAGTTCGACCTGCCGATCGACGACGATCCGCAACCGCCGACGCCGGTGCGCGCGTGGATTTCCGCGCCGGCCGCCGACGCGCTGTTCGCGGCGGCCGGCATGTCCTTGCGCGGGCTGCGGGACGCGGCGCGCAAGCGCGGTTTCCATGCCACTCCGGTCGGCGACGCGCGCATGAGCGTGGTGATCGACAGCACCGTCGTCGGCGGGCGCTCGCGCAATTTCGTGGCGAAACTGCGCGGCACGCGCCATCCGGACGAGGCGATCGTCTACTCCGCGCACTGGGACCACCTCGGTACCCACCCGGGCGAGAGCGGTGACAACGTCTACAACGGCGCAATCGACAATGCGACCGGCGTCGCCGCGCTGCTCGAAGTCGCGGCGCAATTCGCCGGTGCGGCGACGAAACCAGAGCGCAGCGTCGTGTTCGTGTTGCCGACGCTGGAGGAGTCGGGCCTGCTCGGATCGAAGTACTACACCCTGCATCCGGCGATACCGATCGCCAAGACCGTCGTCGACATCAACTTCGACGCGCTCGTTCCGGTCGGCCCCGCCAGCGACTTCGTCGTGGTCGGCCTCGGCATGTCCGATCTCGACGATGTCGTGAAGCCGTTCGTGCTGGGCCAGCATCGGACGCTCGAGGCGGAATCGCGCAGCGAGAAGGATTCGTTCTTCCGCTCCGACCACTTGAGCTTCGCGCGCGCCGGCGCGCCGGTGCTGTTCATGCGCGGCGGTACGCGGACGCGCGGCGCCGCCGATCCGTCCGCGCTGTGGAACGCGTATGGCAAGCGCTACCACACGCCCGCGGACGATTTCGATCCGCATTGGGACCTGCGCGGCATCGTGCAGGACATCGAGGTATCCTGTGCCGTCGGCTGGAAGCTCGCCAACGGCCATGAGTGGCCGAACTGGCATGCGGACAGCGCGTTCCGCGCGATCCGCGACGGCTCGCGCGCGGCAGCAGTGGTCGGACTGCGGTGAGGCGCGTGCATGCGGATCGTCAGCCTGTTCGAGGGAGCCACGCTTGCGGTGCGCGACTTCCACTGCGAGGCCGGTCCGGCTGACCGGTCGGTGGTCGAGTGCTTCAGCGAACATTCGATCTCGTACGTGCGCGAAGGCAGCTTCGGTTGCCACGCACTTGGGCATGCGCACGAACTCGTCGCCGGCGCGTTCCTGATCGGTCATCCCGGCGACGAATACGTATGCACGCACGACCATCATGCGGGCGGCGACACCTGCCTGTCGTTCCACTATGGCGCGTCGCTCGTCGACGCCATCGGCGACTCGCGGCGCGGCTGGCGCGCCGGTGCCGTGCCACCGGCGGCCGAACTCGTGGTGCTCGGCGAACTCGCACAGGCTGTGGCGCGGGGTGACAGCGACCTTGGCCTCGACGAAGTCGGCGTGCTCCTGGCGCGGCGGTTTCTCGCCCTGCGTGAAGGCGGTCCGCGTCGCTCGCTTGCGCTGTCCGCGCGTGACCGCCGCCGCGCGGTCGCGACTGCGCTTTGGCTCGATGCGCATGCGCACCAGGCGATCGACCTCGACGCCGCCGCGCGCGAGGCGGCGCTCAGCCCGTACCATTTCCTGCGCGTGTTCGGCGCGGTGCTTGGCGTGACACCGCACCAGTATCTCGTGCGGGTGCGCCTGCGCCGCGCCGCGCGCCTGCTCGCCGATGCGGAGCGCCCGATCACCGAGGTCGCATTCGACGTCGGCTTCGGCGATGTATCGAACTTCGTGCGCACGTTCGGACGCGCTGCCGGCATGTCGCCGCGCGCATTCCGGCGCGCCGCACGCGGGGACCGCAAGATTTTCCAAGAACGTCTCGCCGCGGCTACGTAACCTGCGCGCTTCCTCATCGGAGACCGCGCATGTACGACCATATCGGCTTGAAGACCCGCAACCTCGCCACGAGTTCGCGTTTCTACCGCGCAGTGCTCGCGCCGCTCGGACACCAGCCGGACGCATCCGGCAGCGGCTTCGGTCCTGCGGATGCCCCGTCGCTGTGGCTGTACGAACACGCAGGCGTCGTCGGTGGCACCCACGTCGCATTCCGCGCGGGGAATCGCGCTGCGGTCGATCGCTTCCATGCCGAGGGACTCGCGAACGGTGGTCGCGACAACGGTGCCCCCGGCCTGCGCCTCGACTACGCGCCGACCTACTACGCCGCGTTCCTGATCGATCCCGACGGCAACAATGTCGAGGCCGTCTGCATGGACACGACCTGACGCCGCGATGATCAGCCGTCGTGCAACACGAGCAGGCGGCGCTCGGTCATGTCCTCGATCGCGTAGCGGATGCCTTCGCGACCGAGTCCGGAGCGTTTCACGCCCCCGTACGGCATGTTGTCGACGCGGAAACTCGGGATGTCGTTGACGACGACACCGCCGACTTCGAGCGCGTCCCACGCGCGCATCGCGTGGACCAGCGAATCGGTGAAGACGCCGGCCTGCAGGCCGTAGTCGGAATCGTTGACGTTGGCCAGGGCGGTCTCGAAGTCGTCGAACGGCGCGAGCAGGGTGACCGGCCCGAACGCTTCGAGGCGGTTGATCTTCGCCTCGCGCGGCACGTTCTCGAGCACGGTGGCCTCGAGCCGGTTGCGTTCGCGCCCTCCACCGCAGAGCACGCGCGCGCCGCCGGCGATCGCCTCGGCGATCCAGGCTTCGAGGCGCTTCGCCGAGGACTCGTCGATGAGCGGGCCGAGGAAGGTGTCGCGCTCGCGCGGGTCGCCCGCCTTCAGTGCCTTCGTCGCCGCGACGAAGCGGTCGCGCAATCCGGCGTACAGCGACGCATGCACGTAGACGCGCTGGACCTTGATGCAGCTCTGGCCCGACTGGTAGTACGCACCGAAGATCAGCCGCTCGAGCACGTGGTCGAGCTTTCCGCGCTGGTCGGCGTCGACGATGCAGGCGGCATTGCCGCCGAGTTCGAGCACGACCTTCTTGCGCCCGGCTTTCGCCTTCAGGTCCCAGCCGACCTGGCCGCCAGTGAACGAGAGCAGTTTCAGGCGCTCGTCGCCGACGAAGGGCACGGCGTCCTCGATGCGGCAGGGCAGGATCGAAAATGTGCCCTTCGGCAGGTCGGTCTCGGCCAGCACCTCGCCGATGATCAGCGCACCGATCGGCGTTTTCTCCGACGGCTTCAGCACGAACGGACAACCCGCGGCGATCGCCGGCGCCACCTTGTGCGCGACCAGGTTCAGCGGGAAGTTGAATGGCGTGATGAACGAGCAGGCGCCGATCGGCACGCGCTGCACGAAGCCGCGATAACCGTGCGCGCGTTTCGAGATCTCGAGGTTCAGCACCTCGCCGTCGATGCGTACCGCTTCCTCGGCGGCGACGCGGAACGTGTCGATCAGGCGCGTGACCTCGCCTTCGGAATCCTTGATCGGCTTGCCCGCCTCGATGCACAGCGCGAGCGCAAGTTCGTCGAAGCGTTCGCGAAAGCGTGCGATGCAATGTTCGAGCACCGCCTGGCGCGCGTACGGCGGAAACGCTCGCATCGGCGCCTCCGCCGCGACGGCGGCCGCTATCGCGCGGTCGATCGTTGCGGCATCGGCGAGCGCAACGCGCGTCGCCACCTCACCGGAGTACTTGTCGTGCACATCGAGCGCCGAGTTCGGCTGTTGCGCATCGTTGGCGAGATAGTACGGGTATGCATGCATCAACACGGCAACTCCCTGGTTCCCGCAGTGCTCACGGATCGACGACCGTGATGGCCAACTCGCCATCCGCGAGGCGCGCGCGCAGTGCGGTGCCGGCGGGCGCCTGTGCGATCGAGCGCACGACGGTAGCGGATTCGCGCTCGAGCAGGATCGCATAGCCGCGGTCGAGCGTCGCCAGTGGACTCACCGCGTGCAGGGTTCGGGCAAGTTCGCCGAGGCGTGCATTGCGGCGCTCGACGCCGACCTGCACGCCGCGGCGAAGTCGCTCGCGGGCCGCGTCGGCGCGCTCGCCGGCGCGCGCGAGCAGGGCGAGCGGATGCTGCGCGAGCAGGCGCGTGCGGGCGTGGCCGAGTCGGGCGGTTCCGCGTTCGCGTGATTCGTCAAGGCGGCGCTGCAGGCGTTGCCGCAGCATCTGCAGGCGTTCGTCCGCTCGCGCGAGGCGCGCCTGCGGGCGTTGCGCGTTCAGTCGCGCCAGCAGGTGGTCGAGGTGCTGCGCACGTGATTCGAGACCGCGCTGCAGGCGCTGCGCAAGGCGCTGGCGCTGGCGTGCGAGCGTGCGAGCGAGATCGAGCGCGTCCGGCACCAGCAGCTCGGCCGCTGCCGACGGCGTCGGCGCGCGCAGGTCGGCAACGAAATCCGCGATGGTGAAATCGATCTCGTGGCCGATCGCGGACACGACCGGGATCGTGCTGGCGCGGATCGCGCGCGCTACGGCTTCGTCGTTGAACGCCCACAGGTCTTCCAGCGAGCCACCGCCGCGCGTCAGCAGAATCACGTCGTGTCGATGCGTGTTGGAAGCATCCTGCAACGCCGCAACGATCGCGGGCGGTGCCTCGCGGCCTTGCACGGGCACCGGAAGGATCTCGATCTCGGCGAGTGGATAGCGGCGTTGCAACACGCTCAGCACGTCGCGGATCGCGGCGCCGGTCGGCGAGGTGATCACGCCGATGCGGCGTGGGAATCGTGGCAGGGCGCGCTTGAATCCCGCGTCGAACAATCCTTCCGCGGCGAGCCTTGCCTTGAGTTGCTCGAATGCGCGCTGCAACGCGCCTTCGCCGGCCTGCTCGAGTGAATCGACGATGAGCTGGAACTCGCCGCGCGCCTCGTACAGGCTCACGCGCACGCGGGCGAGCACATGCATGCCGTCGGCCGGCTTGAAGCGCAGCCACGTGCTGCGCGGCTTGAACATCGCGCAGCGCACCTGCGCGCCGCCGTCCTTGAGGGTCAAGTAGAGGTGCCCGGACGCGGGTCGCGAGAAGTTCGAGATTTCGCCCTCGACCCAGATCAGCGGCAAGGTGTCCTCGAGCAGGTCGCGCACGAAGCGTGTCAGCGAGGACGGCGTGTAGACCTCGCGCGGAGCGGCGGAGCTGGCAAGCGGATCGGGCATGACGGGGAGCGCGTGCGGCCGCTCAGGTTACCCGATGTCGGGGTCGCGCGCTGGCGGGGCCTTGCGCCGCAATTCGGCGTAGCGCGCGATCAGGGTTGCGCCGATCCACAGCGCAAGTGCGGCGAGCGGCCACGCGACGAGGCGGGGCCACAGCGCGGCGAGCACGGCCGCAATGGACAGGATCACGCCGGCGACCAGCAACGGAGCGCCTTCGGCCGGGCCAAGCACGCGCCGATTGGTGATCGCGGCGCCGATCGAATTCGCAAGGCGCAGCGCGCCGGCCGCAGCGCGTCCGGAGCTGCCGCCCTGTGCGCCGCGCGGGATCGAGGTGCGGGTGCTGCGCCGCCTGCGCGGCATCTTCAATACGATTTCGGTCGCACGCGCGATGTCCTGTTCATACTGAGCCTCCATCCGATGCGCGAACGCCTGGTCCTCGATCGCGATGTCGATCTCGCAGTTGCCCATCCAGCTCGCGAGGTTGAGGTTGCTCGATCCGACGCGCGCCCAGCGGCCGTCGGCGACCGCGGTCTTCGCATGCAGCATCGAGCCGTTCCACTCGAACACCCGGATGCCGGCTTCGAGCAGCGGCCGATAGCCGGCGCGCGAGAGCGAGCCGACCGCCGGGATGTCGCTGCTGCCCGGCACGAGCAGGCGCACGTCGACGCCATCGCGCGATGCTGCGATCAACGCCTGCACGTACGGTGCGACTCCGACGAAGTAGGCATCGGTCAACCACAGGTTGGTGCGCGCCATGCCGGCGATGAGCTGGTCCAGTCGGTACAGGCCCGCCGTGTTCGGCACGGTCGCGACCACGCGCAGGTCGGTGTTGCCGCACGGCAGGGCGCGTGCCGCGCGCTCGCCGACATCGGGCGCGAGGGGCTCGCCGAGCTGGCCCCACACATCGGCGAACGCTTGCACCAGTTCGCCGAGCGCCGGGCCGCGCACCGCGATCGCGGTGTCGCGCCAAGGCTCGATCCGCTTCGCCGGATTGCCGAGCCAGGTGCCGCTGACGCAGATGCCGCCGACGAAACCGACGGTCGCGTCGACGACGAGCAGCTTGCGGTGGTCGCGCGACATCCAGCCGAACGGACTGGCGAAGCGTGGCGGATTGTAGGCGCGCACCTCGCCGCCGGCCGCGACCAGCGGCGCCCAGAACCCGGCCGACGATTGGCCGAGGCAGCCGAGCCAGTCGCGCACGACGCACACCTGCACGCCGGCGCGGGCGCGCTCGATCAGCGCGTCGAGGAAGCGCCGGCCGAGCGCGTCGCTGCGGAAAATGTAATTCTCGAACAGGATCGTGTCGGTTGCGCCGGCGATCGCGGCCAGCCACGCGTCGAACGCGGCCTCGGCGTCGATCAGCAGGTCGACCCGATTGCCCGCCAGCAGCGGCGCGCCTGCTGCGCGGCTGAACGCCTGCTCCGCGAGCAGGCGAAGGGTGGTCGAGGGCGTGGTGCTGGAGGGTTCCATGCAGCGCAGTGTAGGCGGGCGGCCCGCTCCTTGCATCGTCGTTGTTAACGACCCCCTGAACGGATGCCTGGCGATGAACGAGGCCTACCGGAGACTGACCGGCAACCTGCCGTGGCGTGACGCACCGCCCGGCGCGCCGTTCGTGCACGACGCGCGCACGTTGCGTGCGTGGATCGAGCAATTGCCGATGGCGAATTTCCAGGTCGCCACGCGGCGGCTGCTCGAAGGCCTGCAGGCGCTGAACCGGTCGCGCAGCGACGGCGCGCGCCGGCTCGATGCGCTCGAGATGTTGCGTGGCTCGGTCGCACAACTGGCGATCGTCACCGACAAGCAGATCGTCGGATCGAGTTTTCCGTTGCCTGCGCAGAAGGCGGAACTCGGACAGCTAGCGCTCGGTTTCCAGGCCGAACTTGCGCTCGGCTATCGCATGGCACTGGCCGAACTGTGCGGCCCTGCGGGCGCGGTGCCGTTCCTGCGCGGCAAGCAGGTTGCGCTCGCAGCGGTGCGCGCGTTGCAGCACGGCAGCGAGCATCTCGACAAGGCCAGCCTGCTGTATCGTGCGCCGCCGCCCGGCGCGTGGCAGGCGCTGCACGACACCTATCGTTTCATCGCTTCGCTGCGCCTCGCCGACCGCGATGTCGACGACCCGCTGCGCGGGCAACCGCTGAAGGCGACGACTGCCTACGTGCAGGCGCTGCTGGTCGCGCTTGCCAATCCGTACCGGCACACACAGCGCGAGCAACTGGACCTGGTTGGCCTCGCGCGCGTGCTGGCGCCGCTGGCGGAACTGCGCGAACGCAACGGCACCCGCGACGACCTGATCGTCCACACCGACCTGGACCGCGGGCCCGGCTACATTCCCGAGGAAAGCAAGAACGGTCGACGCGATGCGCTGTCCCTGCATCTGGAACCGCTGCTGGCCGCATTCGACGAACAGATGGCCGCAGTGCGCGACGATGCGCGCAGCGTCACCATCCGCGCACGCGGCGCACAGGCGCAGACGCTCGATGTTGCGCTTGCGCGCCGCTTCCAGTCCGACTGGAGCGCCCATGGCGAGCGCAGCCACACACGCCTCGGCGGTGGGCATGTGCTCGATACCGTGATCGGCCTGCATGATCTGCATGCCGCACTGGCCGGTGGCGACGACTTCGATACGTTCATGCGTCACGTTCATGGCCAGGTCATCAACCTCAGCGAGGTCGATTGCGGCGCGTCGTGGCGCAACGGATCTGCCGACCGCCCTCGTACGATGAAATACCAGGCACGCGTGATCGACCAGGGCCTCGGTGGCTACCGGGTGCTGTGGGAACGTGGCAATGCGGGCGAGGCCGTGCGCGCGCGCGTTGCCGAGGTGGTCGGACTCGCGCTCGCAGGAGACGGCGGGCGGCCTGAATGGATGGTTGGGGTGATCCGCTGGATCCGCATCGACGAGGACGGGCGCGTCGACGCCGGCATCGAGCTGCTGGCGCGACACGCGCTTCCGGTCGGGGTGCGCGTACTCGACGACGACCGCCGTGCGCCCGTTCGCGGCCTGCTGCTCGCATCGATGAACCTGGACCCCGGAATCGACTACGATGCGCTGCTGGCATCGACGGAGATCGACCGCAGCGTGCGCGAGGTTGAGCTGACGGCTCCCGCGGACCTGTACGGCCCGCCGAAGCCCGCGCGCAGCGAGCGGCTGGAAAACCTGCGCGCGCTTGATATGACCGGCATTTACCAGCATTTTGCGTTGACCCAGCACTGATCGCGCAGTCCGGCGCGCAGGGCAGGGCCCGCGCGCCGAGTGGAGTCAGCCGTTCCGATGAGTTCTTCCGCCAGTCCGCACGCCGCCGCGCGCCGCGCCAGCGTTCCCGTCATGGTCCGTGGGGTGACCGTCGGCGGCGCCGCCGCCGTGGTGGTGCAGTCGATGACGAACACCGACACGGCCGACGTCGCGGCAACCACGAAGCAGGTCGCCGAACTCGCCCGCGCAGGCTCGGAGCTGGTGCGCATCACGGTCGACAAGCCGGAGGCTGCCGCCGCGGTGCCGCGCATCCGCGAACGACTCGACATGATGGGCGTCGGCGTGCCGCTGATCGGCGACTTCCACTACAACGGCCACCAGTTGCTCGATCGCGAACCCGCCTGCGCCGAAGCCTTGGCCAAGTACCGCATCAATCCGGGCAATGTCGGTTTCGGCCGCAAGAAGGACATCCAGTTCGCCTCGATCATCGAGGCGGCGCTCAGGTACGAAAAGCCGGTGCGCATCGGCGCGAACTGGGGTTCGCTCGACCAGTCGATGGTCGCCGCGCTGATGGACGAGAACCATGCGCGGGCCGAGCCATGGGATGCTGCCCGTGTCGGTCGCGAGGCGCTGATCCGCTCCGCGCTCGACTCCGCTGCGCGCGCCGAGGAACTCGGGCTCGCGCGCGATCGCATCATCCTGTCGTGCAAGGTGTCCGGCGTGCAGGAACTGATCGCGGTCTACCGCGATCTCGCCGCGCGCTGCGACTACGCGCTGCATCTCGGCCTGACCGAAGCCGGCATGGGCTCGAAAGGCATCGTCGCGTCGACCGCCGCACTCGGCGTGCTGCTGCAGGAAGGCATCGGCGACACGATCCGCATCTCGCTGACGCCGGAGCCGGGCGAATCGCGTACGCGCGAGGTGATCGTTGCGCAGGAGCTGCTGCAGACGATGGGCCTGCGCGCGTTCACGCCGCTGGTCACCGCGTGCCCCGGCTGCGGGCGCACCACGAGCACGCTGTTCCAGGAGTTGGCGAAGACCGTGCAGGAGCACGTGCGCGCGAAAATGCCGGAATGGCGCATCAAGTATGACGGCGTAGAGAACCTGACCCTCGCCGTGATGGGTTGCGTGGTCAACGGGCCGGGCGAATCCAAGCATGCCGACATCGGCATTTCGCTGCCGGGCACGGGCGAGGCGCCGGCGGCGCCGGTGTTCATCGATGGCGCCAAGGCGATGACCCTGCGCGGCGACAACATCGCGCACGAGTTCGTCGGTATCGTCGAGGACTATGTCGCACGTCGCTACCCTGCACGCGCGCATGCCGACTGAGGTCGGGCAAGTCGTCCGTGCCGAAGCGCGCTTCGGCGCCGCGTTCCTGCGCCGGCACGGCCTGCTGCTCCTGTTGGTGTTCGTCGGCATCCTGCTGCCGCTGGCCGGTTTCGGCGCGCTCGCGCATGAGCTTCGCGAGGGCGAGGGATTCTTCTTCGACGTTCCCCTGCTCGAGTTCGCGCAGGGCATGCAGCGCGCCGGTTTCGACCGCTTGTTCGTCGTCGTCGCCGCGCTGGGATACCAGTACGGCGTGGTGCCGCTCGATATCCTGCTGGTCGCGGTCCTCGGCTGGAAACGTCGTCTGCGCGAGGGACTCTTCGCCGGATTCGCGATCATCGGTTCTGCGCTGCTCAACCTCGGCGCCAAGCCGCTGTTCGCGCGCGACCGACCGAGCCTGTGGGAATCGATCGCGCCGGAAGGCAACTACAGCTTCCCGAGCGGGCATGCGATGGGCTCGATGACGCTGGCCTGCGTGCTGGTGCTGTTGTGCTGGCACACGCGCCTGCGCTGGCCGGTCGCGATCGCGATGAGCGTATTCGTCGTGCTGGTCGGCCTGTCGCGGATCTACCTTGGCGTGCACTATCCGTCGGATATCCTTGCCGGCTGGGCGGCGGCGATCGCATGGGCGTACGCGATCTATGCGCTGGTGTTCCGCGGCGGGGTGCGACCTTGCTTGAACGCACTCTCCCGGCCGGGGAAAGTGCAGGGTTGAGTGCGCAAGCGCTGCGAGCGCGCGGTTGCGGGCACGCTCCTCAGATCTGTGGCTCGGCCTTCGCCGACAGGGCTTCGATGCGGCGTTCGCGCGCGACGCGTGCCTCGCGCCGCGCGATGTACAGGCTCGCGCCGATCACGATCGTGGCGCCGAGCACGGTGTAGCGGTCCAGCGTCTCGTCGAACACCAGCCAGGCGAGGACCGACACGATGACCAGTTGCAGGTAGCTGAACGGCGCCAGCGTCGATGCGTCCGCGAGGCGCAGCGCGTGCGTCCAGAAATACTGGCCGAGGGTACCGAGCACGCCGATCACCACCAGCACCGGCCATTGCGGGGACGCGGGCATCTGCCACACCGCGAGTGCGAACGGCAGCGACAGCGGCACCCACAGCCAGGTCGTCAGCAACACGATCGTGTCGGGCGGATCGCTGCGCGACAGGAACTTGATGCTGATCGTGACCGTGCCCGTCGACGCCGCGGCGAGCAGCGCAACCAGGCTGGCCGCGGTGAAACCGTCTGTGCCCGGGCGCACGATCACGAGCACGCCGACGAACCCGGCGACCACTGCGCTCCAGCGTCGCGCCCGCACGACTTCCCCGAGGAAGATCACCGCGCCGATCGTGACGAACAACGGCGACGAGTACGACAATGCGATTGCCTGCGCGAGCGGCAGGTGGGCGATCGCCCAGAAGCCCGCGAGCATGCCGACGGTGCCGATCGCGCAACGCATCACGTAGAACCACAGGCGATCCGTGTGGAGACTGCGCAGGCCGCTGCGCAGCAGCAGCGGCGCGGTCGCGATTGCGCCAAACAGGCTGCGGAAGAACGCGATCTCGAACGCGTGCAGCGAATGCGACGCGTGGCGGATCAGGATCGCCATCACGCCGAAGCTGCAGGCGCTGCCGATCATCAGCGCGACGGCGCGCAGCGGCAGCGAGGTCGGTTCGGCCGTGCGGGCCACGGCAGGAATGCTCAAGGATGCAGGGTGCGAGGGGCGGCGCCTGCAGTCTAGCAGCGGATCGACGCTACGCATGGGGCCACTTCCACGCGACGGCCCTGTCGACGTGGCACCGATGGCTCCGGTAGGCTTCCGGCGACTCTCCGCCGCGCGAAAGCCGATGACCGACTCGACCACGCCATTCGTCGTCGCGATTCCCGCGCGCCACGGCTCGACGCGCCTGCCCGGCAAGCCGTTGCTGCCGATCGCCGGCACGCCGATGATCGTGCACGTCGCGCGCCGGGCGCGCGCCGCCGGTGCCAGCGATGTCGTGGTCGCGACAGACGATGCGCGCATCGAGGCCGCCCTTGCGGGCAGCGACGTGCGGGTGGTGATGACGCGCTCCGATCACGCGTCGGGCAGCGACCGGCTCGCGGAGGTCGCGACCACGCTTGGTTGGGCCGACGATGCGATCGTCGTCAATCTCCAGGGAGACGAACCGCTCGCCCCACCGAGCGGCATCCAGGCGGTCGCCGCGGCGCTGGCCGCGGACGATGCGCCGATGTCGACACTGGCGACGGCGCTGGCCGGTGTCGATGAACTGTTCGATCCGAATTGCGTGAAGGTCGTGCGCCGGGCGGATGGCCGCGCGCTGTACTTCAGCCGCGCGCCGCTGCCGTGGCCGCGTGATGCGTTCGCACGCAATCGCGATGCGTTGCCACCCGACTCGCCCTTCCTGCGCCACATCGGCATCTACGCCTACCGCGCCGGTTTCCTGCGCCGCTTCGCCGCGCTTGCGCCGACGCCGCTGGAGAAACTCGAATCGCTCGAGCAGTTGCGCGCGCTCGAACACGGCCACGCGATCGCGGTGCGCATCGCACCGGAGCCGTTCCCGGCCGGCGTCGACACCGCAGAAGACCTGGCCCGCGTCGAACGCGCGCTCATGCAGTTGCAGGCGCAAAACCGGTGATCCAGTCGATACCGCGCATCCTGTTTGTCTGCATGGGAAACATCTGTCGATCGCCGACCGTCGAGGCGGTCGCGCGCTCGGAGTTCGCGCGCGCCGGGCTGGCGGTCGAGGTCGATTCGGCTGGCACCGAGGACTACCACGTGGGTGCCCCGCCGGATCCGCGCTCGATCCGGATCGGTGCGGCACACGGTTACGACCTGTCGGGATTGCGCGCGCGCCAGGTGGTCGCGGACGACTTCGAACGCTTCGACGAAGTGCTCGCGATGGATCACGCGAACCTGCGTGCGTTGCAGCGCGTGCGGCGAACCGGTGTCGAACCCTCGCTGTTTCTCGGCGACAAGGAATTGCCGGATCCCTATTACGGCACCGTGGCTGACTTCGAACGCGTCATCGAACTCTCGCGCGTCGGCATCGAGGCATGGGTCAAGCGATTGCTCAAGGAGACGTTCCGCAAAGACGCATGAGGCGACACGGGATCGTCGCTGTCGGACGGCGCGTCCGGGCGGCGGGAACCGGCTCAGGCCCGATTTGCCGATGCCTGGCCGGTACCGGAGCCGTTGAAGAAGACATGCCGCCGTCGCTGGAGCTTCGCAGTGAACATCGCGCTGTCTGCGCTCCGGAGCAATGTTTCGACGGTGTCCCCGTCTCCGGGAAAGATGGCGATGCCGATGCTCGGCGAGATGCTGACTGCCACCGACCCGAGCTGGCATGGCGCCGACACGGCGCCAAACAACTTGTCGGCGATCGCTGCAATTTGCGCGCTGCATTGCACGTCCTGCAGGAGGCACAGAAATTCGTCGCCGCCGTGGCGGCTGACGGAGTCCTGCGAGCGCACCGCACGCTGCAGTCTCGAAGAGACCACCTTGAGAAGCTCGTCGCCGATCGCATGACCATGGGTGTCATTGATGGCCTTGAAGCCGTCAAGGTCCATGTAGAGCAATCCGAACGCGCTCGAGTGTGCCGCGTGGGTCGTCAGGACCTTCTCCGAAATCTCGTCGAATGAATGGCGATTGGGAAGTCCGGTCAACGGGTCATGCAATGCGGAATGCCGCGCTTTACTGGCGTGCTCCTCGCTTGCCCTCAGGTCATGCCGTGCGCGTTGCACATTGCAGCGCGCGGCAAGCAGTTCCCGCTCCAGCCGATGGATCTCGTCAGCCTCGTTTTCGGTGAACGTGGCAAGAAATTCCAGCTCGTGTGCGCACGCAAGTGCGGCGATGTCGTCCGGAAAGAGTCGTCGCAGTCGCGCGGCCATCCCCAGACAACGCGCCGGCGCGTTCGAGGCGCTGGTGGCGGCTCGACCTGCGATTGCGCCACCGGGAACCAAACCGTCGTCGGGGAGATCAGCGTCGGAGGCAGTCGTCGCGATCCCGACCTTCGTCAAGCACACGGCAGGACGCACCATGACGACGGGATTCATTGGCCAGCTGGTCGTGCGCGCGCATTCCACCATGGGTCAGAGGCGGCCGGTGACCAGCAACACGACAACGACAAGCAGTGCGATTCCCACGCCGCTGCTCGGTCCATATCCCCAGCTCCTGCTGTGGCCCCAGCTAGGAAGGGAGCCGATCAGCAGCACGACCAGCACCACCAGCAATATCGTACCGAGTGTCATCTTCATTCCCCTTGGATTCGGGCGGACGGACGCCGAGTGCAGTCTGCCGGGGTTTGGCGAGCGAGTTCCGTGCGGTGGCCAACACGGGAGTGGTGCGAGCGGCGCGGGGCGAGGGCGAACCGAAATCGGCAGTGTTCGGTATCGAACAGACAGATGACGGTGCAACGACGCATGGTTTCGGGATGATCGATTCCTGGTTGGACTTCGCAGCGCGTGGTCTCGCGGGCCCCGGTATCGGCTGGCGGGTCGCCTACCTCCTGCTGGCGACGCAAGTCACCGTGCTTGCGGTGACGCTGTATCTGCACCGGAGCCAGACCCACCGTGCGGTCGAATTCCATCCGGTTCTCGCACATGCGTTCAGGTTCTGGATCTGGTTGACGACCGCCATGGTCACGAGGGAATGGGTCGCGATCCATCGCAAGCACCATGCATACAGCGATACCGCACAGGATCCCCATAGCCCGCATGTGTTCGGTGTCGACAAACTCCTTATGCAGGGGGCCGAGCTGTACATCGATGCGCGTGCCGACGAGCGCTTGCTGAGCAGGTACGGGCGCGGCGTGCCTGACGACTGGATCGAGCGCCATGTCTACAGCCCGCATTGCAACTGGGGGCCGACCTTGCTGGCCCTGGTCAACCTGGCCTTGTTCGGCATCGGAGGGATGGCGATCTGGGCGCTGCAAATGATCTGGATTCCGTTCTGGGGCGCTGGCGTAGTCAATGGCATCGGCCACTGGCGCGGCTATCGGAATTTCGAGACGGCGGACCGCTCTGCCAACCTCGTGCCTTGGGGGGTGTGGGTTGGCGGCGAGGAATTGCACAACAACCATCATGCATTCCCGGCGTCGGCGAAATTCTCGATACGCCGTTTCGAGTTCGATCTCGGATGGCTGGTGATCCGCATCCTGGACAAGCTCCGCGTGGCCAACGTCCGCTGTGCCGTCGGCATGAACGGGACGGACGCTTTCGCGCACGCGCGCGAAGGAGGGCCTCGCCTGGCAGCCTTGGCTCCGCGCGTCGAGGTGATGACCGACTTCTTCCACAAGGTCATGTTGCCGGTCGTGCGCGAACAGGCGCGTCGTGACGACCGGCAGTCGTTGTCCGGGCGCTTGCGCCGTGCGCTTGCCGACGGCGGAAGCCGGCTTGCGGCCAGGGAACGTCAGCGGTTGGAAGCGTGGGTGGAATCACGTCCGGTCGTGCGTTCGCTGTGCGAGTTCCGTTCGCAGCTGGCGGCCCTCATGGACAAGCGCACGCTCATCGCGTCGGAAGAATTCTCGCAATGGCGACATGCGGCGAAAGCGAGCGACATCAGTCCGTTGCGGGAGTTTGCCGTTTCCCTCGAACGCGATGCGGTGGCGGCGTCCCGCGTGTAGGCGGCCTGCCAAGGATCACGGCCGCGCAACCACTGGCGCGCGTGGCCCGCGTGCGACCCGCCTCGGGCGGACAATCAGGCGGTAGCCGGCACTCGCGAATCGGAGGATCGCCACGTACGCACGCGATCGACTTCGTAGCCGGTCCAGCGAGACCGGAAGATCTGCTGGACGTACGTGCCGTCGAGGGCCACGCCGCGTCCATCCAGGACGAATTCGACCGGCTCACCTTCCTGCGGAAGCCCGCACGAACTCGCGATCCATTCATTGCTCATGCTTGGCTCCACCTGCGGCGTGCGATCACGACGACGTCATCAAGGCACGACGGTATCATGCGCGTTTCTTCCAGCCGCCTCGGTGCGATGACGCACGCAGCAGCCGGTCTGGCAGAGAGCCGCGATTGCTCACCCCGCAGCGCAACCGCGATATGTGCGGAAACGCACAGATGGCCGAGCCCGGTGGTCCCCATCATGCTGCGGTGCCGCGCATGTGCACCATCGACCGCAGGGTGAATCCGGCGCCGTCCGCTTCTCCGGACTGCAGTACCATATTTCACACTGCCGCATGCAACTGGCGCGAGCTGTACGGTCACTCCCTGGCGTCGAGTCTTACATGTCGTCGATACCCGGCAATCCAAGACAGAATCATCTGCTCAACGCGATCCCGGTGGCCGACTGGGAGCGTTTCGCAACCAATCTCGCCCCCATACAACTGCGCCTCGGTGATGTCATCTACGAGTCGGGCAGCGAGCAGCCGTACGTTTACTTCCCGACCGATTCGATCGTCTCGTTGCTTTACGTGATGGAAGACGGATCGTCCGCCGAGATTGCAATCGTCGGCAACGAAGGGTTGGTCGGCATTTCGCTCTTCATGGGCGGTGGAACGACGCCCAGCCGCGCGGTCGTGCAGAGCGCAGGCCACGCGTTCCGCATGCGCGCCCAGTTCATCCGCGACGAGTTCATCCTCGCCGGAAAAGCGCAGCAGCTGTTCCTGCGCTATACGCAGGCGCTGCTGACGCAGATGGGCCAGACGGCCGTGTGCAATCGGCATCACACCGTCGACCAGCAGCTGTGCCGCTGGTTGCTCATGAGCCTGGACCGGCTGTCGTCGAACGAGCTGACCATGACCCAGGAGTTGATCGCGAACATGCTCGGCGTGCGGCGGGAGGGTGTTACCGAAGCCGCGGGCAAGCTGCAGCGCGCCGGAGTCATCCAGTACAACCGCGGTCGCATCCGCGTGCTCGATCGACCACGCCTCGAACTCATGGCTTGCGAATGCTACGAAGTGGTCCGCAAGGAGTTCCTGCGCCTGCTGCCGTAGCTTGGGCTCCGCGCTGTGTGCGCTGCCGGACCGACGGCGCCTGCAATTGGAGGCAATGTCCCGGCGTCGGTACAGCGTCCGACGGCCCCAGGGCCGCCGACGAATCCGGCACCCCGCGCCGCTACGTGCGCCGTGACATGACCTCGGGACTCCGATGCCAGCCGGGCACCGCGTCAATCGTCTGCTCGCTTCCTTGCCGGCCATGCAGCGCGCCCGCTTCGCCGCCGACTGTCTACCGGTGCAACTCGTGCACGGCGAGGTCCTCCACGAGCCGGGCGATCGCGTGCGCAACGTCTACTTCCCGACCGGCTGCGTCGTCTCCACCGTGATCGTCATCGATGGCCACTGTTCGCTCGAGACCGGCATGATTGGAAGCGAGGGCATGTGGGGGTACGCATCGATCCTCGGCGACAGCGCGGCGTTCCCCCTGCGCGTGGCGGTCAAGGACGGCGGTGCCGCCTGGCGCATGAAATCCGCGACTTTCCGCCGCCATCTGCGCGACTTGCCGGCGTTGCGACCGTTGCTGGACCGGTATCTGCGCGTCCTGCTGTGCCAACTCGCGCAGACCGCGGCCTGCATGCGATTCCATGTCGTCGAGGAGCGGCTTGCGCGCTGGTTGTTGATGACCCAGGACCGCACGCAGTCCAATACGTTTCGGGTGACGCAGGAATTCCTCGCTTTCGTTCTCGGCGTGCGGCGGGTCGGAGTCACCGTGGCCGCCGGCATCCTGCAATCGCGCCACCTGATCCGCTACAAGCGCGGCCACGTGACGATCATCGACCGCGAACGCCTCGCCGCTGCCGCATGCTCGTGCTATGGGTCGGACATCGAAACCTACCGGCGCGAGTTGACCTCGGCGGCCCCGGCGCAGAGGGACTCGCGCTGACCGTTGAAGTCCGACAACTGCGGCCCGGGTCGCGACGTGCGCCAGCGCACCGACGGGTCCAGGTTGCGCCGCTAGGCTGGTCTTCGTAGCGCGTCATCGAGAGGCGCCCAGCGGAGATACGCAATGCGCCTGCACGGGAATCGAAGGATCGGATCGCTGTTCAGCGACGTCGGCGTGCTGGCCGATGCCATCGGACGCGCGCGTGAGGCGGGCGACGTCACGGTGTGGCTCAGTGCCACCACCGACGTCGTCTGCAGCGACGTCGGCAGCGCGCCGAACCTCTCGGCCGAATATCTGCTCGGCACTTACGGAATCGGTACGCAAGTCGCCGATATCCAGCAGGACCTGCTCGTATTCAGGGACGAACGTTGTGCGGGTGCGATCGTCTTCTGACGTGACGGCGCGGTTTCCGCGCCCCGTTGGGCCGGCATGCACGTCTCCCGCGCGATTGCCGATCCGGGCGCGACCCGCTGCTGCAACGCCGGCGCACCCGGTGAGGGTGCTCTTTCCCGAAGGTGATTCGTGAACATGCCAACCCTGTCGACACTCGTTCTCTCGGCGATCCTCGCGTTCGGATCGGCTGGAATCGCGCTCGCCCAGCAAGCGGCTTCCTCCAGTGGCGGAATGAAGGCGGTCCTCGATCAGCCACGTGTCGACAATCGGATAACGACCCGGGTCAGGACCGAACTGGCGAACCAGGAAGGCATCAGGACGGCCGATATCAGCGTCAGGACGAACGATGGAGTCGTGACCCTGGCCGGCTTGCTGGACAACGACGCCGCGGTCAGGAAAGCCGTCGCGGCGGCGGAAGGCGTGGCTGGCGTCAGGATGGTTCGTGCGGCCGGTCTCAAGTCCCGGGACTGAACGCCGCTTTCACCAGGATTTCTTGTGCACGAGGAGAACGGTCATGAACGTCGAAGACCAGGTCAAGGTCCAGTGGAACAAGCTCACCGGAAAACTCAAGACGAAATGGGGCAGGCTGACCGAGAAGGACCTCAAGGTGGCCGACGGCAACAGTGAATATCTTTCCGGCAGAATCCAGGAACGCTACGGTCTGGAAAAGGACGAAGCGAACCGCCAGGTCGAGGAGTTCGGTCGCAACCTGTAGCACTGCCGACGCGGTCCGACCGCCGCACTGCGTCGGGTGGCGGGAATTTGGCGCCGGTTGCGGGCGTCGTTCCCTTACTATTCCGGCATGTCCGAACCGCTCCCCGCGCCCGTCCACTTCGACGGTAAAACCTTCGTTCGCAACCTGACCGGGGCGCCCGGCGTCTACCGCATGTTCGATGCGCGCGACGAACTGCTCTATGTCGGCAAGGCCGGCAACCTCAAGAAGCGCGTCGGCAGCTATTTCCTTAAGCCGAAGATGGACCCGCGCATAGCCGCGATGGTCGCCCAGATCGCGCGCATGGAAACCACGGTCACGCGCACGGAGGCCGAAGCGCTGCTGCTCGAAGCGCAGCTGATCAAGAGCCTCAAGCCGCGCTACAACATCGTCCTGCGCGACGACAAGAGTTACCCCTACATCCACCTCACGACCGGCGATTTCCCGCGGCTGGCGTTCCATCGCGGCGCGCGCGGTGGCGGCGGGCGGTATTTCGGGCCGTTTCCCAGCGCCGGCGCGGTGCGCGAGAGCCTCGACCTGATCCAGAAGCTGTTCCGCATCCGCAACTGCGAGGACAGCTATTTCCGCAATCGCTCGCGACCTTGCCTGCAGCATCAGATCGGACGGTGCACCGCCCCGTGCGTCGGACTCGTCACGATCGCGGACTACGCCGCCGACGTGCGTCACGCCGAGATGTTCCTCGATGGCCGCGCCGGCGCGGTCATGGACGAACTGGTCGCGACGATGGAGCGCGCCAGTGCAGAGTTGAAGTTCGAGCGCGCCGCGTCGATCCGCGACCGGATCGCCGCGGTCAAACGGGTGCAGGCGCGCCACTACGTGCAGGGCGCGAGCGCCGACATGGACGTGATCGCCTGCGCGATGCGCGGCGGCGTTGCCTGCGTGAGCGTGCTGTTCTTCCGCAATGGCGTCAGTCTCGGTTCGCGCGACTTCTTCCCGCGCCTCGCCGGCGCGGCCGATGAAGGCGCGGTCCTCGGCTCGTTCATCGCGCAGTACTACCTCGAGCGGCCGGTTCCGGCCGAACTGATCGTGAGCCACGCACCGGCCGATGCGGTGCCGCTGGCCGAGGCGCTGACCGGGCACGCCGGCCACACGGTCGAGATCAAGTCCAGCGTGCGCACCGATCGCGCGCGCTTCCTAGACCTTGCGCGGCGCAATGCGGAAGCTGCGCTCGCCTCGCGCCTGGCCAGCCGGCAGACCCTGCTCGCGCGGTTCGAGGCACTACGCGACCTGCTCGGGCTCGACGAGACGCCACAGCGCATCGAGTGCTTCGACATCAGCCACACGATGGGCGAGGCGACTGTCGCGTCCTGCGTCGTGTTCGGACCGGAAGGGCCGGAGAAATCCCAGTATCGTCGCTTCAACATCACGGGGATCACGCCCGGCGACGACTATGCGGCGATGCGCCAGGCCCTGCAGCGGCGTTTCCGGCACGATGCCCCCAGCGCTGCCGCTACAGCGGCTGCGGATGCAGCGCGGGCGGCCGATGCCTCCGCTGCGACAGCGAAGCCGCCCCTGATGGCACGCCTGCCCGACCTCCTGCTGATCGACGGCGGCAAGGGCCAGCTGCAGCAGGCGCTCGACGTCCTCAACGAACTCGGCATCGAGGGCGTGCCGATCGTCGGCGTGGCGAAAGGCGAGGCGCGTCGCGCCGGCGACGAGACCTTGATCGTCGGCCACTCCGGCCGCACCCTGTTCCCGGGCCCGGAATCGCCGGCCTCGCACCTGGTGCAGGCGGTGCGTGACGAGGCGCACCGTTTCGCCATCACCGGCCATCGTGGCAGGCGAGAAAAGGCGCGTGAAGCGAGTACGCTGGAGGAAATCGCCGGCGTCGGCGCGCGTCGCCGCTCGGCCCTGCTGAAACACTTCGGCGGCCTTGGCGGGCTGTCGAAAGCGGGTATCGAGGAACTCATGCAGGTGACCGGGATCAACAGACAACTCGCCGAACGCATCTACGCGACCTTCCATGGATGACGCAGCCCGCAAACCCGTGTACATCACGATCCCTACCGCGCTGACGCTGTTCCGCATCGTGCTGCTGCCGGTGATGGTGATCGTGTTCTACGCGCCGTTCCGCGGCGCGAACATCGCCGCGGCGCTGATCTTCATTGCCGCCGCGATCACCGACTGGCTCGACGGCTGGGTGGCCCGGCGCTGGAACATGGGCTCGGCGTTCGGCGCATTTCTCGACCCGGTCGCCGACAAGCTGATGGTCGCGGTGACGCTGTTCCTGCTGGTGCAGGAGAACCCGACGCCGTTGCTCGCGGTGACCAGCGCGGTGATCGTCGGGCGCGAGATCAGCATCTCGGCGCTGCGCGAGTGGATGGCCGAGATCGGCCAGCGCGCAACGGTGCGCGTCGCGAGCGTCGGCAAGATCAAGACCGTGATGCAGATCGTCGCGATCGTGGTGCTGCTGTACCAGCACGATCTCGAGAGCCTGCGACCGTTCTACGTCGGCGAGACCCTGCTGGTGGTCGCCGCGGCGCTGACCATCTGGTCCGGCCTGCAATACGTGCGCGCCGCCTGGCCGGTGCTGCGCCAGCAGCGTTGAGGCGCAAGCGGGTGCTTGCTGCATCGATCATGCCCAAAGCGCTTCCCGGGGTTGACACCGGAGCGCCACACAGTAATATGCGCGTCCCACGCGGGAATAGCTCAGTTGGTAGAGCACGACCTTGCCAAGGTCGGGGTCGCGAGTTCGAGTCTCGTTTCCCGCTCCAGATTGCAGACGAAACCCCGGTTCGGCCGGGGTTTTGTTTTTCTGCGGAACATCGCAAGATGCACTGATGGTGCGACAGCCACTGGCTTGGTGGCAGAGTGGTCGAAGGCGGTGCGCTTGCGTGATGCGTTGAAGCGCATCACGCGCACCGGCTGAGGGTGAGCCATGGAGGGCGAACGGAAGGCGCTCCATGGACGGATCAAGTAACAGCCACTGGCTTGGTGGCAGAGTGGTCATGCAGCGGACTGCAAATCCGCGTACGCCGGTTCGATTCCGACCCAAGCCTCCACATTGTCGTCCGATGGCATCCAGTGCCATCCACCAAACCCGCAGGAATGCGGGTTTTTTGTGACGGCCATGGGTGGTCCGAATGCCGGAAATGCAGGAGCAATTTCCGGCTCGGCCATGGATGGTCCGAATGCCGGTTCGCGCACGCTCCCGGCGTGCACGAACACTTCCCACATCCATGCGGATCGGAAATGCAGGAGCAATTTCCGGCAGCGGCGAACCGCAGCCTACGGCTTGAGCCTGCGCACGCTGACCCGATGGCCATTCGAGCTGAATGCATGTTCGAGCTCGCCGGCAGAATCGGCATGCGCCAGGGGTACGTACTGTTCCTGTTCCGGAGTCTCGGACAGATCGCTGGTGCGCTCGACTTGGATCTCGTAACGCGCATTCCCGTGCGAGTAGGTAACCGAGAAGCCGTCCCAGTGCGACGGGATCCGTGGCTCGATCCGCAACCGCGAGCCTTCCAGCCGGATGCCGAGCATGGATTCGAGGATCAGGCGATACATCCAGCCGGCCGATCCGGTGTACCAGCTCCAGCCTCCGCGTCCCTGGTGCGGATCGATCGAGAGCACGTCGGCGACGGCCACATAGGGCTCCACGCGCCAGGTGTCGATCGTCGATGCGGACATGCCGTGGCGCACGGGATTGATCAGGTCGAACAATTGCCAGGCGCGGTCCGTGCGTCCGGCATCGATGAACGCCATGACCGTCCAGATCGCCGCATGCGTGTACTGGCCACCATTCTCGCGCACGCCCGGGAGGTAACCGCGGATGTAACCCGGATCAGGTTCGCTGACGTCGAAAGGCGGAGTGAGCAAGCGGATCAGGCCCGATCGTTCGTCGACGAGCTGATCATCCAGCGCATCCAGCGCCTTCGTGACGCGGTCCGCCGCACCGACTTTGGAAAGCGTCGCCCAGCTCTGCGAGACTGCGTCGATGCGGCACTCTGCATTGCGGGCAGAACCCAAGGGCGTGCCGTCGTCGAAATAGGCGCGCAGGTACCATTCGCCGTCCCAGGCGTTCTTCTCGATCGCGTCGGCGAGCCGCTCCGCATGCTGGCCGCATAGCTGCGAGAAGGCGTGGTCCGATCGAAGCTCGGACACGCTGCGGAATTTCTCCAGCACCTCGTGCAGGAAGAACCCCAGCCATACGCTCTCACCCTTGCCCAGGCGGCCGACATTGTTCATGCCGTCGTTCCAGTCGCCGGAGCCGATCAGTGGAAGACCGTGCACGCCCGTATGCAACGCGTGCCGTATCGCGCGCCGGCAGTGCTCGTACAGGTCGGCGCTCTGCGACGACCGCAGCGGCATGTCGTAGTAGGACTCTTCGCCTTCCTTGAGGCGCCGCCCGTCGAGGAACCCGATCGACTGGTCGAGGATGGTCGTGTCGCCAGTCGATTCCAGGTAGCGGGCCACCGCGAGCGGGAGCCAAAGGTAGTCGTCCGAGCATCGGGTGCGCACTCCGCGCCCGGCGGGCGGATGCCACCAGTGCTGCACATCACCCTCGATGAACTGACGCGAAGCGCACTGCAGGATCTGGTTACGCAGCAGGCCCGGATCGGCATGCACGACGGCCATCGCGTCCTGCAACTGGTCGCGGAATCCGAATGCGCCGCCCGACTGGTAGAAGCCGCTGCGTCCCCAAAGTCGGCACGAGATGACCTGGTAGAGCAGCCAGCCGTTCGCGAGCACGTCGAGCGTCGGATCGGGCGTGCGCACCTGCACCGCTCCCAACAGCCGGTGCCAGCGCGCATGGCAGGCATCGAGCGATGCACGCGCCGTTCCGTTCTGGCGGAAGCGCCGGATCAATGCGACCGCGTCCGCCTTGTCGCGGCCCGCACCCAGGCGGAAGATGATGTCGCGCGTCTCTCCGTCAACGAGCTCGAGCGGAAACTGGATTGCGCCGCACGGGTCCATCGACGCGCCCAGGCGCCCGCCCAGGGTCTGCCGGCCCATCGCCGCCGGATTGCGCAACGATCCATTGCGGCCGATGAATTCGGCGCGGTCGCCACTCAGTGTGCGCTGCGGATTGTCGACGTCGAAGAACGCGACGTAGTCGGGGTATTCGATGCTGTAGGCGTTGCGGGCGAGCAGGGCGCCGCTCGCATCGAGCTCGGTCACGACGTGCATCGCCGTTTTCTCGCGCAGGTCGCCGAGCACCCATTCGACATATCCCGTGATCGACAGCCTGCGCGTGCGGCCGGACTGGTTGCGTACGCGCAGCATGAAGAACTTCACCGGCGCATCCGGATCGACGTGCATGCGAAGGTGGCTGGAGAGCCCGTTCTCGACGTGCTCGAAGATGCTGTAGCCGAAGCCGTGTCGGACGACGTACGCGCCGTCCCCGCCCGCAGGGCCCGGCGTAGGCGACCAGAAGTGCCCGCTTTCCTCGTCGCGGATGTAAAACGCCTCGCCGCCCGGGTCGCAGACCGGATCGTTGCTCCACGGCGACAGGCGGTACTCGTGCGCATTGTCCATCCACGTGTAGGCCGACCCTGCCTCCGACACGACGCTGCCGAAACGCGGATTGGCGATCACGTTGACCCACGGCAGCGGCGTTCGTTGCGTGCCGTCGATGCGGATCACGTACTCGCGCCCATCCGCGGAAAATCCGCCGAGGCCGTTGTCGAGCATCGTCGGCGGAGGCGGAATTTCCGTCGGAGTTCTTGCGTCGTCGCGGTTGCGGGTCGGGACGAACCGCGGCACGACCATCTCCGTCGCCAGCGTGCGGTCGTTCGCCAGTTGCTCGGCCAGCGATCCGTTGGCGTCGTTGAACACCGCGCGCGCCACCGACTGCATCAGCACGCGGTCCTCGTGGTTGAGCTGGTCGATCGAGCGCACGAACACGCCGCCCGGCCGCTCGAGCATCGCGGAATCCGGACCGGTCGTGAGGATCGAAAGGATTTCGTCGTTCAGCGCATGCCGGTATCCGATGCGTTCGTCGTTCCAGATGACGAGGTCGAACGTCAGTCCTTTCGCGCGGCAATAGGCATGGGCGCCGACGAGTTGCCGCACCAGCAGGAGATTCTGCGCGCCCGACATCTGCAGGAGCACGATAGGGTGGTCGCCCGAGATCGCGAACGGCCACAGCCCGGGCTGCGCGAGCCGGTTGGCGGCGATCGTCGCTGCGGAAATGCGCCGCGCCGGATCGGCGTACAGCAGCGCGCCGGCGAGTCGGCCGTAGGTCTGCGCCTCGACTTCGCTGATGTTGATCTGCCCGAGGACGATGCGGCTGTGCGTCCAGGCGATGTCGATCGCGCGATCGGCGAGGTGGCGGTCGCGATACTTGTCGACCAATGCGAGGCACTGCTCGCGCGTTGCTGCGACGCCGAGCACGAGATCGAGTACCGCGGTCTGGTCGGGCGCGAGGGCTACCGCATGCCGGATTGCTGCCATCGGGTCGAGTACGGCACCGGCGTTGCCTTTCAATGGCCCCGCCGTGCGCAGCGCGGCGGGGTGATCGAGCGCGTTGCCGCGGCCGATGAATGCCATGCGGTCCGTCTCGAACGATGTATCCAGGCTGTCGGCGCCGTGCAGCGACAGCGCGTGCATCATCCAGTGTTGCGGCTGGTCGCTCGAAGCGCGGCGGCGGGTGGCCACCACCGCGGCGCGGTCAGGCAATATCTCCGTCTCGACGAACAGGTTGCTGAAGGCCGGGTGCAGCGCATCGGCGATGGCCGGAGCCAGCACGATCTCCGTGTAGCTGGTCGCTTCGATCGTGCGAACCGTACGTGCGCGATTGGTGATGCGGATGCGGCGAAGCTCGATGTCATCCTCCGGCGACACGACGATCTGCGTGTGCACTTCGATATCGTCGAGCCGCCGGCGGAACTCGACCGCCGATTCGGTGAACACCGCCTCGGAGAAATCCACCGGCGCCAGCGTCGGCTGGTGCGTATTCGACCATACCTTGCCCGTGTCGCAGTCGCGCAGGTAGCAGAACACCCCGGCCGCATCGCGTGTCGCGTCCTCCTGCCACCGCGTGACGGCGATATCCTGCCATCGGCTGTAGCCGCCCCCGGCGTTGCTGACCATCACGTGGTAGCGGCCGTTCGTCATCAGCTGGACGGCAGGGCGGGGCAGGTCCGCCTGGGAAAAGACGCGCATAGCCGTTTGCGGCGCGTCTTCCGCGCTGCGGATGTCGACCATCGCCGGATCGCTCGCCCAGTCGATCGCGGCGCGTGGAATGCGCTCCTGCAGCAGCAGCATCGTAGCCTGCAACTGCGCGTCGGCGCGGAACCGTCGCTGCATCGGGCGGTCGCAGACGACCTGCAGGATCGCCAGCAGGGTCATGCCCTGGTGGTGCGCCATGTGCGACCGCACGATCGCGCTGGTCTCGCCGCGCGGAAGCCTGGCCGGCGTGAAGTCGATCGCCTCGTAGTAGCCGCACTCGGTAAGCCAGCCGCTCGATGCCATCTCGCGCAGGTTGGACAGCGCGGTGCGTGGTGCGAACGGCAACGCCAGCGCGCTTGCGTACGGCGCGATCACGAGCTCCTGCGAGAGTCCGCGTTGCAGTCCGAGGCCGGGGACACCGAATGCACGATACTGGTAGTTCTGCGCGGCGTCGGTGACGCTGTAGCCCGACTCGGAAATCCCCCACGGAACGCCCTGCGCGCGGGCGTAGGCGATCTGGCGGTCGATCGCGGCGCGGCAGGTTTCGTCGATCAGCGTGCGCGCGAACGTCGGCATGACGAGTTGCGGCATCAGGTACTCGAACATCGAGCCGCTCCACGACAGCAGCACCTGGCGCCCCGCCTCCGACGTGAGCAGTCGGCCGAGCGCGAACCACGCGTCCTGCGGCACCGCGCCCTGCGCGATGGCCACGAAAACGCCGAGGCGTGCCTCGGAGGCAAGCAGGTCGTAGAAGCCCGCGTCGGCGCGGCGGTCGTCGACGTTGTATCCGATCGTGAAAAGCGAGCGCGCAGGGTCGAACAGGAATTCGAAATCCGCGCGCGCGAACTCCGCACACTGCGCGACCAGTGCTTCCACGGCCTGGATCGCGGCCCGGCATGTCGTGCCGCATTCCGAATCGGAACGCGCCAGGTCGCGCAGGCTCGCGGCGTTTGCGGTGTCGACGGCGCCGGACAGCAGCTCAGCCGGGACGAATGCGACCAGGTCGGCGAGCCGTGCGTCGACCTGCCGGCAGATCGCATCGTGCCAATCGCGCGCCGGCGGGACGGAGTCGTCGATGGGCGATTCCAGCGCGGTGCGGAGCCGGACAAGAGCGGCATGCATGGCACGCGGCGAGGAAGACTCGGCCGTGTCGACGGCGTCGAGTTCTGCCGCAAGGCGTGTCCACAACGGATGCTCGCGGGGTGCCGCTTCGCGCGCGACCGCGAGCGTGTCGCGAAGTCCATCGATCCAGTGGCCACCCACCACGGGCGCGTCGATGCATTCAAGCAGCCCTTGCCGCAGCGTCAGCAGGTGCGCGGCCAGGTTGCCGCTGTCCACCGTCGACACGTACGCGGGTGCAAGCGGTTGCAAGTTGGTGGTGTCGTACCAGTTGAGGAAATGACCGCGATGGCGTGGCAGGCGTGCCATCGTGTCGAAGGTCTTGCGCGTGCGCTCGATCAACTGGCCCAGCGATAGGTAACCGAGGTCGTGTGCGGCGAGGGCGGCCAGCAGGTACATGCCGATGTTCGTCGGCGATGTTCGATGCGCGGTCCGGACGATCGGCTGTTGCTGGTGGTTGTCGGGCGGCAGCCAATGGTCTTCGGCGCCGACGAATCGATCGAAGAAATTCCATGTCCGGCGTGCCACGCCGCGCGCGAAGGCAAGCTCGTCGGCGTCGAGGACCTCGTCCGGGCGCGTCGGTGGCCTGCTGAGATACCACGCGAACGCGGGTGAACCCGCCCACAGCGCGAGCCATGCGACGGCGAACGGCAGCGTTCCGTGCGGAAGCAGCGCACAACCGATCGCGATCGCCGCGGCGGGCGCTGGCCACATCGCGCGGAACGTCGCGGACAGCCGGTTGCGATCCAGCCGCTCGAGGGTACCGCTGGTGGTCCATTCCAGCAGCTTTCGCCGCGAGACATGGATGCGCCACAGCGTTCGCAGGATTGCATCGAGGCTTTGCCAGGATTCGAACGGCAGGCACGCCGCGGAGAATGTCACCTGCGCGATGCGTCGAAGCGCATCGGCGCACGCCATGCGTACATGCAATGCGAACGACGCCTCGCCGAACGGGCGGCCTAGCGCGAGCGCGGTGTCGAACAGGACAGGCAGCAGCAGGACTTCGAGGACGACGACCGTCCAGAAGGCCGGTGACGTCGAAGCGAACCATGCGATCAGCAACAAGGCCAGGGTCGCGACGGGGACGAGGCTGCGACGCAGATTGTCGAAGATCTTCCAGCGCGAGAGCGCCGAAAGCGGATTGCGTACCGATCCTGCCGGGCCCGGTACGCGTGGCAGCAGCCATCCGGCGATCTGCCAATCACCGCGGATCCAGCGATGCCGGCGCTTGGAGTCGACCAGGTATCCCTGTGGATAGTGTTCGTAGACTTCGATGCCGGTGGCGAGGCCGGAGCGGACGATGCAGCCTTCCAGCAGGTCGTGGCTGAGGATGCGATTCTCGGGAAAGCGGTCGTCCAGCGCCTCGGAAAACGTGTCGACTTCGTAGATGCCCTTGCCGATGAACGAGCCTTCGTCGAACAGGTCCTGGTAGGTGTCCGACGTCGCTCGCGTGTAGGGATCGATGCCGGATTCGCCGCCGAACAACGATGCGTACTGCGATGCGCCTTCCGGCGAAAGTGCGTTGCCGACGCGAGGCTGGAGAATCGCGTAGCCGGCCCGCGCGCCAGCGTCCGTCGACCTGCGGCGAGGGTGATTGAGCGGATGCAGCATGGCGGAGACCAGCGCCCGCGCCGAATCGCGTGGCAGTTGCGTATCGGTATCCAGCGTGATCACGTAGCGGATGCCACGCAGGTCATCGAGTTCGCCGACCGTCGTGGCGAAGCGTCCCCCCGCATCGCCGCGCAACAGCGCGTTCAGATCGGCGAGCTTGCCGCGCTTGCGCTCGTAGCCCATCCAGCAGCGCTCGGAGGCATTCCAGCGGCGCGCGCGGTGCAGCAGATAGAATGGCCGTTCGGCATGGCGCTCGTTCAACTGTCGCACGGCGGACAGCGCGGCCTCCAGGATGATCGTATCCGACGGTGCGGATTCGTCCGGCGCATCGGCGAAGTCGGTGAGGAGGGCGAAGCGCAGGTTCGGATCCCGATTGGCCATGTAACGGACTTCGAGATCGTCCGCGAGGCGCCACGCATCGTCGGGAGATGTGAGCAGGGTAGGCACGACGACGAGCGTGCGGCCCTCGTCAGGAATGCCCGTGCGCAGGTCCAGCCGCGGCAGCTGCCGGGGAGCGACCATCAGCGCGGAAACGCGGTTCACCATCGCGACCGCGACGTCGCTCATGGCAATCGTTGCGCACAGCAGGGCGAGTCCGGCGAGCCACCAGGGCGACGAGACACTGGCCAGTTCCATTGCGGGAGCGACCAGCAGGCAGGATGTCAGTGCGACTACCGCGGCAAGGTACCAGGCGAACCGGAGCTTGCCCGATGCTGCCGATGTCGTCCGATGCCAGGCCGGACGGATCCCCAGGCGTCGTTCCAGCAGCGGCACTCCATCGTCGACGAGGTAGTACCCGACGTGCGCTTGCGGGTCATGCGGTGCCGCGGGCCCCGCGTGTTCTTCGGCGAGCGCCAGGGCAGCCCCGGCCACCTGCAATTCGCCGATCTCCGACTTGCGCGAGAGCTGCTCCACGGCTTCGCGGTACGTATTGCGCGTCGAGAAATCCATGCGTGGATGGATCCCTGGCGGATCGCGCTGCAGGATGCGCTCGACGTCGCTGACGGCCTCGACGAACAGCTTCCAGTCAAGCGAATCCAGCAGGCGAAGGCTGCCGATGCAGTTGCTGATGGATACCTGGTCGATCGCGAGTTCGTGCTGCGAGTTCTGCACCAGCTGTTCGCTGGTGACGCCGGAACCCGCGAGCCGCTGGTTGATCCACGTCATCGGCAACGACAGCGCCTCGCCCAGTGGCTGCAAGCGCCGCGCAAGTTCCGACACGAACGAGGCGCTCATCGGCGGCTTTTCGCGCGCCATGTCCGCGGCGACGAGGATCAGGTCCGTGGGGTCGTGCCGGATCGCCTCCATCATCGCTTCGGCCCAGCGCGTCGCTGCGTCGCGGTCGAGGCGGTCGGAGCGCACGCGCGCGGCCACGCGCCGGAGATTCTCGATCAACGCCAGCCGCAGCATGATCGGTATCGCCCACAGTTCGCCGAGGGTAAGCGGCGTCGTTTCCTGGTAGGCGAGCATGAAGCGTCGCAGCGAGCCTTCGTCGAATCGCCCGTCGCCGTGCGAAATCGCATTGAGCGCCATGTCGTAGACGCGCGGCAGGCCTTCGGAGATGCCCTGCGTGAGGATCGGCAACTGCCAGCTGTACTTCGCCGGGAGATGCCGGCGCGCCATGCGCACCTGCTCGTCGATCAGATACAGATTGTCGAGCAGCCACTCACCCGCCGGCGTGACCTTGTTGCCGCCCTTGATCGCTTCGGCGAGTACGCTGCAGGTGTCGCGAATGACCTGTTCGTTCTGCGCCAGGCGCGGCAACAGGAAATCCTGCTTCGAGCGTGACGTTTCCGCGGCGTGTTCAGTGGCCAGCTCGCGGCCGCGTTCCTCGAGTTGCTCGGCGTTGAGCAGCTCCGCGCGCAGGGGTTCGTCTCCCGCCAGGAAGGCCGAGGGTGCACGACGTCGTCGAGCCGATCCGATGAAGGTCACTATTCGCCTCGTGTGGGGTTCGTGCATCAAACGAGGAGACGCGCCATGCGGCGCCGTGGCTTCTCGTCCATTTGTTCAGATAGCGATTGGTGACTGAATGCCGGCTGAGAATCGGCGGGCCACCATGGGTTCAAGATGGCTGCGCGACCGATCCGGTGGAGCGCACACAATGACAGATATCGCGGCGACGGGTTTTTCAGGGCGCCATCGCCTGGCGTCCGGCGCAGGGCCGCGGTTGGCTTCGTTGCCGTCGAATCGCTACCATCGCGCGCGCAATCGATGGCCCGGATGGCGAAACTGGTAGACGCAAGGGACTTAAAATCCCTCGACCGCAAGGTCATCCCGGTTCGATCCCGGGTCCGGGCACCATCCGAAGCCCATCTCCCGCTGCGCCCAGCGGTGCTTGCGTTCGTGTTGCGTCACGATCTGTCCAGTCGATCGAACGAAAACAGTTTTTCGCAGGGATGCTTGCGCCCTTCGAGCTTCGCGCACAGCAACTCGGCGCCGATCCAGCTGTAGACGATGCCGTTGCCGCCGTAGGCCATCGCGAAATGCACGCGCGAACCATGCTGCTCGTGCGGTCCGAAGAACGGCAGGCCGTCCGCGGTCTCCGCGAAGGTTCCGGCCCAGCCGAAGGCGGGTTCCAGCGGAAGTGACGGAAACAGCTTGGCGGCACGCTTGCGCAGCTTCTCCACCTTGAGCGTCACCAGGGCGTCGCGCTTGAGCGGAATGTCGATCCGATCGTCCTCGCCGCCGACGATGACGCGGCCGTCGCGCGTGCTGCGTACATAAAGGTAGGGGCGCGCCGATTCCCACACCAGGCAGTTCGCGAGGGGACCCGCGCCATCCGGCAACGGATCGCTGACGAATGCGTAGCTGCTGCGATTGCGGGCGACGGATTGGTCGAGCAGTCGCTGGCCTTCGTATCCGGCGGCGAGGATCAGGTGCCTGCAGCGGATCGAAACGTCGTTGGCAAGCCGCACCTTCACGCCGCGCTTGGTCGGCTCGAATGCCGACATCGTGGTTCGATCGAACACGCGGCCGCCCCGCCGCACGACGCGAGCGAGCAGGCGATGCGCCATCTGGTACGGATCAACCTGCGCGGCGAGGCGGGTCAACAACGCGACCGGCGCCTCGAAGCCGTAGCGATCGAGGATCTGCGCCCTGTCCAGCACGCTCAGTGCGAAGCCGTGCGACTGCCTCAACGCAGCCTCGTTCAACAGGCGACTGCGGTGATGCCAGCGACTCGCGTAGTACAGGCTCTGCATCGGCCGCACGTCGACCTTGCCGACCTGCCTTGCCAGTCGAAGCAAGGCAGGGATCGCCTGTTCGCACTGGCGATACACGAGCACGGCATCCGCCTCGCCCAGTCCCGCGCAGAGGTCGGCGAGCTCGACGTCGATTTCGTACTGCAGCAGGCCGGTGCTCGCGCTCGTGCTTCCCCAGCCGGCCTCGCGCCGGTCGATCACGCAGACATCGAATCCTGCGCGCAGGAGACGATCCGCGATCAATGCGCCCGTTATTCCCGCGCCGACCACCGCAACGTCGCACGTAATGTCCTCGCGCAATGCAGGATAGTTCGCGAGCAGGCCGTTCTTCACCGTCCAGTACGGGTAGCCGCTCTTGAGGTCCACGCTGTGTGCTCCATCGCGCCGTGCGTGGAGCGACGCTACACCCGCAAAGGTGAACAAATGATTGCTCTCGCCGCGCGCGGTCGCGGCGAGGCATGCGTGCGATTGGCGCGCAGGCGCGACAGGATCCGCCGCGCTCGCGGTGCGTGGGCCCGCCGCTGCGGCCCCCGGCTCAGCTCGGCAGGCGCAGGATCCCGCGCGCGATCAACTCCTGCACGATCGCGCTCGCCGACTCCTCGGGTGACTGGCGCGTGGTGTCGACGCGCAGCTCGGGGGCCTCGGGAACCTCGTACGGCGAATCGATGCCGGTGAAGTTCTTCAGTTCGCCGCGACGCGCCTTCTTGTACAGTCCCTTCGGATCGCGGTGCTCGACCACCTCGAGCGGGGTGTCGACGAAGATCTCGAAGAACTCGCCCTCCGCGACCATGCCGCGCGCGAGGCGGCGCTCGGAACGGAATGGCGAGATGAAGGCCGTCAGCACGATCAGGCCGGCGTCGACCATCAGCCGCGCGACTTCGCCGATGCGGCGGATGTTCTCGACGCGGTCGGCGTCAGTGAAGCCGAGGTCCTTGCTGAGGCCATGGCGCACGTTGTCGCCGTCGAGCAGGTAGGTACGCGCGCCGAGTGCGTGCAACTGGCGCTCGACGATGTTCGCAATGGTGGACTTGCCGCTGCCGGACAGGCCGGTCAGCCATAGCACGCATGGCCGGTGGCCGTTCTGGCGCGAACGCGCCTGCTTGTCGACTTCGACCGCCTGCCAGTGGATGTTCTGCGAGCGGCGCAGCGCGAAGTGCAGCAGTCCGGCGCCGACCGTCTGGTTGGTGTACCGATCGATCAGGATGAAGCTGCCCATGTCGCGGTTGCGTGCATACGGGTCGAATGCAACAGGGCGGTCGAGTGTGAGGTTGCACACGCCGATCTCGTTGAGTTCGAGCGTTTTCGCCGCGAGGTGGTCGAGGCTGTTGACGTCGACCACGTACTTCGGTTGGCCGAGTGACGCGCCAAGCGTGGTCGCACCGAGCTTCACGAGGTAGGGACGACCCGGCAGCATCGGTGCATCGGCCATCCACACCACCGTTGCCTCGAACTGGTCGGCCAGCCCGGCCGGATCGCCGGCGGCGCAGATCACGTCGCCGCGACTGATGTCGATCTCGTCGGCAAGCGTGAGCGTGATCGACTCGCCGGCTTGCGCCTCGGAACGGTCGCCGTCGAACGTGACGATGCGCGCGACGCTCGACTGCTTGCCGGACGGCAGCACGCGGATCGCATCGCCGGGTCGTACGCGGCCGCCGAGAATGCGACCGGAATACCCGCGGAAATCGAGATCGGGGCGGTTGACCCACTGCACGGGCAGGCGCAACGGCCCTTCCTCCTGCGCATCGATCTCGACCTGCTCCAGGTGCTGCAGGAGGCTCGGGCCGCCGTACCATGGGGTGTTCGCACTGGTCGTGCCGAGGTTGTCGCCGTGCAGCGCGGACAGCGGTATGGCGGTGATGCGTTCGATGCCGAGGCGGGCTGCAAATGCGCGGTATTCGCTCTCGATCGCCTGGAACCGTTCACGCGACCAGCCGACCAGATCGAGCTTGTTGACCGCGAGCACGACGTCGCGGATGCCGACCAGGGATACCAGGTAACTGTGTCGGCGCGTCTGCGTGAGCAGCCCCTTGCGGGCGTCGACGAGGATCACGGCGAGGTCCGCGGTCGATGCGCCCGTGATCATGTTGCGCGTGTACTGCTCGTGACCGGGCGTGTCGGCAACGATGAACTTGCGCTTCTCGGTCGCGAAGAATCGATACGCGACGTCGATCGTGATGCCCTGTTCGCGTTCAGCGCCGAGGCCATCGAGCAGCAATGCGAAATCAAGCGCGTCGCCCTGCGTCCCGAACTTGCGCGAATCGCCTTCGAGCGCCGCGAGCTGGTCGTCGAGCAGGGACTTCGATTCGTGCAGGAGGCGGCCGATCAGCGTGCTCTTGCCGTCGTCGACGCTGCCGCAGGTGATGAAGCGCAGCAGGCTCTTGTCCTGCTGCGCGGCGAGCCAGGCCTGGAGGTCGTCGGCGGGAAGGGTGGCCATCAGAAGTAGCCCTCCGCCTTCTTCTTTTCCATCGAAGCGCCCGCGTCCTGGTCGATCAGGCGACCCTGGCGTTCGCTCGTGCGCGCGACCAGCATCTCGCCGATGATCGCGGGCAGGGTATCGGCGTCGGATTCGATCGCGCCGGTCAGCGGATAGCAGCCGAGCGTGCGGAAGCGCACGCGCTTCAGCGCCGGTGTTTCGCCGTCGCGCAACGGAAAGCGCTCGTCGTCGACCATCACGAGGGTGCCGTCGCGCATCACCACCGGGCGTTCGGCGGCGAGGTAAAGCGGCACGATCGGGATGTCCTCGGCAAGGATGTATTGCCAGATGTCGAGCTCGGTCCAGTTCGACAGCGGGAACACGCGGATGCTCTCGCCCTTGTTCTTGCGCGCGTTGTACAGGCGCCAGAGTTCCGGGCGCTGGTTCTTCGGGTCCCACTGGTGCTGCGCGGAGCGGAACGAGAAAACGCGCTCCTTTGCACGCGACTTCTCCTCGTCGCGGCGCGCGCCGCCGAACGCGAGGTCGAATCCATGCAGGTCCAGCGCCTGCTTGAGGCCCTGCGTCTTCCACACGTCCGTGTGCAGCGCCGAGCCGTGGGTGAATGGATTGATGCCGAGCCGCTCGGCCTCCGGATTGCGGTGGACCAGCAGTTCGAGTCCCGACTCCTTCGCCATGCGGTCGCGCAATTCGTACATCGCGCGGAACTTCCACGTGGTATCGACATGCAGCAGCGGGAACGGCGGGCGCGACGGGAAGAACGCCTTGCGCGCGAGGTGCAGCATGACCGAGCTGTCCTTGCCGATCGAATACAGCATGACCGGCCGCTCGGACTCGGCCACGGCTTCGCGCAGGATGTCGATGCTCTCGGCTTCGAGGCGTTGCAGGTGGGTCAGGGCGGTCATGAATGCGAGCGGGGCCAAAAGCATGAGTTTACGGTGCCACGCGCGCGCCGGCCATGACGCGGTGGCATGTGGATAGGCGATGTGCCACTTGATGCCGGTGCCGAAGGCCTTCGCAGCCGGGCACGCGGAGCATCGCGGCTTCCGGCGCTCCCACAAAGGCATGCTGGCGTAGAAGTCCTTCCTTGTGCGAACGGCGGGAGCCGCGATGTTCCCAGCTCGACACCATCCCCGCCCAGCCCTCCCTGTTCGACAGGCCCTGCGCGACCCTCGACAGCGAATTCAGGAGGTCACGGTGCGCGCCGCAGCGCGAGCACGGCGTTGAGTCCACCGAACGCGAACGAGTTGCTGAGCGCCGCGTCGATGCGCAGCTCGCGTGCCGCGTTCGGCACGTAGTCGAGGTCGCATTCGGGGTCGGGGTCGAGGAAATTCATCGTCGGTGGCGCTACGCCGTCCCGCAGTGCGCCAAGCGTCGCGACCAGTTCGATCGCGCCGGCGGCGCCGAGTGCGTGCGCGTGCATCGACTTGGTCGACGACACCGCGAGGCGATCCGCGTGCGCGCCGAACACGCGCCGTATCGCCTTGCTTTCGGTCGGGTCGTTGCCGGGCGTGCCGGTGCCGTGCGCATTGATGTAGTCGATGTCCTGCGCTGCAAGGCCGCCGTCTGCAAGTGCGCGCTGGATCGCCTTGGCCATGCCGGCCTCCGACGGCAGCACGATGTCGCCTGCATCGGCCGACATGCCGGCGCCAGCGAACTCGGCGAGGATCGTCGCGCCGCGCGCGCGCGCGCGCTCGAGCGTTTCGAGCACGAAGACGCCAGCGCCTTCCCCAAGCACCATGCCATGGCGCTGCCTGGAGAACGGGCGGCAGGTGTCGTCGGCCATGACGCGCATCGCTTCCCATGCCCTGATCACGCCGAGCGTGATGCAGGCTTCGGTGCCGCCCGCGATCGCCGCATCGGCGACACCGCTGCGCACCATGTGGAACGCCTGTGCGAGCGCGTGGTTCGCCGACGCGCAGGCGCTCGACGTCGCGAACGCGGGGCCGGTGAGCCTGTGCTCGATGCTGATCTGGCAGGCGGGCGCATTCGCCATCAGGCGCACGATCGTCAGCGGATGGGTGCGTGGGTTGTTTTCGCCGTACAGCCGGCGCGACGCCTCGTCGTGGGTCTGCTCGCCGCCGATGCCGGTGCCGATGATCACGGCGGTGTTCTCGCCGAGACCGTCCTTGGCGAAGTCGATGCCCGACTGCGCGACCGCCTCGCGCGCGGCGACCAGTGCGAGCTGCGAAACCCGATCGAACAGGATCAGCTTCTTTTCGTCGAAATGCGCGAGCGGATCGAATCCCTGCACCTCGGCGGCGATGCCGAAGCGAAGCCCGTCCCGCGGCATGCTGGTGATCGGGCCGATCGCGACGCGGCCTTCGCGCATCGCTGACCAGGTCGCGGTGGCGGTATGGCCGAGCGGAGTGACCGCGCCCATGCCGGTGATGACGACGCGCTGCATGCGTTGCCCGAAAGCTTCGATCAGGACACGCCTGGCTGGGTGGTCTGCTCGGCGAGGAGCTTCTCGACCGTGGCGACCAGGCCGCCGACCGATTCGGTGTCGAACTGCGGATCGCGGTCGGGCATCGTGACCTTGAAGTGGTCCTCGATCTCGAAAATGATCTGCACCGCATCGAGCGACTGGATTTCGAGGTCCTTGAGCGTTGCGTCAGGCGTGATCCGGCTGCGATCGATCCCGGATTCCTTCGCGATGATGTCGAACACGGTGTCCTGCACGCTGCTCATTCCACGTCTCCTGGGATTCGAAGCGCATCGACGGCGGCGACGCGGGCAGCCGGCATGATCGCCGGGCCTGCCGTGATGTTCAAGCGCAAGCGCTTCGAGCTGGCATACTGCGCGCCGCCGCGCCACATTGAAGGTGGAAGGAAGCCGATGTCCGCAAACGTCTTCATGCTGTGGCTGGCGAACATACTGCTCGATACTTTCGGGCAACTTTCGTTCAAGGCCGCCGCCGCGGGCACGGGACTGGGCGAGGGCGTCGCGCGCTGGAAGGCGATGGCGCGGCGGCCGTGGATCTGGTGCGGCATCGCCTGCTATGTCGGCGAGTTCCTGGTCTGGCTCGCATTCCTCTCGCTGGTACCGCTGTCGGAAGGCGTCCTGCTCGGTTCGATCAACATCGTCGCGGTGATGGTCGCCGGGCGCGTGCTGTTCGGCGAGAAGCTGTCGCCGCTGCGCACGCTCGGCATCCTGCTGATCGCCGGCGGCGTCGCGGTGGTGGGGCTCGCATGAGCAATCTGCGCCGGTTCTACCTTGTCGGCTTCCTCGTGCTGGTCTGTTTCGACACGTTCGCGCAAATCTGCTTCAAGTTGACCGCGAACCACGCGCTGCCGCCGGATGCGAGCATCGCATGGCTGTTGCGCGTGCTGTCCTCGCCGTGGGTGTACTGCGCGATCGCCTGCTACATCGGCGCATTCGTGACCTGGATGACCCTGCTCGAACATGCGCCGATCGGCCCCGCGTTCGCCGCCTCGCACCTCGAGGTGATCAGCGTGATGGTGCTCTCGGTGGTGCTGTTCGGCGAACGCATCGGCACGCCGCAGTGGATCGGCAGCGCCCTCATCATCGCCGGCATCGTCTGCCTCGCGGTCAGCGAAACCGATGGCGACAAACCGCACTGAAGTCCCGCCGACCGCCGGCCTGCCGCCGCGCTGGCGCGACCTGCTGCCGCGGGCGGGCACCAGCCTTGCACAAGAGGCGGCGACGTTCCTCGGCGTCGAATCGGTGCAGCTCGAGTGCTCGGGGACGGCGGCGCTCATCGTCGCGCTGACGACGCTCAATCGCACCAGCGGTCGCCGTGTCGTCGTGGTGCCCGCCTACACGTGTCCGCTGGTTGCGCTCGCGGTCGCGCATTGCGGCCTGCAGCTGCGTCTGTGCGATCTCGCGCCGGGGGGAATCGATTTCGATGCCGGGTCGCTCGCACGAGCGTGCGATCGCGACGTGCTCGCCGTCGTGCCGACGCACCTCGCCGGCCGCGTCGCCGATGTGGCGACGACGCTCGCCATCGCGCGCGCCTGCGGAGCGTTCGTCATCGAGGACGCGGCACAGGCGTTTGGCGCCTGCCGCAATGGACGCGCGGTCGGGCTCGATGGCGACCTCGGTTTTTTCAGCCTTGCGGTCGGCAAGGGGCTGACCACGTTCGAGGGCGGACTGCTGGTCGCGCGTGATGTCGAGCTGCGCCGCGAGCTCGCCCGCGTCAGCCGCGACCTCGCGCCGCGCCGGCTCGGCTGGGAATTGCGCCGTTCGATCGAACTGATCGGCTACCACGTGTTCTATCGCCCATCATGGCTTGGCCTTGCCTATGGAGCGCCGCTGCGAAGCGCGCTGCGCGAGGGGGATCCGGTTCGAGCGGTCGGCGACGATTTTTCCGCGCGCATTCCGCTGCACACGCTCGGGCGCTGGCGGCGCGCGGTTGGTGCGAACGCATTCGCACGCCTGCCGGGATTCCTCGCCGACTGCGAGCGGCGTGCCGAGCATCGACGCGGCACGCTTGCGGCGATTGCCGGCGTGGAAGTCATCGGCGATCCGCCGGGCGGGCAGGGCACCTGGCCATTCCTGCTGCTGCGCCTGCGCGATGAAGCGCAACGCGACGCGGCCCTTGCGCGGCTGTGGGGTGCCGGACTTGGTGTCAGCCGCCTGTTCATCCATGCGTTGCCGGACTACGCCTACCTGCACGATATCGTCGGCGCGTGGGACGTGCCGAACGCGCGCGCGTTCGCGGCCAGCACGCTGACGGTGTCGAACAGTGCGTGGCTGGACGGCGCGGCGTTCCAGGCAATTTGCGGCGTCCTTCAAGAGGTTGCAGCAACTTCCAAAACCGCCGGATCATGAAGTGCAAGGTCTCGCCGGCCGTTCGAATGGCGCGCGCGAACGTCATTCAGCTGTCTCATGGGGGTGTCAAGCTGCCCGCCGCAGGGTGGCCGCATGGCCGGCCCGGCTCGTTTTGCTGCGTCGCGGCAATACGTTCGCGTGTCGATCGGTAGACTTGTCCGGTTGCGCTGACTTGCAACCCATTCTCAGGGGTAAATCGTGATGCTGTTCCAGTCCATGCGCTCGCCGAATGCGCGAGCCGGTAGTCCTTGCATTTCCGTTTCCGCATTTGCGTCCCTCAGGGCTGCGTTTGCGTTGCTGCTGCTGTCGGTGGCTGCGCCGGCGCTCGCGCAGGTTTCGCTGACCACGCTCAATACACCGTATACCCAGAGCTTCGACAGCCTGCCGGCCAGTGCCAGCATTACCTGGACCGACAATTCAAGCATCCTTGGATGGTACCTCGCCCGGACCGGCACGCCGGCGCCGCCGTTCACGGTGACCGCGAATGCTGGAACGAGCAATTCGGGCGCCTTCTACAGCTATGGGACGGGTACGGCTACCGAGCGCGCACTGGGTTCGGCCGGATCCAATGGCTCGGCGGACCAGTTCTATGGCGTGCGCTTCGTCAACAACACCGCGGCCACGGTCACGTCGCTGGACGTGGCCTATACCGGCGAGCAATGGCGCAACGGCGGCAATGCGAACGTCCAAAGCCTCGTCTTCTCCTACGTGACCGGTGCGGCGCCACAGACGAACCTGACAGCAGCCGGCACGCTGGTCCCGGCGCTGGACTTCCCGAGCCCGATCGCCACTGCGACGGCAGCTGCGCTCGATGGCAATGCCGCCGCCAACCGGCTCGCACTTTCGACCACGATCACCGGCCTGAGCATTGCTCCGGGAGATGAAATCCTGCTGCGCTGGAAGGACGCCAACGATTCCGGCAACGACCACGGCCTGGCCATCGACGACTTCTCGGTCACGCCGCATGGTGCGATTGCGCAGCCGAACCTCGCCATCAATGACGTCTCGGCCAACGAAGGAGATGCCGGCACCACGACTGCGACGTTCACGGTCAGCCTCAGCCAGCCGGCCGGCGCGGGCGGCGTCACGTTCGACATCGCGACCGCCAATGGCACCGCGAATGCGGGCAGCGACTACGTCGCGAATGCGCTCACCTCGCAGACGATCCCGGCGGGCAGCTCGACCTACACGTTCAACGTCACGATCAACGGGGACGTGTTGCCCGAGGCGAACGAAACCTACTTCGTCAACGTCACCAACGTCACTGGTGCGACCGTCACGGACGGCCAGGGCCTCGGCACGATCGTCGACAACGATGCGCCACACCTGACCATCGCCGACGTGTCGCAGAACGAAGGCAATGCCGGCACGACCAGCTACGTGTTCACCGTGTCGCTGACCCAGCCAGCCGGCCCGGGCGGCGTCACGTTCGACATCGCGACCGCGGATGGCAGCGCAACCGCACCGTCCGACTACGCCGCGCAGTCGCTGACCGCACAGACCATCGTCGCCGGCAGCAACAGTGCGACGTTCACGGTGCTCGTCAACGGTGACGCCATCGCCGAACCGAACGAGACCTTCAACGTCAACGTGACCAATGTCGTCAACGCGATCGTCGACGACGCGCAGGCGCTCGGCACGATCGTCAACGACGACATCACGATCACGAAGATCCACGATGTCCAGGGCAACGGTGCGGCGACGCCGATCCCGGGCCAGACCGTCACGATCGAAGGCGTGGTCACCGCCGAGTTCCTCGGCTCGACCAGGCTCTCCGCGTTCTTCCTGCAGGAAGAAGACGTCGACACCGATGCGGATGCCGCCACGTCGGAAGGCATCTACGTGTACTGCCCCACGTGCGCCGCCGGTTCGGTTGCCGAAGGCCAGCGCGTGCGCGTGACCGGCGTGGTCAGTGAGCACTTCAACATGACCGAGCTGACGGCGCCTGCCGCCTCGGTTGTCGTTACCGACGCCGGCAACCACCTTGCCGAAGTCACCGCGACGACCGTGTCGCTGCCGGTCGTCGGCAACATCGATGCGTTCTACGAAGCGCGCGAAGGCATGCTCGTCACGTTCGCCGACACGCTGAGCATTTCCGAATTCTTCGAATTGCCGCGCTACGGCCAGATCGAACTGCTGCAGGGTGGCCGCTCGCGCACGTTCACGGAAGACAACGCGCCCAGCGTCGCCGGCCTCACCGCGCACCTGGATGGGCTCGCGCGCCGTCGCGTCATCCTCGACGACGACAACAACGTGCAGAACTCCGTGCTCGCACTACCGAACGGCCAGCAGGCGATGTACTGGCCGCACCAGAACGGCGGCTTCGGCGTCGGCACGCAGGGCCTCGACTACTTCCGTGGCGGTGACACGGTATCCGGCCTCACCGGCGTGCTGGACTGGTCGTTCGCGGGCCTGACCGGGACCGACGCATGGCGCGTCCGCCCGACGACCGCGCATCCGGTCGCGTTCACGGCGGTCAACACGCGCCCGGCGACGCCGCCGAATGTCGGTGGATCGATCCGCGCGGTCGGCATGAACCTGCTGAACTACTTCACCACCATCGACACGACGTCGAGCTCGAGTTCGGGTCCGTGCGGTCCCGGCGGCACGCTCGATTGCCGCGGCGCCGACAGCATGGCCGAACTCATCCGCCAGCGCGAACGCGCGTCGATCGTCATTTGCACGCTCAATCCGGATGTCGCCGCGTTCATGGAACTCGAGAACACGACGCCGAGCGACACCATCAACGACCTGCTCCTCGCGGTCAACGCGCGCTGCGGCGCGCCGCACCCGTACGCTGCGGCAAGCACCGGCGGCACGCTCGGCACCGACGCGATCCGCGTGCAGATCGTCTATCGCACCGGCGTCGTCTCGCCGGTGGGTTCGCCGCTGGTCGACCTCGATCCGATCCACGACCGTCCGCCGACCGCGCAGACCTTCGACGTGTCCGATGCGTCGAACCCGGCATTCGGCAAGCGCTTCACGGTCGTTGCCAACCATTTCAAGTCGAAGGGCAGCTGCCCGGGCAGTGGCCCGGATGCGGACCAGGGCGACGGCCAGGGTTGCTGGGCCTCCAAGCGCACGCAGCAGGCGACCCGCGTGCTGAGCTGGATCAACAGCAGCGTGATCCCGGCCGCCGGCGATCCCGACGTGCTGATGCTTGGCGACTTCAACTCGTACGCGAGCGAAACGCCAGTCACCACGCTTGCAGCGGGTGGTTACGCCGACCTGGAAACCGTCCTGCACGGCACCAATGCGTACTCGTACCAGTTCGACGGCGAGCTCGGCCATCTCGACTACGCGTTCGCGAATGCGAGCCTGCAATCGCAGATTGCCGGTGCCGACGCGTGGCACATCAATGCCGACGAAGTGCCGTCGTTCGACTACAACGACGAGATTCGCGACACCGGCGAAGCCGCGCAGGAAGAGAAGCCGGATGGATCGGCGCTGACGCCGCCGCGCGTCGTGTTCGAGCCGGCGACCCCGTATCGCGCGTCCGACCATGATCCGGTCGTGGTCGGCTTGTTCCCGATCGTCACGCACACGGTGACCTCGTCGGTCGGCACGCCGTCGGGCACGATCACGCCGCCGAGCGTGGTGGTGAACGATGGCGCGACCGCGGCGTTCACGGTGACCGCGAATGCAGGCTTCCACTTCGACACGATCGGTGGCACCTGCCCGGCGG
>Ga0209023_10000312_pt1 | contig 79408 bp, 77 predicted proteins | sample LakOneMetagenome_FD_187468 | JGI IMG/M metagenome (GOLD analysis project Ga0209023, IMG submission 187468) | Freshwater and sediment microbial communities from Lake Erie, Canada (SPAdes) (version 2) | ecosystem: Environmental > Aquatic > Freshwater > Lentic | place: Lake Erie, Canada... | reverse complement strand
GGCGGGAGTGATGCCGCCGATGCCCATGTTCGGGCGGTCGTTGTTGTAAGTCCAGAGCCATTGCGTGGCGTGGTCCTGTGCCTCCTCGATGGTTTCGATGATGTATTGGTCGAGCCATTCATGCCTGACCGTGCGGTTGTAACGCTCGATGCAGGCGTTCTGTTGTGGCTGTCCGGGTTGGATGTGCTGGATGGTGATCTTGCGCTTCTCGGCCCATTCCATCAGCTTTCCGCTGATGTATTCCGGGCCGTTGTCGACCCTTATGGTGCCGGGCTTGCCGCGCCATTCGATGATCCTGTCGAGGCTCCGAATGACCCGTTCCGCGGGCAAGGAAAAATCCACCTCGATGCCCAGCCCTTCGCGGTTGAAATCATCCAGCACGTTCAGTAGCCGGAACTGGCGGCCATCCCCCAGGCGATAGGCCATGAAGTCCATGGACCAGGTCAGGTTCGGCGCGTCCGGCACCGCCAAAGCTTCGGGCTTCTCGCGCTTCAGCCGCTTGCGTGGCTTGATCCGCAGGTTCAGTTCCAGCGCGCAGTAGATGCGGTAGACGCTGACCGCCGTCAGTCCGCGGTGGTGCGTTGGCACGGCCTTCTTCCGATAGGAGCGTCGGACCCGGTGCAGACCCGGCCTCCGACGTGGCTGCGTTTTTTCGGAAGACAGATGTGCGTACCGCTCACGCATGAGCGGGCAACAGCCGCTCCGATCGGGAATTACGGATTTGTAAGCTGGCCGACAGGCTGCGGGCATTCCGGCGCAGAACGGTTGGTGCCAACACCGCAAAGGAGGCGAGATGATCCGTCGCGTTCGAACCGTAACCAAGGCCACGCTTTTTTCGCTCGGCCTGATTGCCTTTTTACCTTTGACCTTCGCAGGCGTCCAAGGACTAGCGGAGACCGCCATCGCGCCAGAGAAGAACCCGCCCGGCGACATTCCCGACAGTCAGGTCTTCATCGTCTATTCGGGCGATACCTATGCGCTGAAGGTGCCGGAGGGCTGGGCGCGGACGATCACCGGCAGCAACGTCAGCTTTGTCTCGAAAATGGATGGTGTTTCGGTCACGCTGACACCGGTGACGCAGGCTCCCACGCTGGAAGAGGTCAAGACGCAGTATGTTTCTAACCTGAACACGTCGGGGCGGGCGGTGAAGGTGACAAAAGTCACCGAGGAAACACTGCCCGCAGGCAAGGCGATCCGCATCGACTATACCTCAAACTCGGAACCTAATGCCGTGACGATGAAGCAGATCCGACAGGAGAATGCCCGCTACCTATTCTTTAAATCCGGCACGCTGGCCGCCTTGGACCTATACGCGCCGGCGGGGGCTGACAACGTCGACCAGTGGCAGCTGATGTCGCGCTCGTTCGCCTGGCGTTAGAATGATCCTGGAAGCGCATGACCTTTACCGGTTCTTCCACACCGGCAATGATGAGATCATTGCCCTGCGCAGCGTTGGCCTGACCGTCCAACCCTGCGAGATCGTCGCAGTCATGGGACCATCGGGCAGCGGCAAGTCGACGCTGCTCAACTGCCTTACGGGCCTTGATGAACCCGACGCCGGTATGGTCACGATCGGTGGGGCGCGCCTCTCACGTCAGCCCGAGGCGGCGCGGGCAGCAATCCGGGCGCAGCATCTCGGCATCCTACTGCAAGCGGGCAATCTGTTTGCCCATCTGTCGCTCACCGAGAACATCTGCCTGCAAATGCAGTTGGGCGGAGTGCGTGACGCCTCGCGCCCGGGGGCTTTGCTGGAAAGCGTTGGCCTGTCGCATCGCGGTCATGCCCGGATCACCCAGCTTTCCGGCGGCGAAACTGCCCGCGCGGGTCTGGCGGTCGCCATGGCCTGCAACCCACCGATCCTGATCGCTGATGAACCGACCGCCGAAGTCGATGCCGGGACCGAAAGCCGATTGATCGCGCAGTTCGAAGCTCGCAGGGCGGCAGGGCAGGCAACCTTGATTGCCACCCACAGCGTTGCGCTGGCGCGCCGCGCAGACCGGATCTTGCGCCTGAAGGATGGGACGATCAGCCATGAATGATGCACTTGTGGCGGCCAACGGCGTCGGCAAGACCTATCCGGCGGCTGACGAGCAGGTGGCACACGTCCTCTCCGGCATCGACTGCGTTATTCAGTCGAAGGCGCGAATTGCGCTGATCGGGCCGTCCGGCAGCGGCAAGTCCACGCTGCTGCATATCATTGGCGGGTTCATTCCGCCGACCGAAGGACAAGTGTCCTGGCCAGCCCTCGGCGCGAAAGAGGATTTGCTGCCGGAGAAAATTCAGACAGTGTTCCAAGCACCCAGCCTTTTCCCGGCTCTCACCGTGCGCGACAACATCGCCCTGCCGCTGCTCCTCGCGGGCTGCACGGGTATTGCGCCGGACGATTTGCTTGCCCGATTTTACCTGTCCGAGCTTGCCCTGAAACTACCCGAGGAACTGTCCGGCGGCCAGGCGCAGCGCGTGGCCATGTTGCGTGCCTTGTCGATCTCTCCACGCCTGATCCTTGCCGACGAGCCGACCGGGCAACTAGACAGCCAGACGGCACAGGCGTTCCTGACGGCTGTGATCACGGTGGCAGATGAGGTCGGCGCTGCCCTGCTCATCGCAACCCATGATCCAGCCGTGGCCGCACGGATGGACCGGCAATGGTCGATCGACCACGGCAAGCTTCTGATCCAGACCAGCAAGGAACCCGCCCGATGACATATCTCTGGATCATGGGCCTTCTGCGTCACCGCCTGATGCGACTGCTCGGTGCGGGCTTTGGCATCGCGACGACGGTGGCGCTTCTGGCGTCGCTGGGCGCCTTTCTGGCCAGCAGCACAGCGACGATGACCGAACGCGCCACTTCCGCCGTGCCGATCGACTGGCAGGTTGAGGCAGCGCCGGGGGCCGATATCTCCATGATCGATGCAGCCATCCGCAAAGCCGCGCCAGTGCGGGCGGTGGCGAAAGTGCTTTACGCCAGCATCGACGGGTTTCAGGCCAACACGGGGGGTACGGTGCAAACCACTGGGCCGGGCAAGGTCGTAGGTTTTGGGTCGCAGTATCTGGCGCAGTTCCCCAAAGAGGTCCGTCTGCTGTCCGGCACGCTTTCAGGGGTGCTGATCGCCCAGCAAACCGCATCGAACCTGCATGTCGCTCCCGGCGACCTTGTCAGAATCAGCCGGAAAGGACTTGATCCGGTGGCTGTGACCGTGGCCGGAGTGATCGACATGCCCGACGCCGATGCCTTCTTCCAAGGCGTGGGCTTGCCGCTGCAGGCTGCACCACAAGCCCCGCCCGACAACGTCATCCTGCTGCCCGAGGCCGACTGGCACCAGATTTTCGACCTCCAGACAGCCTCTCGCCCCGACACCACCCGTCTGCAATTCCACGTCCGTCTTGATCACGCCGGTATCTCGGGTCAGCCGACCACGGCCTATGCCCAAGTCTCCGGTCAGGCGCGCAACCTTGAGGCTCGGGTCGCCGGTCAAGCGCTGGTCTCTGACACGCTTGCCGCACGTCTGGATGCCGTGCGCGGCGATGCACTTTATGCGGCTTTGCTGTTTTTGTTCCTCGGACTGCCCGGAGCAGCACTTGGGGCGGCGCTGACCCTTGCGATCACGGCCAGCGGTGCGGGGCACCGTCGGATGGAGCAAGCCTTGCTGCGGGTCCGTGGAGCCTCTGCCCGCCGCATCACGGGTCTGGCGGCGGCAGAGGCGGTTCTGGTGAGCGCCGGCGGAATTGCGGCAGGTCTGCTGGCAGCCGCCGGTCTTGCGCGGCTTGGTTTGCCCGTCTCGGGCGCTGGCCGGTCCTTGGCACTGACGGCGGGTGGCGCCGCGTTGACTGGTTTGGCCCTTGGCCTCGCCTCCATCCTCGTCCCGGCCTGGCGGCAATCGCAGGCACGAACCGTCACGGCGTCACGACAGTCGGTCGGCAGCAAGGGCGCCCCGTTGTGGCAGAGGCTTTGGCTGGACATCGTCTTGCTGGCCATCGCAGCTGCCTTCTTCTGGCAAAGCGCCAGCACGGGGTATGAGATCGTGCTGGCCCCCGAGGGGGTTGCAGCGGCCTCGGTCGATTACAAGGCGTTTCTGGCACCTGCCCTGTTCTGGATCGGCTCAGGGCTTCTGGTGGTGCGGGTCATCGTCACTGCCATTGGCGCGGACGGGCTGATGTGCCAACTGTTGGCACCCATCGCCGGGAGGCTGGCTCCAGTCGTGGCGGCGTCGCTGGCCACGCAGGCCCGGCGGATCACGCTCGGCGTGGCGATGACCGCGCTGGCGGTGTCGTTCGGCACCTCGACCGCAGTCTTCAACGCGACTTATCAGGCGCAGGCGCGGGTCGATGCCATGCTGACTAACGGCGCGGATGTGGGGGTATTCGGCACCTCTGCTGCACCCGCCAGCGCGCATCTGGACAGGCTGTCGGCGTTTGCCGGGGTTAGAGCGGAGCCGATGCAGCACCGCTTTGCCTATGTGGGGTCAGACCTGCAGGACCTGTTCGGGATCAATGCGGCCACCATCGGTCAGGCGACCCAGTTGTCGGACGCGTTCTTCAGTGGCAGTACGGCAGCGCAGGCCCAGTCCAAGCTGTCCGCCACACCGGACGGCGTGTTGGTCTCGGAAGAAACTGTGTCCGATTTCCAGCTGACGCTTGGCGATACCTTGAACCTGCGTCTGATGAGCAGCGATCATCAATACCACGCCGTTCCCTTCACCTTCGTCGGCGTGGCGCGAGAGTTTCCGACCGCACCCAAGGACTCGTTCCTCGTGGCCAACGCAGATTACGTGGCGAAGATGACCGGCAACGCTGCTGCTGAATATGTCCTCATGCGGACATCAGGGGACCCGGTGACGTTAGCGGCGCAAGTGCGGGCAGCAATGCCGGACATGCAGGTGCAAGACATCACCCATGTCACGCAAATCATCGGCTCCAGCCTAACCGCGGTCAACCTGACCAGCCTGACCCGGATCGAGCTAGCCTTCGCCGTGGTGATGGCGGCATCCGCCGCGGGGCTGATGCTGGCCTTAGGCTTCAACGACCGCCGCCGCAGCTTTGCGATCCTGACCGCGATTGGCGCGAAGAGGGCTCAGTTGGGGGCTTTCCTGTGGTCGGAGGGCGCTCTGGTGGTCCTCGGTGGCTGTGTGCTGGGACTGGCATCCGGCATCATGACCGCCTGGATGCTTGCCAAACTGCTGACCGGCGTTTTCGACCCGCCGCCAGAGGGACTGGTCCTGCCGCTGGGATACCTCGCACTGCTGATTTTATTGGTTGCAGCCTCTGTTACTATTGCGGTCTCGGTCACTGAAGTGCGCTTGCGCAAGCAGGCTGTCGACCAGCTGCGCGATGTCTAGCGCAACCGACCTGACTAGATCGAATCTGTTCCCCTCTAGTCTGCCAAGACGAACGCGGATCATAATCTCGACGCCTTGGCATGAATGATTGGTTGGGTGATGAACAACACGAAGACGATCACCTAGGAGCCTTTCGTAGAGACATACTCCTACCCGAGTTTCAGGATCTGATCGCGTTTGTCGACTATGACGAGTATGCGGACATCCTCGGTGCGGCAAAAGATCCTGATGCAGCAGAACTTGCTGAATTGCTTCGAGAACGTATTCGCCATGTTGTCGGATGAGGCGACGCGACAAGGCTCTCGTCAGCTTCGAAATGGCCCAAAGTCAGGACCAGCGCCTGAAGCCGCGGCCGAAAACCGTATCGCGCCAAATGCCAAACAGAGACTCGCGTCGTTCGGGGCAACTATTTCGCATGCAATTTCAGGTCTCTAGGGGGCAGAACGTCGCGCACGCCGCGGGAAATCACGCCACAGTGCCAGAGACATAAAAGCGTTTAAAATAAATATGTTATCTGGTGGCGGAAGGGGTGGGATTCGAACCCACGGATGCTTGCACATCGGCGGTTTTCAAGACCGCTGCAATCGACCACTCTGCCACCCTTCCGTCGTCAGTCTCCATGGCCGTCGCGATCGACTGTCCGGCCACTCGTCGTTACCATGCGTCCACCATCCGGCGCGCGGCCGCGCACGCTTTGGCCAGCAGGGCTTAGCGGGCGTGGCGCGATTCTGAAAGATGGATTGCGGAATTGCGCCGCAGGCTGCGTCGCGCCTTTCCATGCGCAGCATCGTGGGGTAAAGTCGCGCGCAAGCGCGGCAAAGCGCGGCAGATCGAGCGGGTGACTGGGCGCGGCTGCGCGATGGCGCGGCGGTTTCGGTTTTCCCCGGCAGGCATACGCGCGGGCAGGCCGCGCGGAAGGGGGCGTGATGACGGATGTGGTGGCGTTCGGACGGCTGGGTATCGCCCTTGGCGCGGTGCTGACGGTGGCGGCCTGCCAGATGGGCAACGGGGCGGGGCCCTTCGCCAAGCCGGCAGGGGCCGCAGCATCGTCTGGTGGAACGGACCTCATAACCGTTGTCGGGGGCGGCGATCAGGATGTCGAGGCGCCCAAGGTCTTCAGCATGACCGCCAAGGCGCTCTGGGATGGGCGGCCATCGCTTGGCGGCGTCTGGGTAGCCCACACATCTGTCAAGGACCCCGAGCGGGTCATCATCCGCAATCCCGCGAACGGCAAATCGGTGATCGGGGCGCTGTTCCGGCGCGAGATCGACAATCCCGGGCCGAGCCTGCAATTGTCGTCCGACGCGGCCGACGCCCTTGGCATGCTGGCTGGTCAGCCGGCGACGATCAGCGTCGTCGCGCTGCGCCGCGCCGAACCGGCGGCGCCGCCGGCGGCGGCCGCAGAGGTGACGACCGAAACCCTGCCCGCGACCGAAAAGACGAAAGAAGCCGCCGTCAAGGGCGCCAAGGACGCGAAGACCAAGACCGCTGCCGCCACGCCAACCGCGCCTGCGGCGACCAAATCCCAGAAAATGGACGCCAAGGCGCTGGCTGCGGCGGCCGCGGCGGCCATCGACAAGGCCCAGATCGACAAGACGACAGCCGCCAAGGCCAAGGGACTGGCTTCCTCGGCAGCCCAGCCGGCGGCCAGCGCGACCAAGGCCGCGCGGCAAGCCACCGCCCCGCAAGCCGCGCAGGTCGTCGGCGTAGCGACCCAGCGGCCCTATGTGCAGATCGGCATATTCAGCGTCGAGGCCAATGCGCAAAAGGCTGCCGCACAGATGACCAAAGCGGGACTGACCGCGCAGGTGAAGCCGGACCAGAGCCAGGGCAAGACCTTCTGGCGCGTCATCATCGGCCCGGCCGGAACCGTCGCCATGCGCGATGCAATGTCGGCCAGGGTCAAGGCGCTCGGCTACCCCGATTCCTACCCCGTCTCGAAATAGCACAAGAGGCAGAACCGCTTGATGATCCCGCGCATTTCCCTGCTGGCTTTGCTGGCCACGTTGGCGGGCCTCGTGGCGGCCGTCCCCGCCATGGCCTTCGATACCCGCGCCCGCGCGGCCTGGGTGTACGATCTGACCACCGACACGGTTCTTCTGGACAAGAACGCCGAAGTGGCGATGCCGCCCGCTTCGATGTCGAAGCTGATGACCATCGACCTTCTGTTCGAGGCATTGCGCGACGGCCGGGTCAAGCTCGACGACCGTTTCAATGTCTCGTCCTATGCCCGCTCGATGCAGGGATCGACGATGTTCCTGACCGAGGCCGACCATCCGACGGTCGAGGAACTGATCAAGGGCATCATCGTGCTGTCGGGCAACGACGCCGCCGTCGTCGTGGCCGAAGGGCTGGCCGGCAGCGAGGCCGAGTTTGCCAAGAAGATGAACGAACGGGCCAAGGTGATCGGGCTGACCCAATCGCATTTCGCCAACGCCAACGGCTGGCCCGACCCAGGTCAGATGATGAGCATGCACGATCTGGGCATTCTCGCCGTGCGGCTGATAACCCAGTTCCCGGAATATTACCCCTATTTCTCGCTGACCGAGTTCCCATACGACGGCCGCTCGCCCGCCAACCGGTTCAACCGTGATCCGCTACTTAAAATGGGGATCGGGGCCGATGGGCTGAAAACCGGCCATACCGACGACGCGGGCTATGGCCTTGTCGGATCGGTCAAGCAGGGCGACCGGCGGATTGTTCTGGTGATCTCGGGGCTCGACAGCGAAAAGGACCGGGGCGAAGAGGCGCAACGCATCGTCAACTGGGCCTTTCGGGAATTCGTCCAGAAAACCGTTGCCAAGAAGGGCACGAAAATAGCCGATGCGCCGGTCTGGATGGGCAGCGCCGATACGGTTGGGCTGGTGGTCGACAAGGATTTGTCGCTCTTGCTGCCCTCGCTCGCGCAGGATGGGCTGAAGGCCGAGGTCAAGTATCTCGGGCCGATCCGGGCGCCGATCAAGGCGGGCACCAAGCTCGCCGAGATGGAGATCGACATACCCGGGCACGATTCGGTCATGGTGCCGTTGGTTGCAGAAAGTGACGTGGCCAAGGGCGGGTTCCTGAAACACGTCCGTGTCGCCTTCGGAGTGCTGAAGACGCGGCTGATGGCCGAAATCGGCAGCTGACGGGCGCGATGTTCATCACCTTCGAAGGGATCGACGGTTCGGGAAAATCCACCCAGGCGCGGCTTTTGGCCGAGACCCTGCTTGGCAGGGGCCGCGAGGTGGTTCTGACGCGCGAGCCGGGCGGCAGTCCGGGCGCCGAGGAAATCCGCCGACTTGTCCTGGAAGGCGACCCCGATCGTTGGTCGGCTGAAACCGAGATACTGCTGTTCACCGCCGCCCGGCGCGACCACCTGGAACGGACGATCGCCCCTGCCCTTGCCACCGGCAAGATCGTCATTTCCGATCGGTTCGCCGATTCCACGCGCATGTATCAGGGCTTGTCGCGCGGCGATCTGCGCGCCACGGTCGACCAGCTTCAAGCGCTGATGATCGGCCGCGAACCGGACCTGACCTTCATCATCGACATCGACCCCGAAACCGGCCTTGCCCGCGCCAGGGGCCGACAGGGGCACGAGGAGCGGTTCGAGGATATGGGTCTTGATCTGCAAAGGCAGATGCGCGCGGGCTTTCTCGCACTCGCGACCGAATTTCGCTTGCGGTGCCATGTGATAAACGGCGCCCGGCCAGCCGATGTGATCGCGGCCGAAATCGCGGCCATGGCGATCTCCGAACTCGCCGGGCCGGACTATGACTGACGGTACTCTGCCCGAGCCGGACCGGATCGACGGCGCGCCGCATCCACGCGAAACCGCCACCCTTTACGGTCAATCGGCGGCGGAAGGCGCCTTTCTGGAGGCCTGTGGCACGGGGCGCCTGCATCATGGCTGGCTGCTGACCGGACCGCCCGGGGTGGGCAAGGCAACGCTGGCCTGGCGGATCGCGCGCTTTCTTCTGGCCAGCCCCCCGAACGCGGGCGATGGGCTTTTCGGCGCGCCCCCGCCGCCGGCGACGCTCGACATCGCGCCCGATCATCCGGTTGCGCGGCACATGCGCGCCGGGGCCGAACCCGGCCTTTTCGTTCTGCGGCGCGGGCCTAACGAAAAGGGCGACCGCCTTTCAGCCGATATCCGCGTGGACGAAGTGCGCAGGCTCAGAAACTTTCTGCACCTGTCGGCCGCTGATGGCGGGCGGCGCGTGGTCATTGTTGACGCCGCAGACGAGTTGAATCCGTCGGCCGCCAACGCGCTTCTGAAGCTGCTGGAAGAGCCCCCCGCCGCAGTTACGCTTCTTCTGGTCTGCCACCGGCCCTCTGGCCTTTTGCCGACCATCCGGTCGCGCTGCCGCGAACTGCGGCTTGCCACGCTGGCCCCTGACGATCTGGCCCGTGCGCTGGCCGGCGCGGGCATTGCCAGCGACGATCCGGGCGCGCTTGCCACCCTGTCCGGGGGCTCGGTCGGGGCCGCGATCCGGCTTGCCAACCTCGATGGGTTGGACACCTATCGCGCCATCGTCCAGCTTTTTGCCGGCCTGCCTCGGCTTGACCGCACTTCTGCCCTGCGGCTTGCCGACATGGCTGGGGCGCGCGGAGCGGAAGCGCGATTCGATCTGATTCTGACGCTGATGGACATGTTTCTGGCGCGGCTTGCACGCGCCGGAATCTCGGGCGTCGTTGGCCCCGAGGCCGCGCCGGGCGAGGCTGGGGTCTTCGCCCGACTTGCCCCGGACCACGGCGCTGCACGGGCGTGGGCCGAGCTTCAACAGACGGTCGGAGCGCGCGCGCGCCAGGGCCGGGCGGTGAACCTTGACCCCGCCGCACTTCTCCTTGATATGATCTTCAAGATCGACCAGACGGCGGGCCAGCTAGCCCCGCGATGAGCGAGGCCATGACCGACATACCCCGGATCACCGACAGCCATTGTCACCTCGATTTCCCGGATTTCGTCGGGGAAGTGCCGGCCATCGTCGCCCGCGCCCGCGCCGCTGGCGTGGCGCGGATGGTCACGATCTGCACCAAGCTCGCTCAGGAACCGAACGTGCGCGCCATCGCGGACGCGCACGAGGGGGTGTTTTACGCAGCGGGTATCCATCCGATGTCGGCCGCCAGCCATCCGCCCGCCACGGTGGATCAGCTTGTCGCCCTTGCCCGGCATCCGAAATTCGTCGGCATTGGTGAAACCGGCCTAGACTACCACTATACCGCCGACACCAAGCCGGTTCAGCAGGAAAGCCTGCGCATCCACATCGCGGCGGCACGAGAAACCGGCCTGCCGCTGATCATCCACGCTCGTGCCGCCGATGATGACATGGCCCGCATCCTGGCCGAGGAATACCGCGCCGGCGCCTATGCCTGCGTCATGCACTGCTTTTCGTCCGGCGCCGCCCTTGCCCGTGCCGCTCTTGACCTCGGCTTCTATCTGTCGATGTCGGGCATTGCCGCCTTCCCCAAAAGCCAGGACCTGCGCGACATCTTCGCCGCCGCCCCCCTTGACCGCGTGCTGCTGGAAACCGATGCGCCCTATCTGGCGCCGCCCCCACATCGCGGCAAACGGAACGAACCGGCCTTTGCCGCCCACACCGCCCGCGTGGGCGCCCAGATATTCGGCATGAGCCTTGGCGAATTCGCCGCCGCGACCGAGGCCAATTTCGACCGACTGTTTGCCCGCGCGACCCGTGCCGCCCCTGCGGCGAAAGCGGGCTGAAATGGCCCTTTTGCGCTTTACCATCCTTGGCTGCGGATCGTCTGGCGGGGTGCCCCGCATCGGCAACCTCTGGGGCGACTGCGACCCAGCCAACCCCAAGAACCGCCGTCGTCGTTGTTCGCTCCTGGTCGATCGGATTGCCGACGGTGGCATCACACGGGTACTGATCGACACATCGCCCGACATGCGCGAACAGTTGCTTGATGCTCAGGTGACGGGCCTTGATGCCATTGTCTACACCCACAACCATGCCGACCATGTGCATGGCATCGACGATCTGCGCCAACTGGTCTTTCTGAACCGCCAGCGCCTGCCGGTCTGGGCCGACAGCATGACGCAGGAATCGCTTTATGCCCGGTTCGGCTATGCCTTCGTGCAGCCGGAGGGCTCGTCCTATCCGCCGATCTGCGACATGCATCACATCTCGGGCCCCTTCACCATTGATGGCGCGGGCGGAGCGATCAACCTGAAACCCTTCCGGGTCGAGCATGGCGATATCGAGGCCCTGGGGTTCCGCATCGGCGATGTTGCCTACCTGCCGGATGTGTCGGCAATCCCCGAGCCGGCCTGGGCACAGTTGCAGGGCCTCGACTGGTGGGTCGTCGATGCCTTGCGCCGCAAGCCGCACCCGACGCACGCGCATCTGGCGCGCACGCTGGAATGGATCGAGCGCGCGGCACCCCGCCATGCGGTTGTGACCAACATGCACATCGACCTTGATCATGCCACGGTCGAAGCCGAAACCCCGCCCAACGTGTCGGCCGCCTACGACGGAATGGTGATCGAGGTGCAGGACTGATGCGCGCATGAGCGCCCTGATCGAGGTCATCCTGCCGGTTTTTCTGGTCCTGGGCTTCGGCTATGCGGCGGTCGCGCTGAAATGGCTGAGCGACGACGCCGTCGACGGGCTGATGCGGTTCGCGCAAGGCTTCGCCGCACCCTGCCTTCTGTTTCGTGGGGTCGCCAAGCTCGACCTGGGCGCCGCCTACCAGCCCGGGCTGCTTCTGAGTTTCTACATCGCCGCCTTCGCCTGCTTCACCGCTGGATCGCTGATCGCGCGTTTCGTCTTTCATCGCAGCGGGCCGGACAGCGTGGCGATCGGCTTTTGCTGCCTCTTCTCGAACTCGCTGCTGCTCGGCCTGCCGATCATGCAGCGGGCCTATGGAACCGACGCGCTTGCCGGGAACTATGCAATCATCTCGATCCATGCGCCGATGTTCTATGCGTTCGGCATCACCACGATGGAGATCGTGCGCCACCGCGGTCAGGGGCTGGCCACGCGCGCGCTGGCGGCCCGGATCCTTGCCGGAATCGCCCGCAACCCCTTGGTGATCGGCATCGGGCTTGGTTTTGCGGTCAACCTGTTCGGCAGCCCCTTGCCCGCGCCGGTCTGGTCGGCCGTCGACATGATGGCGGCTTCGGCGCTTCCGGCAGCGCTTTTCGGCCTTGGCGGGGTGATGGTGCGCTACCGGCCCGAGGGTGATTTTCGCCTGATCGGCATGGTGGTGGCGCTGGCCCTTATCGTGCATCCGGCGCTCGCGTGGGGCCTGGGGCGCGGGGTTTTCGGCGTCACCGTCCCGCAACTGCGGTCGTCCATCGTCACGGCGGCGATGGCGCCGGGCGTCAACGCCTATCTTTTCGCCAACATGTATGGGGCCGCGCGCCGCATCGCGGCCTCGTCGGTGCTGATCGCCACGGCCGTGTCGGTCCTGACCATCTGGTTCTGGCTGTCGGTCCTGCCCTGACCTAGCCGTGCGCAATCGGATAGCCCAGCGCGGCCAGATCGACCGGCGTCAGATCCTGCAAGGCGGCGTTGCTGGCATCATAGCGCCCCCGGAACTTTTCCCTGACCAGCCGCGTCACCGGCTTGTGACGGCTGCCGAACCCCTTTGCCACCCCGAGGCGCGAAAACTTGTTGGCCGCCCGGTAGGCGAATTGCCCGACCGGACCAAGGTCGATCATCGGCCCGTGGTCGAAGTCGTTCCGGCGGAAATGGTTCACCCGGCGAATGACCGGCACGACGAATTCTTTGGCCCCATAGGTGGCGTTGGAAAAATCGACCCGTGCCGCATCGGTGGAGGCCCCGGTCAGCGCTACCAGTCCGCGCACGATGGCGGCAGGATCCCTGATCAGCAGCTCCATCGGTTGCACCATCACGTTGGCCCGCCCGAACAGATCGCCATAGTGGCCGACCAGATGGTGAAATTCGTAGAAATCGGGGTCGAACCCGTAATTGCCGATCACCGTGCGCCCGGCAAAGAACCGTTCCGCCGACAGAGTGCCCCCCGCCTGAAGATATTGCATGTAGAGCGACGGCATCAGCGCCAGTTGCTCGCGGATCGAGATCATCACGCGCGCCTCGGGGAAGGTCGCCTTCAACCGGTCGGCGATCAGGCGCGCGTCGCGCCCGCCGATATAGGGCTGGCCCGACATTATTTCCGATGAAATCACCGGCACCAGATGCGCGCCGATCTTTGCGTGCTTTTCCACGGCCAGCGCCCGCACCCGCGCCGGATCGTAGGAAAAGGGACCTGGCTGAAAGATCAGCGCATCAATCTCGGGGTGGTCGAAAAGCGGGGCAAACCCGTGCTCAGGCTGAAAAAGCCGGCGCTGCATCCAGGTGGTTCCGGTCTTGTGGTAGCCGGGGTGAAGAAGCGGAATCATCAAACAAATCCATAGTCCATGGCGGCGGGGTCGCCCGCGCCGCGTCAGGTTCTAGGCAGGCTTTAGAGCATTTTTGCGGCAATGTCCGGTCCCGATTTCCTTTCGGGGCCGGCTTTTCGCGCGCCGGTTCAGGCGCCGAACGGGCCTTCGATACCGAAGCGCTGCATCAGGCTCTTGTGGCGGTTGAAGGCCATGAGAAGCTGCTCGCCATAGCGTTCGATCAGCATTGCCTGCCGTTCCGGCGTGGCCGCACTGGCAAGCGCCCCCCAGATCGCGGCCAGGCTTTCGGCCGTGTCGCGCGCTACGGCCAGATCGGTACTTTCGACAAGGGCGGCAATTTCGCGTCCCGTGGTGGCGCCGATGCCAGTCACGGTTCGGGTGCCGCCATCGCTGTAACCGGCGGGCAAATCGCCCTTGCAGTTGACCACACGGCGGAACCGGATCAGATCGAAGATCTGATCCACCGCCTGCCGTGCGCCTTCGACCCGGCTCACATGCTCGGTGTCGGCCGCCGCATGGGGCAAGAGTTCCAGCCGACCGGGATATTTCGCCGCGAGCGGCAGATAGGGCACCATCGGCCCCGATGTCGCCCCGGTTTCTGGGTGGGTGAAAAGATCGGCATCGATCGCCGCATGGCGGATCTTGCCCGCCGCCATCGCCCGGTCTAGCGCGGTCGCATCCACGCCTTCGCCCCGGTCATAGTTCAAAAGGATCGCGCCATCGTTGATCACTGCAAAGACGCTGTCGCCCAGAAAGCCGGCGTTGGCGAAGGTGCCGGTCTCGGCATTCAACGCGCCAAGGCCGGTGTGCAGCGACAGAACATCGGCACCCTGCGCGGCGTCTTCCTTGGTTGCGGCATGGGTGAAGCCTTCGCTTTCGATCCAGGCCTTGTGACGGGGCCGCGCGAAAATCCGAACCTTCATGCCGAAGGCCGCGGCAAGTTTCGCCAGTTCGCGCCCGATATTGCCATAGCCGAAAACCGCCATGACCTTGCCTTCCAGCTTTTCGGTCGGAAAGTCACGAAGCTGTCGGCCGGTATCGAACTGGCCCGCCGCGGTCATCGCATGCATCCGGTCGACCGGCAGGTCGGGTGCGACCTTCAAAAGCGCCTTCATCGCCATCTGCGCGGTGGCGCGGCTGTTGAAGCTGGGCGTGTTCATCAGTGCCGCCTCGCCACCAACGCCATTGCCGCCGCCCCACGACGCTGCGCCCATGTTGCCGGTGCCCGTCCCGATCCGCACGCCGCCCAGGCCGAACACCGCACCCTTGGGCAAGAAGGTTGCCGCCGCGATCACCGCGTCATACCGGCCGTCGCCCGCGACCGCCATGATTTCGGCCTCGGTCGAGATGTCGGGAACATAGAAGAAGTGGATCTTGCCCTTTTCAAGCGCCGCACCGGGGGCAAGCGGCCCTTCGTGAAAGACCCCGCCCCGCGCCACCACATGCGCCCTTACCTCGGAATGGTCCGGCTGCCCGTCGGCACCGAAGCGCAGGCCCACCCGGTCGCAGATCAGCACCTTGTAGGCGCGGTTGGGATCGTCCTGCCGACGGTCCGAGCCCGGGGCCGCATCGGACGCAAAATGGACGCCGGCCTTCGCCAGTTCTTCTTCAAGCACCGTGATCCTGGCGCGGTGATAGGCATAGTGGAGGTTGTCCAGAAAGGCGCCTATGTCGCTGACCGGGCGGATCCCGCCGATCCAGGCGCGGTAGTCGCCCGGCGTCCCGGGGAAGGCATTGATGTAGCGCGCCACGTCAAGACCCGGCTCGTGATGGCCATTCGGGTGCGTAACGCCGTCATAGGACAGGATCGCCTTGGAATAGGCGACGATGCGGGCGTGAATGCCGGCGTCCGTGATGTCGGCATCCTTTACCTTCAGCAGCGTAACCGCCGCCCCGCGATAATCAGGATCGGTCACGCCGAGTTCAAAAAGCGGATGCGCCGCAACCCAGTCATTCACCGCATCGCGGTTCCTGACCGATCGCGCGTTCAGATCGGAAACCGTGCCGATCCGCCGTTCGGCGCGCAGCAGGCCAAAGGTGGTTTCGGCGAAGGCTAGGGTCGAAAAGGTGTTGATGACCCCGCCCAGCATCTTGTTCTGTTCGGGGTCGTAGATCGGACCGACATTCACCGTGCGCGCGCCGGTCAGGGGCATCTTGGGATCGACCGGGGCGGCGATCTTCAGTTGGCGCGGGATCGCCCATGACGGCTGCTGCTGATTGCGCTCGACCAGCGCCAGGGCCGCCGGGGTGAACGAGATGATGTAATAGCCTGAAATCCCGCCGATCGCTTTCTGGAACGGCATGAACATGCAGCATTTCGCCGTGACCTCGCGCACCAGCGCCTCGCCCCAGGGCATCGCGCCCAGCATCGAGGTTGCGTCCAGAACCACATGATGCTCGGCCGGGTTCATGGCGATCCAGGCCAGCAATTCCTGAACGTCGCGGGTCGAATAGGTGGTGGCCCCGGTCGTTTCGTGCCCCACGCCGACGAAAAGTCTGATCCCCATCTTCGCAAGCTCCGCCGCCGAGGGAACCACCCCCTCGCGTTCGGCGAAATGCACGCGCGCCTCGTCGCCGCCCCGGGCATAGCGCATCATCTCGAGGATCTGTGCCCCCCACGACTGCCGGAAAAAGCCCGACGATTTCGCCGCCTCGGACTCGGGGCGCAAGGTATCGACGAACACCCGTTGGTCCGGGTTGTGGGTGGTGATCAGATGCAGTGCTGCGGCGGTAAAGCCCGAATGGCCGCCACCCAGACCCACCGCCATCTTGTTGGCCCTGGGAAATTCGAAATAGCGGTGGACTTCGCGCATCATGTCCAGCAGGAACTTGTCGGCCGGATAGCCCCGGTGCATCGACCGGCCGATTTCGGCGACGGTGAAGGGCCCAAGGTCGCGGCCCTTGTCGTCAAGCTTGCGGTAATTCTGTTCCAGCCAATGTTCGAACTCGAACCGGATCATCCGGCTGTCAGCCTCGTCCGCGGCACCATCGGTGATCGGGCCAACACCGAAGAACGGGTTCGTCGTGCGTGCTGGCGCCCCCGCCTTGGTCGCTTCGATAGAGGCAAGACGTTGGGCTTTGAGCTGGTCAACAGTCGACATTCCGTGCACACCCTGGATTATGAAATTTTGCGCATTCTAATGCCCCAGAGTGGGGTCAAGGGTTCAGGAACGGCACAAGTTCGCCAAAAAGTGACATGCCCATTCAGATTATCCCGTGCCGTCAATATTACCTTAAAGAAAAAAAGTTTCCAGTGATATTGCGCCACCCCGCCATATCTGAAACCCGGCGCGGTTCATCTTGAGCCTTCGTGCGAAGGTGCGGGCTGCCAGAAAGCCGTCGACCGGTCGCGCCTCTGGCGGTCCCCCAAATGTGAATGCGTCCGGCCGCACGCTTGGGAACACTGGGCGAGACGGGGCTGTGTTTCGTAAGCCTGGTGTCAGCTTCACTGTGCGACGGTCGCCCGAAATGCCCTGGCCGGAGTTTGGGAATGAAGAATTTTGTCGCCGCCGCCGTTCTTACAGCTTGTCTCGCATTACCACGAGATGTCGCCGCAAGTCCGGTGACACTGAACGTAACGCTGAAGCAGTTTGGCGGCTACAGCGCCTATGTCGCGCTCTATCTTACTGACCCGCAAGGGAAGTATGTAGACACCTTGTGGATGGCGGGCCGGCGGTCGGGCTACTATCGCCACATGGGCGGGTGGATGCGCGCGACCCGGGGCCAGGCCAATCTGGACGGTATCACCGGCGCCAGCGTTGGCGCGGGGCAAACGCTGACCGTGCATGCCGATCTTGCGGATGCACTGATTGACGCGGGGTACACGATCCAGGCCGATGTCGTGTCCGAGGATATGTCGGACAGTCCGTCCGATATTCGTGTTCCGCTGACAACGAAGGATGCCGGCCACAAATTTCGGGGCCGCGCCTACATCGGCACCTTTTCCTATAGCTTGCCATAGAGGGTCGGTCCTGATGCTGCGCAGTTTTCACAAGCTTCCGGGCCTGGTGGCTTCGGTGCTGATCATCGTGCTGGCGCTGAGCGGCGTCGTCCTGTCGACGATCCCCGCGCTCGAAAGCGCGACGGCTCACGGGGCACCGGCGGCAGGCATGACCACGGCTGAACTGGCGGCACGCGTTGCCCGCCATCTGCCCGGCGTCACCCACATCGCCCGGCACGCCTCTGGCCAGATCATCGCCGACTATATCACCGCAGACAGTTCGGGGGCGGATGTGATCGACCCGACGACGGGCGCGGCTCTGGCGCCCTATGCTCCGTCGGCCTTTGTGCAATGGATGATCAACCTGCACCGCTCCTTGTTCCTTGGTACGCCGGGGCGTTGGACCGCCGCGCTTGGGGCCCTGGCGATGGTGGCCCTTTGTATTTCGGGCATCTTGTTGTTGGTCCGGCGAATGGGGGGCTGGTGGCGTCTCTTTGCCCGCGCCCGTGGCACCACCGCGCAACGGCTTCACGTCGAGATCGGTCGTCTGGCGGTTCTCGGTCTACTCTTGTCGGCGACCACGGGCCTGTGGATGGCGATGGCCAATCTGCAGGTCATCTCGAACGGTCTGGACGCGCAGCCCGAAATGCCGGCCTCGGTCGACGGCGGCGCGCCACTGGCGATCGGGCGGCTTTCGGCGCTGGCGACGGTTCCGGTGGCATCGCTGCGCGAGCTGACCTTTCCGGTGGATGCCAACGATGTCTTTACCCTTGTCACCGACGCCGGTCAGGGCTTTGTCGATCAGGCAACGGGCAAGCTGCTGGGCTGGCTGCCGCATGGCCGGATGCGACTGATCTACGAGACGATCTACATGCTTCATACCGGCGAGGGGTTCTGGTCGCTGGGGCTGCTGCTGGGCATCGCCGCGCTGGGGGCGCCGGTCATGGCGGCGTCGGGCGCGCTTGTCTGGTGGCGCCGCAGCCGGGCGCTGCCCCGGTTCCGGCATAACCACTCGGCGCATTCGTCGGATACGATCATTCTGGTTGGCAGCGACGGCAACGCCACCTGGGGGTTCGCCCGCACCCTGCATGACGCGCTGACCGGGGCCGGCTGCCGGGTTCATACCGGGCCGATGAACGCGCTGGCAAAACATTACCCGCACGCCAGGCGCATGTTCATTCTCGCGGCAACACACGGCGACGGGGCCCCGCCGGCGTCGGCGAAATCCTTCATGGCGCGGCTCGCGGCAATGTCCAAGGCCCCGAACTTTCCGGTCGCCCTTCTTGGGTTCGGCGACCAGCAGTTCCCCAAGTTCAGCCAGTTCGGCCTTGATGTGGCGGCGGCACTGGACGCGCGGCGATGGCATGCAATGTTGCCCTATGAGGCGATCGACCGCCAATCCGTGCAGGAATTCGCACGCTGGGGCAGGGATGTGGGACAGGTGCTTGGCCATGCTCTGACGCTCGTGCATCAACCCGAAGCCCCGAGGACCCGCACGATGGAGCTGGTCGAGCGCGTCGATTACGGGCAAGAGGTGCAAGCCCCGACGGCGGTGCTGCGCTTTGCCGCTCCTGACATGCATCCCGGCCTGTGGCAGCGGCTGACCGAACGTGCGGGCCTTCCCCGGTTTGAGGCGGGCGATCTGGTGGGAATTGTCCCACCCGGCAGCGACATGCCGCGGTTCTATTCGCTTTCATCGTCGAGCAGCGAGGGGATACTCGAAATCTGCGTTCGCAAACATCCGGGGGGCCTCTGTTCGGGACTCCTGTACGACTTGCAACCCGGCGACCGGATCGCGGCCTTCGTGAAGCCCAACCCCGATTTTCGGCCGGTGCGCGGCCGGCGACCGGTGATCCTGATCGGGGCGGGCACGGGGATCGGGCCGCTCGCGGGGTTCATCCGGGCGAATACGCGGGCCCGGGCGATGCATCTTTATTTTGGCGGGCGCGATCCCCGATCAGACTTTCTGTACGGCGAAGAGCTGCGCCACTGGCAGGGTGAACGACGGCTGGCCCGGCTGACCACCGCGTTTTCGCGCATTCACGACCACGCCTATGTTCAGGATCGGATCCTCGAAGATGGCCATACCCTGCGCAAGCTGATCCAGCGCGGCGCACAGATCATGGTCTGTGGCGGGCGCGAGATGGCCGAGGGCGTGCGCGAGGCGCTCGATTCCGTGATGGCGCCGATGGGCCTGACCACAGCCAAACTCAAGGCCAAGGGCCAGTATGTCGAAGACACTTATTGAAGGCGCGGATCTGACCCGCCGGGCGCTGCATGGCGCAACCATGGGCACCCGCTATTCGGCCATAATCCTCGCGCCCCCGGGGCTCGACACCGGGCCGCTGGATGCCGCCTTGTTCATGGCGGTTGACCGGGTTGACCGGCAGATGTCGACCTGGAACCCCGGATCCGACCTGATGCGTCTGAACCAGGAGCCGCCCGGTTCCTGGCTGCCGCTGCCGCACGATCTGTTGTCGGTCCTCCGGGTCGCGCTCGAGATCGGCGTGAAATCGGGCGGCCTGTTTGACATTGCCGTCGGCGACCTTGTGGGCGCCTGGGGCTTTGGCCGCCAGGGCCGGACGCCGGATACCGCACGCATTGCTGCGCTGGCGGCGGCCCGTCGACGCCCGGCGCAGGAGTGTGTCGAACTTGATCTTGCGGGCAGGCGGGGGCGGCGGCTTGGCGCGGGTCAACTCGACCTTTCCGGCATCGCCAAGGGTTATGCCGTCGATCGCATGATCGAGTGCCTTGAAGGTTTCGGCATCGAGCGCGCGCTGGTTTCGCTCGACGGCGAACTCAGGGCGGTTGGGCTGAATGCGGACGATCGGCCCTGGTCGGTCGCGGTTGAACGCCCTGACCACGGTGCCCGCGAACCGATGGGGGTGATCGAACTGCAGGATGTCGCGGTCGCCACCTCGGGGGACTATCGGCACTGGGTTTCGGTTGGCGGGTCGCGCCTGTCGCATACGATGGACCCGCGACGCGGCGGGCCGGCGCGAAACCGGGTCGCATCGGTCACCGTTGTGCATCCCCTGTGTGTCAGGGCCGACGCCTGGGCGACCGCCCTGATGGTAGCGGGCGAGGATGCGGGGCCGGCGCTGGCACGCGAAAGGGGGCTGAACGCGCTTTTCGCCTTGCGTGACGGGCCGGAGCTTCGCCAGATCGGTGTCGGGCCGATGTTTGGCTGAGGACGGGTACGGGCGCCGCGCCGCTATCCGCGCAGCGACCACATCACCCCGAGCGACATCGTGCGCGCGGCGTGATGAACAAGCGCGATTCCGGCATGGCCGATCAGATAGGCCCAGACGAGGTTGCCGAAGAGCGCGTGAAGCTCGAGAAAGATGTGCACGTAGACGGCGCGCCCCAGGCCGAACTGGTTCATGATGAACCAATAGGTGCCGGTAAGCGCCATGACCGAAACCAGCGTCAGCCCCAGGCCGTGGATCGCCGATGCGAGCGGCCCGTCCTGGCCGTGCAGAGGCAGCCTGAGCCGGAACAAGGCCTTTCGGTGGGCAGCGATGTCGCCCCACAGGGCCCGGCGACGCGCCGACGCGAACCAGGGTAAAAGCGCTGCGATGGACGTGCCTTTGGTGCGCACAAGGACGGTTACCCAGAACAGCAGCGCCAGGACGAACGCAAGCAGACCGGCATATTCATGCAAGCTGTAGACAAGGTCGCCCGGGGCGCCATTGCGCGGCCGGTGCATGGTGTAGGAGGTCACAAGCTGGGCGACGATCGCCAGCGCAAGTGCGCCATGAACTGCCCGCGTGGCCAGCGAATGACGGTTCGCTTGGCTTGCCGTCCGGCCTGATCCGTTCTGATGTTCGGCTTGGGTTGCGCTAGGCATTCCGCGCGCTCCGTTCGTTGAAGTCTATCGTGCTGTCACAACGGGACAGCCCCGGGAAAAGCGGATGTTGGGTGGGGGTCATGTTCAGATCCTGTCTCGATGGTTCGCGTTTCGGTTGCCCGTCCCGGACTGATGGCGATTCGGCCTTTCCCCACGGACTAAAGCCGTTTCGCTGACACGCCGCTGACTTGGCACGGCCTATACTTCGGGCAGTTCGAAGGTGACCGCGACACCTGGCTGCGCATTTGCAAGGTTCAGCCCGCCGCCCACTGCCTCCACGATCTCGACGGCGATCGACAGGCCAAGCCCGGTGCCGCTGCCGGCGGTGTCAAGACGCACTCCGCGACCCATCAGGGCTGAAATCTGGCCTTCGGGAATGCCATCGCCATCGTCGGTGACCGTCAGCACGACCGTTTTCGGGGTGCGTGACGCGGTGATCGAGACTTTGCCGCGCGCGTGCCGGGCGGCATTTTCCACGACCGCGCCCAGGGCCTCGGTCAGGTCGTCTGCATCGATCCGCGCCAGCATTGCAACAGGTGTGTTCACTTTCCAATCGACGCGCGCGCCGTTCGGTGTGCGCTGGACAACGGACAGGACCCGGGCGACTACGGTCGCGATGTCGCAGGTCGCCAATGGCGCGCGGGCGGCGATGCGTGCCCGGGTGAGTTCGCGGTCGGTATGGCGATGCATCGCGTTCGCGATGATTTCGATTGCCTCGGCGGCCTCGGCGTTCCCCGCATCGCGCAGGCGCGCGGCTTCGCCATAGAGCGCCTGCAAGGGGGTCTTGAGGCCATGCGCAAGGTCGCCCGCCCTGGCGCGGGCACGAACCACATCCTGTTCGCGCGCGTCGATCAGGGCATCGACTTCGCCGGCCAGGGGGCGGACTTCCGACGGGAAGTCATTTCCAAGCCGGGTGCTTTCGCCCGATCGGACCGCCGCGACGCGCGCGCCAACCGTCGCCAACGGCCTCAGTCCGATCGCCACCTGCGCCCAGCCTGCGACAATGAGAAAGATGGCAAGCAGCGCCAGATAGGGAACCATGTCCTTCACGAACGACCGGCCTTCGGCGGCCAGGACCGCGCGGTCCATCGCGATGGAAACGCGCACCGGTTTGCTGCCGAGCCGCGCGGGAAGACGCACCTGACGCTCCAAAACCAGCAATGTTTCGCCCGAGGGTCCGGCAACGTCGTGGGTGTGAACCATGCCGTTGACGGTCTCGTCCGCCGGTAGCGGCAAAGTATAATCCCACAGCGACCGTGAGCGCAGCGTCGTGTCGGCGCTGTCGACCTGCCAGTAAAGCCCGCTCAGCGGCCGGCGAAAGCGCGGATCGCTGAGCGGGCGGGTGAGGGTCAGTTTTCCGGCTGGGTCAAAATCCATTCCGGCCAGCACCTGATCGAGCTGGATCGACATTTCCGCAAGCGCACTGCGCTCGACATGGGCATTGAACAACAGCGACAGGCCAATCGCCGCAAGGGTCAGCGCGGCAAGAACCGCGGCGGCGCCGGCCGCGAACAGGCGCAGATGCAGCGACCAGCGGCTCACTCGGCATCGCTTTCGAGGAAATAGCCAAACCCGCGCCGGGTGCCGATCACTCCGGGGCCAAGTTTCCGACGGAGTCGCACGATCAATGCCTCGAGCGCATTCGTCTCGCGCGCGTCCTCGTCACCGTAGAGATGCTCCAGTATTTCGGTGGGCGGCAACGTCCGGCCACGATTCAGCATGAGATAGGACAAGAGCCGATATTCCAACGCGGACATGTTCACCGGTCTGCCGTAGAGCGTTACCTCCATCTTGGTCGAATCCAGCGTCAGGGCGCCGTGCGCGTGTGTCGGCGTCGCATGCCCGGCGGACCTGCGGATCAGGGCGCGGGCCCGGGCGACCAGCTCTTCCATGCGGAACGGCTTTGGCAGATAGTCGTCGGCCCCGGCATCGATGCCGGCCACCCGTTCGGTCCAGGCGCCCCGGGCGGTAAGGATCAGGACCGGCGTCTGGCAGCCACCGCTTCGCCAGCGCTTCAGGACAGTCAGCCCGTCAAGTCGCGGCAAGCCGAGATCGAGCACAATCAGATCATAGTTTTCGGTGTCGCCCAGAAACCATGCCTCCTCGCCATCGCCACAGGTCTCGACCAGAAAGCCGGCCGCTGACAGCGCGGATTTCAGGTCGGCCGCGATGCGCGGATCATCCTCGACCGCCAGGATCCGCATCAGTCCTTTTCCCCCTCATCGCCGAAAAACGCGCCGTTCACCGCATTGACGACGATCTCGATCAACTGGCCCGTATCATCGATGATCTCGAACTCGTAGACCGGCACGGCGCCGTGATCCTCGAATTCTATGTCCACGATATTGCTTCCGTATCGTGCGCTGACCGCGGCCAGGATTTCTGCCAGCGGCAATATCCGGTGATGTTCGAATGCCTCGCGCGCGCGGTCCTGATCGTCATCGTCCGCGCGGGCCAGGGTGGCCGCAGACAGAAGGATGAGCAGGACAAGATGTTTCATGACGTCTTCCTTGTCACTGCGGCCCTGACGCCTGGCTGACAGACTGCGTAAGAATGGCCGAACCGCCTGACCGGCCGTGCAGCACCGTTGACGATATCCGATCCGCTGTTCGATCATCGGCCACGCCGACTGATCGCTCCATACATTTTTGTATCGTCGCCGTCAGCTCGTTGAAAGGTGATCTGACTTACGTCACCCCAACCGGGTCTGGGCGCTACACGGGATAGGCAAAGCTGGCTGAAGTGCAGCCTGCCCAGGTTGAGAGAGCGCCCGGATAAAATCAAGCAACGAAGGCGGTTTCATCTTGTTTCAGGCCCAGAAGATCGCCTTGCCGGCCCTGCGTGCCCTGACCGTCGTTGTTCCAACCTTCGAAGAGCGCGAAAATATTCGTCCGCTGGTATCGAAGCTGGAAATCGCACTGTCCGGCATCGACTGGGAGGTGGTTTTCGTCGACGACGACAGCCAAGATGGGACCGCGCAGGAGATCGCCGCAGTTGCCTTGGCCAATCAACAGGTCCGACTGCTGCACCGCAAGGGGCGCCGGGGGCTATCCAGCGCCTGTGTCGAGGGTATCCTGTCGTCGGTGTCGCCGATTGTTGCGGTGATGGATGCCGACCTGCAACATGACGAAACGCTGCTTGGGCGGATGTTTCTGACGTTGCAGACGGACCTTGACGTGAGTCTTGTGATCGGGTCGCGCAATGTAGCGGGCGGGTCCGCCGGGCGCGGCCTTTCCGCGCTGCGAAAATGGGGTTCGGATCGGGCGAACGGCCTGGCGCGGCGCACCCTGGGGATCGCGGTTTCGGACCCGATGAGCGGGTTTTTCATGCTTCGCCGGGCAGCGTTCAATGAAGTCGCAACGGAACTTCAAAGCCAGGGGTTCAAGATTCTGGCCGACATTCTCTCTGCCTCGCAGGGGCGGTGGAGGGTGGTGGAACTGCCCTATTCCTTCCGCGCGCGCCGCTTCGGCGCATCGAAGCTTGGCGGCGCGGTGACACTGGAATTTCTCGGCCTTCTGGTGGCGCGGCTGACGGGGGGGCTGGTGCCGATCCGGTTCGTTCTGTTCGCGATGGTCGGGCTTACCGGCGTGATCGTTCAACTGGCTGTCGTGCGGCTCGCGCTGACCGCGATGGGTCACGATTTCGCCCTGGCGCAGACAATCGGTGTTCTGGCGGCGATGACCACCAACTTCGACCTCAACAATCGGTTCACCTACCGGGACCGCGCGCTCAGGGGTCGCGCCTTCCTGAAAGGATTGTTGACCTTCTACATGGTCTGTTCGGTTGGCGCGCTGGCGAATATCGCCGCCGCCAACGCATTGTTCTCGGTCACGCGGGTGTGGGAGATTGCGAGCGTCTTTGGCGCATTGGTCGGCGCGGTGTGGAATTTCTGGGCCAGCCTGACCACGACCTGGAAGGCGAGATGAAGCCGGCGGCTGACGGGGGCAGCCCATGACGCCCGATGCAATCGGCGCCGCGCCGCGCAACCCCGCGCCGGCGCTCGCCACCCTTGTGCCGCCCCTCTGGGTCGTCGTTGTCTTGAGCGCGACAGTGCATCTGGCAATGGCCGCCCTGATCCCGCTTTTTCAGGATGAAGCCTATTACGCCCTGTGGGCGACGCATCCGGCGCTTGGCTATTATGACCACCCGCCGATGATCGCCTGGTGGATATGGTTGGGGGAAGCTCTGTTCGGCGCCACGCCGTTTGGGGTTCGCATTCTGTCGGTCCTGGCGTTCACAGCGGTGACGCCGCTGTGCTGGCGGATGGCGACGCTTGTGGGCGGGTGCGAACGGGCGGGCCGCATCGCCGCGCTTTACTTCAACGTGATGGTGCTGCCCTTTGCGCTTGGCTTTGCGGCCACCCCGGATGCACCGTCGACGCTTTTCTGGGCGCTGGCCACATGGGGGGTTGTCGAGGCGTTGCACGCCTTCGGCGGTCGCCCTCGCGCCGGATGGTGGTTCCTTGCGGGGGCCGCTGCCGGCCTCGGCGTGCTGTCCAAGTTCACCGGTCTTTTCTATTGTTTCGGTCTGGTGGGCTGGCTTCTTGCGACCTCGCCGGGGCGCGCGTCTTTGCGCCGCCCGGTGGTCTGGCTTACGGCTGGGCTTGGCCTGCTGATGGTCGCCCCGAATGTGCTGTGGAATTACCAGCATGACTGGCTTGGGTTGCAGCGCCAGTTCGGGCGGCTTGCGGTCGCCGGCCCGCACCGGGCATGGGTTGGCAGCTATCTGCTGGCTATGATCGCAGCGATCACGCCGGGCATTCTTGGCGCGTTGGCAGTCGGCGTGGTGACGGCGGGGCGAAAAGCTTCGCTCTTGTTGTGGACCATGGCACCCCTGGCCCTTTACATGCTGGCGCATTCCACCCATTCGCAGGTTCAGGCAAACTGGCTGGCCCCACTGTTCCCGGGGTTTGCGGTTCTTGCCGCGATCGGAAGCGACCGGCGACCGGCGACCTTCGTGGCCCTGAACGCGGGCCTCGGCCTTGGTCTGTCGGTTCTGGCGGTCGGGCTGGCGTTCTGGCCCGGGGCCCCGTTTTTCCGGGGGGACAATCCGCCCAACCAGACAAAGGGCTGGCCTGCCTTTGCAAACGATCTGCATGATCTGGCCGTGGAAAATGGGGCTGTCTGGGTTGCAACCGCCGGATACGGCCTGACCGGAAGCCTCGCGTTCTACCTTCCCGGACGGCCGGTTTGGGACACGACCGATCAGGTTCGCTACGGATTCCGTGGCGCCTTTCCACGCGATTACTGCACCGCGCCGGGCCTTTTCGTCGTCAGCGAGGCGGATGCCGCCGAGGCGAACCTGCATTTTTCCAAGGTCGGGGCCGTCAAGGTTCTCGTTCGCCGCTCGCTTGCGGCCGAGGTGATGCGCTATGCGGTCATTCCGGTCAGCGGCGTAACGGACCCCGCGCTCTGCGCCCAGCCGCAGACACAGGGCGCCAACCGCCTCAAGTGAATTCGCGCCGAAAGGGCCTGCGCGCGCCCTGACAGCCGCGTCGGGGGCATGCGGTCGCGCAACCGGCTCTGGCATCTCGACGAGATGTTCGTGAGGATCATTGTCAGCGGCACTCAGGGTGGCAGGTTGTCGACTGCGCCCGCACAATCAGGCCCCGGACAATCACGGGAAAGAATGGCTTGTGGGCCGGATCGGCTGGCGGCGGACGGAAGCGCCTTAACGATACTGACGACCGGCAAAAAGGGCCGGCGTCATTCGCCAGCCCCGTCCACTTGCTGCGTCAGTTGATGGCCACCTTCTCTTCGCCTTCGTGCGTCATGCTCATATAGCTCACAATCGCGATGATTGCCGCAAGGAACATGGCGCTGGTGATGATGGTGCCGAGCCCGAAGCCGCCGTATTGGCTCGGCTGCGACAGAAGATCGCCGAAAGATGCACCAAGCGGCCGGGTGAAGATGTACACCAGCCAGAAGCCAAGGATCGGATCAAGGTTCAGGAAGTAGTAGCCGAACGTCAAGGACACGATGATCATTCCGAACAACACGCCGGTCGACAGGTAGCCAAGCTGAAAATGCTCGGCAACAAGGTCGCCCGCCGCAGTGCCAAGGGCGAAGGTGAACAGGATCGCGAGCCAGTAAAACCCCTCGCGCCGCGTGGTGAAGATCGCGTGGATGGACAGTGTCTTTTCGGCGCCGAACCAGACCGCAAAGGTCGCGGCCAGGGCCAGGGTAAATCCGACAGTCGTTGTCACCAGCGAAACGCCGAAGTTGTCGACCAGATTGTCGGTCACCAGGGTTCCAACGATGCTGATCAGCACCACGGCCAGCCAATAGGACCAGGGGATGTACTTGCTTTGGCCGAATTGAAGCAATAACGCGACGATCAGAACGCCCGCCATGATCAGCGACGTGGCCGTGAGGCCAAGGCCCAAGTTGACGGCCAGATAGTCAGCCGCAGTTTCGCCCATGGTCACGGCCATGAGCTTGATGAGCCAAAAGTCGAAAGTGACCTTGGGCACCCGGTTATAGATGACCCGTAAATTTTGCTCGACGCTGTTCTGCATGATCCATGTCCTGTCTGATTTTGTGGAAGGTTGGCTTGGTGCCCCGCCTATTTCGTTATGATCGCAAGGCCTTGAGCGGAAAAAGCATCAGCGCGCTGATCGTCGTCCGCGTTGCAGCGCTCGGTCGCCTTGGCCAGAAAATCGGTCGCCCTGCCCTTGTCGGCATCCGCCTTTGGGGATGTTGCCAAGCCGCTCTTCAATGATTTGAGCATGATCTCGCACGGCAGAGCACGACCGCTTGCATCGGTCACGGCAATTCCGCTGACCAGCGTGGCAGCGACCGTGGCCCCGACGCTTTGCCCAGGCGCATTCAGGCTGGCCATAAGGGCCGTCAGGGTTTCCTTGACTTTCGCCGCGTCGGGGCTTGAGCTGCGCAGGGCGCTCAGTGCTGCGTCGGAGGCGTCATCGATGGCCCCCCAGGCGTTGGGGTTTTTCGGACGCAGCGTGCCCTGATTTGTGTCCCAGGCGGTTTCCCAATCGGTGATGCGGGTCCTGGCCCCGGCAAGATCGCCTTTTGCGGCAATTGCCTGAACATCGGTCACGATGGCCTTCAGCGCCGACAGATCGCCCAGATCTGCCGCCGGCACACCAAGTGGCACTGTCGCGCCAGCCTGAATGATGTTGAAGCCACCAAAGACGGCGACAGGCACGGCAATCAGCACCGTAGCCAGAAGAAGTTGTTTCATCTCGAAATGCTCCGCAAGAGGACCGTCCTGGTCATTGAACATGGTACCTAGGGGGGCCGACATACGGCGAGATTTCGGCTCTGTTACAGATTTGTATGGTCGGCGCGACGTTTGTGTTATCCGCAACGCATAGCCATATGGATCAAGTCCGGGACCTGGATTTGAAAGGACAGCATGCGCATATTGATCATTGAAGACGACAAGTCCGTGTCGGACTATGTGGCACGTGGGCTTTCCGAAAACGGTCACGTGTGCGACGTCCTTGACGATGGCACTGACGGATTGTTTCAGGCAACGCGCGAAAGTTATGATGTGGTGGTCGTCGATCGGATGGTGCCGGGCCTGGATGGCTTGCTGATGGTGCGGGCGATGCGGGCAGCGGGTATAAAGGTGCCGGTTTTGTTCCTGACCGCGCTCGGTGGCATAGATGACCGGGTCGAAGGGCTGGAAGCCGGGGGCGATGACTATCTGACCAAACCCTTTGCGTTTGCCGAACTGATGGCGCGGATCAACGCCCTGTCACGCCGTCCGCCTGCGCAAGACGTCAAGACGATCTTGCGGGTCGCGGATCTGGAACTGGACATGATGCGCAGGCGGGCCAGGCGCGGCGATCAGACCATTGATCTGTTGCCAAAGGAATTCACGCTTCTTGAAGTGCTGATGCGCAACGAGGGGCGGGTGGTCACACGCACGATGTTGCTGGAGCGTGTCTGGGATTTTCACTTCGACCCGAAAACGTCGGTCGTCGAAACACATATCAGTCGGTTGCGCGCCAAGATCGACAGACCATTTGCGGTTCAGTTGCTGAATACGGTCAAGAACGCCGGCTACTCGATCCATGCACCCCGCTGACCTGCTGCGCCGCACGTCGTTCCGGCTTGCAATCAGTGTCGCGCTGTTCCTGCTGGTTGCGTTGTTCATCACGAGCGCGATCGGATACACCGTGATGCGCGGACGCCTGATTGTCCGGCAGGAATCCCGCATAACCGAAACATTTGCGGCGCTGCAAAAGACCGGTCAAGAGGGTGAAGAGCAGGATCTGGTCGACGCATTCACGACGCGGATCACCGCAAGCAGGAACCACGACACGCTGTATCTGTTGAAGAACCAGGATGGCAAGGTGCTGGCGGCAAACATGCCGGACATCGCGTTGAAGCCGGGCTGGTCGCTTGTCGCGCCTGAAAACCTGGGCATTCAGACCGATTTTCGTTACCGGGTCTTTGCCGGGAAAACCGGCCCTTATACCATCGTTGTCGGACTGACTGATGCCGACCTGGACGATCTGAGAGAGATTGTGGTCGGGGCGTTCGGATGGTCGGCGCTGATCGCGCTCGCCACGGCGGTCGGGGCCGGAGCCGTGTTGGCGGCGCAAGTTCAGCGACGGATTGCACAGGTCGAAGCAGCGCTGCAGCGTGTTGCGCTTGGGGATTTGTCCGCGAGATTGCAAGTAACGCCGCGCGGGGACGATCTCGACCAGATAGCAACGGCAATCAACGACAGCCTTTCCAGGCTGCAAGCCCTTGTCGAAGCGATGCGGCAAGTCAGCGCCGACATCGCCCATGACCTGAGAACGCCGCTCAATCGCTTGAGGATCCACATTGAGGATGCAGCCCGCAAGATAGCCCGCGGCGGGTCGGCAGACGGCGAGCTCGAAGCCGCGATCACGCAGTGCGAAACCATAGGAGAGACGTTTTCGGCGTTGCTAAGGATCGCCCAGATCGAAACCGGCGCAAGGCGGGAAAAGTTCAGTTCGCTCGACCTCGCGGCAGTTCTCGGTGGTGTCGCCGAGGTATACGAGGACGTCGCCGATGATGCCGGAATGCATCTCACTTGTCGGGGTGATCAGGCCGCGTGGGTTCATGGCGACAAGGAACTATTGACACAGATGTTTGCCAACCTCATCGAAAACGCCATTCGCCATTGTCCGGCGGGCACCGCGATATCCTGTTCGACCAGTGTTCAAGGCGACAGGGTCTGTGCAACGATCAGTGACAGTGGACCAGGCATTCCTGACGACGAGCGGGACCGGGTGCTGCGACGGCTTTACAGACTGGAAAAGAGCCGTACAACCGAGGGCTCGGGGCTCGGGCTCGCGCTGGTCAAAGCGGTGGCGGACCTTCATGGGGCGGAACTGGCATTGTCGGACGCCTCGCCCGGTCTCCGGATTCAACTCGTTTTCCACCGCGGCCCCGCCATACCGTGACCCACTAGCGGTTGCCCCTCGGCCTTGGGGCCGCGATCAGATTGGGAAAAATGGCATTCGCGCCGAACGACGGCGCAAAGGTCGGCGGTGCAATGATCGGGGGCGTCGGCGCCTGCTGGCCGTCAGGATCGCTGTCTCTCGAATATGCGAATCAGCTTCGGTGCCCTGCGGCCACATATTCCGATGGCACGTGATGCCCACGCCGGGCGAGCTTTTCGGTCATGATCGTGGTGCGCATCGTCAGCGCCGAGACGATGAACGCTGTCGTGCAGCCGGCCAGCAACGGGGTCAGGGTGTCAAACTGGCGGGTGATCTCGAGGGCAAAGACGACGGACGCGAACAGGGCGCGCGAAGCCCCCGCGAAGCTCGCCGCCATCCCGATAAGGCCCGCCATGCGCAGGTCTACTCCGGCAGCCGGAAACAGGCCTTGCAGCGCCTGGCCGGTCAGCACCCCGACGCCGCCACCGATGGTGAAGATTGGTGCAAGGGTCCCGCCCGAGGTGCCGCTGCCAAGCGCGATCGACCAGGAGACGAACTTCAGGGCGCAAAATATGGCGAGCGTAGCCCCGACAAACTGGCCGCTGAGGATGCTGTCGATATTCTCGTACCCGACACCCATGGTGTGGGGCGAAACAACACCGACCAACCCGACGACAAGCCCGCCAACCGCCGGCCACCACATCCAATGGATCGGCAGTTTTTCGAAGAGGTCTTCGATCAGGTAGATCGACCGCGACACCAAAACCGCGAATAACCCCACGACCGCACCCTCGGCTGCATAGGCGAAAAGCGCGGCTTGTGTCGCGGGCGGAAGCGTTGCGACATGGAACAGCGGGGCGGCGCCGAACAGGAGCGGACGCAGGGCGATGGCCGTCAACGTCGCTGCGGTCACCGGGATGAACGACCGCGGACGGAACTCGAACACCAGCAGTTCGATGGCCAGGAGGATTGCCGAGAAGGGCGTGCCAAAGATTGCTGTCATCCCCGCTGCAGCACCGGCCGCGAGCAATGTCTTGCGCTCATGCGCCGACACATGGACCACCTGACCGAGCCAGGAGCCGAGCGCGCCGCCGGTTGCGATGATCGGCCCTTCTGCCCCGAACGGGCCGCCAGTGCCAATCGCGATCGCTGACGAAAGCGGTTTGAGGAAAGTGATGCGGCGTGGAATGCGGCTGTCGTTCGTAAGGATCTGCTCCATCGCTTCCGGTATGCCGTGCCCGCGGATGGCCTTTGACCCATAGCGCGCCATAAGGCCGACAATCAGCGAACCGACGACGGGCACGACGATCACCCAGAGACCCAGGTGGTGCCCGGCTGGAGAGGTCATCTCGCCCGAGATCCTGCCGTAAAATGCCAGGTTTGTGATCAGTCCGATGAGAGCGATCAACGCCCGCGCGACGAAGGCGACCACCGCAGCGATTCCCACGCTCAGGGCAACGGTTCGCATGGACCGCCGATCGAGCGCCTTCGCATGGCGCTCCACCCCCGCCGCTTCAAGCGTTGGGGCAAGACCGACAGAGATCGGCAAACCGGGTGTCGTGGAGGCGTCTTCGACCGGATGGCGGCTCATTCGGCTTCAATCTCCGTTTTGGTTTGATTCTCGAAAAACATCGTGGGGGTCTGGTCAGCCAGGCCGGCCGCGTCAATTAACGCCGCGAGACCTTGCGCCAGATCAGAAAGCCGCCGAGGGGGCAGTTGCTTCAGGGCCTGCATCAGGCTTTCCTGTGCCGTGATCGGAGCGTTCCGCGCCACGGACTCGCCTTTGGCACTCAGCCGCAATTCGCAGCGGCGTCCATCGTCTCGAGCACGTTCCCGCAAAATCAGCCCACGGCTTTCGAGGCGCCCGACCACTTCCGAGACGGTGCTCTGATGCGTGAAGGTCAACGCCGCCAAATCATTGATCGACAAGCCTCCGTGCGCACCGACATGCTTGATCACAAGTGCCTGCGCCCCGGTAAGGTTCGAGGAACGTTGCGAATGGGCGGTTGATTGGCGCAGGGCCTGAACGATCCGCCGCAGCGAATCCATGATGCGTTGGGGGTTGCTTTGCATTCGACTTCCAGCGCCAGAGGAATCAATATGGGAACCCATATTAATTTGCCATGTAGCCAAGTTGCCCCGGCTTGTCGAGGCCCGGCCGCACACTCGGGTTTTGGCGCGACTTCAAGCACCGGGTCGGCGCGTTCGGCACCACGCTCGCGCCGCTGAGGAACGGTGACCGAGGGATAGGTCACGCCGCGACAACCTTTGGCCAAGGTCACGCCTATTCCAGCGTATTGCTTGCGTCCCAAACCGGGGCGTCATGCGGGGAAAATGCGTGGAGTTCGCCAAAGACGCAGCCTCAAGCCTCCCCGTATCGCATCCGGTGCGATGCGGCGAAGGCAAGGCATTTCCCCGTCGCATGGCCGCAGTTGCCCGAAGTGAAAACTCGATCCACGTGGCCGCGATGCTCGATGGCCTCACCGCCGTAGGCATTGCGGGCGCCGGTCAAATTCCGGTCACGGTTAGCAGAATGACATGCGTGCCTCAGATTTCGCATTTGAAATACTAAATAAGGTCTTGCGGATCAGAACCATGGGAGTAGCTTGGCTACTGGTCAGATCGGCATTTACCGCCTCCCGCAGACTGAAGCACATGGCTGACATCCGCATCAAACGCGCCTACCGGGCGGCCCGTGTCTCGGACGGGCAACGCATCCTTGTCGATCGGCTCTGGCCCCGTGGTCTGGCGAAGGACCGGCTGCGGGTAGCCGCCTGGATGAAAGACCTTGCACCGAGCACCGAGCTTCGGCACTGGTTCGACCATGATCCCGCGAAATGGGCCGAGTTCCAACGCCGCTATCGCGCAGCCCTTGATACCTGCCCCGATCAGGTTTCCGCCCTGATAGCGCTGGCAAAGGCTGGCCCGGTTACGCTCGTCTATGGGGCAAAGGACGAGGAGTTCAACAATGCCCGCGCACTGCGCGCCTATCTTCTGAACAGGATCGGAGACCCGAAATGACCGGCAGGCATCCCCTTCACACCAAGGGCTGTGACCTACTCGGATGCCGCTATCCCATCTTGCAAGCGGGCATGGGCGGGGTCGCGAGGTCCGGTCTTGCGGCGGCGGTGTCGGCGGCGGGCGGTTTCGGTTGTCTCGGCATGGTGCGCGAAAAACCCGACCTCATTGCCAAGGAAATCGCGGCGGTACGGGCGATTACCGACGCACCTTTCGGCGTCAATCTGATCCCTTCCGCCACCGATCCGGTTTTGCTGGCAGAAGAACTGGCCGCGTGTTTTGACGCAGATGTCTCGACCCTCATGTTCTTTTGGGATGTGCTGCCGGAAGCGGTTGCCAAGGCCAAGGCTGCGGGATGCAAGGTGCTCTATCAGGTCGGATCGGTTGCCGCAGCGCAGGCGGCGGTCGCAGCAGGCGCAGACGCAATCATCGCCCAAGGGGTCGAGGCGGGCGGCCATGTGCGCGGGCATGTCTCTTCTCTGGTGCTGCTGCCGCAGATCGTGGCGGCGGTCGACGTTCCCGTATTTGGGTCGGGCGGATTCGCCACAGGCCGCGGGCTGGTTGCTGCATTGGCGCTTGGGGGCGCCGGAATCCACTGTGGAACAGCCTTTCTGGCTACACCTGAATCCTTCGCCCACGACGTTCACAAGCGGGCCGTCATTGCGGCCGAGCCGGATGATACCGTATTGACCGATGCCTATGCGATCAACTGGCCGCCCGATTCGCCGGTTCGAGTGCTGCGCAGTGCGGCCACGGAGGCCCTCGGGCACAACCTGTTCGGCCACGATCCCGACCGGATTCCGCGCGAACAGATCGGCGAGGAAGAGGGGCGACCGATCTATCTGATGAGCACGGATTCGCCCCTGCGCTCGATGACCGGCGATCTGGAACGAATGGCGCAGTTCGCCGGGCAATGCGTCGGCCTGATCGACCGCATCACCCCCGCGGGCGAGGTGGTGGCGAATATCATGCGCGAGGCCGGGCGGGTGCTGGGCGACTTTGGGCGCCCGGCAACCCGCTGAATGCGGGCGCAAGCCTCGGGACCGGCCTCAGCGTCCGAATGTGCCGTGCGACAGGGCCGACACCAGATCGGACCGGGTAACGATCCCCACCAGCCGACCGCCTTCGAGCACCGGAACCGCTTCGGCACCGCCATCTGCGAGAAGCGGCAGCAGAACGCCAGCCGCCGCGGTCGGAGCCACATTCGGCACCGCGTCCGACATTATCTCGGCGGCAGTCGTGGCGGTCTTGCGGGTTTGATCGGCCAACCGTGTCATCGCCGATGCCAGGGTGCTGCGCTGCCGCAAGGCATCTTCGCGTGCCTTCCGAATGATGTCGATCTGGAAGATGATGCCAAGGAAGGCCGCTCCGGGCCCGATCACCGGGATCGAGGTGAAACCGTGCTTGCGGAACAGGTCCGCGACCTCGACCAGCCGGGTTTCAGGCCGGACCGTTACCAGATCGCGCGACATGATCTCGCCACAGGTCAGCGCGCCAAAGTGATGTGCCGCGGCGGCGGTTTCGGCGGCCTCGATCAGCCGCGCCAGATCCTCGGTGCCAAGGTTGGTATCCTGCCGGAAGTCCGACAGGATATGGGCCAATTCTTCGGACGTCAGCCCCAGACGCCGCTCGGGCGGCAGGTCGGCGGTGCCATGCGAACCCGCGATGGTCGGCTGGCGAAAGGGATAGACCCGCCCGGTCAGCCGGTTCCAGGCGATCGCCAGCACCACCAGCGACAGAGTACCGCCGCCCGCCGCAACCAGCGCAAAACGCAGGCCCATGTCGTGCACGAGCGGGGCATTGAGCGCCGACAATAACGCCACCGCGCCGCCCGGCGGATGCAGCGCGCGCAAAAGCGACATGGCAAGTATCGCTCCGCCAACCGAAAGCGCCGCCGCAAGGACAGGATCCTTCACCAGCATCAGCACCGCCCAGGCAACAACCCCGGACGCCGTATTGCCGACAACGGCCGACCATGGCTGTGCCAGCGGGCTGTTGGGCACGGCGAACAACAGCACTGCCGAGGCGCCGAGGGGCGCGATCAGGAACAGACCGCTGGCCTTGTCCACCGTCGGCGAGAATAACAACGATCCGCACAGCGCCAGGCCGGCCAGCCCACCAATTGCAGCCCAGACCGGCACAAGGTTGTGGGCAGGTGCCATTGCCGGGCCGAACCCGCGCAGGAAACCACGCATCCGCTGTTGCAGGCTCATGGGCGACATGGCGTTCCTTCGTTCTGCAAGGATTCTGAATGACGCAGCACTGCGCAAAGCGCCCTAAGCCTTGGCTTGGGCGGGGTCAACAGGCCACGCAACGGATCAGATCGCCGGTTCAGGATTTTTCGCCTGTCCGGTGACAGCCGACCCTTTGTGCACGAGCGTGCGGCCGCTATGAATCGGCTCCGACCTTTGGCGCACGATTTTTTAGTAGTCACCGACATGGCGGCTCTCCGTCGTGGCGTGTCACAAACCTTCCTTGGCACGTCGATGCCGCCGGGGCGGTCACATGATCAGAGCCCCAGACTCTGGCATGCCCGACCGCTTAGCGAAGTTGGGATAGCATTCTTGGGCCTTGACCGTGATGCGGTGTCAGGCTCAGCATGTCCGCAAGCGCAAGGAGCCCTTCGTGACCCCGATACCGAAAACGATCGACGCCGTCGCCGAGATGCTTGCCCAAGAGAAATACGTCTGCGACCGGTCGTTGGCGACCGTCGTGTTTCTGGCGCTGAAACTGGGCAGGCCGTTGTTTCTGGAAGGCGAGGCAGGTGTCGGCAAGACCGAAATTGCCAAGGCCATTGCGACGGGCCTGGGTCGGCGCCTGATCCGGCTGCAGTGCTATGAGGGGCTCGACGCGGCGTCAGCGGTCTGCGACTGGAACTTTGCGTCGCAGATGATCGCTATCCGCACCGCCGAGGCAAGCGGCGGAGCAGACCGCGACACGCTGCGCGCCGAGCTCTTCACCGAAGACTTCCTGATCGAGCGCCCCTTGCTGGCCGCGATGCGCCCGCAACCCGGCGGCGCGCCGGTGCTGCTGATCGACGAACTTGATCGTACTGACGAGCCGTTCGAGGCTTTCCTGCTTGAAGCCTTGTCGGATTTTCAAGTCACGATCCCGGAACTTGGAACGATCCGTGCGCCCGTGCCGCCGATCGTGATCCTGACGTCGAACCGCACGCGCGAGGTGCACGACGCCTTGAAGCGCCGCTGCCTTTATCATTGGGTCGACTACCCCGGTTTTGATCGCGAGATGGAGATTGTCCGGGCCCGCGCGCCCGAAGCGACCGAGACCCTCAGCCGCGAGATTGTCGCCTTCGTGCAGAAACTGCGCGGCGAGGATCTGTTCAAGAAACCCGGCGTCGCCGAAACCATCGACTGGGCGAAATGCCTGCTGGCGCTCGACGCGGTCAACCTGTCTCCTGAAGTGATCGGCGATACCTTGGGGGCGATCCTGAAATATCAGGACGATATTCAGAAGATCGCCGGATCGCCGGCCAAGAAGCTGCTTGACCAGGTGCGGTCCGAACTGGCGCAGGCCTGATCGATGCACGCGGCCCTCGGCATTCCCGAAAACGGCAAGCTGGCCGCGAACATCGCCCATTTTGCGCGCGCCCTGCGCAAGGCGGGGCTCAGGATCGGCACTGGCCGGGTGGTCGATGCGATCCGGGCCGTGGCGGTGGCGGGGTTCACCGACCGGCGCGATTTCTACTGGGTGCTGCACGCTTCTTTCGTGTCACGGCCCGAGGATCGCGCTGTTTTTGCACAGATATTCCGGCTTTACTGGCGTGATCCGCAGTTCCTCGAACATATGATGAGCATGCTGCTGCCCGCCCTCAGTGGCCTGCAGGAAGACCGCATAGCCGATGCAGCGGAAAAACGCGCCGCCGAGGCGCTCCTCGACGGAGCGCCGCAGAACCGGCCAGAACGGGAAGACGAGCGTGGCAGCCAGATCGAAATAGATGCCACGGCGACCTTTTCCGCCGAAGAGCGCCTGCGAAAGCTCGACTTCGAACAGATGTCGGTCGCCGAGCAGGCCGAAGCGCGGCGCATGATTGCCCGTCTGAAATTGCCGGTGCGGCCGCTGGCTGCCCGGCGGACACGCCCCGACGCCCGGGGCAGCCTGCCGGATTGGCGGCGCACGATGCGCGAGGCGATGCGGCGCGGAGGCGAGGTCGGGGCCTTCTCGGCGCGCGAGCGACGCAATCGATGGCCAAATCTCGTGGTGCTTTGCGATATTTCCGGCTCGATGTCGCAGTACAGCCGCATGGTGTTGCATTTCCTGCATGCGGTCGCCAATCACAAGGGCGCGGGCTGGGCCAAGCTTCATGCCTTCACCTTTGGCACGCGCCTGACCAACATCACCCGTCACCTGGCCGACCGTGACGTGGACGCGGCCGTCGCTGCGGCGGGCGCGGAAGCGCAGGATTGGAAGGGTGGCACGCGGATCGGAGCCTGCCTCCATTCCTTCAACCGCGACTGGTCGCGGCGGGTGATGGGGCCGGGTGCAGTGGTGCTGCTGATTTCAGACGGGCTCGAACGCGATCCGACCCACGATCTTGCGGGCGAAATGGAGCGGTTGCATCTGTCTGCACGCAAGCTGATCTGGGTAAATCCGTTGCTGCGGTGGGACGGGTTCGTGCCAAAGGCGCGCGGAATCGCTTTGATGCTGCCGCATGTCGACAGTTTTCGTGCCGGCCATTCGATCGCCTCGCTTGACGCTTTGGGGGCAGCCCTAGGCTCGGCAACCGACGATGGCGAAAAGACCCGCCTGATGCGCTGGATCGATCGATAGGGCACCCGCGCTGCGCGCCTTCTGGCCGGGTCAGGCATGTGCATCAGGGTTTGGGAACCACGGAAACGGCATCGTGTAAAGCTAGGTGCTGACAACGGCATCCAAGATCACATAGCCTGCGGTCAGGCGAATCCATTTTGTGGCTGAATTATTTGGGGGGGAACGGATGCAACTGACCGACGAACGCCACATCAAGGCGACCCCTCACTCGGTTTGGGCCGCAATCCTAGATCCCGAGATTCTGAAGGCCTGCGTTCCCGGCTGCGAAAGCATGACCGGCTCGCCCGAGGCGGGCTATGAGGCGGTCGTAGTCCAGAAAGTGGGGCCTGTCAAAGCGCGCTTTACCGGGCTCGTCACGCTGTCTGAAATTGTGCCGGGCAAGGCCGTAACAATCTCGGGCGAGGGCAAGGGCGGCGCGGCAGGTTACGCCAGGGGCGGCGCCAAGGTTACACTTGCCGCCGAGGGCGACGGCACGAAGCTGACTTATGCAGTTGACGCGAGCGTCGGCGGCAAGATCGCGCAGCTGGGCGGGCGCATCATCGACAGCTTCGCAAAAAAGCTGGCCGACCAGTTTTTCCAGCGGTTTCAAGAGACCATAGAGGGGCCGCCCGCCCCCGAAACCGCCGCGACGGAACCGGAAGAAGAAACGAAGAAAGCTGGCTGGTTCAAACGCGTTTTGGGCAGTTAGGCACCAATAGACTGACGGGGAGGACGATATGACGAAAGTCACGATGGACGTGAACGGCAAGTCCGTTTCGGCTGAGGTGGAGGGGCGGACGCTGCTATCGGCCTTCCTGCGCGAAAACCTTGGATTGACCGGCACCCACATCGGCTGCGACACGTCGCAGTGCGGGGCCTGCGTCGTCCATCTGGATGGCAAGGTGGTGAAGAGCTGCACGGTTTTTGCGCTGGACGTCGCAGGAGCCAAGGTCAAGACCATCGAAGGCATGGCCAACCCCGACGGCTCGCTGGGCACGCTCCAACAGGCCTTTCAGGATCATCATGGCCTTCAATGCGGCTTTTGCACGCCTGGCATGGTGATGACATCTGCCGCGTTGCTGGCCGAAAACGCCAGGCCGACCGAGGCTGAGGTGCGTCATTACCTCGAAGGCAATATCTGCCGCTGCACCGGGTATCACAACATCGTCAAGGCAGTCATGGCGGCGTCCGGGCAGGACATATCGTCTGTCGCGGCGGAATAGGGGAATCATCATGCCGAAAGATCATGGAATTGGCGCAAGTTCGAAGCGCCGCGAGGATATCCGCTTTCTGACCGGGCAAGGGGTCTACACCGACGATCTGGCGATGCACGGTCAGAGCTATGCCGTCTTTGTGCGCTCCAATGTGGCGCACGGGCGGATCATGGCGATCAAGACCAAGGCTGCAGCGGCCATGCCGGGCGTTCTGGCAATCTTCACGGGCGAGGATTTCAAGGATGTTGGAGGCAACCCGGCAGGCTGGCTGATCAACAGCCGCGACGGCACACCGATGCGCGAACCCAAACGCCCGGTGCTGGCCCACGGCAAGGTGCGCCATGTCGGCGACGCCTATGCCGCCGTGATTGCTGAAACCTACGCACAGGCCAAGGATGCGGCCCAGCAACTTGCCGATGACAGCGAAATCGAGGAATTGCCCGCCATTGTCGACATGGCGGCGGCGCTGAAGGACCCGTCGAACCGCGTCCATGACGAAATTCCCGACAACCAATGCTTCGACTGGGGCTGGATCGAGGATAACCGCGCAGCGGTCGATGCAGCAATCAAAGGCGCGCCGCACGTAACCACGCTGGAGCTGGTCAATAACCGGCTGATCCCAAACGCGATGGAACCGCGCGCCAGCATCGGCGAATACTTCCCCGGCACCGGCGACTACAAGCTGACCACCACCAGCCAGAACCCGCACCTGACCCGCCTACTGGTCGCGGCCTTCGTGCTGGGCATCCCGGAAAACAAGCTTCAGGTCGTGGCCCCCGACGTGGGCGGCGGCTTCGGGTCCAAGATCTATCACTATGGCGAAGAGGCGCTGGTTCTGGCGGCCGCCAGGAAGCTCGGCCGCCCGGTGCGCTGGACGGCCGAACGGTCGGAAAGTTTCCTCGCCGACGCGCATGGCCGCGACCATGTGACCAAGATCGAGCTGGCCTGCGAAAAGGACGGCACCTTTATCGCCTTTCGCACCTCGACCATGGCCAATGTTGGGGCTTATCTTTCGAACTTCTCGACGGCGACGCCAACCTTCCTGCACGGCACGCTGATGGCGGGTCCCTACAAGGTGCCGAACGTCTATGTGAACGTGAAGACAGTGTTTACCAATACCGCACCGGTCGATGCCTATCGCGGTGCCGGGCGGCCCGAAGCAACCTTTAGCCTTGAGCGGGTCATCGACAAGATGTGCCGCGAACTTGGGCTTGATCCGTTCGAGGTGCGGCGCAAGAACCTCATCACCAAGGACATGTTCCCCTACACAACGCCGGTGGGCCTTGCCTATGACACGGGCGACTATCACGCGACGCTCGACAAGGCGATGCAGCTGGCCGATGTCGCCGGGTTCGAAAAGCGCCGCGCGGCCAGTGCCGCCAGGGGCAAGCTGCGCGGCATGGGTCTTTCGACCTGGATCGAGGCTTGCGGTATTGCCCCTTCGCATCTGGTCGGGGTGCTCGGCTCGCGCGTCGGCCTTTATGACGCGGCGACGGTGCGGGTGAACGCCACCGGCAACCTCAGCGTGATGGTCGGCGCGCACAGCCACGGCCAAAGCCACGAGACGGTCTTTGCCCAGATCGTGGCCGACAAGCTTGGCATTCCTGAAAGCTCGGTCGAGATCGTGCATGGCGATACGGCGAAAATTCCGTTCGGCATGGGCAGCTACGGGTCACGTTCGCTCGCCGTATGCGGGTCGGCGATGACCAAGGCGGTCGACAAGATCATTGCCAAGGGCAAGAAGATCGCCGCCCACATGCTCGAGGCCGGGGAAGAAGATATCACCTTCGCCGACGGCAAGTTCAGCGTCGCCGGCACCGACAAGTCCAAGAGCTTTGGCGAGATCGCCTTTTCGGCCTATGTCCCCCACAACTACCCGCTCGAGACGCTGGAGCCGGGGCTCGAGGAAACCTCCTTCTACGACCCGGCCAACTTCACCTACCCCGCCGGTACCTATATCTGTGAGGTCGAGGTGGATGCCGATACCGGTCAGGTCGACATCGCGTCCTTCACCTGTGCCGATGACTTCGGCAATGTGATGAACCCGATGGTGGTCGAAGGCCAGGTGCATGGCGGGGTCGGTCAGGGCATTGGCCAGGCGCTGCTGGAAAATGCCAGCTATGACGAAAACGGCCAGTTGCTGACAGGGTCGTACATGGACTACGCCATGCCGCGCGCCGACGACGTGCCGTTCTATACGGTCGATCATTCGTGCAACACTCCCTGCACCCACAACCCCCTGGGCGTGAAAGGCTGTGGCGAGGCCGGGGCGATAGGGTCGCCACCCGCCGTCGTCAACGCGGTGATAGATGCGCTGCACCGCGGCGGCCATACGCACGTTACCCACATCGACATGCCAGTCTCGCCGTCGCGGGTCTGGTCAGCAATCAACGGCTGAAGGAGGATCGGTCATGCACAATTTCGATTTCGTGAAGCCGAAGACGGTTCCCGAAGCTGTCGAGGCGCTGAAGCAGGAAGATGCAATGCCGCTGTCTGGCGGCCAGACGCTGATGCCGACGATGAAGCAGCGTCTGGCGGCGCCATCGGTTCTGGTCAGTCTGACGGCTATTGCCGCGCTCAAGGGTATCCGGGTGGCAGGAAACACGCTGGAGATCGGCGCGGCCACCACCCATGCGGAAGTGGCTGCGGGTGCCAAGGCCACATATCCGGCACTTGCCGCATTGGCCGGTGGGATTGGCGACCCGGCGGTGCGCAATCGCGGTACCATCGGCGGATCGCTGGCCAACAATGACCCGGCAGCCTGCTATCCGGCCGCCGTTCTGGGGTCAGGCGCAACCGTCGTGACCAACAAGCGGGAAATCGCGGCTGACGATTTCTTCCGGGGCCTGTTCTCGACCGCGTTGGGCGAAGGCGAAATTATTACGGCCGTACGCTTTCCCCTGCCCGAACGCGCGGCCTACGCGAAGTTCCAGCAGCCTGCGTCGCGCTTCGCCTTGACCGGGGCCTTTGTCGCCAAATATCCGGGCGGTGTGCGCGTGGCCATCACCGGGGCGTCCGAGGATGGGGTGTTCCGTTGGTCAGCTGCCGAAAAGGCGCTTTCCGGCAATTTCGACCGTTCGGCAATCGCGGATCTTTCGGTCGCTGCCAAAGGAATGATGGGCGATCTTCACGGCACGCCGGCCTATCGGGCCCATCTGGTCAAGGTCATGACCGGCCGTGCCGTAAGCGCGGCCTGAACTGCGGACAGGCAACATTTGGGACTAATCCGACCGGCGCGCCGATCGGGTCGGTTTTTGCGATGCGCTTTTAGGCATTCCGGCCTGATCCTCACCCTCGGATCGGTGTGGTCAACCACTTGCGGGTCATGCGGGCGCAATCAGGCGTCCTTTGGCAACGCGCCTTTGGGAATGCGGCAGGCGACTGAATAAGCGGGATTGTAGACATTGGCCACATCGTAGCGCACGGCCATAGCCATCACGTGGCTGGCCGCCACCTCGTCGAGGCCGAAATCCTCCATGAGCCAGCCGAGCATTTCCGTGGTGGCGTGCTGCAAAGCCTGATCCAGGGGTCTGGCATTGCCGATCGTAAAGATCTCGGTGGCGCTCTCCCCGCGAGGCCATCGTTGCGCCCTGCCCTTCACTATGCGCACCGTGAACAGAACCTCCGCCGAGGTCTCGATCCCGGTGCCCGCAATTTCGCCGTCGCCCTGTGCAGCGTGAACGTCGCCAAGAAAGAACAGCGCCCCGGGCTCGGCGACGGGAAAGCAGATGGTCGTGCCGGCACGGATGCCGCGATAATCCATATTGCCGCCAAAGGGGCCGGATGTGGCGGTGGAGATGAACTGCCCGCCTGCGGGTGCCACGCCAAGACAGCCGATCATTGGCTCCAAGGGAACTGACCACGACCGCAGCAACGGGGGTGCGGATTGCAGCGACGCGCGCTGGACATTGCGGTCGATGTTCCAAAGGATCTTCTCACGCAAAGGCAGGCTGGCAACCCTGTCCGAATCGACCACATTCTGGGCGAGGCCTTGCCGGGTCCAGCCCTGACGCCTGCTCATCTCAATGCTGTCGATGGTGACAGCGAGCGTGTCGCCGGGGGTGGCCCCTTCGACAAAGAACGGTCCGGTCATCGGGTTGGGCTCGTGCGCCACCCGCGTTTCGCCCGCATCATAGCCATGGGCGTCAATCGTTGCGGCAACGACACTGTCGCCGTCCGCGATCCGCAATACCGGCGCGTGCGCGCCAATCGTATTGAAGAACCGTTGCGGCGAAAAACGATGGACAGCCATGACAATCTCCTCAGGCACACGACAGTCTTGACACGGAACTTCCAGCTAACAGCCACGCTCGGGCAGGTCTTGCCGATGATGGAAGATCCAGGCTCAGGGGCGCGTCTTGCTGCCGGTCATGGCGGCTGAACCGAGCAGGTGGGGCATCATGCCAACCCGAAGGTGGCGCCACTGGGGTTGGTGTCGGACCATTCGATCAAATCCGTCATGACGCCTTTTCGGCAGGGCAGCAGCGTTATTTTCGTCGAACTCGGCCATATCAGAACGGCACATCAGCGGCACTCAGATCAAAGAGTTCGTTTGGGAAGAATTTGGCAAGCCGGATGTCGGCAGTGCGGGCGTGTCCCTCCATGCCCTCCAACCGCGAAATCCTGGCAGTCGCTTCCGCCAGCGGGCGGGCGGCGGCACGGGTTGCGCGTTGCCATGTGACGGTCTTCATGAATTTATGGACCGAGAGCCCCCCCGTATATCGTGCGGCGCCGGACGTTGGCAGCACGTGGTTCGGGCCGGAAACCTTGTCACCGAATGCAACCGTCGTCTCTTCGCCCAGGAACAGCGACCCATAAGAGTGCAGCCGCCGCAGCCACCAATCCAGATCGTCCGCCTGGACATGCAAATGCTCGGGCGCGAGTTGATCCGCGACGACCGCCATTTCTTCGGCATCTTCGCACAGGATGACTTCGGCGAAATTCTCCCAGGCAGCGCGCGCACTGTCGCGGTTCAGCGGTGGCAGGGTTTCGATCATGGCCGGAACCCGCAGCATCACCTGCTTGGCCACCTCCGCATCCGAACTGACAAGCCAGACGGGCGAATTATAGCCATGTTCTGCCTGGCCCACCAGATCGCAGGCCACCATTTCCACATCTGCACCCGCGTCGGCAATCACCATGCTGTCGGTCGGTCCGGCGAACATGTCGATGCCAACCTGACCGTAAAGTATGCGCTTCGCCTCGGCCACATATTGGTTGCCGGGCCCGACAAGGATGTCGGCTTTTGGCAGCCCGAACAGGCCGTTCGCCATGGCGGCAACGCCCTGCACGCCGCCCATGTTCAGGATTACATCCGCCCCGCACAGATCCATCGCGTAGATGATCGCCGGAGGAATGCCGATGCCCGGCCGCGGTGGAGAGCACGCGGCAATATGCGGAACGCCGGCCACTTTTGCGGTGGTAATCGTCATGATTGCGCTGGCGACATGGCTGTAGCGACCGCCAGGAACATAGCACCCGGCTGCTGACACAGGGATCTGCTTTTGACCGGCGAACAGGCCCGGCAGGATTTCGACGGTGCAATCGGTGACAGTGGCGCGCTGCGCTTCAGCAAACTTGCGCACGTTTTCATGCGCAAAGCGGATGTCCGCTTTCAACTTTTCAGGCACGAGAGCCGCCGCCGCTTCGCGTTGCTGGGCTGAAACGATGATGTCTCCGTCCCATTTGTCCAGTTCGCGCGCAAATCTTTGCGCGACATCCTCACCCCCCGCAGCGATCTCTGCCAGCATTTTTGCGACAACTTCGCGCACATCAAGCTGATCCGTCTCAGCGGTGCGCACGGCTTTCTTAAGATATATCATAGTGTTGGCTTTCAGGTTACATCCGCCCTTTCCAGGGCACGAGGCGGCGCTCGACAAAGCGCATCAGAAGATCAAAGGCGAAGGCAATGATGGCGATCACGAAAATCCCCATGATGACAACGGGCGTTTGCAGAAACTGGCTGGCCGACAGGACCATGTAGCCAAGGCCCTTGGTGGCAGCGACCATTTCGGCGGCAACCAGGGTGGTCCAGCCAAATCCGATACCGATCCGCATTGCGGTCAGAATCTCGGGCAGCGCCGAGGGCATGATGACATGGCGCATGACCTGCCAGCGCGTGGCACCAAACGAATAGGCGGCATGGATCTGCTCGATTGCCGCGGATTTGACGCCAGAGCGGGCCCCCAGAACCACCGGCGCAAAGACCGACAGGAAGATCAGCAGGATTTTCGAGGTTTCGCCAATACCGAACCAGATGATCATCAGCGGCAGATAGGCGAGCGGCGGGATGGGCCGGTAAAACTCGATGGGTGGGTCGAAGAAGCCGCGCATTATCGGGCTCATCCCCATGGCAAGGCCAAGCGGCAACCCGACCAGGCAGGCCAGAATAAAGGCGCCAAACACCCGCACCGTCGAAATCGCAACATGGTCAAGAAACGGAGTGCCGGTGAATCCGTCATTCCAGATCACGATGAACTTTGTCACGATCGCCATCGGCGAGGGCACGAACAGCGGCCTGACCCAGCCCATCGCGGTAACCAGCCACCAGACGAAAAAGAACAGAGCTATCGAGGCCGCTGACAGCCAATGCGAGCCGCCCTGACCGGGAACACCGTAAGTCTCGCCGGGTTTGGTGGCGCGACCGCGTGAAAGCCTGGCGAACAATCCGTCGCTTTTGCCGCGGGTTGGGGGTGCTTTGTCGGTCATGCCTCAGCCTCCTCATCGGCAAATATGATCTTCAGGACATCCTCACGCAGTTTGATGAACTCGGGCGAAGCCTTGACCTGCCGGGCGGGCGCACCGCCCAAGAACTGGCGCGAGAACGGCAGGTCGAACACATGGGTGATCCGTCCGGGGCGCGGCGACATGACGACCAGTTTCGTGCCCATGAACAACGCCTCTTCGACGCTGTGGGTGATCAGGAATATGGATTTGTGGGTGTCGTTCCAGATGTTGAGGATAAGCTCTTGCGCCTTTTCGCGCGTCAAGGCATCCAGGGCGCCAAGGGGCTCATCCATCAGCAGGATCTTGGGATCGCAAGTCAGCGCCCGGGCGATGCCGACGCGCTGCTGCATCCCCCCGGACAGCTTGTACACCGGCGCGTTTTGAAAGCCTTCAAGCCCCAGAAGACCTACAAACTTGTTCGCCATCTGATAGCGTTTCTCTTTGCCGATCCCTTGAAGTTGCAGACCAAACGCCACGTTGTCCAAGACGTTGAGCCAAGGCAGCAGCGCGTGTTTCTGAAAGACGACGGCCCGGTCAGCGCCCGGCCCGGCAACGCGACTGCCATCCAGTGTCAGCGCCCCCGAGGTTGGCGACAAGAACCCGGCGATCAGGTTCAACAACGTGGACTTTCCGCACCCCGACGCCCCGAGGGCGACGACGAATTCCGCATCGTCAATCGAAAGGTCGATTTTGCTCAGGGCCGCAACCGGGGGCCTGCCATCTGACGCCGGATAGACTACCGAAACATTTTCAATTGTCAGCCCCATAGCTTTCTCCGCGAGGAATTCAGACATCCTGCCCGGCGTTGCGCCGGGCAGGATGGGGTGGCTCACTTCAGCGCTTCGGTGGCAATGGCCGTGTTCACGAAGCCCGAGTAATCATCGGCAACAGTGTCGATCCGGCCCGCCGACTTCAAAAACTCGGCGGTCGATTTCATCACCTTGGCGGCGCCGCCCAGCCATTTGTCACTCATCTGGTCGGCCAGCGGAATGAAGGTGTAACCGGTCAGGATTTCGGGGATCTGTTCGGCCGCCGCTCCGGTCAGCTTGGCAATCGCCTTCACGTCATTGTTGTCCGCAGTCCAGCCCGCTTTGTCGTTCAGATAGGCTTTGTTTGCGGCATCCATTGCCTTGGCGAAGGCAACCAGTTCGCCTTGGTGGTCTGCCGCAAACTTGGTATTGGCAACCCAGGCGTTGAAGGTCGGATAGCCCCAGTCGGCGGTTTGGTCCGCGCCGACGATCCGGGTGCCAGTCTTCAACAGCTCGGATTGCACCGGCGGCCAGATGAAGGCTGCATCAATCGTGCCCTGTTCCCACGCCGCAGCGATCTGATCGGGCTTCATGGACATGATGGTCACGTCCGTGTCCTTCAGGCCGGCGTGGGCAATCGCCCCCATCAAGGAATAGTGTGACGTCGAGCCGATGGGAACCGCGACGCGCTTGCCCTTCAGATCGGCAAGCGTGGCAATTCCTGAACCGTTGTGGGCAATCAGGCTTTCCGACTGGCCGATTGCGTAGGAGACCATGAACATCTGCAGATTGACGCCCTGACTCGCCGCGATTGCCAGCGGCGACGAGCCAAGCTCGGCCACTTTGACATCGCCCGATGCCATCGCCGCAATCACGTCTGTTCCCGAAGCGAAAGTGCGCCATTCGATGGTCCAGCCCGTGGCCTTTTCGAAGGCGTGGGTGGCGCGGGCCGCGTTCATCGGGGTCGGGTCGCCGAATGTCGCGATTACCATGGTTTCGGCGTGAAGCGCCGTAGCCGACAAAGCCATGACGGCGGCGCCCATCAACATTTTTCTGATCATACTGGTCATTCGCGTTTCTCCTTATGTTGGGTTAGGTTGGCGTTCAGTGTTTTTGCGGGGAAGTTTGCCCCCCATTGGCGTTGTGTCACGGCAGGCTAGCGGACAAATTCAAGGATGGCCTGAACAAGTTGGTCGAGGGTGTCGAAGGCCGTCGCGGCCTCGGCTGTCGAATCGGCAATGAGCGAAAATTCGGTGCAGGCAATCATTTGCACCCGCGCGCCGCGCTGCACTAGATCGGCCGAGGCGGCCATCAGGGTTTCGCGTGCTTCTTGCGCCGAACCTTCGGCCTTGATCTGCCGGATGGCGGCCAGCATTGCCGGCTCATCGCTGGCGTAAAGGCCGGTCAATCCGTGTTTGCGCATGGCAGCCTCGAACAGGCCGACCTTTCTGACGGCCGGCGAGGCGAGTATTCCGACGGTGCGGTTCGGTCCGACCAGGGTTGCGGCATGGGTGACCGAGATTTCGATCATGTCCAGCAACGGCACATCAACCGCCGCACGGATTGCGGGGGCATAGTGATGCGCGGTGTTGCATGGCATCGCCAGAGCCTCGGCTCCACCCGCGACAAGCCTGCGCGCCATATCAGCCAGGACCGGCCCCGGATCTTCGCCAGTGCCTTCGATCAGATGCCGGATGCGCGAGGGCACCTGCGGGTTTTGATCCACGATCAGCGGCACATGATCGGCGTCGTCGGTGGCCCGCACACCGGCCAGCACCTTTTGCATGATCAGGATGGTCGCTTCCGGCCCCATGCCGCCGATGATACCCACGCGGCGCATCACAGCTCACCCTTCCGACCAAGCGGGGCGGCGGCGTTCAGGATGTGGGCGGCCAACCAGGCGCAATCCTCCAGACTGAAGGTCAACGGCAAACGCATGTCGAACAGGCTCGCAAGAACGGCGTCGGTTCTGGGCAAACTTTGGGCTGCAACATAGCGCCAGCTGTGATGATCCGAGGTGAAACCCACCGGCATCGCCGCGCCGAACCATTTGACTTCGACCCCGACGCCGGCCAGTCGCCCGACAAAATCGTGGGCAGCTTCGGCGGAAATTCCAGGGATCAGGAATTGAATGGACGAGCCGACATAGGCTTCGGCCGCGGGCCGGTGCGGCAGGCGGATCGACGCACAACCGGAGAGGCGGCGCGCCAGATCGTCATGCCGCGCGTTCCAGGCCGCAATGCTGGAGTCTATGGCGCTCAACTGAGGCCGCAACAAAGCCCCGCGCAGATTGTCCATCCGGGCCGACATGTTTGGTGTGTCCAGCCGGATATCGGAAAAGGCATTGGCTGTCGGTCCGGCGCCATGCCGCTCGTACAGCATGTAGGACCCCGACAGGATCGTCGCCTTCGCCATGAATGCGGCGTCATCCGACGTCACGAGCCCGCCTTCGCCAGAGTTCAGATGCTTGTAAGTCTGGGTGCTGAAACAGCCGGCAAGACCGAAAGCACCTGACCTGCGGCCATTCCAGGTGGCCCCCATCGTGTGAGCGCAGTCCTCGATCAACACCAGATCAAGCAATCCTGCAAGCTGACAAAGCTGGTCCATGTTGCACATATGGCCGCGCATGTGCGACAGCAGTAGGTAGCGCGCCTTGGACTGGGCGGCTTTTGCAGCCAGATCCGCAAGGTCTATGACAAGGTCACCGGTGATCTCGATCAGGATCGGCCTGCCCCCGACGGCTGCAATCGCCCCGGGCACCGGGGCGAGGGTGAAGGCATTGGTCAGAACGGCATCACCCGGCTGAACCCCGGCGGCGCGCAGGGCGATCTGCATCGCCTGCCCGCCCGAGGCTACGGCGAGGCAAAAGCGCGCCCCTTGCCAGGCCGCAAATTCGCGCTCCAGCGCCATCGCCTCGCTTTCCTGCCCTGCTTCCATATTGTAGCGATGCAGCCGACCCGACCGCATCACCGCATTGGCCGCCGCAATCGCGGCCTCTGGTAGCGGAAGCTGTTGGGTAAAGCTGCCGGTGAACGGGGCTGGGAACATGGGGTTACTTGACGACTAGAGCTTTGTTGCCATCCGCAAAAACCGCGTTATAGCCGAACAAGGCCGCCGACCCGCCAGTGTGCAGAAAGACCACGCGTTGGCCCTTCTTGAAGTGGCCCTTGCGGCAATAGTCGATCAGGCCGGCAGCGCCCTTGCCCGAATAGACCGGGTCCAGCAGGATGCCTTCCAACTGGGCAAACATGCGGATCGCCTCTAGCGTGTCGTCGCGCGGAATGCCGTATCCGGGGCCGACATAGCTGCTGTCAGCCACTACATCCGAGCGCCCCACCACATTCGGGCAGCCAAGCTTCTCGGCCGTCCTGAGCGCAAGATTGTAAACGCTTTCCTCCTGCCGTTCCTTCGGAGCGCGCACCCCGATGCCCGTCAGCGGAATTCCCGAATTGATCGCCTTAAGGCCCGTGATCAGCCCCGCCTGAGTGCCGGCGCTGCCCGTTGCGGTGACGATATGATCAATCACCAGCCCACGGTCGTTCGCCTGCGAAACCAACTCGAACGCGCAGTTGACATAGCCAAGCGCGCCAGTGGCATTCGAGCCGCCACCCGGAATCAGATAGACCTTGCGACCCTCGGCGCGCAGTTTTTCGGCCACGGCTTCCATCTCGGCCTGCATGTCCTTGCCGCCGGCGCGCTTCGACGTGGTGGCCCCGTGCAGATGATCCAGCAGCACGTTGCCGTTGTCGTTGTAATTGGCGTCGTTCGACCCGGTGCGATCCTCCAGAAGGATATGGCATCCCATGCCCAGTTTGGCCGCGAAAGCTGCTGTCTGCCGGGCGTGGTTTGACTGCGTGGCGCCCTGTGTCATCACAGTATCGGCGCCCATTTCCAGCGCTTCGGCCATCAGAAACTCCAGCTTGCGCGTCTTGTTGCCGCCGGTCGACAGGCCCGTGCAGTCATCGCGCTTGATCCAGATTTCCGGACCGCCCAATTCTTTCGAAAGCCGATCCAGCTTTTCCAGAGGGGTCGGCAGATGCGCCAGAAAAACACGGGGGAAACGGGCGAGATGCATGGAGCGTCCTTGTCATAACTTGCGTAACCCAATCATTCCCCGGCACTAAACATTTAGCAAATTCGAAATAATTGATATATGTTGCAATAATTGCAACTTATGAGGCATCATGCGGCTGGAATGGCTTGAAGACATCCTGGCGATTGCGCAAACCGGGTCTTTCACCGGTGCGGCCGAGAGGCGCAGGCTGACGCAATCGGCCTTCTCACGCCGGGTTAAACAGATCGAAGACCACATCGGCGTTGAATTGTTCGACAGAAGTCGCAAGCCGGTCGCATTGCGGCCAACGACCCTGGCGCAAAGCGAACAGATTGCCCAACTTGCCGCATCGCTGCGCCAATTGGAGGTCGATCTGCGCCGTGGCGACCGGATCACCACCAACAAGATCGTGATTGCCAGTCAGCATTCGCTGACCACATCGCTGACGCCGTCAATCATTCAGGGTATGCAGTTGCGGGGCGAAAAGACATATGTTCGCCTGCGCTCGGCCAATCTTGACGAGTGCTTTGGGCTGCTTTTGTCGCGGCAGGCCGATGTTGCGATCTTCTACCTGTTGCCAGATGGGCGAATCGAGATACGCGACGACTACCTTGAAACGGCGACCATCGGGGTTGATCGTCTGATCCCGGTCTTTGCCACCGCTCTGAATGATCCTCCCGGCACCTCAGCCGACCTTGCCTATGTCGCCTATCCAAGCGACGTGTTTTTCGGCCGTGTGATGGAAAGGAAGATCCTGCCTTTGCTGGCCCCAACAGCAGTGCCCGTGCCGATGGCGGAAACTGCGCTGACCCTGGCCGCGCTGGAAATGGCCGCCGTCGGAGTGGCGGTGGCCTGGGTGCCCCAGTCCCTCGCGCGTGAACAGATTTCAATGGGACGGCTGGTCGACCTGTCGCAGGTTTTGCCAAGCTGCGATTTGACGGTCAAGGCTGCGCGGCTGCATGGCGCATCAGGTCGCGTCGAAATGGATTTCTGGGCGCAGCTTCTGGTGCTGCAGCAAGTTCGCTGAACCTGCCTGTTGGGGCTTGACCAGTTTGCCGTTCTGCCCGCCGGCCTCGGTATCAAAGCGTCACAATCAATTCCTGGCCTTCGTCGCTGGCAAAATGCCTTGAGCAGGCGTCAGAAAACGCGCGGACAACCAGGCGGCATGGCCCGGGAATGGTCCCCAGACACAGTGTCAAGCCGCTGCTCGCACCAGAAATCGGCACACTTGAGAGCGCATGGCCGGCATAGCTGTGCCGGGTGTTGGGCCGCATGTTCAAGATCGCACAGCCCAGCCCGGCCCCGACGAGCGAGCGCACCATTTCAGTGGAATTCGCCGTCGCAACCACGTGCAGCTTTTGACCCCCGCGCTCGAGCAGTTCGCGGTAATAGGTCGAGACAACCGGACGGTCGAGTATGATCAGCGGTTGGGTTGCAACTTCGTGCAGGCTCACCCCCTGCTGGGCCGCAAAGACGTGGCCGGCCGGGCACAGGCAGTAGTTCGGTGCATGGATCAGGTGCTTTACCTCGATCTGCGGCACCGGAGAGGCTGCGACAAACAGGATCGCATCAAAGCTGCCCTGAAGCAAACCGGCCTGGGTTTGCGGATTGTCGCATTCCTCCAGCGCCACGCTCAGACCGGGATTGGCGGCGATCAATGGCGCAAGCACCTGCGGCAGGAAGGCGGGCGCTATCGGGGCATAGTAACCGATTTTCAACACCCCGCTCAGGCCCGATCGCATTTCGGCGCCATTGGCGAGCATCGCTTCATAGCGTTCCAGAAGGTCGTCGATCCGTTGCAGGATGTCGCGCCCGACCGTCGTGGGCGAAATGCCCTTGGCGCGCGCCCGGGTGACCAGGACCAGACCAAAGGCCGCTTCGGCCTGATCCAACGCCACGGCGACGGCCGAGGCCGCCACATTCAACTCCTCTGCCGCCGCAGCAATACTGCCCAGGCGCATGGCGGCGCGGACATATCGCATGGCGCGAAGCGAAAGATCCATGCTTCTTTCCTCTGATTTTACGTGGTTGTTCGCTTGATAATACTGTTTTTCGAAAATCAAGCCTCGTGTCAAATCGGGAATTCAATGATCGAGGAGCGCGCCATGCCCGATTCTGCTGACGAAAAGCCGGCGTTGCCCGGCTGGAACTATACGCCAAAGGTGCCACTGGCGGTTTCCCCGCTGTTTCAGTGGCCCCTGCGACCGCTGGCAGTCTTGCGCTGGGTCTGGGACAGCTGGTTTTTCATCTCCGAGCGGCTGATCATCGTCGGCATCGCCTTTGCAACCCTGCACTGGACGCAGCCGTCGCTGGAGGTCACGCAGCATCTGGCACCAGGTTGGATCGCGCAGATATGGTTGACCAACCTGGTCTTGCTGACGGTCGTTGCGGGCGGACTGCACATCTATTTCTACCGATGGAATGCGCAGGGCAAGAAGCTGAAATACGACGCGCGGCCCCTGATGGTGAACGGCAGGCAGTTCACACTCGGCGGGCAGATCCGCGACAACATGTTCTGGTCACTGGCCAGCGGCGTCACGGTCTGGACGTTTTACGAGGTCGTGATGTTCTGGGCGATGGCAAATGGCTGGGCGCCGGTGTTGACTTGGACGCAAAGCCCGGTCTGGTTCGTCCTGCTGTTCGTACTTATCCCCATGTGGGAAAGCTTCTACTTCTACTGGATTCACCGCGCCCTCCATTGGCCGCCACTGTACAAACGGGTGCATTCCCTGCACCACAGGAATATCAACGTCGGCCCTTGGTCAGGCAATTCGATGCACCCGGTCGAGCATATCATCTACTACGGCTCGGTGTTGATCCACTTCATCGTGCCGGCCAATCCGGTCCATATCTTGTATCATCTGCAATATTACCTGCTGACCGCTGCCACTACGCACACAGGTTTTGAAGGCCTGGTCGTAAAGGACCGCAACCGCCTGAACCTCGGCACGTTCCACCATCAGATGCACCACCGCTATTTTGAATGTAACTATGGCGGGCTGGAAGTTCCGTGGGATCTGCTGTTCGGGTCATTCCACGATGGCACACCGGAAGCGAATGAAAAGATGAAGGCCCGCCGCAAGCGCATCATGGGGGCGTGAACGTGGGCAGCCTGACCATACGCGATCTCAGGGCCTTGAAGGGCGTTCGCCAAATTGCCTTCGTCCAGGTGACGCGACAGGAAGAGGCGATCGCTGCCGCCGAAGCCGGGATGGACATGATCGGGACAGGGTTCCGCCCGCATACCCGTGACTTCCCGCGCGCGGTCCCGCAAACACACTTCCAGTTCGGCCTGGAGTGGGGCCGGCACGCGAGCGCCACCGAGGCATTGCGCGAAGCGATGGAGGCGATGCAATGCGGCGCGCAATCCATCTACTGCGCCATGAGCCCAAGCGTGATCGAAGTGCTGGCGCACGAGGGTGTGCCGGCTATAGCGCATGTCGGGTTGGTGCCGCCCAAGGCCACTTGGACCGGCGGGTTCAAGGCCGTTGGGAAAACGGCAGAACAAGCGCTGAAGCTTTGGTGCGAGGTTCGGGATTTCGAAAATGCCGGGGCTTTCGCCGTTGAAATAGAGGTGGTCCCCGCACCTCTTGCCGCCGAGATTACGCGGCGCACCAGCCTGCTGACCATCTCACTTGGTTCGGGCGCAGGTTGCGATGCGCAGTATCTGTTTTCGTCCGATCTCCTGGGGGAAAACCGCGGCCACTTTCCGCGCCACGCCAAGGCCTATCGGAACTTCGCCGCCGAGCGCGACCGAATGCAGACCGAACGCATCGCGGCCTACCGTGAATATATCGCAGACATTCAAAACGGGGCTTTCCCCGAACCACGCCATTTGGTTGCGATGAGCGAAGCCGAGTTCGATGGCTTCAGGGAAACGCTTGAAAAACAAGAGTGACATTTCAGGACCGTCCTGCGACGGCGGACAGCGAAGGGCAAGTCATGGCGAAGATTACCTACATCGAGCACCAAGGCAGGACGCACATGGTCGACGTGCCCATCGGCCAGACCGCAATGGAAGGCGCTCGCGACAATGGCATTCCAGGCATCGCGGCGGACTGCGGCGGGGCCTGCGCTTGTTCGACCTGCCATGTCTATGTCGATCTCGCCTGGGTCGACAAGCTTCCTGCAATGGAACCCATGGAAGCAGACATGCTCGACTTTGCCTATGAGCCCGATCCGGCGCGTTCACGACTGACGTGTCAGATAAAGATCACCGAGGCGCTGAACGGCCTGATCGTGCAAATGCCCGCAAGGCAGATTTGAGACTGGCGGGGGCGGTGCATGCTGCGCGCGGCAGGTCCGGACTTTGGGATTTCGTCCTCGCCCGTTCACGAAGCAAAAGGGCAATGCCACCAACGGCATCCTGATCGTCTGCGCCGAATAGGCCACGCGTCGGGCCGCGGCGGGTTCCGTTGATGAGAGCGGTCCGGTTTCGATTGAAGCCCATCGGGCGTTCACATCGTGACGTTCACGGCGAAAATGGCAAAATCTCGGCGATCATCGCAAGAAGGGCGTCCACCGCCTTGCTGCGGAAACGTTCCTTGTGAAGCAGGCAATAGAAGGGCCGGGGGCCGAGCGTCAGGGGCAGCGCGTGCAACCGTCCGGCTTCGATTGACGGTGTCACCACCAGCGTCGAAAGTGCGGCAATCCCGGCACCGGCTTCGACGGCGCTGCGGACACTTTCGTTCGACGGAAGCACCAGGGCGACGTCAAGCGATGCGGGCTCCACGCCGATCCGGCGCAGAGCTTCGTCGAAGGTCGAACGGGTGCCGGATCCTTGTTCCCTCATGACCCAGCGCGCGGTCTGAAGCCAATTCGCATCGACGGCGCCGCCCTCGAACGGGGTCGATTGCACGATCACCAGCCGGTCCTCACCAAGTGTCCATTGCGTCAGCAGCGGATCGCTGACCTCGCCTTCGACAATGCCGAGGTCGGCATCGCCATCGCGAACCCGTGCGGCAGCCTGTGCGGTATTGCTGATGGCAAGTTCGATGCCCAGCATGGGGTGGCGATTGCGCAGCGCCGCCAGAACCGGCGGCAGCCAATAGGCGGCGATCGTCTGGCTTGACACCACGCGAAGGCTGCCGCGCTTCAGCCCATCCATTTCCTTCAGCATCAGTTCGGCTGCGGCAGTCCGGGCAACCACCGCACGCGCCTCCACAAGGAAGAACTTACCCGCCTCGGTCAGCGCGATGTTGCGCCCGACGCGGTGGAACAGCTTCACGTCATGGCGTTCCTCCAGTGCTGCGATCGCTGCAGATGCTGCCGATTGGGTGACGTTGAGCGCGCGTGCGCCCTCGGTCATGTGCTCGCGTTCGGCGACCGCGATGAAGATGCGCAACTGTTCAAGGGTCATGGCGTGAGCCTGACATATCCAATCTGATTTAGCGATCAAAATTACAATAATAATTCGTTGGATAGATTGAACGCGCAACTCTAGGGAAGGGCCAGAAGGAAAACATCATGGCCCACGTCTCCTATTCGACTCCCGCCCCATCCGGGCTCCGCCTGACCGCACCGGCCGTCCTGCCGGGGATCGGTCTGTGTTTGATGATCACCATCGCGGCCTATGCGATCGAAGCATCCGAGGCCATGGTGCTGGGCAAGGCCTGGCTCGAGGCACTGGTGCTGGCAATTCTGATCGGCACCGCAGTGCGAAGCCTCTGGTCCCCCGGTCCGGCATTGCGGCCCGGCATCGCCTTCAGCGCCAAATACCTGCTCGAGATCGCGGTGGTTCTGCTTGGGGCATCGGTCAGCACGACGATGATCGCCAAAGCCGGGCCCCTGCTGCTTTGCGGTATCGCGGCTGTGGTCACCGTCGCGGTTCTAGTCAGCTTCGGCATCGGGAAAATGTTGAACCTGCCGACCCGCATGGCGCTGCTTGTCGCCTGCGGCAATTCAATCTGCGGCAATTCGGCCATCGCCGCCGTGGCCCCCGTGATCGGTGCCGACAGTGACGATGTCGCGGCGTCCATTGCCTTCACGGCCGTGCTCGGCGTTGCGGTTGTGCTGGGTCTTCCGATCCTGGGGCTGGCCATGGGTCTGTCGGGCGCGGCCTATGGCGCATTTGCCGGGCTCACCGTCTATGCGGTACCGCAGGTGATTGCGGCGGCAGCGCCCATGGGCACGGTGGCTGTCCAGATGGGTACGCTGGTCAAGCTCGTGCGTGTGTTGATGCTGGGCCCGGTCTGCCTGATCCTTTCGCTGATCGCCCCCCGTCTCGGCCCCGCCATTGATCCGGCGGGAGGGGCCATCGAGCGCAGAGCCCCGCTGCGCCGCAGACCATCGCTGTCAAGCCTGGTGCCATGGTTCATTCTCGGCTTCATGGCGCTGGTGATCTGCCGCTCGCTCGGGCTCGTCCCCGTTTGGGTTGTGGCGCCTGTTGGCCATCTGGCAACACTGCTGACAGTGATCTCGATGGCGGCGCTCGGGCTCGGCGTGGATGTGCGCACCATCGCGCGTGCGGGGGGCAAGGTCACAACCGCCGTCGTGTTGTCGCTCGTCGCCCTCGCCACGATCAGCTTCGCACTGCTCTTGGCCCTGCATATGGTTTAGGTCGTGGCAATGGCGTCGCCTGGGCACTTGGTGTCAGCCCAGGATATCCTGCAGTCGCACCGGAGTGCCGGATTTCAGCCACAGGGTTGCGGCTTCGGCCATGGCAAGGGCTGCCACGCCGTCCACCAAGGCGACCGGCAGGGCAGCGCCCGTATTGATCGCCGCCACGAAGGCCGCCCATTCGGCCCGGTAGGCGGGCATGTAACGTTCAAGGAAGAAATAGGTCGGCTTGGCCCCGGTCACGCCTGCGGTGGTGGACTTGACCACGGTGTTTTCCAACATGTTCTGCGCTTGCAGCAGGCCCTCGGAACCCAGCAATTCAACCCGCTGGTCATAACCATAGACCGCCCTGCGCGAGTTCTTGATGACCGCGATGTGTCCGTCGGCATAGGTCAGCGTCACGACGGCAGTATCGACATCGCCCGCCGCCCCGATGGCCGGATCGACGATGGATGACCCCACGGCCGACTCCGTCGCGGGTGCAGTGCCCATCAGGAAGTTCGCCATGTCAAAGTCATGGATCATCATGTCGCGGAAGAGGCCACCCGAAACCTTGATATAGGCGACCGGCGGCGGGGCCGGGTCGAAGGACGTGATGGAAAGCAGTTCGGGCTTGCCGATCTCGCCTTTGTCGAGCGCGGTTTTCAGCGTCGAAAAGTTCGGGTCAAAGCGGCGGTTGAAGCCGATCATCACCGGCAGGCCAGCGCGCGGGCCAGCGACAGATCGACCGGCTTTTCACAGAGGACGGCCTTGCCGGCGGCAGTGGCGCGCTCGATCAGGTCGGAGTGGGTGTCGGTCGAGGTGGCGATCAGGACGGCGTTGATCTGCGGATCGGCCAGAATGGCGTCGGTCGTCCGCGCCGCGGGCGCCATTCTGGGCGGCCAGTTTGCCCGCAGCCTCGTCGTTGATATCCGAAATGGCGATCAGGCGGCTGCCGGGGTTGGTGGAGATGGCGGTGGCGTGAACGCCGGCGATACGGCCAGCGCCAAGAAGAGCTGTGTTGAGCATGGTATTTCCTTGGAGGTTACAGACCGAGACCGGCCTTGAAAGCATCGAATTCGCCGTCCTGCATCGGGACGTTGTGTTGGGCTTGTGGATAGGCGCCGGTGTTCACATCGGCGATGAACTCCTTGAAGGCCGCGACAGGTTCGGCCTGCAGGCGGGCATATTCAGCCGCGAAGCTGCGGTAGGTCTTGGCATATCGGGGTTTGTGACCGTTGGTCTGGCCCAGAACATCCTCGGCAAACAGGTATTGCGCATCGGCACCGGGGCCGGCACCCATGCCCAGCATGATCATCGGGGTGTTTTTGGAAATCATCTCGCCCAGACGATCCGGCACCACTTCCAGTTCCGCGCCAAAGCATCCGATGGATTCCAGTTGCTTGACGTGGGCCAGACGGCGCGGGCCTCCACGGCGGTCTTGGCAACCGCGCGCCAGCCGGTCCAGGTGATATAGCTGGGGATCAGGCCGACATGGGCCACGACGGGGACGTGGTTGTCACACAGGACTTTCTGGATGTTCAAAGACGCCGCGCAATAGATGCAATCGCCGCCCATCGCGGTGAACTTGAAGGCGGCGCGCAGGTGGTCCTCGGCCGTTGCCAGCCCGCCATAGGGGCCAAAGGGCAGGCCGACTTGCACAAAGCAACGGCCAGCCGCCTCGCGCATTTCGGCGGTGAAGAAGCGGCTTTCGATGGACAGCATGTGGATGCCTGCTGCATCCGCCGCCGCAGCTTCCTCCAGAGTGGTGACATACAGCATCGAGATCTTTTCGCCGCGCGCCTTCATGGCGCGGATTTCAGCGACGTTCGGGCGGTTGTGAAACTGGACCATGGTTACACCGTGAAGGCAGAGCGGAAGGCTTCGAGGGCTGTCTCGTCATTGCCCTTGGCGAAAGCCTCCATCCCGACCGGGCCGGCATAGCCCAACTTCTTCAAAGCCTGCGCAATACCGCGATAGCTGATCTCGCCCGTGCCCGGCCCAAAGCGGCCGGGGTTATCAGCTACTTGCACTTCACCGATCCAGGGCAGGCAGGCCGTTACCCAGCGGATCAGGTCGCCCTCACCGATCTGGGTGTGGTAAAGGTCAAGGTTCATGCGCAGTTGCGGGCGGTTGACGGCGGACACCAGCGCCAGAACGTCGGCGGTGGAGCCGAACGCGCAGCCCGGATGGTCGATGGGGTTGAGGTTTTCAAGGGTAAAGACCTGCCCCTCGGCCTCGGCCAGATCGCAGAGGCGGTGCAGCGTGTCACGGGCGCGCTGTTCCATACCGGGGGCAAAGGCGCCGATCTTCGGGATCGGGACGCCCCGGTCGCCCAGCCCGGTGCCATGCAGGTTCAGCCGGTGGACGCCAAGCCGATTGCCGACCTTGGCGGTTTCCCGGGCCGACGCAACCAGCATATCGGCGCCCTCGGCATCGGTCAGGCGACCTTCAAGATAGCCGTTCATGATGGTGAAGGTGGCGCCCGTCCTTTCCAGCGCAGCTAGGTCCCAGGCGGGCCAGTTCCACAGGCCGACGCCAAAGCCCATCTCTTTCAAACGGGAAGCACGCCATGCGACGGGCCGGTCGCGCCACAGCATTTCGGCGCAGGCGGCGAGTTGAAACGTCATGTCAAACCTCGATATATACTTGGCCATCTTCGACCTTGACGGGATAGGTGCGCAGATTGATGCAGGCCGGGGCGCGTTTCGCCTCGCCGGTGCGGTAGTCGAAAACGCCCGCGTGCTTGGGGCATTCCACGGTGTGATCCATCACCAGACCGTCGCAAAGATGCACCTTTTCATGGCTGCAATGGCCGTCCATGGCATGAAATGTGTCGCTCGGGCTGCGCACGATGATGAAACTGCGCGCACCATGGTCAAAGCGGATCAGCACGGCAAAGTGGTCGCCCACGGCCATCGCGTGCATGACCTGATGGGTGATGAAGATCACGGCGAGGCCGCGTTTCCTGGCCTCGTTCACGATGCGAAGGACGTGGGTGGCTTGCTTGACACCCAAGGCGGCGGTCGGTTCGTCCAGGATAAGCACGCGGGCGCCAAAGTGGACGGCGCGGGCGATGGCCAGCGCCTGGCGTTCGCCTCCAGACAGCCCGCCGACCAAGCGGTCGCGATCGTCGATGCGGGTGATGCCGAGTTTCTGCACGGCCTTGACAGCGATCTCGTTGGCCTTCTTGCGGTCGTAGATCTTCAGCGGGCCGCACCAGCGGGTCGGCTCGCGTCCGACGAAAAAGCTGCGGCCAAACGACATCAGCGGGAAGGTGCCGCCGAACTGGTGCACCGTGGCGATGCCGTGGTCGGCGGCCTCACGCGGGTTGCGGAAAAGGACCGGTTGACCATCCATCACCATCTGCCCCGAAGTGGGCTGATGGACGCCGGACAAAAGCCGGATCACCGTGGATTTGCCTGCGCCGTTGTCACCCAGCAGACACAGAACCTCGCCCGCCTTCACCTCAAGGCTGATGTCGTGGAGCACGTCGATGGGGCCAAAGCTTTTGTTGATACCTTGCAGCGAGAGGATTGTCTCGCCCATCACTTGGCCCCTCTCTTGGGCGCATAGGACAGCGCCATCTTGCGGAAGGTGTTGTTCATCAGAACGGCGCACAGCAGCAGGACGCCGATGATCAGGCTTGACCAGTTGCAGTCGAAGTTGGTGTAGTACATGCCCTGGTTGACCATGGCGAAGGTGATCGTGCCGAAGAAGATGCCGATGATCGAGCCAAAGCCCCCGGTCAGCAGAACACCCCCCACCACCACCGAAATGATCGCGTTGAAAATAAAGCTTCGGCCGCCCGCCACTTGCGCCGAGTTGTGCAGGATCGCCTGACACATGCCCACAAAGGCGGCACTCGTCGACGAAAGTACGAACAGCGGGATCGTCATCCGTTCGGTCGGGATGCCCGCGTTGCGGGCCGAAACCTTGTCGCCGCCCATGGCGAAGATCCAGTTCCCAAATCGCGAGAAGTGGACGAAGTAGATGTAACCTGTGGCGATCAACAGCCACCACAGGACCATGACCTGCACCTGCTCACCAAGGACGAAGTTGCCGAAGATCGCTTTGGCTGGCCCGTCGACCTTCAACGCGACCGAGGTGGATTTGGTGATCAGGACCGTCAGCCCCAGCACGACTCCTTGCACGGCGAACAGGCTTCCGAGGCTCACGATCAGCGAGGGAACGGCGGTGCGGATCACCAGATAACCGTTCAAGAGCCCGACCAGAACGCCAAAGGTCAGCGTCACGGCGATGCCGAGCCAGATCGACATCCCGTAATGACCCGAGATGACGGCCACGGTCATGTCGCCGAAAGGCTCCATGGCGCCGACGGAAATATCCAGCTCTCCGGCGATCATCAGAAGGCCGACCGGGATGGCGATGACGCCAAGGTTGGCAGCCAGTTTCATCCAGCTGGCCATGCCGGCGGGTTGCAGAAAGGTCAGTCCAACGAAGATGCCAAAGAAGGCAAGCACGGCGACAAGGCCAAGGAAGGCCCCGGCTTCAGGACGGCGCAAAAGGCCGCCGAGTGCTGAATTGCAGTTCATCGGACACCCTCGAGGGTTAGGAAAGGCCCGCCAGTCGACTGGCGGGCCAGGGTCAAGCGCCTAGCGCACGCCCTTTTTTACGCCAGCCAGCGTGGCGTCGATGTTGGATGAGTCCACGATACCCGGGCCGGTCAGCGCCGGGTTGGTGGGCAAAGCCGTGCCAAAATCGATGGCCGAGGCCAACAGGCTGACCGCAAGGTAGGATTGCAGGTAGGGTTGCTGGTCGATGGCGAACATCTGCGTACCCCCCTTGATCCGGTCCAGACCGGCCTGGTTCATGTCGAAGGTGCCCAGCATCGCCCTGCCGGTCTTGCCTGCCTGCTCGATGGCAATCGAAGCGCTGTCGGCGTCGCCCGCCGAAATGGTGATGATGCCGTCGATCGTATCATCCTTGATCATCTCGGCCTTGATCGCCTCTGGCACTGCGGTTGGATCGCCGAACGAGGTCGAAGGAATTGGCAGGTGTGCGCCCTTGCCACCGGCCTCGGTGATGCCGTCGATCACACCCTTGCAGCGCGCCTCGATGTTGGCGGTGCCGGGCAATGTGTTGACGCAAAGGACGTTCTTCTGGCCATGCGTGCCGAAATAGGTGCCACCGGCTTGACCGGCCACATATTCGTCAGAGCCGACTTAGTTGATAGCGCCCAGTTCCTTGGCCTTGTCCGCCCCGCCCGCGTTCATCAGGATGACCTTGATGCCTGCTTTGACCGCATCCTTGATCGCCGGATCTTCGGCGTCGGTTACCCAGTCCGGTATCACCAGGCCGTCAACCTTCTAACTGATCGCGGCGCGGATCAGTTGCACGACATCCGGGGCGAAGTTGTCGTAATTGACGAGACGCAGATAGTTGACCGACCCGCCGTTGGCCACAACCGCAGGGGTCGCGTCATCAATGCCCTTCTTGATGATATTCCAGAAAGCATTGTCATTCGATCCGCCGATCACGGCGATATTCGCCGCACTTGCCGTGGTTGCCATCAGGGCCGCAATCGCCGTGGCCGTCATCAGGGTCTTCACCAGTTTCATGTCAGTCTCCTCCCGTTTTGTCGCCAGAAGGCAGTCTTGAAACCAAGGTTTCAGGTGATGGTGCCCTCTATCGGACAGCCCTTACGGTCGCGTTCCGCCTGCCCGCGGGCCGAAATCCGATCTCGAAATGTCAGGGGTTCACGCGGTTCGCCTTGGCGTTCAGACGCGCTTTCTTTTTCTCGAAGCGGGCATCCATCCGGGCCTCGGCCTCTTTGGTGCCGTCGTGCCAATAGCCGAACCACTTGTCCAAGGGGATCAGGCCATCGCCGCCATAGTTCACCTCGAAATACTTGTGGTGCAGGTAGTGGGCATAGGCGTGGCTTTCGAGCGGCGTGTCCTCGGTGATCTCGAGCTTGTCAAAGCCGATGTGGCCGTTCAGCGCGCCGAAGCCCGCGGCGTTAAGCTGGAACAGCGCCACGATCGGATTGGACGGGATGATCAGGTGCCAGAAGGCCACGGCATGATACAGAAACCCCTCCAGCGGATGCATCGACAGCGACGACCAGGGCGACGGGTTGATCGAATTGTGGTGAACCGAGTGCACCCACTTATACAGGAACGGCGTGTGGATCAGTCGATGGATGCAGAAGAAATGCACCTCATGGATGGCAGGCACCAGCAGGGTCAGCACGGCAAGGTAAACCGGATGATCGGCCCAGGTCAGCCACGGCACATAGCCCTTGGCGAAGGCGTGCAGGACCAGAACCTCGACCAGTGTCCAGAGCGGGACTGAGAGGAAGAAGGATCGCAGGAAATTGTCGATGTTCTGGCTTTTGAACCAGAAGACGTCAGACGGATTGTCCGCCGGAAACTTGCCATTGTACTTGAACCGCGTGCCCTGCTTGCGCTTGACGTACCAGAAGAGCTCCACCGACCCATAGATCGCGAAGATCGCCGCGGCGTTCACGGCGTATAGCCAAAGCGCCCAGCCAAAGCTGAGGGTCTGCATCTTCTCGACGTCAGGGATGACGAAATGCCAGTACAGAAGCGTCGTCGCCATGTGAAAGAAATTCCACGGCCAGATGTAGCCGGGCAGGAACTTGAAGAATTTCATCAGGTTCGGCGGCATGGCCCAGCTAGAGGCGATCTGCAGGGGCGCACTCGGCGCCCAATCGCCGCGCTTGTTGCGTGTTCCGAATTTCAGATCGTCCATCGCGTTCCCCACATCGGCGCAGACCGCCTTGTTCCGTCGTCAGGCCGCAGATCGTGGCCGCCGCGGATGCGGCGGGTGCACTATGCCTCGGCCCTCCGGTCTTGCTGACGCAATCCGGGCGCTGCTTTTGGCGCAATCTGGATGTCTCTCGTCCCGCTTGGCACAGACCTTGACGCTCGGTCAAAGCGGCCGTTTTCCTGCCATGAAGATTGCCATCTTGACGGCATTCGAATCAAGATGCGCTGCTATGTCGCAGCCTATTTCGTCTCACCGTATCAGTAATGGGACGTAATATGACATGGAATGAGATGAAATCATGACCAGACCGACAATCCCGGACTTGGCCAAAGCCGCTGGTGTCTCTGTCGCGACTGTCAACCGCGTTCTGGCGGGCGGCGAAAACGTCCGTCTTGCCACGCGGCTTCTGGTACAGGAGGCTGCTGAACGCATTGGATTTTATGGCCTTGGCACCATTCAGGCGAACGTTGCTGCCGCCCGCCCGCGCTATCGCTTCGGCTTTCTGCTCCTGCAACCGCACCGGCAATTCTACCAGAATTGTGCAGCAGCCATCCGCGACGCCGCCCGAGCCTTTGAAGAGACAGGCGTCGAGCTCGAAGTGCGCATAGAGTTCCTTGAGGACTTGTCGCCACAGAACACCGCCACGCGCGCGCTGGAATTGGGGGCGGAATGCGATTCGATCTGCATCACCTCGGCGGTACATCCGGTTGTCACCCAGGCGGTCGAGACCCTGCAAGGCCGCGGCCTTCCGGTCTTTGCCCTGATCGCGCAGTTATCCGCGGCGGGTCTTGTCCATTATGTCGGGCTCGACAACTGGAAAGTCGGTCGCACCTCGGCCTGGGCCATCGAAGGCCTGTGCAAGAAGCCTGGCAAGATCGGCATCCTGATGGGCAACCCGCGCTTCCGCAATCAAGAGATGAACGAGAGCGGCTTTCGGTCCTACTTCCGAGAACATGCCCCGGATTTCACCCTGCTGGAGCCACTCTCGACCTTCGAATCCAGCGCCGTCGCTGAAGAGATGACGGAGAAGTTGCTGACCCAACACCCCGACCTGACCTCGCTTTTCGTGTCAGGCGGCGGAATCACCGGGGCGATGGCGGCGCTGCGCGCCTCGGGTCGGGCGTCAGAGTTGGTGGTGGTCGGCTATGATCTGATGGAAAGCACAAGATCCGGGTTGCTGGACGGCACGCTGCAGGTGGTGATCGCTCATCCCCTGCGCCAGATGGCAGAAGAATTGATCCGGGGGATGGTCCGCGCCGCCCGCTCGCATCATGATGGCGTCAACCACACGCGGATCGTGCCGTTTCAGTTCTACACGCGGGAGAATATCTGAAGCAAGCGTCCCGCCGGCGCCAGCAAGGTCAGCCCTTTCAGCAGCGCTGACTTGCCAGCGCTGCTGCGCGCTGCGCGCTTGCGCGGGCATTCGGTCACGTTGGCTTGAACCCTGAATCGAACGGCGGTCTGACCGGTTCGATGCTCGCACGCAGCAATTCGGCGGACGAGATCATTCATGGTGCCTTCGAGGTGCGCGAACGGACGTTCGCGTTAACTCCTCGGGGCGGCCGTGCTGTCGCGCACAATGAGTTCTACGGACAGCAGCGTGCAGGCGCTGACCGGAGTGTCACCTGCGATCACGGCAAGAAGCGTGCGAGCGGCGACCTGGCCGATCTCGGTGCGCGGCTGACGGATCGTGGTGAGCGCCGGAACGGTATGGGCGGCAACCTCGATATCGTCGAAGCCGACAACCGAGCAATCGGCGGGAACGTCCCGCCCCGCCCGATGGAGTGCCGCCACGAAGCCCGCCGCCATCGTATCGCTGGCGCAGAAGACCGCCGTGGGCGGCCGGTCCATCCCGAGCCAGCGACCGGCGGCCGCTGCGCCGGAGGCGAGCGAAAAGTCGCCCGGCAATAGCCAAGCCTCGTCGAACGGCAGTCCTGCCGAGGTCATCGCGGCACGATGACCCGCCTCTCGCACGATAGATAGGACGTTCCCAGACGGACCGCCAACATGGCCGATACGGCGGTGGCCAAGTCCGATCAGATGTTCGACGGCAAGTTTCGCGCCGGTCAGGTTGTCGACGCGCACTTGCGGCAGGGGTGAGCCGTCGATCCACTCACAGGCGAGGACCGCCGGAGGAAGGGGACGGGACCGCACAGCATCGTCCAGATGATCAGTGGGAATGAGCCCGTCGAGCAGGATCAGGCCATCGGCCCTGCCCCGGTCGAGATAACTCATCATCAACCGTTCGGAATCTGGGCTGCCTTGGGTGTCGGAGATGAGCAGGTTGTAACCGGCCGGCGCGAGCACCGACGAGATGCCAAAGAGTATCTGCGCGAAGAACGGGTTGGCGAGGTTCGGAATTAGCGCGACGATACAATCGGTCCGTCGGCGGCGCAGGTTCCTGGCCGCATGATTGACCGAATAGCCGGTGGCCCGCACCGCATCGATGACCGCCTTGCGCGTGATCTCGGAGACAACTTCGGGCTTTGACAGTGCACGGCTGACCGTCGCGGTGGAAACGCCAGCAACACGGGCTACGTCCTGAAGCGATGCCTTGTCAAATACCATAAGTGATCCGCGGTCGTCCTGATCTTTGCCCGTTCCTAGCTCTGCGCCAAGCGGGCCGGGCGCGCAAGAGTGGCGGCGCGCATTCCCAGAATCTCTTGCAATCGATTACATAATCTGCTCACATTTCGTTGGCCGGCGCTCTGGGAGGGAGCCGCGCGACTGCCATCGCACTCTGGGAGGGGGAGCAGATGAAAACCATCAAGGGACCGGCCATCTTTCTTGCGCAGTTTGCGGGCGATGCGGCGCCGTTCAATTCCTTTGAAGCGATCTGCGAATGGGCGGCTGGCCTGGGCTACAAAGGTGTTCAGATTCCAAGCTGGGATGCGCGGCTGTTCGACCTTAAAAAAGCGTCGGACTCGCAGGCCTATGCCGACGAGATTGTCGGCATCGCCAATAGTCATGGCCTCGCCGTCACCGAACTTTCTACCCACCTTCAGGGGCAACTCGTCGCTGTTCATCCCGCGTATGACGCTGCCTTCGACGCCTTTGCCGCGCCGGAGGTCCGGGGCAATCCGAAAGCGCGGCAGCAATGGGCAGCAGATCAGGTGAGCCGGGCACTTCGCGCGTCGAGACGGATGGGACTAACTGCCCATGCTACCTTCTCGGGTGCGCTCGCCTGGCCCTACGTCTATCCTTGGCCGCAGCGGCCGGCGGGGCTGATCGAGGCAGCGTTCGACGAACTCGCCGCCCGCTGGCGCCCGTTGCTCGACTATGCGGACGAGAACGGGGTGGACATATGCTACGAAATCCATCCCGGTGAAGACCTGCACGACGGGGTAAGCTACGAGATGTTTCTCGAACGCACCGGCAACCATGCCCGGGCGAACCTGCTCTACGATCCATCGCACTTCGTGCTGCAACAACTCGATTATCTCGACTACATCGACATCTACCACGAACGCATCAAGGCGTTCCATGTGAAGGATGCCGAGTTCAACCCGACCGGTCGGCAGGGTGTCTATGGCGGCTACCAAAGCTGGGTCGACCGCGCGGGCCGCTTCCGCAGCCTGGGCGACGGGCAGGTGGATTTCGGCGCAATCTTTTCCAAGCTGACGGCCTGCGATTTCGCAAGCTGGGCCGTTCTAGAGTGGGAATGCGCGCTGAAACACCCCGAAGACGGCGCGCGCGAGGGGGCCGCGTTCATCGCAAGCCACATCATCCGGGTCACGGAACATGCCTTTGACGATTTCGCGGGGTCCGGAGCCGACCCAGCGGCAAACCGCAAGTTGCTGGGCATAGACTGAGGAGCCATCATGACGATTTCGGCAGGCAAGGCGGAGCGGGCGGGGCGGCGCATCCGGCTCGGCATGGTCGGTGGCGGGCAGGGGGCCTTCATCGGCGCGGTCCACCGGATCGCCGCGCGGCTTGACGACCACTTCGAACTGGTGGCCGGCGCCCTGTCGGCCGACCCGGCGCGGGCGAAGGCCTCCGCGATCGACCTCGGGATCGACGCCGCCCGGTCCTATGACAGTTTCGAGGCGATGGCCAAGGCAGAGGCCGCGCGCGACGATGGCATCGAGGCGGTGGCGATCGTCACGCCGAACCATGTCCATGCGCCCGCTGCCAAGGCCTTTCTCAACGCAGGAATCCATGTGATCTGCGACAAGCCGATGACGCTGACCGTGGTGGAGGCGGAGGAGGTTGCGGCGCTGGTGAAGGCGACCGGCCTCGTCTTTGTGCTGACGCACAATTACACCGGCTATCCGATGATCCGGCAGGCCCGCGCCATGGTCGCCGCAGGAGCGTTGGGGGACATGCGGTTGGTTCAGGTGGAATATCCGCAAGACTGGCTTACCGAGCGCGCCGAGCTTTCCGGCTCCAAGCAGGCAGAATGGCGCACCGACCCGAAACGGAGCGGAGCCGGTGGGGCAATCGGTGACATTGGAACCCACGCCTACAACCTCGCCGCATTTGTAACCGGCATGGAGCCCGACCGGCTTCTTGCCCAGCTCACCACTTTCGCCGCGGGGCGCGCGCTTGATGACGATGTGCAAGTGCTGCTGCGCTATGCCAACGGCGCACGCGGGATGCTTTGGGCAAGCCAGGTCGCAGTCGGCAACGAGAACGCGTTGAAGTTATGCGTCTACGGCACCAAGGGCGGGCTGGAGTGGCGGCAAGAGAACCCGAATAAATTGTGGTTCACCCGGTTCGGCGAACCCAAGCAGCTTCTGACGCGCAACGGCGCCGGGGCATGGCCGCAGAACACGCGGGCGAGCCGGGTGCCAGGTGGCCATCCAGAGGGCTATCTGGAGGGCTTCGCCACGATCTATGCGGAAGCCGCCGCCGCGATCCGTGCGGCGAGGGATGGCACCGGGCTGCCCGAGGGCGTGATCTACCCGACCGTGGAGGACGGCCTTTCCGGGATGCGCTTTATCGCGGCGGCCGTTGCCTCGTCGCAGGGCGGCAATGTCTGGACAGAGATCGGATGAACAGTCTGACCGCCCTTGAGTCGCCGGCCACCACACCGCCGCTTCAGGCGGCGGGGATCGCCAAGGCCTTCGGCCCGGTGACGGTGCTGCACGATCTGTCGCTCGATGTCCGGCCGGGCGAGGTCCATGCAGTGATCGGTGAGAACGGGGCGGGAAAGTCCACGCTGATGAAGCTGTTCGCTGGCCACCTTCAACCCACGGCTGGCGAGATCAGGATGGACGGCGCGCCGGTCACGCTGCGCACGCCGGTCGAGGCAGAAGCGCGCGGCATCGCACTGGTCCATCAGGAAATCCTGCTGGCCCCCGATCTGACCGTCGCCCAGAACCTGTATCTCGGCCGCGAGATCCGGCGTGGACTGATGATGGACGACCGGAACATGCGGGCCGGCGCCCGGCGTGTGCTCGGCGAACTTGGGGCGCAGATCGACCCGGACGCCATCGTTGGCAGACTGTCGATCGCGCAGCGCCAGCTCGTGCAGATAGCGCGTGTCCTGCTCGCGCCGCACCGGGTGGTGATTTTCGACGAACCGACAGCCTCGCTCACGCCGGTCGAAACGGAAGCGCTGCTTCGCATCGTCACGGATATTCGGGCCAAGGGCGTGGGGGTTCTCTACATCTCGCACCGACTTCCGGAAGTGAAGGAGATCGCAGACCGGATCAGCGTGCTGCGTGACGGATGGCTGGTGGCGACCCATGCGGCGGCGGAACTGCAGCCGGTGGACATGGCCCGGCTGATGGTCGGGCGCGACGTGGCAAAGCTTTATCCCGACCGGCACGGCGCGATGGCGGGTCAGCCCGCGCCGGAACCGGTGCTCGAGGTTTCAGGCTTCATGGTGCCGGGGTATGCGCGCGACGCCCACTTTACCCTTGGCCGCGGCGAGATCCTTGGCTTTGCAGGTCTCGTGGGGGCCGGGCGGACCGAACTGATGGAAGGGATCGTGGGGCTGCGCGCAGGCAAGGGCCCGGTTCGCCTGTGCGGCACACCGGTGCATTTTGGCGCCGCCAGGGCCAGCCTTGATGCAGGGATCGTCTACATGAGCGAGGACCGCAAGGGCAAGGGCCTGCTTCTCGACCGCGATCTGGCGGTGAACCTCACGCTTTCGTCGCTTGGCAGGTTCACGCGGTGGATGGGCGTTGACCGCGCAGCGGAAGCTGCCGCGCTCGACCGGGCTTTCAGCAATTTCGATATCCGCGCGGGACGCCGCGACATGTTGGCCGGTCAGCTTTCGGGCGGAAACCAGCAGAAGCTGTTGATCGCCAAGATGATGATGCTGGACCCGCGGATCGTCATCATCGACGAGCCGACCCGCGGCATCGACATCGGTACGAAGGAACAGATTTACAAATTCATCGTGGCGCTTGCGGGCGAGGGGCGGTCGGTCATCGTCATATCCTCCGAAATGCCTGAACTGATCGGCATCTGCGACCGCGTCCTGGTGATGCGGGGTGGTCGGATCGTGGGTGAGGTCGCGGGCGACGGCATGACCGAGACCGAGATCGTCATGCTTGCGACCGGCGCTACCGCGCAAAGCGCCGCAATGATGACAACTGGAGGAGCCATGCCATGAGCGCCCAGCACGCAGCCGAGCCGGACGCATCGGGTCACAGCAGCCGATGGGCGACGATTGACCTGCGGGCGGTGGCCCCGTTCGTGGCGCTGGTTTTGCTGCTGGTCCTGGGCGCTTTTGCGAACCAGAATTTCCTGACCGTCGGGAACCTGCTGAACGTCTTTGCCCGCAGCGCATTCATCGCCATCATCGCGATTGGGGCGACCTTCGTGATTTCGGCGGGGGGGCTTGATCTTTCCGTGGGCTCGATGGTGGCCTTTATCGCGAGCCTCATGATCCTGTTCATGAACACCGGCGCAATTGCCGACCCGAAGCTGATGCTGGTCGCGGCGATGGCGCTGACCATCGGAATCGGGGCACTGTGCGGGCTGGCCAACGGGCTGATCATCACCCAAGGCCGGATCGAGCCTTTCATCGCCACCCTCGGTACGATGGGGATCTTTCGCGGGCTGACCACATGGCTCTCGCAGGGCGGGGCGATCACGCTGGGCTCGTCGGATATCCAGGCCCTGTATCGCCCGGTTTATTTCGGCACGATTATCGGCGTGCCGGTGCCGATCGCCCTGATCCTGGTCACCGCTGCGGTTGGCGCCTTCCTGCTCTATCGCGCGGGCTACGGGCGCCATGTGGCCGCTGTCGGCTCTAACGAGGATGTGGCCCGCTATTCCGGCATATCGGTCAGCCGCGTTCGTATCCTGACCTATGTGCTGCAAGGCGTCTGCGTGGCGGTGGCCGTCCTTCTCTATGTGCCGCGCCTTGGCTCTACCACCGCCACGACCGGCATCATGTGGGAGCTTCAAGCGATCACCGCCGTTGTCGTTGGCGGCACGGCCCTGCGCGGCGGCACGGGTCGGATATGGGGCACCGTATGCGGTGCCTTCATTCTGGAGATGGTCGGGAACATCATGCTCCTGTCCAATTTCGCCAGCGAATATCTGATCGGCGCCATTCAGGGCGCAATCATCATCATTGCGATGCTGGTTCAGCGATCGCTGTTCCGCAGATCGTGAGCAAGAGGCCTGGGTGGAGCGGGCGCCCGGGTGCAACGGCCATCCGCGAACAAAGGGAGAGAGAGAATGAGGAGTGGAGTTTTAGGGCTTGCACTTGCGGCTTTTGCAGCCAGCGTCAGCCTGTCGCATGCGGACGATATGAAACATACGATCGGCGTCTCGATACCTGCGGCCGATCACGGCTGGACTGCGGGCGTCGTATTCCATGCCCAGCGTGTGGCGGCGCTGTTGATGAAGGAATATCCCGGCCTGAATGTCATCGTGAAGACTTCTGCCGATCCAAGTACCCAGGCCAACGCGCTGGAAGATCTTGCGACCCAAGGCATTGACGCGCTGGTTATCTTGCCGACCAACCCCGACCCGCTGGTGAACGCGATCAAGCAGATCAAGGCCAGCGGCACGTTCGTCACCCTGGTTGACCGGGCCCCAAGCGACAACGACAGTTCGGTGCGTGACCTTTATGTGGCCGGCAACAACACCGCCCTCGGCGCGGTGGCGGGTGACTATATCAAGCAAAATACGCCCGATGCGCAGGTGGTGGTGATCCGGGGTCTGCCAATCCCGATCGACCAGCAGCGCCAGGACGGGTTCGATGCTGCAATCGCGGGGAGCAACGTCAAGGTGCTCGAAAAGCAGTTCGGCAACTGGAGCCGTGACGATGCCTTCAAGGTCATGCAGGACTTTCTGACCAAGTACCAAAAGATCGACGTTGTCTGGTGTCAGGATGACGACATGGCCGTGGGCGTGCTTCAAGCCATCGATCAGGCCAAGCGGACCGACATCAAATATATCATCGGCGGCGCCGGCTCCAAAGACATGATCAAGAAGGTGATGGACGGCGACAAGATGGTTCCGGTCGATGTGCTCTACCCGCCAGCCATGGTCGGCACGGCGATGGAGCTGACGGCGGCCCATCTCTACGATCAGGTTCCAGTGCCGGGCACCTATACCATGGATGCCACCCTGGTGACGACGGACAATGCGAAGAACTATTACTTCGAAACTTCGCCGTACTGAGGCAGAGGCGTAATAATGAATCCTCGCCGACTTTCGGCGGGGACTCTCCACTGGTGCATGTGGCCCCGCGATTTGAGAGGGCCTTGTCAGGACGAAGTCTCGAGCGGAACCGGACCGTCGGCGAACCTTCCGGCATGACCCAGTGTAACCCATTGCAATGCCTTTGGACTTCGCCGTGGGATCCTCCATTCGCACGGGATTTCATTGCCCCTGCACCAGTTAGCGGCGATTGTGGCCGCCTGGATGGCACTTTCAACGCCGCTGGCAGGGTCCAAAGGTATCCACAAACGACGCCGCGGGGGTCGGTCAGCGGGAGCCGGGCCGCTGCCAGCGGGGCTACCCCTTCGCCCTCACCAGATAGGCCCGGGGCGGGGCGCCAAGCGTACGAGAAAACATCGCACTGAACGCCGCCGGATTACCGTAGCCCAGATCGAGCGCGACGGACGTCACTGCTTCCCCCGCAGCCAGTCGCGGCAGTGCCGCCATCACGCACGCCTGCTGGCGCCAGGCAACGAAGCTGAGGCCAGTTTCGGCTCGGAACCGCCGCGTGAAGGAGCGACGGCTCATGCCTCCCGCTCGCGCCCAATCGTCGATCGTGTCGTGCGGTGTCGGTTCGGCCAAAAAGGATCGGCAGCGCACCACGAGCCCCGGCTCCCGCGGGAGGGGCAGCGAGAGCGGCAACTCTGGCAGGCGCGGCAGTTCTCGCTGGATCAGTGCCATGACCAAGCCGTCGCGCCCGGCCACATCGTATTCGGGAGGTAGCGTTACCGCTTCGGCCAAGAGGCTGCGCATCAGAGCCGAAATTCCGAGCACGACACAGATTTCCGGCATGGCGGATACTGCACATGTTGCGAAATAGAGGCTGCGCATCTTCACCGCACCCATCAACCGCACGGTATGTGCCACCCCCGCGGGGATCCAGAGCCCGCGCTGGGGTGGCATCATCCAGGCGCCCTGCGCCGTTTCGACCGTCACCACGCCGGTCGAGCCGTAGAGAAGTTGGGCGCGGGCATGCGAATGGGTGGCAATGATCGCGCCGTCGGGATAATCAATCCCCCGCGCCACTACCGGGCGGCGCAACTCGGGGCGGCTGTAATCCTGATCGAAGACGATTTCCATGGCCCACTCGCGTAGATATATGACCCTAACCCGGTGGCAGGCCGCAGTCGATCCCTCTATCCGGGTCAGGAAACACGGGCGGGGCCCCCTCGCCACGCACAGGACGACACCGATGACCGCATCCGCCACCGACGGCGCCTCTGGCGACATGCTCAGACCGGGAAACAGGCCGGTCTATGCCGCGCTTGGCGCAGCGAGCCTGAGCCATTTCATCAACGACATGACCCAGTCGCTGTTTCTGGCCGCCTATCCACTGTTCAAGGGCGGCTTCAGCCTGTCCTTTACTCAGATCGGCTTGCTGACGTTCACCTATCAGGTTACCGCATCGCTGCTTCAGCCGCTCATCGGGCGCTATACCGACCGCCACCCGCTGCCCTATTCGCTCCCGTTCGGCATGGCCTCCTCGCTCTCGGGTCTGCTGATGCTGGCCTTTGCTACCGATTACGCAATGCTGCTCGCGGGGGCGGTGCTCTTGGGTACCGGTTCGTCGATCTTCCACCCTGAGGCCTCGCGGCTGGCGCGGCTTGCGTCCGGCGGCGCTCACGGGCTGGCGCAGTCGGTATTCCAGATCGGCGGCAATGCCGGCACCGCAGTGGGCCCCTTGCTGATTGCCTATTTCGTGTTGCCGCTGGGGCGCCATGCCCTGGCGTGGTTCGCGCTGGTCGCGCTTTTTGGCGTGGTCGTGATGGCCGGGCTTGGTCGCTGGTACAGCGCCCATCTGAAAGCCCGCCCCGCAGGCCGCGCGAAACCTGCCGCTTCATCCCGCAGCACGGCGCCGATCCGCCGTGTCATGGCGCTCCTGATGGCGCTGATGATTTCAAAGTTCTTCTACATCGCCTCGATCACCTCCTATTACATCTTCTACCTGATGCATCATTTCGCGATTTCCGAGCATGAGGCACAAACGGACCTCTTCATCTTCCTCGCGGGCATGGCGATCGGCACGCTCGTGGGGGGCCCGATCGGCGACCGGATCGGCCGCAAGAAGGTCATCTGGGTCTCGATCCTTGGTGCCCTGCCGTTCACGATGGTGCTGCCCTATGTCGGCCTTACCGCGACGGTGGCACTGAGCGGGATCGTCGGCCTGATCCTCGCCTCGGCCTTCCCGGCGATCGTGGTCTATGGCCAGGAACTGATTCCGGGGCGCATCGGTATGGTTTCGGGGCTATTCTTCGGGCTCGCCTTCGGCCTGGGCGGGCTGGGTGCCGCGCTGCTGGGGGCTCTGGCCGATCAGGTCGGGATAGACATGGTCTACCGCATCTGCGCCTTCCTGCCGGCGATTGGCCTTCTGGCGGTTTTCCTTCCGGACCTCGACCGTGAGGTTGAAGCGGCGACTGGTTGACGAGATGCGCAGTGCTAGGGTCAGGACTTCGGTAATGAGTCCGCCCCAGTCAAGGCATTTTTCGCAAAGAGACTGATCCCGCCGAAGCACGATAGAGGCATCTTTTTGCTTTCGTGCCTGACCTTCACGCCACTCCTTATTGAATCCATTGGGCACATGCTTCGGCCCGTGGTCAGCGCTTGGCTGCCACAATGATGCTGGTTCAGTGCAATTCCGACGTGCCAATCTAGTAGGCGTGCTTGACGGATGCCTGCGACGGTCCTGAGCACGACAACATCGGAGCCACGTCCGTACCGGACCTCGAGGGCCTGCAATCAGGCAGGCTACTGGTTGCCGATCAGGCCGTCGGCGCAGCCTCCATTCGGAATCTCGTGCCGTCGACCCACTTGCGATGCAGGATAACTGAGATCCGGCCTGCGCCTCCATTTTCCAGGTCAGCTGAAACGGGTCGGCGGCCAGCATCGATTGGTCTTGGCAACCGCAAAGAATGGTTTCATCACGCCCGTGGACCCGGCGATGCAGGAACCATCGGCCGATCTGGCGAATCGACAGATCAATCGCGACTAATACGAAGACGCGCTTGCCAAGGACATAAAGGCGCGTCTGAAGATCGTCTGAAACACACAAAGACTCTTCGGTCCGGCGATCGCCCCGATGAGATGTCGCCGCGTGGTTTCGGGACCAGAATCAGATCCGCGGGAGGGGATCTAATAGCGACCTCAGGGCACGCGGCCCGGCTTGCCGGCCATGGCAGCTACTTCAACTTCGAGGAGGTTGACCCGAAAGTGATTTCGAAGGCTTGGTCCCGGTTTTTGGAGGGCCGCAAGGCCCCGAGCTTGCCGATCCAGGGAGTTCGTTCGGGGATCTATCAATCTTGATTGCGGCCCAACACCACCGGGGTCATGCCGGAACAATGCGCGGCACCGTCGCTGCATCGCAATACGAAAATCAGCAAGACAACCTATCATCAGGCGTTGCCGCCCCGCGCCACCCATGCCGCGATGCTGCAGATCGGCGAGCTTCTGTCAGGGGCCGAAGCGATGCTGTTCCTGACTGACCGCGATGGGGTCATTCTCGACACGGTTGGCGACAAACCCACCCTTGCCAAGGCCAGCGCGATCAATCTCAGCGTCGGCGGCATCTGGAGCGGGGACGCGTCCGGCACCAACGGAATCGGGACCGCGCTATGGACGGGCCAGCCGACCTTCGTGCACAGCGATGAAAATTATCGCGAGGGCATGAAGACGTGGAGTTGCGCCGCCGCCCCGATCCGCGATCCGCAGGACCCTTCGATCATCGGTGTCAGCAATCTGTCGGGGCCGACGACAATCTTCCAAAAGCACAATTCCGCCATTGCCGCCAGCCTGACGCAGGACATCAAAGTGGCGCTGGAGCATGAACAATCCCTTCTCAACATTCACCTGATGGAGGCGATCATCGGCAAATATCCGGCGCGCGCGCCTGGTGTGAACGATGGATTGGCGATCGTAGACCGGTTCGGCCGCCTGATCTTCAACCGCAATGACGGTGCCAAGGTGGGCCGGTCGGACAAGGAACTTAGGCTCGGTGCGCGGTTTCTCGATATCCCTGATGGAACAACCGAGGAAAGCATATTGGCATCGTTGCCCTGGGGACACGGCTGCCAGGAAATTCGGCATGGACATCGAAGGCATCGTCAAGGACGCGGTTGGTTTTTCAGCGGACCGCGCTGCCTGTCTGCGATCTGGCGCAACCGCAGCCAAGGCCGACCTTGCGCTTCCCGGGGTGGCGATCGAGAACACCGATCTGATGATCGTGGGACAAGGCAATGCGGCCCTCGCAGCGCTTGATTTCGCCCGACGGATTTCCACTGCCGACGAACCCATCTCACAAGTATCCGTTCGCACCCATCAATTGCGGCGCCGTGACCGAGGCGTCGTTCCGCGCCCTGTCGCGCAACGATCGCGGGACAGAAAGCGACCGGATCTTCGACGGCGCTTTGTATCGGGATGAAATCGGTTAAATGCCGCCCGAGGTGCAGCCGCTACTCTTGCGCCCTTTGGACGAGCAGACGATCAGGCCGGCCGACTGGAACGAGCCGCATCCCGCGACACGGGTTGTTTCGGTGACCGATCGCGTCCTGCTGGACGAGGTCGCGGCCGGCCGCTTTCGCCGAAATCTGCTGGGGCCGGAAATTCAAGGTGCCCTGATGGCCCATTCCTGGCCAAGCTAAGTGCTCGAGTTGAAAAATATGATCGCATCGCTGCACTATCTGACAAAGTCGCGGGTGGTCAGCCTGTTCGACCTGCCGCGCGATCTTATGTCGCCGCCGCCGGCCATGGCCGCTTCGCTTGCGACACCGCGCAGTCCTTCTGCGGGATCGGAATCCCTACCGTTGGCCGAGGCGCAGATGAACGAAAAATCATTGGTTCAAAACCATTGGAACCTAAGCAAGACCACGCCGGCTTTGGGTGTTTCTCGGCCGACTCTCTATCGGACGCGGAAAAACGAAGGGGTAACAGCGGCGCAGCTGAAGAGCGCGCGCCAAAGACCGGGAGTGGCGCCCAACGGAACCTGAGACGGCACAGGCTTCAATCCAACGCCGACCCCGGCGACGGCCGCTCGCGCGGTTCCGGCCGGGTCCGGATTTCCTGCAAGAGCCCGCCAACCCCCATCTGTGCGATGTCGTCATCAGAAAGGGGAATTCCGCATGCCAACCGTTCGAGCACCCAGTCGGCGCCGTTCAAAGCGGGCGACCGCGCACATCCCGGCAACCCGATCACCGGGCGGCGGCCAAGGGTTCCGTAAAAGAGAAGATTGCCCGGATCGACCGGCATCCCGAACCGCGCGACCAGGCCACCCGCCATTCGCACGGCCTGTGGCGCCGTGTCGTTGATGTCCGATGTCGCGGCCCCGGTCAGGATCAACGCCATGTCGCCCCGCAGCGTGGTCAGCTCTGCGGCCATTGCCGCGCTGTCATGGGCGGCGACCCGCACGTCGACAAGCTGCATGCCAAGGGCGCGCAACCGCGCGGTCACCGCCTTTTCGGCCTTGATAGTCAGTTTGTCGGCCACTCCGCCGACCGTCGACAGCACCAGCCCCGCCGAACGCAGCACTACTGGGCGCACGCGCATCGCGTCCGTGGCCAGGGCGCAGGCGCGCGAAAGCGCGGTTTCCGCCACCGAATAGGAAATCACCTTGACGGTTCCGGCAAGAAGGCCAGGCGTGACCCGCGCGTAAGGGGGGAGAACGGCCAGTGTCAGTGCCGGATCGACACGGTTCAGACCATGGATACGCTCGGCGTCGATCTCTAGCAGTCCGGCGGTTTCGGCATGCAGGTTGACCCGTCCGGTATGGGCCGGTGACAGGCGGAGCCCCGCGCCGCCCCCGGCGACCAGGGCGGCGGCCAAACGCGCGGCGGCATCATCTTCGGGCACATCGCCCGGCTCAAGCGCGGCAACGGTCACATGGGTGATGCCCGCAGCGGCAATGGCCGCTATGTCATCCGCCTCCAGAGCCCGCCCCTTCGGCACCTTGCGCCCACCGATGACAAGCGAATGGGCCAATATCATGCCTTGGGCCAAACCGGTCGGGACGGAACCGAACTTCACCGGCCGGCCCTCAGTGTCTGCGTGATCTCGGCCATCACCGCCACGGCAATCTCGGCGGGTGCCCG